>Ga0307489_10002859_pt1:0-5000 | contig 11536 bp, 6 predicted proteins | sample SB12metaG_FD_202247 | JGI IMG/M metagenome (GOLD analysis project Ga0307489, IMG submission 202247) | Sea-ice brine microbial communities from Beaufort Sea near Barrow, Alaska, United States - SB 1.2 | ecosystem: Environmental > Aquatic > Marine > Coastal | place: USA: Alaska | collected...
GCTTGGTTCGAGCGATGCCGAATTTTCAACTCATTGATTTTATTTTTAATGCGGGTCAAGTCAGACTTGGCTTGAACTATGACTGACTCAAAGTCGCGTCTGTCCATTTGCACCAAAACATCACCCTGTTTTACACGTGATCCATTTTGTACGAGTACTTGGCTGACAACACCACCCGCTGGAGCGGCAGCGTGTAACAGTTCGGGAGATTCGACACGTCCATAGAGTGTTAGCTCGGGTGAGATGTTTTGCTTGTTTGCCAGTACGACATCGACCTGCCAGACTTTTTCCTTGAGTTCTGGTTTATCACGATCTGGTTTGCTTGCTTTTAAAGCTTGAAACAAACCTAATGAAATCATAATAATCAGAATGGGTAAAATGAATTTTAAAATTGAACGAGAACGCATAGTTTAAGTTACTTTGGTGAGCAGAATATCTTGATTTCTAGTGGTCAAGTCTTAAGAGGACGATTGTTAGTCAATCTGGTTTCACTTTAGTTGCGCGTATAGCCCATCAACATTTATTCAGGTCTCTCTCGTTGTCAGGCAATAAAAATAGGCACCTTCTTATGCCTGACTAAATTGAAATAAGTAATAGATTAACTTTTTTATATCCAGTTTAACGACGCTTCTGGTTATGTTGACAGGCATTTAGCCTGCAAGCCAAAATAAAACAGAGCGATTATTGATTAGCTAGTCTACACATCTAATATTAATTGCTTGAAGGTAATTAATAAAGGTTTCAGAATCGATTCTGGATTTAATTCAAAGGCACCTCAAATAGCGTAAGGGGTAACGCACGAAAAATGCCAGCTTGAATATTGTCCGTAAAAAAAATTGAGTGATTCGATCTAATTGAAACGATATGCTTTTAAAGCAAATTTGCATTCTGATCAGAACTAGTTTCGACCATCCATGGTCAGATTGGCAATATAAATTTAAGGATTCAGTTTAATGAGTATTAAAAATTATGCGCAAACAAGCTTTGTTTGCCTCAGTTTTATGGTCAGTGCCCTCATTTTTAATCAGGGTGTTCAAGCTGGCGTCAGCAGTCAACCCCCGAGTGAAGCCAAACAAATTCGACAGGCAGATGAAGGTGATACTGTACGTGATAAAAAGCTTGATTTTATGTTTGCTAAATTGGAGGTGGCCAACAATCAACAGAGTGCTCTTCGAATAGAACGTGCCATTTGGCAGCTATGGTTGAATCCTGATAATCGTATTGTGAAGCAGAGCATGCAAATCATTATGGCAACACGTGAGGCGGGTAACTATGAAGAATCAATTATGTTATTGAATGATTTAATTGCTCAATATCCCAATTATAGTGAAGGTTGGAATCAGCGGGCAACGATCTATTATCTGATGGGTAATTTCGATGCATCGGTGCTGGACGTAGCTCAAACATTAAAGCTTGAACCACGTCATTTTGGTGCGTTATCCGGTTTAGCCGCCATATTGTGGCAGAAAGGTAACCAGGATTTAGCCAGAAAAAGCCTGAGAGAGGCCGTTCGCATCCATCCATTTTTATCTGGGCGTGGGATGTTTGAGCAATAATCAGTTTATTAATCGGTAACCAGTATTAAGCCCGATGACTGACTAACTCTCTGCTTCGAACCGACTTTGGGCGACATTTTTGACTGTTGTTCGAGGGTTAAGAATTAAACCATTCATTGCTATATAAACGCCTGCAGGTAACAACTGTACCGCTGTTGTCGCAACACCCATGTTGTAGCCAGAGTCACTTACTCGCATTCGGGCAGGTTGCATCGAGCCGGTTATTACAATGGTTTTACCTTTAATGTCCAGCAACTGCATTGCAGTTTTGACCATGGTGTCGGTGCCATGGGTAATAATAATTTTGTCGTGAGCATCTTCAGCTACCTTTTGCCGAATCATCGCCCTATCTTCATCGTTAATGTCGAGGCTATCCTTTTTTAGGATTGATTCGATTTCATAGTCGAAAGTCACATTGGCTTCGTCGAGAATTTCACCCGACATAGGTTTACCAATATGAAAATCATTTTTAGCATCATAATAAATTTTGTCGAAGGTTCCGCCAGTGGCGAGAATTTTCATTTTCATTTTTCTAATAGTCCTAATGAGCTTATCAATACCGATAACAGAAAAATACTACATTAAAGGGGGTTCGTCGCTTTCAACGCTGTCACTGAGAGGGTCTAGCTCGTCTTGGTGGGCTTCAATACTGTCAGATACAGAGCCTGCTTTTTTGTAATTAGCAATATGAAACACAGCTTCGCCTTCAAATACCAACGGCAGGTTGGTTCTCCCAATGACGATTCCCGTTATTGGGCTGACAATGGTTTCGCTATTTTCTCCCATTGGATCATTGATATAGGCCAGTGTCTCACCCGACTCAACCTTTGAACCAATGGCGACTATTGACCGCAGAATGCCACTTTGACTGGCGCGAAGCCATTGACTTGAAGTTGCAATGAGTGTGTCAGTATCGCGATGGCGGGTACTTTTTTTCCTCATACCTAGATGAGACATGACGCCAAGAATGCCTTTTACCCCAGCGCGAATAGCCACTTCATTAAATCGTAAGGCTTCTCCTGCCTCGTATAGCAATACAGGAATTTCATGATCACGAGCGGCCATTCGAAACGAACCGTCGATCAATTCAGAGTTGAGTATGACGGGTACACCAAATGCCCTAGCCATTTCTTCGGTAGCAGATTCACCTATTATTTTGGCACGAATTTGGGGCAGATTTTCACGATTCACTGCACCCGTGTGTAGATCAATCACTTGAGTGCAATGTGGAATAATTTCGGACATTAGAATATTCGCCAGACGCGATGCCATCGACCCGGTTTCTGAGCCAGGGAACGCGCGGTTTAAATCTCTGCGGTCGGGCAGATACCGAGATTTAGAAACAAAACCAAATACATTTACAACTGGGATGGCGATCAATGTGCCTTCGATTCTATTTAGTAACTTATGGGAGAGTATGCGCCGAACGATTTCTACTCCATTGATTTCATCACCATGAATTGCAGCGCAAACTAATAAGCAGGGCCCGGGCTTTCGTCCATGCACAATATGCACTGGCATACAAGCACTGCTATGAGTATAAAAACTGGGTAGCGGAATATCTATTGTTTGGCGTGAACCGGGTTGAACAGTTACGCCAGCAATGGTTATCGGGTTGCGCTTGTCAGGCAAAATGTGATCAACCTTTGCCGCGTGTTTTTGTTTGTGCTGGCGTGCAGCTGCGTTCCATATAGCTGATGATCATGCCGGCGACATCCTTACCGGTTGCGCCTTCAATGCCTTCTAGCCCTGGGCTTGAGTTTACTTCCATTACTACAGGGCCATGATTGGATCGCAATAAGTCGACACCGGCCACATTAAGTCCCATGATTTTGGCTGCTCGAACTGCGGTTGATCGTTCTTCTGGTGTGATTTTAATCAGGCTGGATGTTCCACCACGATGCAGGTTAGATCGAAATTCGCCAGCTGGCGCTTGCCTTTTCATTGCTGCGACGACCTTGCCATCGATCACAAAGCAACGAATGTCTGAACCACCAGCCTCTTTAATAAACTCCTGCACCAGAATGTCGGCCTTAACGCCCATAAATCCTTCGATTACACTTTCGGCTGCCTTTTGTGTTTCTGCCAATACAACACCAATACCTTGAGTGCCTTGTAATAGTTTGACAACAAGCGGTGCGCCGCCGACCATTTTAATCACATCTTTAATGTCATCGGGCTTGTTCGCATAACCCGTTAGAGGCATGCCGATGCCTTTTCTGGACAATAATTGTAGTGACCGTAATTTGTCGCGAGATCGCATAATAGCCACAGATTCATTCAATGGCGAAACACCCATCATTTCAAATTGGCGAAGTACTGATGAACCATAACTGGTAACTGAGGCGCCTATACGGGGGATAACCGAATCAAAACCTTCAAGCGTTTCACCTTTATAATGGATTGACGGTTTGTGTGAGGCGATATTCATATAAGCTCTTAAAACATCGATAACAACAATTTCGTGACCTCGCTCTTCAGCCGCTTCAATGATTCGTCTAGAAGAATACAGTTTACTGTTGCGAGATAATAAAGCGATTTTCATAGGTGAGTTTCCAGCATATAAATTATAGAGTGTTTGGGGGTCTAACTTACCGTTTATATAAGAAGCACTAGGGTCAACGATGACACCATTTTCCATAGCACGACGGCCAAGTAACATTCGGAATCGCATAGTATCGCGGTTCGTTAAGCTTAATTCAATGGGCCAACTTTGGTCACCGATGGATATTAGGCTTTCGATTACATAGCGCATCTCTTTGTGGCCACCTGAGTCAGCAACCTTTCGTTCATCAAGGATAGCGGCATGGCACTCAACCTGAAAGTCAGAGTTGGTCTGGATTGGGTGGATCATAAATTTTACCATATCGACGCTGTCTTTTTGATAGCGCTCCACGTAGAACGCGTGTAATGCCGATGTTTTTGCACCCGTATCAACCTTGGTTTTAATGGCAAGTACATTGAGTTCGGGTAATGAAATCCATTCACGCCATCCTAATCTTATTTTGCCTGTCTCTTGCTGCATAGTTTTGAAGGTTCTTCGAGTAGATTGTTATAATTGTATTCGATAATCAATGATGTTTCACTCAGATCGTTTTTAACTCAGATGATCGATAACACAATGGCCTGTGCTAAAGTAGTATTGTTTGTATTACAGTTTTAATTAATGAAAACAATCAGTTTATTAGGCAGCGGCTGGCTTGGTCTGGCCTTAGCCCGTAATTTCCAGCGACAATCATTCAGTGTCAATGCCTCCACTCGTACTTTGACACGGTTAGGTCAGCTGCAAGAAAATGGAGCTACACCTTATTTGGTAGATATCGATAGCCTAACAGGTAATGTTCAGGCCTTCTTTGATTGCGATGTGTTAATCGTTAATATCACCTCGAAAAATATCCTAAGCTTTATTGAGCTGATACGAAATATAGAGGCGTCAAAGGTCCG
>Ga0307489_10002859_pt1:10000-11536 | contig 11536 bp, 6 predicted proteins | sample SB12metaG_FD_202247 | JGI IMG/M metagenome (GOLD analysis project Ga0307489, IMG submission 202247) | Sea-ice brine microbial communities from Beaufort Sea near Barrow, Alaska, United States - SB 1.2 | ecosystem: Environmental > Aquatic > Marine > Coastal | place: USA: Alaska...
GAAAACAGGTTAATATTCCTGTACCGCGCATGACTGCGATGGGGTGACGGAGAAGGCTAGACAAGCAGGGCGACGGTTGTCCCTGTTTAAGCGTGTAGGCTGAGATCTTTGGAAAATCCGGGATCTCTTAAGGCTGAGACGTGATGACGAGCACCATTAGGAGCGAAGTTGTCGATGCCATGCTTCCAGGAAAAACCTCTAAGCTTCAGGTCATGAGTGGCCGTACTCCAAACCAACACAGGTGGGTGGGATGAGAATTCTAAGGCGCTTGAGAGAACTCGGCTGAAGGAACTAGGCAAAATGGATCCGTAACTTCGGGAGAAGGATCGCCCTTGCTGGTTATTAGATTTACTCTAAGAAGCTATTGAGGGTTGCAATAAATTGGTGGCTGCGACTGTTTACTAAAAACACAGCACTCTGCAAACTCGTAAGAGGACGTATAGGGTGTGACGCCTGCCCGGTGCCGGAAGGTTAATTGATGGGGTTATCTTCGGAGAAGCTCTTGATCGAAGCCCCGGTAAACGGCGGCCGTAACTATAACGGTCCTAAGGTAGCGAAATTCCTTGTCGGGTAAGTTCCGACCTGCACGAATGGCGTAACGATGGCCACACTGTCTCCAGCCGAGACTCAGTGAAATTGAAATCGCGGTTAAGATGCCGCGTACCCGCGGCTAGACGGAAAGACCCCGTGCACCTTTACTACAGCTTCGCACTGAACTTTGAATCTATCTGTGTAGGATAGCTGGGAGACTTTGAAGCGTGATCGCCAGATTGCGTGGAGTCAACCTTGAAATACCAGCCTGGTATATTTGGAGTTCTAACCTAGGTCCATTATCTGGATCAGGGACCGTGTGTGGTGGGTAGTTTGACTGGGGCGGTCTCCTCCGAAAGAGTAGCAGAGGAGCGCGAAGGTACCCTCGGCACGTTTGGAAATCGTGCTATGAGTGCAATGGCATAAGGGTGCTTGACTGCGAGACAGACACGTCGAGCAGGGTCGAAAGACGGTCATAGTGATCCGGTGGTTCTGTATGGAAGGGCCATCGCTCAACGGATAAAAGGTACGCCGGGGATAACAGGCTGATACCGCCCAAGAGTTCATATCGACGGCGGTGTTTGGCACCTCGATGTCGGCTCATCTCATCCTGGGGCTGAAGCAGGTCCCAAGGGTATGGCTGTTCGCCATTTAAAGAGGTACGCGAGCTGGGTTTAGAACGTCGTGAGACAGTTCGGTCCCTATCTGCCGTGGGCGTTTGAGAATTGAGGGAAGCTGCTTCTAGTACGAGAGGACCGAAGTGGACGAATCTCTGGTGTTCCGGTTGTCACGCCAGTGGCATCGCCGGGTAGCTACATTCGGACAGGATAACCGCTGAAAGCATCTAAGCGGGAAGCCCCTCCCAAGATTAGTTCTCACTAGGACTTTAAGTCCTCTAAAGATCCGTCGAAGACTACGACGTTGATAGGCCAGGTGTGGAAGCGCAGTAATGTGTGTAGCTAACTGGTACTAATTGATCGTGCGGCTTGACCATATAACACCCAA
>Ga0307489_10002860_pt1 | contig 11535 bp, 10 predicted proteins | sample SB12metaG_FD_202247 | JGI IMG/M metagenome (GOLD analysis project Ga0307489, IMG submission 202247) | Sea-ice brine microbial communities from Beaufort Sea near Barrow, Alaska, United States - SB 1.2 | ecosystem: Environmental > Aquatic > Marine > Coastal | place: USA: Alaska | collected...
GTTTGTTTTTAACATACCTAATATTAATTGCTTAGTCATATTAGTAAAAGTCTTGTCTAATCCAGTTGTTAATAATTCTGCTAACTTTTAAACGATTGCTTCTGTCTAATTTTAAAAAGCTTTCGTCATTTGAAAAACCATTTCTTAGGTAGTCATGATTTTCATAGATTTTACGCGCTACGTCGTGATAATTTAATGTATTCATATTTTTATTTTAGTTGTGCAGAAAGGAATCGAACCTTTATTTCCCGTTTAACTAAGATGTGACTCGCACGACCTTGCTAAATGTTTACACATTTTCATTAGTTAATATTTTAGAGGCAACTAATTCTATAAAACTCTTTATTTTTTCTAGAAACCTAATTCTTTGAATACTTCTTCAGTAATCTTTTCGGCTAATTCAAATGCTTCATCGTTAGTTTCTTCGATAATCTCTTCATCAAATAAATATTCTAATACTTGTTCAAATATATTATCTTCATTGTTAATCTTAATCTTTTCTGCTATCATTTTTACATCTGTCTTTATCATAATCTTTATTTATTTGCTTTATTCTATTATCCATTAAGGATCGTATTTACTTTGTATTGTGTAGTAGTAATTTTATTACTGCTTGCTTTTCATGTTGATTACATGTGTCGTAACCAAACTCGGCGAAGTGTACTTCTGCTAACCGATCCATTTCGTTGATAAATTCTATTGCATTCATATTTTAATTGTTTTTATTGTTATTATTTCTTTATTCTATTATCCATTTACTGTCGTATTTAGTTTGTATTATTCAATCCAGTATAGAATATGCTTTCTTTCGTTTTCGTTTAAGTTATAATAACTTTTTAATTTAAAGCTTAATAACTTTTTGTTCATGTTAGAATCTTTATAGCTTTCTATAATTTTGTTTACTTTTACATTCATAATATTTATACCTATTTCTAGGATTTTATTTAGTTATGCTCGAGGTTGCTTATCGAACCCTGGCGATCATTGATTAATATTCTAGAGGCAATCAATTTTATAAAACTCTCAGTGTTATTTGGCGTAAGAGCTTCGTTGCTTGCTTACGTATATATTATCCAGATAGCATCGTATTTAGTATGTATAAAGGTGTAGTATAATTTAATATATAAAATAGTATAGATAGTATACCGCAGTGACAGTATGTCATGACGGATTGTCATACAATATAATATAAATAATATTAATAGTATATAATATAGTATAAATAATACTTATGGCAGAAAAAGGCTAAATATATAGGGGTATCGGTATAAAAAGGCAAAAGTATTCTGTAAAATGACTAAAAAGAAGGGGGGCTGGGCTAAAACTAAACTGTTTTGTAAGTCGCTGGAAGCTAATGACATAGAGGTATAACACTCTACTCCTCTATAATAGCATACCAGACATATAGGTAGTGACAGTAGCCTATAAAGGTAGTTAGTAACGAGCTATTGTCACACCCCTATAGTTATTATTCGTACTAAGTTTGTAAGAATAGTAAAAGACATGTGAAACGTGTAAGTATATAGAGTATACACTAACATAAACAACAACTATGAAAACACCTTTCTATAAAACAGGTAAAGCAAAAACACCGCTATTTAATCACGTACCGGGTCATACGTCCAAAAGAGCAGCACCTATGGAACCAGGTTCAGATGAATCATTTCTAGGTGAAGGTAAGGGTGGATACTTACAGAATAAACCTATGACCAACCCAACAGGTGCGCCTGAAGGTAGTGATTCTTATTTTACTGGAGACAGTGAAGGTGGATATCTTCAAGGTAAGTCTCTACCAGACCCTAAGATTACTAAGCCTAAGCAGGCTAGACAAATGAAAAGAGATGGTGAAATAACTAAGAGTGAATTTAAAGACTACAAGCAAGCGCGTAGTTCTAACAAAGAAGCCTATAAGACTGTTAATACAGCTAACGTAAACGAAGATGGAGTTAGAGGTACTGCTAAAAGAAGTCAGTGGAACAGAAAGGTTAAAATGGGAAAAAGAGCTATAGCGACTGGTAGAAAAATGAGTACAGCTATAGAAGAAGGAGCTAGTGAGAATAAGATTAATAGACTTACTAAAAGGTACGAGAAGCAAAAAACAAAGCAAGAAGCATACAGAAAAAAAATAGTTAAATTTGATGGAACTTCTACAATAGGAAAACCAAAAAACTAATCAATATGGCAGCTAAAATAGGTACCTCGGCAATTTCAGCAGCATACATAGGCACGTCGACTATAAGTGCAATGTACATAGGAGTTACGCAAGTATACCCATAATAAAAAATAACACATGTCAATAATTTATTCATACCCCACAGTGCAACCTACTGTAGAAGACCTATTAATAGGTACAGATGTAGGACAAGATAACGCAACTAAGAGCTTTACAGTACAAAGCCTTGTGTCTTTAATTAATGCAGCTGCTGGATCCGGTACTGTTACCTCTGTTGGGATAGCAACTGATTATTCTCTGTCTGCTACCGGTGGTCCGATCATAGACGAAGGTACAATTACAATGGGATTAGCCACCACAGGTACTCCATCTATTAATACGTTTCTTGGTTACTCTGCATTAGGGCAATTAGAATGGAGAACACCTACTGTTTCTGCTGGCATAGAAGTATATTACCAAACCGTAGAGATTACAAATGATTTATCTACTATGAATTTCGTAGGTGATGGTGTTACTGCAACTGGCGACAGCAGCGGAAACACTACTATCCGCATAGACGGTACTGATTCTGCTATAGAGACTGTAGATGGTGGTGCTGGGATATCAGTAAATTCAACGACTGGAGACGTAATAGTTACAAACACAGGGGTTACCAGCATAATAGGTGGTACGAATATAAGTTTAACTAACGATTTAGCGACTGGTGCAGTTGAAATAAACTCTAGTGGTGGCGGTAATGGCTCTGTTACATCTGTAAATGCAGGTGTTGGACTTACTGTAAGCTCAGGAAGCCCATTATTAGACCCAACGCTAGCAATAGACTATACTGGTGGTAATAACTTCATTAGATTAGGTGCAGATCCAACTGTAGCAGTAGCAGATGACTTCATATTATTCGAACAGGTTAGCACTGGAGACGTTAAATCTACTACATTTGGTAGTATAGCCACATCAGCGCTCACATTAGTGGACACTGCTATAGCGGCTTCGCAAACTAACGTAATAAGAAACGAATTAGCAACAAATCCGCTGCAATCGTATAGTTCTTTCCCGCCAGTTAATAATATTGTAACGCTTACAGACCAAGAATATATAGATCTAGGTGCAGCAGGCACAATACAAGGTAATACTCTATATCTAACATCTACAAACGCGGTACCTAACTTTACAGTAACGCTAGCTACTATAAATAATAGCATTCCTAACCAAGGAAGCCAATGGCAATACAATGCTTCTTATGACATTCTTAATGCTACAAGATCTGGAGCTACTGGCGACTCATATCAATTCGATACTAGACTGCAAGCGCTAAACGGCTACACTTTTTCTGGTCTTTCTATACAAAATGCAGCAGGACAGATTGGAAGTGCAGACGCAGACGTAACGACAACTATAACCGGCTCCATGAATGCTCCATATGTTCCGGGCAATGCCACTATATCTCTGTCTGGTGGCGCACCAGATATTCAATTTAGCTCAAACCCAGATAATGCTACTGCGTCTAACGGAGCTTACAATTTAAACTTCACTCCTTCTTTTCAAGTATCTTCTCCATACAACTGGAACTCGTCTAGCTTTAACGTATCCATGGCTATAGCAACTCCAAATACGTGGGAATTTACAGCTGGACCTAATATTAGTTTTCAGCCAGCATCAGGAACTTCTTCAGACAGTGGAAGTGTATCCGTGCCATGTACAATAAACGTTGGCATACGTAAGAGAACCTATGAATTTACTTACACCGTAAACGACTCAAACACTGGCGGCACAATTGTAAATGATTACAATATAGCTACTTCTACTTCTTCGGCAGGCGTAACATTTGTTAGTACTGGTAATGGAAGCGGGACAGTTACGGCGAAAGTTGGAACTACATTTACACTCACCACAGTATTAACTCAAGTTGGATCTAAAATTACAACGTCTAACACTCCTATAACTACATCATACACGATAGGTACTGCTGACAGTGCGGCTACTGTAACTATGACATCAAGTACTAGTTCTGGCACGGGAGTAGTTCAAGCAGGTTCATTTAGTGATACTCAATTTATTGAACCAGCGGGAGCTACTTCGACATATTTACTGCAAAACAGAATAACAAACGCTGCAAATACTTCAGTTGGTCCTTGGGTTTCATCAAACACAGCAACAGGTAGTATAGGTGATGTTGTTGCTTGGCGATACGTTTTAACTCCAGATCCTGCATTTACAGTTCAACAAGCTATGGCTATTTCCTATGCCGGCGCTTCTTACGGCAACCAACAGATATTTGCTTCATTTACGTTTGCACAAGGAACTCAGACTCTTCAACCAATAGTATTAACAGGTAAATTAATAGTTCCACTTGGATCTGCAGATAGAAGCAATACAGCATCACCAAATACAGTTTGTGGATTAACAACTAGACCTTTTGTATATTATTATGATAGCGTTGATGATTATCCAACAAATGGGTCTATACTATACATAAACAGTACTGGAACAACATTTTTACCTTCTGGACATTATCAAACTTATATTCAAGGAGGAGCCAACGGGTATGTATCAGTAACCACAAATGGAGTTGTAGACTTTGTTTCACCATGTATAGGCGGAGCGGTATAATAATAAAAATAAATAAAAAAATAATAAATGTCAATAATTTACAGTTATCCTGAACAATCTCCCATAAGTGGAAGTGATATGCTAATAGGCACATCAACAGCTAAGGTTGGTGGTAAACAAAAGAATTTAACAAAAAACTTCACAGTACAACAACTTGCTGACTTTGTTATTGGCGGTGGCGGGGTTATAAATCCAGCTGCTTCTGACTTTTTTATACCTGTATTTAATCAGGGTGGAACAAAAATAACAGACTCTATAATATCGCAAAATGCGCTTCAAGGAGCTACCATAACGATAGGAGGAACTTTAAACGTTGCTGCGAATATAGTGGTAACGCAAGGAGCTACTATAGGAGATCAAAGTTCATTAATTACGCTTCAGTCGCCAACTTACTTAGCTGGACCAATTAGAGATGTTACAAACATTTTAGGAAGTCAAAATGAGATTTTAATATCAGACTCTCAAGGTAGAGTAACATGGAATCCGTTTTCTGCCGGTATGTTGTATTTAGGAACTTGGAACGCAAATCTAAATACAACTAATGGGGATTCTAACGCTCCAGCTTTGGTTACAGGTGAAGGTGTTAATGGTTATTTTTATATAGTAGACGTAGCAGGTACAACCACATTAGATGGTATAAGCGATTGGCAGATTAATGATTGGGCGGTGTATGTTGCTGTAACTAATAGCCTTACAGGAACTTGGAAGAAAATAGACAATACACAGTCTTTAACCGGAGCAGGTACAGCTAACACTATATCTATGTGGACTGGAACTGGAGCTTCCACGGTTATAGGAAATTCTTTAATATCTCAAGACACACCAGCTACAACAGTTACCATAACAGGCGCGCTTACTGCTACTACTAATGTAAATGCAGTTAACATGACTGCTTCAGGCACGGTAACACCAACAACTATAACGGATAAAGACTCTGGAGTTGGAACAGCTGGGCAAATATTAAGTTCAACAGAAACAGCTGGAGTAGCTGGTGTTGGATGGATAGATAATGTAACGCCCAATACTTATGCTATCAATGCTGGAGCTCTAGCATCGAGTAAAATTCCGTTGCAATTATTAGATTCTGCAGGAGCTGTTGATTCGTTCGTTAATATAGCTCAAGGAAACGGTATAATATTAACAAGAACTTCAGCAACAGAAATAGAAATACAAAGCACTGGAGGAGGTGGCGATACTTACACTTTGGGGTCTTCTACTGATGGATCAAACGTAAAATTAAATCTTGACGCGCTAGCTGGAAGTGATTCAGCTGTAACTTTAACTGGAGCTGGAGGACTTACTGTAGCTCAAACCAACAATATTGTAACACTAACAGCACCTGCGAGCTCAGATACTACTTACACTTTGGCTGCAGGAGCTAAAGACGTGAATAGCGTTCCCTTGAATTTAACTCCATCAACTGGATCTGATACTACTGTTAATCTAACAGAAGGAACTGGAATAACATTAACAAGAAACGCAGCTGGAGATGATGTAACAATAACAACTACCGCAGCAATTGGTTCTTTCTTACCGATCGGTGGTGGAACGCTTACTGGCGCACTATCCGGAACTTCTGCAGCTTTTTCAAGTGCAGTATCAGCTACAACTTTCACAGGCGATCTTAATGGTACGATAAACACATTAACAACTGGTGTAACTCAACAACCTGCGGTTAATGACACGACAATAGCAACAACTGCTTTTGCTAACGCCGCCGCTACAGCAGCTGCTGGAGCAGCTAACTATTTACCACTATCTGGTGGAGCTATGACAGGTGCTATTACTGGCTTAGCAAATCCAGTGGTAGCCTCGGCTGCCGCTAATAAAGGCTATGTTGACAGCACGTTAGCTGGATCAGGCTCTTTAATATATCAAGAAGGTTACGATGCGGCTCTAGATTATCCAAGTCTAACAACTAGTCCAAACTTGATATTACAAGGATGGACTTATGCTGTTACAGCTGGTCCTTCTACTACATTTTGGAATCCACCGCTAAACGTTGGTGATTTAATTATAGCTAATATAGACAACCCAACAAGCGCTTCTGATTGGACGGAAGTTCAGAGCAACGTTGGTTTTGCCGGATCAGGAACTACAGATGCAAACACGGTTAAAGGAATAGCTGGATTTAATAGTGTAGATTTTGACGTGTCGACAGATGGATGGGTTGAAGCTAAAACTTTTGCTGGAACAGCATCTGGTTACGTACCTATTTCCGCAGATCCAGGTGATCAAACTAAGTTTTTAAAAGGAGATGGTACATGGGCGACTGTGGCAACCGGTACAGTTACAGGTTCAGGTACTCAATATAAAGTACCATTATGGAGTACCATCGCCGGCACAGCATTAGGTGATTCACTACTTGCTCAAGATGCTTCTGCTACTACAGTAACCTTAGATGGTTTACTTGAAGTGCTAGGAGATGGAACTCCTACGGGTACTGGTGGTCAAATTAAGTTAAATTGTTCAAATAATAATCACGGTGTTACTATAGAAAGTCCGCCTCATTCTGCAGGACAATCTTGGAAATGGATATTACCTCAAACAGTTGGTAACCCTAACGATGTATTAACAACAGATGGAGCAGCTTCATCTCAACTTTCTTGGACAGCTCCAGGGGCTAGTGGTTCTTTCCTACCAATTGCAGGTGGAACACTTACGGGTCCTTTAGCAGGTACATCAGCAGCTTTTAGCTCCACTTTGAGTGCTGGACAAGCTACATTTTCAGGAAACATTAGACTTAATGGTAGTAGTGGAGAATTAATCGGTCCAATAGATAATAATCTGATAATAAGAGCTAAACCAACCGCGGGTAACGCAGCTCAAGGAGTAAAACTATGGAATAATAATGTGCTGAATGCTTCCTTTCTAGAAGGCGGTAACGTGCGATTTCATGGTTATGGTGCAACTCCTAATGTTCGAACTGGAACAGCAACTTGGTCTTTAGCTGTAGATTCGATTGGTAATATAATTCAAGAACCTGTTGGCGGTGATATTTCAGGTTCTGGAACTGGATCTAGTGTAACTTACTTTACGGGAATTATAGGAGATACAGGAGTAAAAGAAATAACTAGCAATCCTAATATAGTAATTGATTCAACCGGTAGGTTTGGTATAGGAACTGATCAACCAAGTCATGATTTAGACGTTAGAAATGTCATATCTCCACCAATAATAAATTTACAAGATGCTAATCTTAATTTTTTACAACTTCAAGTAGATCCATCACTTACCACGATCAACAAAATAAAATCAAATATTGACTTAGTACTTGATGTAGATGGCTTAGACGCAATAAAAATAGACACTGCAGCGAATGTAATGATAGGTGATCTTTATAATACTTATGGATCAGCAACGTCTAGGCTGCATGTTATTGATGAATTTGCTACAGATATACTTACACTTCAATCAAGCGCAACTAATCAAAAAATTAAATTTACAGATTTCCTCCAACCTGTTCAAAACGATTGTTTCATAGGTAGCGATAATGGTGATCTTAACGTTTGGCTTAATTACAATCAGTTTGGAGTTTCTACACCGCTATTTAGTTTTAATAAAGCTGGTAAATTAAGTGTTGGACATGCAAATTTACCAAATTATAGTGTAGATATTCAAGATCAATATAACGATGCAAATCTACAATTGTTTTCTCAAAACACTGGTCAAAATTTAGTATTATCAGCAAGTAGTAGTTTGGGTCTAGATAATACCATTGAATCTGGAGGTGGTGGACTTCAGTTTAATACAACCGGAACAAATATACTTAACCTAGGCGCTGGATCTCAATCAGGTTATGTTAAATTTAACGAATATGGGCAAGGTAACAAAACTGGTAGTAGTACCATAGGAACTCCGACATACAGCTTACTTGTTGATGCTGCGGGTGAGATAATAGAAGGTCCTGTTAGCTCAGGCGGTGGAACAATAATAAAGCAATCGTTCACGCCTTCTCAAGGTACAACTGCTTATATATTAGATCCCATTGGTAGTGGAGGAAATCATCCTACAGATGCAAATTACGTAAATGTTTATATAGATGGTGTTTATCAAAATTTAAACTCTATAGCTAGTGTTATTACGGCAGGAACAGGTGCGAACCTCACAACTACATTAACGATGGTTGACCCATCGCCAGTTGGGATAACATTAGAAACAATATCAACAATATAAAATAAAATATGGCATTAACTAAAGTTTCAACTGGAGTTGTAGATATGAGTGGAAACACCGGAGGCTTAGTTATAGCAAAAGGTACTACTGCTGAACAACCGACGTGCACGCCTGCTATCCTTGGTTCTATCCGAGAGAATACAGATACAACGGGCAATATCAAAGTTCAAGTTTGTACTGCTAATGGCGGTACTGCAGCTTGGCGGTTTTTAGAAGATGGTTCACCACCTTTAACTGTAGATTTTTTAGTAGTAGCTGGAGGTGGCGGAGGAACTGGGGGTTATGGAAATGGAAACGGAACTGGAGCCGGTGGAGCTGGTGGCTTGATAACAACGAGTACTTATGGTGGAACAGAAAATGTTTTAATTGCAGCCACAGGCACTCCTTATGATTTAGTTGTTGGATCTTTCGGAGCTGGAGGTTTAGGTTCTGGTTATGGTAGTCCTAATAATAATAATCGAGGTCTAAACGGAGGTAACTCTAAATTTAATACTGCTGAATCTACAGGTGGAGGTGGCGGTGGTGCGCCAACTACTAGTTACTTATCAGGAGCTAGCGGCGGCTCTGGAGGAGGAGGAGCTCCATATTCTAATTCTGGAGGTTTGGGAACTATTAACCAAGGTAACTCAGGCGGCGCTGGTAGTTCAAATCCTGGAAGCGTAAACAGATACAGAGGTGGAGGTGGCGGTGGTGCTTCATCAGCTGGAGCTAGCGGAGACGCTTCTGGTAACGGTGGTAGTGGATCAACAAATGCTATAACAGTATCAAGTGGAACAGGACCTTACTACGCGGGTGGTGGGGGTGGTGGTGTTTATTCAACTGGAGTCTCAGCTGGAGTAGGAGGTTCTGGCATTGGCGGTAATGGAGCGGCTAACTATGGTAATGGTTCAAGTGGATTAGCTAATACCGGTAGCGGTGGTGGTGGAGCTGGCGTAGGAACGGGGAGTTACAGTGGTGGAAATGGTGGCTCTGGAGTAGTAATACTTAAATATCCAAGTTCTTACACTAGCGCGCCAGGCGGTTCATTAATTTCAACTACCTCGGTTGCCGTATCAGGTTATACAATAGAAACATTCACTTCAGGAACAGGAATAGTAACATTCGCAATAACTCCATAATATGGCAATAAATAATACGAACACATCAACACTTTCTAGCGTGAGTGGTGGAGCTGGAAACTTATTAGTTGGAACAGCAGGATGGATCAATACAAATTTTTCTGCTTACATAGGGGGGTTTGATTATAGTTCTACAGCTGCTGGTTTTGGAGCTGGTGTTGCTGGGTTTTCTATAAGTTTTGCTACAACAGCTCAAGCTGCAGCATTCCTAGGTTTAGCTAATCTTCCCGCTGCTCTTGCTTTTACTAGTTTTCCGACAACAATAACTGTTACACAAAATAATGGCGCCACAGCTACAATAGCAACAGCATTTTTCGTCTACCAAACTGCAACAGGGAATAATAATGAAATAATACACTTTGTAGGAGCCTCAGGCTTCTCTCAACCGGCTATAACACCTATATCTGGTTCAGGTACGCAAGCGAATGTTAGTTCTACCATTACAATTGGTGGAGCAAACACTGGAGTAACTAACCCTGTAACTGGGTTTAATTCAACTAATTCCGGTATGTATAATACTGAAGAAGGATTAAAACTACCAAGTGGTAATAGCTCTAATCAACCATCTGGAGCAGCTGCTGAGCAAGGTATGATTAGAAATAATACTAGTGAAAACACAGGTGGTTCTGTTACCGCTATAGAGCATTTTAACGGAACTGCTTGGAAGTATTTTGCAGCTACAGAGTCTTCTGCATACCCTACTAATTTAAAAATGTATTTAAATTCTACTGATACGGCTTCTTATTCTGGAAGTGGAACAGCTTGGAACGACTTAACTAGTAACTCAAATAACGCTACATTAGCCAACGTTACACAACCTAGTTCTACATTTTTAAGATGGAATGGTAGCAGTAGCTACGCGGTCCTTCCTTCTGATCCGGACATAGGTGCGGGCACCGATTGGAGTATATCTATGTGGGTTTATCAAAGGAGCTCACAATTCGATCCCAACTACAATATGATCGATTACAACCATTCTTTAAACGGAGGTTGGACAATACAAGGTGGAGTTTATTATGTAAGAAATAGCAGTGGTCAATACATATCTATGCCGGTTTCTCTAACCAATGATGCTTGGCAGCACTTGGTTATTAGCAGTAATGGTTCTACGGCTACTAATATTTATATAAACGATACTCCGACCGCTGCATCTCCATCAAGTATGCCAATCGTTACATGGAATGCTGGTCATCGTTTCGATTTAGGCGCGTGGTATAGCTCAGGATCCTACTCTAGAAATTGGAATGGAGATATGACTAAAATTCAAATTTACAATACTAACTTATCTGCTGCGGAAGTAAATACACTGTTCTTAGAAGGTAAAGGATTTTAATATTAAATAAAACATGGCAAATACAAAAATAACAAACCCTGAATCACACAATTAAATAAAAAATGGCAAATTTCAATATAGAATACTTAGTGGTTGCTGGTGGTGGTGCCGGTGGTAATGGAATGGGA
>Ga0307489_10002862_pt1 | contig 11529 bp, 12 predicted proteins | sample SB12metaG_FD_202247 | JGI IMG/M metagenome (GOLD analysis project Ga0307489, IMG submission 202247) | Sea-ice brine microbial communities from Beaufort Sea near Barrow, Alaska, United States - SB 1.2 | ecosystem: Environmental > Aquatic > Marine > Coastal | place: USA: Alaska | collected...
AAACATATAGTGCGAAGATGGCGTCGCGAAGATGGCGTCGCGGCGTCCCTGCCAGACCACAGACGCAAGCGCGGGCAAACGAAGATGCGCGCGATTCGCACTTGAAATCAGTGGGTTCAGATCGTATTGGTTTTCATGGTCAGGCGGTCAGAGGAGGGGTCGTCAGATATCGAAAATCGGAAATACCCGGTCTGATTCTCGTCGAACCCATCCGAGTCGGGCCCCAACTACAATAGACCAGTTGGCGTATATGAGACGGCAAATTTTACCGTCCATGACTCAAGAATTTTGAGGCGGTCCTGACGCGCGTGGGCGCCAACATGTACGCCCTTCAAAACGCCCGAAAGCTCTGTTTTGAGTGATGAATCGGCGTGATTGACGCGCGAACAATGGCGTACGAAGTCGCGGCGGCGGCAAAACCGCCGCAGGTAACCCCCCTTTAAATGGGCACGCGCGTCGATACGCGGGAGTGAAACGGCGAGTATCGTCGCCGCCGCGCCGTTGGGGCGCTGGCCTGTTTCTTGAGGCATTTGAGTGGGAAGCGACGGTCTAAATGTGCGCATCGCCCCGAGGCGCGGCGGCGACGATACTCGCCGTTTCACTCCCGCGTATCGACGCGCGTGCCCATTTAGAGGGGGGTTACCTGCGGCGGTTTGAACGTCGCCGCAACTTCGTACGCCATTGTTCGCGCGTCATTCTCGCCGATTCATCACTCAAAACACAGCTTTCGGGCGTTTTGAAGGGCGTAAACTTTGGCGCTTCGCGCGGGAAGGCCTGATTCGATATACGCCAACTGGTCTATTAGAGACTATGAAGTTCTGGGCGTGTTGAAACTGGTATCGGAACCTTAAGTCAGGTGACTCAGCCTGAACGCGCGGGATGTGTCGCACCTAAAATGATAAATGAGACTTAGTGTTTGTCCAAATGAGAGTTAGTGGGTCACCACACAGGAGATCACATCGGAATCTGCGAAACATCTAAATGACAGTTAGTGAGGTGGACGCCTTTTGGATCGCGACATTGTGACCCCTGATCGCGAGGGCCAACAAGGCGGGACAGGTTTCAGCGGGAAGCCGGACGACCGCTCGCTCTGGTCCCGCGCAGACCCGACGCGCCTTCGGCCGTGTCCCGCAGCGCTCGCAGGGTATTGGGGCCACGGAGAGGGTGCCTTGCGGGACGCGTTACGGGCATGGTTTCCTAGAAAAGGTCTTCGGGGTTGTGTTACAATAATAGACCGTCCACCAAGAAACGCGCGGAGCGCGGGTGCGCGCGGAGCGCGCAGGCTTCGGGCTTATCGGTTGGCGGTTGGAACGCGTTCGACGCGTGCGATTCGGGAAGAAGTACGGACCGCTACCGCGGCATCGCGGCGATGGTACTCTGCTGTGGTTTTGAGACCTGTATTTTTGGCGAATAAAATCAAGCACACCTGGTGCTAAGTTGGCGCAGCCATAGCGCCTTTGTGCGCGGTTTGTGCTTAGTGCGTCAGTAAGTAATAGTGACGAGAGCGTCGATTGGAACGGAACTGTCTCCTAGGAAACGCGCGGTTTACAGAGAGGCACGGAGCTGTCGCGGCATCGCGGCAATGGCATCCTTTTCTCGTTTTGTCACGAGCTCGTTTTTTCTGTTTTTCTCGTCTGTCGCAGCAGGAAATCTGAAACATCTAAATGACAGTTAGTGTTTTACTAACTGTGAGTTAGTAAAACACTACGTAGCTAGTGCCTAGTCTGTAAATCGTACTACCTGCCACTGCCGCTGCCGCGGTTGTCGTCGCCGCGGCCTCCGTTGCGCATGGACGCCATTAGACGCGCGGGTCGGTGTCTCCCTGCGAAGCAGACTTGTGCCATTCTCAAAGTTGTGGGCGCAAACGAGAGACTACGCGGTGACTTCGATGGAGTACGCCGTTGCGTTCAGAGAGGTGTACCGACCCGCGCCCTCTGGCGTCCCAGCCTCGCGCTGCCGCGGACGCAACGGAGGCCGCGGCGGCGACGACCGCGGCAGCGGCAACGGCAGCCGCGGTGGCCGCGGCATATGAGCGCGTCATCATTGCGAAACCTGAAAAACCCCCCTCTCGGCCGGACTTTAGGACCTCTTGATCGGCTACGGATGTCTAATCCATGAGTTGTTTGTATGGGGGCTCGGTAGCCAAATCTCAGCGGCTGCGGAGGTCTAATTCCTTGAGTTATTCATATGGGGGGTCGGTCGGGGCGCGGTAGCCGCTCGCCGATCGGCTACGAGAGCGGCTACCAGAATTCCTATTCTGATGCCGAGATCACAGAGTGTACGCACGCCCCGTTGCACTTCCACACGGCCGACGGACTTGTACATATATTAAAAAAATGAAAAAAATTGTCATGGGGTTTATCAGACCGAGTTTATGAGAAATCACGATTCTGTTTATTAATTGGTGGAAAATCTTGATTCATTAATTATGACAAAGTTCCGAAAGCTATAAATTTTCGGGCCCGTGCTCAACTCAAGATTCTTGAATCAACAGACGAAACATCAATCTACCGGCGTGATATGGCGTCATCTAAGTCAAGAATCTTAAGTAGATTTTTGGGGGCCAGGGGCCGAAAAATTATAGCTTTCGACACTTTGTCATAATAGCTTATGGCATTGTGATCATTTTTCACGTTTTCTAAAGTCGTAGGCCTCCCGGACCCCGACGACTTCAAAAACACGAAAAAGAAACAAAACTCAAAAGGAATCAAAACTTCGTCCGCCACGGATTTGGTCACTGCACGTCCCGGGCCGTTGCGGGGTCTGGACGTGGACGTGCGCACCGCATCTTCGCCGGCGCCATTCGCGCTCTTGTTCTTAGTGACGCGACTCTTGCATAGGCGGCGAGTCGTTTGCTCACATCGTCACAGGTGTCCTCACGTGTGCGCCTCTCCGAAAACGATGTATACCGGCGCTTGTGAGCAACGGCTTCTGCGAAGATCGCGTGAATGAGGTGTTCCAGAACACACGGGCGACACACATCACCTATGCCGGCGTCTTCGTTTTTCTACACGCACGTCCGTGCAGCGAATACGTGCGACGTTGTGATCAGCGGTCCGCCGTCTCGGAACATGTCGCGTCAGTGGGGGGCAGGCGTGCATGGCGTCGGCTGGCGTCGGCGAAGCCGCTGTCCGCGTCCACGTCTCCACGTGCTGTTGGCCAACAGAATCCACTTTTGCTCGGTTTGGACGTGGCAACACGTGTTTGTGATTTTTCTTTTACTCGATCAAATAAAGGGCCCACCGTTTCGATCTTTCGAATTTTGATCCATTTGATTCTGTTTTCAAAGTCATTAAAAATATTAAGGCCTCAATGCCCCATCAGCGGTGAGTCCTGAAAACACTCTGTACTCATGACTCACGACCAGCACGTAAAAGGGAGTTTGCTCTTGCCGAGTGTTGGGTCTCGGTCTTGACCCTGCAGCTTGAGTGTGTTATTTTTGGCATGTTGGAGAAGCGGATCGGCGCGCGAGGGGCGGGCGCTGGACACGGCGCCAGATCGTCGAGCACGCCGCCACACCTTGACTTCCGATGTCGGTAACCGGCCCGCCAGATATCCCCGGAGGTGCGGGTGCCGCCCCGGGCGCGCTCGGCGTCATCAAGGTGGCCCGGCATCACCGTCAACGCATCAGATGACAGGCTCACGCTCGCCACGGGGTACGTTGGGATGTGGGGGGACTTGGAGAGCGCGCGCGGGGTGTGGGTCACGCACGTCCCCGCGCTGGCCACGCGCGCGACGCCGGCGACCGGCAAAGCCGTCTCGGCGGTGGAGGCAGAAGCGTGGTGCGCCAAGGCCCTGCCCAAATAAGATAATCAGACAAGATGAGCAAGAACCGCGAAGCCACCATCGTCGGCGTCAGACGGCGGGATGACGGGACAGGGAACTTTCCACCGCTCTAAATATGTTTCAAGGACGTTTCAATAACAGTCAAATGGTTTACCAAGACCGACCCTTCTTTTTCTGAACTCAGTGTCGGGTCTGGTGTAGAAGATATGGTATCGAATCCCGTTCGACCAATCAGAACTGTCCATGTCGAGAATCCCACCGACCGACTCGCCGACAGTCCGACCGGGTCGTGATCCTTCAGTAAATAGACCCTTGATTTCAAGGAGATAAACCTGACATGTCAGGCTGAACATGAGTTTAAAGGACAGGTCCGTCGGCCATGTAGCTTTGGAATACCCCGTGGCGCGCTATGTGGCCCCTGGGGCGCGCTGCGCACCCCCCTTGTGAGTCTCAAGATACCGGAAGGGATTGACTCAAGTTCATTTCATCTTTCTGAAGTCGTTGGAAGAAAATAATCTCAGAATGCATAGCGCGGCCGCGCCACTCCGAGCATCGCGGCGATATGGAGCTCGATTTGGGGGTGACGGGGGCGGGGAGCCCTGATGCGGCGGGCACCGGGCGGCGTGGGGTGATGTCGACGGCGCAGAAGCACCAGGCGTTGGGGGGGCTCGCCCGCTCCACATGCGGCAAGGCGATCAATCAGTTGGAGACGCTTGACGATAGCGAGGCGACTAGCTGCAGCGCGACGACGATATACGCCCCCACGGGACAACCGACGGCAGCGGCGGCGGGGGCGGAGGCGGCGGCGGGGGCGGTGACGGCGGCGTACGACCGGCGATGCCGGCAGTCGTGTCCCATGCTATGAGAGGTGTCCGACGGGGGCGGCGCGAAAAGCAGTGGACTAAGAGTTGACGAAAATATGATTCGCATTGCCGGGTAAACCGAGCCGGGTGAACCGCGCGGCGGCGGCGTAGATGTCCGATCGGAGAGGTAACTGGTAGCTAGATGATGCACGAAGTCTGACTGCACCGGCGAACGTCCCACCGGATAAACATGACCGCCGGACCGCCACATGACTTTCGACTTTCGCTTGTCGCGGGGAGCGGCGCCGCGCGACCTCCCGGCGCCTTGAAAGGGGGCGGCGGGCGGGGGGGGCCGGGGTCGCGGAGTGCACGAATATCTCATATGTCATATATCTACCGAACGACCCCGCCTATTCCAACATCTATGCCACCGCCGCCGATGCCGCGCGTCTCAATTCACCTCGGGAGTGCCCATTTACGTACTCGCAAAGCGCCCGCCCACTGTGAACAGCGCCACCTTGACCTCCGCGATCGCCGACCCGCCGATCACCGCCGACCCGCGGTTGCCCTCCCTCTGCTGGTACAAGCGCTGGACCTTCGCCCAGACCCGCCTCGAAACGACACCCCCGCCGCCGCCGCGGGCACCTGCACCACCATCGCTGCAGCATTGTGTTTAGTTGCTGATTTGACTCACCTGGCTTCGCGCTTCTCGGCATTGCGGTGGTCGTTGTTCGCCTGTCTTGCCCGCTCCGCGTGCCCCGCCCCCCCGGCCTTACCCCGCTCCCGGGTGGAGACACGAAGCCCACAACGGCCTGCTCCTCCACGTTCGCCACCGCCCCCCACCCCCGCCATGCCAGCGCCGATGCAAAGAGGCGAAGGGCAGAGCAACCACTTGGTTTCCATTTGACATATTTTGAACTTTCATCTCCTCGAGTCAGCCGCGCAAACCCAGTTGCTAGTGTAAAATTGCTTCCCTTTCTGTCAGTCGATCCTAACTCAGTATCCGATTTCCCCCCCCTAACTCCTCGCTTTAGAATCCTGACAAGTGGGAAGCGCCTATGTATCGCTGCAGCCAATGGGACAAGAGCCTGCGTCTACGTCTTGCACGCGGGAAAACAATATACCAGTTGGCATATATCGAAACAGGCCCTCCCGCGCGAAGCGCCAAAATTGAGGCCCTTCAAAACGTCCGGAAGCTCTGTTTTGAGTGGCGAATCGGCGAAAATGACGCGCGAACATTGGCGGTCAAAGTTGCGGCGGCGGCAAAACCGCCGCAGACAAACCCCCTTCACATAGGCACGCACGTCGATGCGCGAGGGGGGAACGGCGAGTATCGCCGCCGGCGCGTCTCGGGTGGATGCGCATATTTGGACCGTCGTTTCCCACTCAAATGACTCACGAAACTGGCAAGCGCCCCAACGGCGCGGCGGCGGCGACGGCGGCGGCGATACTCGCCGTTCGACCCGCACAGAGTCCACGGCGTGACTGCTACGAAGGGATTCCGCGCCTCGGCGCGGCTGCCACCGCAACTTCGTACGCCAATGTTCGCGTGTCATTCTCGCCGATTTGCCACTCAAACAGAGCACCGGGGCGCCCACGCGCGTCAGGACCGCGTCGAAATTATTGAGTCATAGACGGTCAAAGTTTCCGTCTCATACACGCCAACTGGTCTAATTAGAACGCCCAAACGGTGACGAGCTCAGGGGCCAGCACAGGTGGTTTCGCATTTCGAGGGTGATGTTTGGGAATCTATGCATCGGCAGCGCGCGGTTGGGCCTGTGGGCGCGTCGGGGGCACGCGATGGCCGTGCAATTGCACGAGCAGAGCCCCAAGATTAGCGCTCAGCGCAAGATTCACGGGTACCACACTCCCACCGACGCCGGTACACGCCACAGCGCGTCGTTTCGATGCATAGATGTGTCGAGGTCGCCGTCACGAGAGCGCACACCGGAGCCCGGCGCCTGGGTCTGAAAAAAAAACACGGCGTTCTAATTACCTGAACCCGCAGCCCTGAATGGGCGGGGACAGCGGTGGCCTCGGCTGACTGTTTGCTTGTAAGTGTGAGCGATGACTACGGGGGTATTTCACGCGCGCCAAGGACTCTCGCATAAAGCAGCGGTCAGGATGGGTTGGGAGCGCTCGCGTCGGCCAGCTGAGCCCGCGAGACACGCGCGAAGGGTGGCCGGCGACAGTATCAGATTTGGGCGTTCTCGCCATCTCGCGCCCGTCTCGTCTGCCTACCGCAAAGCGTGTACCGGTACACGACAAGAGCTTCGACTCCCTGATGTGCCCTTCGCGCTAAGAAAAAGTTCGTCACCTTTCTGCCCCTAAGGTTTGCGGGGCTGACCTGGCACACCGGTCGCCAGCGTGGTAACGCGGTTGCGGTTGGGGAGTTTTGTTCGGTGTGATTAGACCAGGATAAAATGTGTGGGAACCCCCGAGGCGCCGGGGAGCGCAACGTTGGGTGGTAACCACTTCGTGCCGTGTTTATCATAAAGTTTGGAAATGGCACCCCCATTTCTCACAGAGCGGCACGAAATGCGAACGACTATATCTACGCCGGCATTCAGGCGCTGCCACTGATTGTGGATGCGAAACGTATGTAAAGTGTTTCATTCAACACTCCCAGCGCCTCCTCCACTATAAGCGTCGGCTTCCGGTGACAGACGTCACGGGTTCGAAATGTCCGTCCAAAATTTGCCTTTGTATCTTGTATTTGCTTTCGTCTTTCTCGGACGTTCGCTGGTGCACTTAGACGGAAGTATATCATAATCCGTACACATGCGTCGAGGCGCTTCCAAGAAGCGAGCGCCACCACCCGCAGCCATTCCCCGCGATAGAGTGCGTCGGGCATAGACTTTTGGTCGGTTGGGGAGTTATCCAGTGACTGTCGCGTGGTTCCAACTAACATGAAGAAAACACACAGATCCTTCCGATGAAGCGCCGGCGGCGCATTCCACGGCGTCAACGACGTCGTCAAGTTTGCTGAAGCGGTTTGCACTACTATCTCGGCGCAAAATCTGGCGGGGTTCGAGAAGATGCCCACGTCATGTCCAAGCCGACCGAACTGCGCGTCGTTGCTATCACCAAGTGACTTCCCCCTGCTGCCCATTCTTCTCGCGACGCCGCCGAGAGGCAACGCGCGAACGTGCTGCGCGAACGGCGGGTACTTCGGGATCACCGAACGATAGTGATTCGCGTGCCAGTGGATTATCACGGCAGGCATCCCATGGGCCGCGGCATCCTCCGGCCGATACACGCGCCCGTCGAGTGCGCCGTGACCACCGCTCGCCATCCACCGCTCGTCGCCCCAACGGTCGCCATCCACGTAAACGACCAGAGGCCGTCCGAGCACCCGCGACGCGTCGTGAGCGATGAGCAGGTCCGTGACCGGAGAGTCCCAGTCGCGCGCCTCGATGTAATGTGTGCAGGCCTGAAGCACCGCAGCACGTCCATCTTGGCCAGTGGGAGCATCGTGCAGTGCCAATCGTGTGCAGGGTGGTCAGTGCAGGCGTGCGAGGAGGCACGCGGGATGGCTAGTGGGGGCATGACAGGTGGCGGACGGATGGCCGATGGGGGCGTGACAGGTGGCGGGTGGGGTGGCCAGTGGGGCGTGAAAGGTGGCGGGGCAGTATACATCGCACCAAAGACGTGTGCCTAGCGTGTAATCGTGGCCTCACCGTGAAAGGCTTCTGGCCATTCTTCGTGGTCGCACACCTCGCAAACCCGCAGAATAGATCGTACATGAATCTGAAAGCGTCGCGAATCCGCGCGCCTTGCTTCCACCGTCTCGTCGTCGAGCGCGTCAAAGCGTTCGCGCGTGCTGATTGCCGCGGTCGCATGTGCCGCGCAGCTACCAGGGTTACGTCGGCCGCCGCTGTTGCACCCGCGGCAGCATCTCCGTTCTGCGCTCGATGCTGATTTTCCGGCAGCCCTGCAATGTGCACGCAGGCTCCATGGAGCGGTAGCCATCCTTATCGTGATGCAGTATCACGGTGCCCTCGAAGCGCGGCGCTGAGGGGGGCGCCGAAACCGCGAATGTCACCGGGTCGCAAATGCAACACGTCTCTCCGCACGCGTCCGCCCTCGTCCACTGCGATGTGGACGCCGAGCACGTTGCTCACCACGTGTTCGACCAAGTAGCGAGTCGTCACGTCGCTCACCACGGCTCCGCCGGCCTGGTTCGCCCCCACGGACACCGAGAATTGCGCGGGGGAAGTTTACTGAAGCGGTTTGCAGTACTTTTTCGGCGCACGAGTGCCAAAGTCTGGCGGGGTTCGAGACGACGCCCACGTCAAGTCCGAGCCAACCGAACTGCGCGGCGATACTGCTGACGAGTGGTTTTCACCTGCCGCCCGGCATCTTCTCGCGACGCCGCCGTGAGGCAACGCGCGAACGCGCTGCGCGAACGGCGAGTCACTCAGGATCACCCACCGGTATTCATCCGCGTGCCAGTGGATTCCCACGGCTGGCATCCGATTGGCCGCGGCATCGTTCCTCCGGCAGATACACGCACCCGTCGAGCGCGCCACGCTTGCGACACATAATCCAAGTCGCGCGGCGAGCTGTGGTGGCGGCGTCGAATTCGCTGACGCTCTTTGTCCAGTCCGGCAGACGTTTCTTTTCGTCGAACGAAGAGCTCAGATGGTTTCGGAAGCGTTTCGAAGAACAAGGACGAAAACGGCTACGTGGTGCTCTGAGGCCAAACGTTAGATCAACTTTACTTTCAGACATATTCACTGAACGCGCGTTTTCCCGGGATTCTGCGTTTTCAATCAAACGTTCGCATTTCAGTGGATTGTTTTCGTTTTCAGATCCGTTCTGAATTCATCGATTCCGAACTAAAGAAGTTCAACGTGATCGAGGAGTAGAAACCGGGAATCCACTTGCCGAATCGTCTTAGTTGAACTTTTTCAGGTCAGAATCGAACAATTCAGGATCTGAAAACGAAAACAATCAAATGAAAATGAAAACGTTGGATTGAAAACGCAGAAACCCGGAAAACGCGCGTTCAGTGGATATATCTCTGAAAGTAAAGTTGATCTAACTTTTGGCCTGACAGAACGAATGGTTGGTCGCCATCTCGCGATGTAGGGAATTCGAAACGTAGTTTGCCGAGCGCTCCAGCCAATCACAGCGCTAAATTTCGTTTTTTTGTTGAGTCACTGAATTGGCGAGTGGAACACGATTCAGGGAATGCCGAGTGTCAAAAGTGGAACCGCAGCGAAAAGAAGCGCTGGGTGAGAGAGAGGTAGAAATCCTCCCAAACTCAAGGATCAGACCAGACGCCACGAAATTTTGAAAAGCGGCGTCGCACCGTGCACCATCACGAGAGTTCGGGGGCGGCTTGGCGCGCATGTTTGATGGATCGCCGCGAGGATTATCCCGATGAGTCCGCAACACACCTGCAACGATCACCCGCCGTTCTTTTCCCTGTGCAGATCGTCGGTAGCGGCCACCTAGTCCGGAAAACGCCGGATGCTCCGGAAATGCGCCCAGGTGGCCGCCGCCAACGATCTCCGCGGAGATCAGGACGACGGGTGATCGTCGCAGGTGTGTTGCGAACTCATCGGGACAATCCTGGCGGCGACCCATCGACCATGCGCGACAAACAGAGTGACAAACTATCCAATATCGATATCCAGGATTGCTCATAATCCTATGAACATGTCGGTTTGGATGACAGGTTTATGGGGTGTCTCGGTGAAAGCCAACCTGTGCGCCGCCGTGCGCCACCGTGCGCTTCTTTTTCAATAGGACGTCACTGAGTTCGATATTACGTCTCCCTCCTTGTTCTACACCCGAATGATAACGTGCGTGTCGTGTAGCAAGTGCATCCTGCCGTCACCCGTTCTCTCCACACACACGTGGCTATCTATGAAAGCGCCTGACTCAGTAAATTAGAGTATACGCGCTTCGGTCATCATCCTGAAATGTTCACGTTTCTTCGATTTGGTTTCCAGGTCTTTTATTGTCTGGATCTCGAGCGACTGCATGTCGCTCAAGACGCACTTTGCTGCCCTACACCCGGCGCATGACACTTTTGGGCACTTTGGGGGTAACCCGCAGGATGTACTTGTAATACTCCATATCAATCCTGTAATCCTATGATGATGCCGGTACTAGTCCAATATCCACAGGTTCGTATATTGTCACTCTGGCGACACCCGGACCCCGAACTCTCGTGATGGTGCACGGTGCGACGCCGCTTTTCAAAAGTTCGCGGCGTGTGGCATAATAATCCACGAGATGCGGTCGCTCGCAGAAGAGAGCAAATTCGCGGCGTCTGGTCTATCTCCTGAGATGTTTAATGTGATGTAGTTTTCGGATTCGGACGTATTAGGTGGAGGGTCGGATTCAGATGGATTCGGGTGGATTCCGGAAGGGGTTCACAGACTCCGGAAAGGAATCCGCTGTCACCAATATAAATCAGCCCCGCAAGGATGAAAAATGTAATGATAATCCCCTTGTCACAGTCTTCGACGTGATAAGGGCACCGCGGGCGTGGCGGCACGCGTTGTGCGATGAGCATGATTGCTCGCGGGATGCGGATGTATGCATTGCGACCGCTTGCGAGTGTGATTGGCCAGCGTTGTCTCGATCTGGTTCCTCACGCTGCGATTGATACCGAAACAATTCTTTTACTAAACCAGTCCGACAACGGCCCGTTCCGTGGATTCTCTCATCTTGCTCCCGTGATCTATCAAACCACAGCGACGCCGCACGGCGCGCCCGAGATGCCAGGTATCTACGCCAGCGCGTTAACAATTGGCCTCGCAGCTGGTGCAACTTTCGTTGTTCCTGACTCCCAGTAACAACGAGCGCTTTGTGTGGATAAAAAACTTAAAGTGCGAGAACGGTCACTGGTCGACGAAAATTGATAAGTGCAAGTACGACGTTTTGATCCCGGCCGTTGCAGGCGCGGAGGCGCTGGATGATC
>Ga0307489_10002863_pt1 | contig 11524 bp, 10 predicted proteins | sample SB12metaG_FD_202247 | JGI IMG/M metagenome (GOLD analysis project Ga0307489, IMG submission 202247) | Sea-ice brine microbial communities from Beaufort Sea near Barrow, Alaska, United States - SB 1.2 | ecosystem: Environmental > Aquatic > Marine > Coastal | place: USA: Alaska | collected...
ATGGAATGCCCGCAACATCATCGCGCGATCAATCACCGCCTAATACAATGGCGCGTCACCGAGCTTTACGCCGCGCAACGGCGTCGGCGTCGGCGAAGATGCAGCGAAGACGCGAGACGGGTCTTCTTGGGTTTCCCCCGTCTGTCTGTGGGCCCTGTCCAGATTTCCCGACCACGAATGCCAAAACATCTGAACGGAACTTCCTCGTTCAACAATTTTGCGAGAGTTCGGTCACGCCACATTTAGCGCTGGCCGATACCAGACCCGACACTGAGTTTCAGTCATCGAAGGCTAAATTTCCGAAAATACACTCCAAGATTTTTGGAACAAAACACGTGCTCTCTTTGCACGTGTCAAAATCGGCACGATTTTTGAAAGGGCATAGAGCTATATCCGTTCATCATTAATTAATTTTCGTGCGCAACAGATTTACAGGAAGATCACAAGTAATCGGAAAGCGCCATTTATGTGAAAAATAAAACAAAACAGCTTTGAATGACTTGTCATAAAAACGCTGACAGGCCCCTCTCTGTTCCTGCTCTTCCTCCCCACGCGTAGTCACCCGCCTGCTGTCCCTGCCCTGTGGATCCCGCCGTCCCCGGTCACGCCCCCACTAACGTCCCCATCCCACCCCAACTCAAATGTCGCCGCCACGGCCGCCGCCGCCACCTCCGGCTGTACTGCACGCGGCCCACGGACCCGGTGTATGTATAAGAAAAATAGGGTGGTCGAACTCTAGTCGGAGATTACGTTAATTAGACGGTGTCGGCCGGTCGGAGGGCTGGACGGCAGTTTTGATTCACAGCGTGTTTCCAGAACTCACCACTTAGAGGCCAATGTTCTTATACAGTGGGTCCGTGGGCCGCGTAGCAAGCGAACTACCCGACGGGACTGAGTTCAATCCCTCGCCTAGATTGCCTGTGTCGTAAAGAAACCCCCCTTGGGGTTTCTGTATGGCGCAAGGTCAGAGCAGAGCAGAGCAGAGACAGAGACAGAGATAGATATAGAGATAGAGAGACGCCGCGGTGAATACCAGATCTCTCACCTTGCGCCATACGAAGCAGGCCATTGGATCTGCAGTATGGTTTGTTTTTTACGGCATAGGGGCATGAGTCCCGTAGAATGGGGGGGGGGATGTTTTTTATTAAAAGGTGATTGGGGCCCAGTCTAATGATTAGAGCTAATCGGTATATCATGAATTAAATGAAGGCTCTGATGCCATTCTCTCACTCAAACTGGGAGAGGAGGGCGGCAGCGTTGTGCCGCTGGACTGTGGCGTGGGCAGTTGCCTCGACCGCAGCGCCCCGGAGTCTGGGCGAGAACACATGTGATACTCACACATAGCACAGGGTTTTATGGCGCATCATTGCATACGGTGCATGGTGTAGGGTTTGGGGTTTAGGGATAGGATAGGTCTTGGGGATAGGGGCAGGGGTTGCAGATGCAGGGCTCTGCTACGACTGCTAGCTGGCTGGCGCAGCTCCCTGTTGACTGTACCTGTCTACACCTGTCTTCGGTCTTACCATCTCACCTGAAGGGATTCCCTCCCTGTGGGGGAGGGAGGTTCGGCAGCAAATGTTTTTTTTCTTTTGAAAGGGGCTTCGATGCTTTGTCAGCGGTGAAGTTGCGGTTTGAATTTGCGTGCATTGCTTTGAAGTACGAGTGTCAGATGATCCGAGACCACCCGTGCCCTGGATAGGCACTCGACGGAAGGGCTGGCGAGGGGGGCGCGTGCTGAGCGAGGGCGAGCGCGGGCGAGAGGGAGGCGGCGAGAGCGACAATGGCGATGTCGACGGCGCGCGTTGAGGGCGGGCGTTGAGGGCGAGGGCGGCGCACTTTCATGAGCGCGGGCGCGGCGCGGGTCCGACGCGCCGCTGAGGGCAGGAAGCCAGAGGTGCTGAGGTGGGCGCGGGGGCACCACTGCCCGTTGAATGAGGGGTGTGCGCTGCCGCCGCTAAGGGGGCGGCACCTGGAGTAATTCAGTGGGCGCGGGAGCACGACTGCGATTGGAACTAGATGACTTGTGCCCTCCGCCGCTCCGGGCGGGCACCTGGAGGTGCTGCAGTGGGCGCGGGAGCACGACTGCCCCGGGAATGAATTGACGTGTGCCTACCGCCGCGCTTGGTTGAGTAAAGTCAGCCGGTGCACTGATGGTACCAGATTGATGAGTCGCTACTCAGGTGTTCTCCTACTCGTACCGGTTTCTACTTGATTGTACCACCAGGTGCGGAGTCATGTTATGTCGTCCAGCGGTTTCTGCGCAGATCCGATCGGAATGTCCAATATATTCAACCCGAGGATTGGATTCACGCAGCATATAGACCGGTGGTCGATCCGGATTCTACACTGATAGGCCTGACTGTGACAGGCTCTACTCTTACGCAACGAGCTACACTACCTGTAGGTCAATGAAACGGGCAAATGCACCAAAGGAGGCCAACTGAAGCCGTGAAGCGTCCACGAAGAAACCCCTCTGTTCGTTGTTTGATGCAGCTTCTGCCGCCGCTTTCGCCGCATGGTCCGATGCGCCGCTCAGGCGCTCAGCGATGATGGTCCTGACGTCCTGACGCGGGCGAGGGAGGGCAGCTGCATCCAGCGTGGATGCAGCCGACGCTAAAGCACGTGGCACTGCTAGCGCAGCGCGTGGTGATGGCTCTGGTAGGAGCCCGGATGGTCGGACACGTCTCCGGGCTGAAAGGGCATAAGCTGTACAGATGTCTGTACAGGTGAGCAAGCAGTCAGAAGCGGAGACTGGCCGAGACCGCGCGGACTACACCGTGTGGAGCTACCTCCAGCCGAAGGGGCACTCAATAAGTCTAAACAGGTACACTACGAGCAAACATTAGCAGCGGAGCCCGGCTGAGCCCGCTCGCTTTGCTGCGAGAGGTCTAGTTGCGGCATACATGCGGCCGAAGGGGCAGCAGCTGTCTTATGGTGCGAGCATTCGTACGGGTGTAGTCAATTCCGTAGGTACTGTCACCAGTACCGGAGGGATATGAGGATGAGCGGGATCCTCGGGACACCCACCTGCCGGGCTCGCACCCGACTATTCGTACGGGTTTAGTAAATTCAATTTACGTTAAATACACCAAAGAGCTACGAGTACGGGATATCTATTGAGCACATGGGTACGTATGGGATATTGGACATATGTTTGCATGAGATGTGTTGTATGGGATATCTATTGTTATGTATCGGGCATGTATTTGATTGGGCCAAATCGAATGGATGGACTCACACCGACAGCCTAATCTTGCGGTCCACCTTGCCGCCATAGCTAATTAGCTGACTCTGCTGTCACCGTGGCGTTTCGAATCGACTTGGAGGAAACTCACAGCTGCTCCGGCCAAATCTTGTTGTCCGTCTTGATGCGTACACCGATGTCGTCCGCGTGGTTTCGGTCGCTGAATCTGACGACTCTGCCGCTACTGACTCTTCCAGCCTGGCTGACACGACCGTTGAATACCACTTGGCTGATACGAGGGTTGACGCTCACTTGCTCCTCCATGTCCTTGTTTGAGCTGACCCTCCCCTGTTCGAGATCAGATGGCAGCCTGGCGGGCATGTCAGATGGCGAGCTCAGCTGCAACCCCGTTGGCTGCTCCGCATCCGCGGCGCCCAGGGCTTGGGCGCCCAGGGTCAGGGCCTGCCAGGTAATGCTCGCCACGTCACGCGATGCCATGAAACTCGAGAAACGGGAGTCTAAAACGTTGACGTTGACGTGGCAGCGTCACCTGTGAAGCCCTACCCAGAGCGGCGGTGACTGGCTTGCACAGCTCGTCCACGGTCACCACCCTGGCGATGGTGTACAGATGGTGCGACTCCTTCGCCAGAGCGTGAATGTCCTCGTGCTAGGGCTCAGCAGAAAACGCTCAAAACATCATGGCAGATTGCATTGAACTGTAGAGACGAGAGGTTCACTTGTGTTGAAGGATGTTTCGAGCAATTTCTGGCAGGTCCTGCCTCGTGCATGAACTGGATCTCGACCGTCACAGGGGTAGAGTCCGGGGGCTGGAACACGAGGTTGAAGTGGAGGTTTAGCGGCTTCTTGAGCTCAGCGAGCTTGTTCTTCAGGCGGAGGACGCGTGTGAGAGACGGTATACCGGTGGTCACCGCTTGCAGTGCCTTCACCATTACGTGCGAGTTGGTGCACACCACCGTGGCAGGTAGCAGGGCCGGGCAGATATAGCTCGCCACGTCATATGATGCCATTTAACTCAGGAAACGAGGACTAAACATGAGCATCGACGACATGGCGGGCAATGAGCCTGGCAGATATAGCTCGCTACGTCATAGAGTTTAGCTCAAGAAACGCGGACAGAAAATGCGTTGGATGATGTGGCGGGAAATATCTGCAATGCCCTACCGCGCAGCGGGTCGCTGACGAGGGATGAGCAGAAGGGAGTCTCGCCTTCGGCGCGGTATTCAAGCACCTTGACCTCCATCCGGGACACACTCTTGACGGAACCGTCCGCGTGGAGGTGGCACTCGCCCTCGAGGCTGTCGTCCTGAAACACTTGGTTGAGGCAATCCGTGAGATGCTCTCTGAAGATGGGGTCGGCCTCCTGGGACATCTGGTGCAGGAGCTGCGGAAGCACGTGTTCGTCAAACCGATCCTTAGGGACCCGCGCACATAGCCCGCCACGTCTTCAATACTTTGCATCCTATGGCGTGGGGGGCAATATCTGCCAGGCCCTTGGACCGTGATACGGCCTCAAACACTGACAGACCTGATAGAGTCTGTCCGCTTGGAATGGCGAAGGGGGTTGGTATATGCTCACCATGTACAGCGCCTTGGGGCTCAATGAACGTTTGTCAAATAATGAAAAACAATATCTAGCAGGCCCTACCGGTCCTGAAGCGCCACCGGCTGGAGCGATCCGCACGCCGCTCGCCACTCCTCGCGCTGGAACTCGTGCTGGCAGACCTCGCTCGCAATCGGTTGCAGCGCCGCCAGCTGCGCGCCCCACTCGTCGCTCTGCAGGTGTGCCATCGTCTAGGGTCTGACGGATAGTGCTCGTCACGTCATGATTTGCCATTCAGCTTAAGCACTGAGGGTTCAAATCGCATTTGATGACGTGGTGAGTACGGGGGCCAGGGCGAAAGCCTGGTGCCTCCTCATACACGCGCAAGCGTCCCTCCCTCCCTCTCTCTCTCTCTCTCCCTCCCTCACTCTCTCTCTCTCCCTCCCTCCCTCCCTCCCTCCCTCCCTCTCTCTCTCTCTCTCTCTCCCTCTCTCTCTCTCTCTCTCTCTCTCTCTGTCTCTCCCTCTCTCTCTCTCTGGCGTGGCGAGCACTATCCGCCAATCCCCACCTTCGCTGCGCTCTGCATTTGCGCCACCACCTGCTCGTTCAGAAGGTGCGCCAGCAGCGCGAGGCAGCTGAACTGCGTGCACGCGGCATCGTCCTCCCCGCTGCCGTCGCCGGATGCGGTCTGAGACAGAAGCAGCGCCACCGTTGAGGGCCAGGCAGAAAACGGGTTCAAAGCATTAGACGGGCAGCATTTAACTTACGAAACGAGGGCTGGCAAATGCGTTGAAGGACAAATGCGTTGAAGGATATCTTTTGCAAATTTTGCCAGGCTCTACCACCGCAGCGGGGAACTGCTCCCGAGTCAGCTGCGCCGCTTTCCCCTCATACCCCTCGGCAGACGCCACGTAAGCGAGTGCGTGGAAGGCGCCGCGCTTTTCTTCCTCGGGGACGAAGCTGTGGAACAGGCCAAACAGCGACTGCAGCGACTGGTCGAACTTGACGAAGGTGAGCGCGGGCGGCGTCTCGTCGCGACCGGCGATGGCCGTCGCATTCGCAGCCAGCTCGCCGGCGTATCGACGAAGCGCTTTACGGCACGTCACGCGGGTCTGCCACACGACGTGTATCGGAAGCAGCTTGTCGAGCGTGTACAACCACGCCGCTTCCTGCTCATCTGGATCGCCGCCGAAGCCGCACACCAGGCGGTGCCCGCTGCGGAGGATGGACTCGGCCGAGCTGAGGATCGCCTCGTTCAGCGGGTTCACGTTCATGCCCTTGTACAACCTCTCGAACTCCAGCGTGAGGAACGCCGTGCGCTCCGCGATGGCCTGGCAGGAGGGTCATTGAGAAGACGCACTCGAACCGAGATCGGACATGACTTACATTCAGTGTGAATGCACATACAAACGCGCGGACACGGTTCGTCGATTCAACTTCAGCCGAATGCTTGTTCTCAATGACCAACCCGCCTGGATGATACGGTTGACAGCCTCATGGCGGTAGCTGTAGTACGCGAATGCAAAGACCGCTAGCGCGACAACTAGCGTGACCACCAGGCAGGGGCCACATGCGCGTTCACTTTGCGGCTCAACGCAAGCGCTTCTTGTGGGATAGGGGATGTCTGGGGGGGTTTTGGTGGGGGGTCAGGGAGTGTTTAGGGCGTGTTGAGAGACTGCTTAGGGGGTGTATAGGGTGTCTTTCGAGTGACAGAAACGGCTCAGGGTGAGCTGAGAAGTGGAGGATTGTGAGACCCTGCCACCGACATGCCCACCTCCGCCATCTCAGTCAGAAATTCGCCTTTGATGATGAGGCCAAAAACGACAGTGGTGAGCTCGGCAAAGAGGATGATGTTGAGGATTACCTGGTGCCCCTTGCAGGAGGGTCATTGAGAACAAGCATTTGACCGAAATCGAGGAATGGCTCGCCGTCACCTTAAATGCTCATACAGACGTGCGAAGGAATAGGAGGAGATTCAACGTCGGTCCAGTGCTTGTTCTCAATGACCCCCCTGCCTTGTTGAGGTATGGGTCGATTTCGCGGGTCGCGTAGGAAAAGCTCATCAGGATCAGCAGCACGACGGTGATGTGCAGGCCCGAGTGTTGGATCACCGGGTACAACGCTCCGCCGAGAAGCAGGCGGACGTCCAGCGCCACAATCTCATACCACCAGCTTCGAGCCCGGAGGTGGCCGGTGAGGAAACTCAGCGCCCCAGCACCCCCCGCCGCCGTTGCAAGCTGCCTGCGGACGTAGTAGGCGAGGAGGCACGGGAACACGACGGCGTAGATGAACAGCATGATGCTGGCGTAGGGCAGATAGGACTGGTACTTGGTGGAATTGCATGATATCGAATAATCCTTCACCAGGAACCTGTTCCGCACGCCCCCCTGCGCCACCTCGTACCCGCGATCACCCGTCGGTGGGTCGCAGTTGAAGAAATCGATGACAGCCGCGCACACCGAGCTGTGGAAGATGCAGACCACGAGCATTGCGCCAGCCACCGCGCTTTCGACACCGCGGCGAAACTTGCGCTGGTCCGCCCGGTTTGCCTTGTCGTTGTCATCGGCGCCCGGCTTCTGCCGCAGCGTCCTGGCAGTGAGCTCGAGCTTGAGAAAGCCGACGCGGAGCGCGCCGACGCCGACGACGATGAGTGGCAGCAGCGACCACGTCATCATGACGTCGTAGAAGTCGAATGTGAAGACGCAGGCGGTGGATGGTACGATGCCGACATCGAGGTTGATCAAATGCGTCACCCTCATGAAGGTCTGCATTGGATCTGGGAAGGTGATATTCTGCGAGTCGACATAGCGCGACATAGACTGCAGCATGTACCACATCTGCATGAGCACCAGGCGCCACCAGGCGTAGCTCACCTGCGATGGTCCACCGCGAAGGCCCCGAGTGCGCGTGAGGACGGCGTTGATTCCAAGCGAGCCAAGCAAGAGGCGCAACACGTCCATGGTGCGCTTCCGAAAGATGGAGAGGACGAGCATGATCGCGATGATGATCATGATGACACTCATCGTGGCCGCCACCACATCCTTGTCCTCGTCGCAGCTCGAGCACCCGGTTCCGTCGGTGCCGATGGAGCTGCCCTTGCGGTAATAACCGTCCTCGCACAGCATGCAGAAAGGTCCCGAGCTGTGCGCGGCGCACAGGGCATCACCCGCGGTGACGGCGCTCGTTGTTGCGGATGTGGCGTTGACGGCGGCGGCGAATGATCCAGCACACGCGCATGTCTTGCCCTTCGTGCACAGGGTGAAGCCGGGGCACTGGACAATCTCGGCGTTGTGAGCGGAGAAGCGGAAGTGGCCGCGGCTGATGGGCAGGTTGTTCAGGGTGAAGCCAACCTCAGAGCAGGCCGACTGAGAGGGGCAATCGTGGCAGGTCAGGTTCAACCCAGTGCTAGGGCCTGACAATTCTTCCCTTTTCTGCTCAACCTCAGCCCCTTTGAGGGATGCCTCAAGCGGGATCAGGTACAGAACGGCTCAATGTGGCTAGAAAAGGGCACGATTGTGAGGCCCTGCCCAGAGCCGATGCTGTAGGTTCCCACAAGGCATTCCGGCGCATTTGAGCCGCCGACGCACAATGCCTTCTCGGGGCACTCCCGGCAAACGTTGCTGTAGTTCTGAGAGAGGCCGTCGCCGGCTTCGAGATTGAAGGTGCCGAAAGGACAGACAAACGTGTTTCGAGTAAGCACACCGCTTGGAAGCCGCGAAAGCAGGGATCCCGCGGGAACCTCTACACACTCGGCAGGATTGCTGAACTCAACGTAGCCAGCACGGCAGCCGAGCAGAGAGAAGCTTCCCGTTGACGCGTCTCCGCACGTCGTATCAACCCCTATATTCAAGTTGCGGTCCGTACCGCAAGAGTAATCCGCACAACGTGTGCCGTCCACGCAGACGTCCGCCCATGTGCCCACAGTGCCCCTGGTGGAGATGTCAGGGTCGATGCTGGCGAGGTTGTCCGTGACCACCACCATGTTGCAGGGCCTATCCCGGCATCCCTGCTTCAGCGGGTTCCGCCCCGGCCCCATGTCACTCGAGCTTGCACAGCCGTGGTTCATGTACCTGTGGTAGCAATGGTTATGTCCGTGAAACGTTCTCAACAAGGCCTGAAACCCTCACAGACATCAGGATCCGGCCGCTTGCCGCCGCTTGAAATGGGGGAGGGGGTTGGTTAATGCTCACCATGTGAAGCGCCATGGGGCTTGATCAACGTCAGTTGAGAACAAAAAGTTATCCCCACTTGATACCTCGACGATGAGAAACTCAATGTCAGGATGATGTATGACATACCGCCCTGGAGCCTTCAATATCCAGGGTCCATTTACTCGAGAATCGCAACCCGGTCGGACTGTTGGAGAGTTTGGCTGGTGAAATTATGCTTTGGACGGTTCCCATTGGTCCAACAGGACTCGATATCCAACACTGATGTTTAGGTCATGGCAGGGGTGACACGTGACCATTAATTTCCGCGCCGTAATGGTAGGCTGGCTGACTGCTCCCAAAGTGCACCGGGTATAATCTAGTATTGGCTCAGATTCGCGAATGCTGATTGGTTGAACGGCGTGGAAATCCGACGCCGAGTTTGAGTTGAGCTACCACGCACGGGGACTACCAGAGAGAGAGACGCTTCCGCGTGTATAAGGAGGCATCAGGCTTTCGCCCTGGCCCCCTTGAGAGAGACACTTCCGCGTGTATAAGGAGGCACCAGGCTTTCGCCCTGGCCCCCGTGAGAGAGACGCTTCCGCGTGTATAAGGAGGCACCAGGCGTTCGCCCTGCCCCCCGTGAGAGAGAGACGCTTCCGCGTGTATAAGGAGGCACCAGGCTTTCACCATGCCCCCCGTTAGAGAGACACGCTTCCGCGTGTATAAGGAGGCACCAGACTTTCGGTCTGGCCCGGTCACAGAGAGAAGCTGCCGGTGTATAAGAAGGCACCAGTTCGCAGTGCCCCCCGCACGGGGACTACCAGGGCGCGGCCCCGCCTGCGCGCCATAATCCAGCCCGGCCTTCTCGCCCAGCAGGTATACTCCCCCGCCCAGGAGCGCCGTGTTCTCCGTCACGCGGGAGGCGCCCTCGGTGAGGGCTCAGCAGATGATACTCGCCACGTTGTAGGATGCTACTTCAACTCAGTGTGAGAGCGACAGGGCGACATGCCGCCCCGCGTTTCTGTGCTGTGATTGGTCGAGAGGATGACTGCTTTTAAAGTGTACCGCGTACACGTATTTGTATTAGTCTGGATCGGAAAGTTCTGATTGGCCGTAAAGCTACCAAACCAAACGCTGAGTTGAAGTCGAGAAACAGGGTTAAAAAACGCGTTGAATGACGTGGCGGGCAGAGTTTGATTGACCGACCCTGCCCTCGATTGAGACTACAGACTCCCACGCGAACACTCCGCCGCCCCATTTGATCGCCTCGTTGTCCGTCACGTTCACATTCTGAAGCGTGAGGGAGCTGCCGGACACCATGTAAACACCGGCGCCGCCTACCCCCGCACGGTTGCCTTTGACCACGCAGTCGGTAAGGTTCACTTCTGACTTGTCCGTGGAGTAGGGACCGGGACCCGGGACCACCATCACATTAGTCACTACCCGCGCGTGCTAAGCTTGGCGCATATCACACTAAGGCGTTTAGCCAGACACACCGACAACGTCTTCTCCCGTATGTTTGTGCCGCATTAGTAGTCTCACGTTGCAAGATCAGCACACATCACATATCACATATCACACACGGATATTTAGTGAGACACGCCGACGATGTCGCTGGCTTGTCCCGAGTGTGGTGTGCAACCCCACCGTGATGAAGATGCCGCCACCAAAGTCCACGGCGGTGTTGTTGTCGATGGTGCAGGCGGTGAGGGAGGCGCGGGCGCCGGTGTTGGCAGAGAAACCCGCCGCGCCGGCGATGGGTTTGATGTTGTTGGAGATGGTGCAGTTGTTGAGGGCGCCCGTAGCGCCGTCGAACATGCGCAAGCCGATGCCGCGGTTGTTGACGAAGAAGGAAGAGGTAGCGTTGATATGCCCAGGGCCGCCGACAAGAAGCGCGGTGGCCGATAAGGTGCTGTTGCCTGCAGAGAAGTCGTCAATTGTGGTCTGAATGATGTTGATGGTGTGTCGCTGGCCGGTACGCTTCAGCAACCCGCGGTTGCCGAACAGCGTGACTCCGCCCGTGGGCCCAGAGGCACTGTTGATTCGACTGTCGGTGAAGGTGGCCACAGACGGTGCCTCGGAGTACGGCCTGGCAGATGGTGCCTGCCATGTCATAGGATGCTATTCAACTCAAAAACCAGGGTTCAACATGCGCTGCGTGAAGTGGCGGGCTGGCAGATATGCTCGCCACGTGATTGGATGCCATTCAATTGAACGGACGGAGGCTCAATATCTGTTCGATGACGTGGTGGGCAGCATTTGCTTGACCCCACCATAGAGTTCCCCGCGACGTAGGGGCCGGCAGCAAATGCTCGAAACATAAACTCAGTTCAGGAGGTTTGGCAAATGTCGAATTGTGTTGACGACCATTTGAGCATTTTCTGGCAGGTCCTACCGCGGTGATGAAGGCGCCACCGCCGTATGCGGAGGTGGTGTGCATTAGCGTGCGCGTCACCTCCAGGTCTGTCGTACCAACCTGGAAGATCCCGCCGCCTAAGTGCGAAGCATGCGCGTTGCGGATCTCGCAGTCCTCGAGGACGAGCTTGGTGAGATTCTCGCGATGGCCGCCGTCCAGCAGAATCGCGCCGCCGCAGACGGACAAGTCGACTACGATCGTATAGGCGATGA
>Ga0307489_10002864_pt1 | contig 11517 bp, 17 predicted proteins | sample SB12metaG_FD_202247 | JGI IMG/M metagenome (GOLD analysis project Ga0307489, IMG submission 202247) | Sea-ice brine microbial communities from Beaufort Sea near Barrow, Alaska, United States - SB 1.2 | ecosystem: Environmental > Aquatic > Marine > Coastal | place: USA: Alaska | collected...
CCCTCCTCCTCCTCCTCCTCCTCAAGCACTCAACCGACGCTCTACCGACGCTGAATCTCTTCCTCCTCCTCCTCCTCCTCCTCCTCCTCCTCCTCCGTGGGTTCATTGAGAGCAAGCTCTTAGCCGGCACTGAATCTCCTCCACCTGCACGCGTCCGTATGATCACTCACCCTGAGGGTGAGTCACGCGGGCACGTCCGACATCGGTTCGAGTGCGTGTTCTCAATGACCCTGCTACCGGGAGTCCTTCTTACTGGAAACCGCCATCCCCTTCATCCGCGAGAAAGGGGTCGGGTAGGGCCTGGCCAATATTGCTCGCCACGGCATACGATATCTTAAATTTGGTTTCGACAACGCGGCGGACAATGAACCTGGCAGATACTGCTATCGCTCGCCACATCATAGCATGCCATTTGACTCAGTCAACGAGGGTCCTAAATGCGAGTCGATGACCCGGCGAGTGATATCCGCCAGCTCAGATGTGTCAATGATGTGGCGAGCAACATCTGGCAGGCCCTGTCATCGGGTGGGTGCTGCCGCTGCACGAGACCAGCGAGACCTACCTGGCTGGCGTGGTGTTTATGGTGGGCCTCAACTTCATCCTCCTCGGTAGGGCCTGCTAGATGTTGCTCGCCACCTCTTCCAACGGATGTTCATTCTCTCGTTTCTTGAGGTGAACGGCATCCTATGACGCGTCGAGCAACGTCTGCCTTGCCCATTGCCCGCCACGTGGTATACACGCAAGTTGAACCCTCGTGTCTTGAATTAAATGACATCCTGTGACGTGGCGCGCAATTTCTGCCAGGCCCATTGCCCGCCACATCATCGACCCCCGACACGCATGCTGAACCCTCGCTCCTTGAATAAAACGGCATCCTGTGACGTGGCGAGCAACATCTGCCAGGCCCTACTACCGGGCTCCACCAAGGTGATTGCTATCCTGGCCATCTACCACGACTTGTCGGTGGGCCTGGCGTGCCGCGGTGTTGGGGGACTGCTGGGTATGGCCACGCCGGAGGCGGATAAGGAGAAGCGGGAGCGCGAGTTCAGCGAACTCATGGACAAGCAGGCCCAGGCAGGGCTCCACTGATGCTTCGCCGCCACGCCATAGGACATGTAGTAGACCCTCGTTTCGTGAGTTTAGTTACAGTTTGTGACGCGCTGGTGACGGATGACGCTCGCCACGTCATCTGACGTATGTGCGGCCCTCGTTTCCTGAGTTAAGCGGCACTTTACGACGTGGCACGCTTGACATGATCCGTCTGGCCCTATAATGTATCGAGGAGGCGAGTGAGGAGCAGACTGTAGTCTATGTACAGGCCGTTCTCGTAATACTCGTACTGCCGAAGATCTGTCTGGCCCTTTACGCAGGAGGTGCGGGGTCTGATGATGGACTCGACGCTGAGCCGCGCGGAGCGCTCACTAGCCACCGCGGGGATCAACAGCGACTACTCAGAACAGATGGAGGAGATGAAGGAGGCTATGGATGTGAAGTACGCTTTTGACGAGGCCAGCCCGCTGGGCAAGTTGCGGGTGGTGGCGGGCGGCGTGGCCATTCCGCTCAGGATCTACGGCAAGGCCCGGTATCATCAGATTGCTTGCTCAAGTGTGCCTGCAGACGTTTGACTCCGCCGCTTCTTCCTTCTCCTCCTCAGATTCCCCTATCTTCTTCTCCACCTCCTCCTCTTTCTCTCTATCTCCTCCACCTACGACCTCGAATCATCCACGTCTTTCGGTCATTATTACGTTGTATGGTAGAGTCACCTCACACTGCGGCAGTCAATGTCTGCATCTTACCCAAAGAGCTTAATTTGACACGGGGCCTTGCTGTGCGGCAAGTTGAGCGGCGGTTTGCGCAACGTGCTGGAGGCAGGGGCTTACACTTGTCCACTTCTCAGCTCAACCTGAGCCGTTTCTGACACAAAATACATCCAAAACACCCCCTCATACCCCTGTAAACTCCCTAAACACCCCTCAGGAACATCTAAAGGTAACCCCTGTCTCGCTGAAAGCGCTTATGTTGAGCCGAAACGTGGACGAGTGTAAGCCCCTGGCTGGAGGTGTTCGACACCTTTTGCAGCCGCTACTTCGTCGCCTTCACCGTCACCTACATCATCATCAAGTCGGTGCACTACGTCCTCTTCCCCACCCTCTTCGACGGAGTGCACCTCTTCGATTGAGCTCCGAGTGAACCTAGAATGAAGTTAAAATAACTTAGTGTCGAACCTGGTTGCATTCAACACCAGTTTGACTTTGTATTCACGTTTCTCGAGCCCCCAGGCGCTCTCATGGCGAGCATTGACCAACCCCCTCCCGCAATTTCCATTGACCAACCCCCTCCCGCGGATAGACCAGGTCCGTCAAGATTTTGGCCGTGGGGCACTGCTCTAAAGGCTATTTATAATATAAATAATGGTCTATGAGTGTAAGCATGAAGGCTCCACACACCATCGCACCGTGCGACCACCTAAACACGTGCCGCGCGGACGGCGACCGCCCAATCACGTGCACGCGCAGAGCCGCGTCGTCCGCAGAACGCGACGCAATCCGCAGCACTCTCCATCCCTTAGGAAACGGTCGCCGGCGCACATGACAGCGAAATTCACGAGTTTCAACAGTCTGCCAACATTATTGACGGAAACAACTCGGAACGCTTCATCTCTCGCCATGAACCAAGTCACGCCAAATGCATTTTTTTGGACGCCGAGCGCATCAAGTGTAGGCACCCAGCACGGTAGTCTCAAAAAAATGCACTCAGGGTCAGGCCCGCAAATGCGATGGTGCACCGGTAGCCGATGGCGAGTCGATGCCCCACCTCGTTCGGCGCCGATCTCGTGCGCCGACTGAACACGAAACATTTTGGCGCGTAAGAGCGAGAGGCAGGGGCGGCAGAAAGCAAACAGTGAAGAGCAACCGCACGTGGAGGAACTCCACACTCGGCAGGTCGCGTGTCGGAGCTCCTTGAAAAATGTCCCCATTCAAAAGTTCCGGAAATCGCGACTAGTGCAGAATGTGCGTTCGGATCGTATGGGCATTCGTGGACAGAAATGTGGCCGTTTGAAGCACGTGAACGAAGTGCACGGACAGTGCGCTGCGCTGGTTCCGGAACATTTAGCTTTTTATAGGAGCTGCTGTTTGCGGTGCCGACACGTGCAGCAGCGAGCAGGGGAACTGACGGAAGACGCGCACACCGGCACAGACGACAGAGTAGGTTCACTTCGCGTGCGGAGAATACGCGCCGCCAGGGTGTGCGCATTCGAAGACCCAAGCTTGAGCGAGCCGTTTTTCCGTCACTCGTCGCTTTTCTTGGACTGTCGGAGCCGTTGGTCGCCCGTGGTTGCGGATCAAGGCAGGCGGCTCCTCGAACGCTGCAGCCCCCCGCGCATCGCCCGGCCGCCGACGATGGACCGCGGGCGTAAGACCACCGCGGCCGGGTTCATCGGCGCGGTAGGGAGCGAGGGACAAGCCCGAACTCGTATAGCCCGCCACGACTTCGACACGCGTTTCAGCCCTCGTCTCCTTGAGTTGACTGGCGACGGCGTCCTGGACGTGGCGAGCAGCGCGCAATGTCTGCCGGGCCCTGCGGCGCGGGCAACCGCCTGTGCGACGCGCGGCACCGCGCCGCGTGCATGGCAGGGCCTGGCGGATATTGATACTGCTCACCGTGTCACAGGATGTTATTCACACGAGCGGTCAAGATGCGTCTGAAGACGCGGCGAGCGACATCTGTCAGGCATGAGGCTGCGAGGGGCCCGACGTACCTCCAGGTCAACGTAGCAGTACATCGCATCCCCTCCCGCCCTGCCGCCCTCCCCTCGGCCGCCGCCGCCGCCGCCATCGCTGCCGCCCTCGTCCCAGGGCTGGTGGGCCAGTTTGCAGTGCGGCGCCGCGTGCCGGAAGAAGGTAAACGGAGAGGACCGAACGATGGACGAATGATGCGGACCCTGGTGCACGGCGCTGCATCGCGACCGGCTGGCCAATGTGAAGCCGCGGCTGGACAACGCGCCGCCGCCGTCGCTGGGGATGAAGCACCTGGAGAATCGCATGAAGAAGAAGCAGATGCAAGAGGACCGCTTCACGGAAATCGAGCGCGAGAACAAACACCTGGTGGAGAAGATGACGTGCATCATGCGGCACAACGCGGTGGACCAGCGGCGGGGGGGCTACACTCGTCCACTTTTCAGCTCAGTTTGAGCGCTTTGTATGGGATAGGGGGTGCGCGTAGGGGTCGTGTAGCCCGTGTAAAGGGGGTGTTTGAGGTGTGTAGGGTGCTTTCTTGTGTCATACACGGCTCAAGTTCAGGTGAGAAGTGGACGAGGGTAAGCCCCTGACCAGCGGTCCGCGCCGCCGGGCGGCGCAGTGTCCGACCAGTTCGGGTTCCGCTCCACGCTGCAGATCAAGCCCGGCGTGAAGCTGAACAACAACCAGACCCCCGTGCTCGACACAAGGAACTACTACCAGGCAGGGGCTTACACTCGCTCACTTTTCCGCTCAACTTGAGCTCACTTTGCCCCTTTCCGCTCAACTTGAGCTCACTGTGTCCCCTACATAACCCGTGGATGTGTCCCGAAGGTGCTCAAGTTGAGCTCTAACGCGAGCGATGTGATCCCGAAGGTCCTCAAGTTGAGCTCTGAAGTGAGAGAGTGTAAGCCCCTGCTACGAGGCCAAGAGCCTGAACCGCGACAGCCGTTTGAAAGAGCTCAAGCGCATCACGGAACAGAATCAGGCGCTGCTGAGCCGCATCAAGTCGTCGGAGCCCGTGTTTGACACCGCCAAGTTGGCGGACCAGGAGGAGCAGCGCCAAAAACACATGGAGAACATGAAGAGCAGGTCGGCTCTCACTGTGTACCCTGACATTTTGATCATCAGTCATGGTGGATGGGTAGGCTTCATGCTCATCATGTGAGCGCCTTGGGGCCTGGTAAATGTGAGCTCAAAAAAGATGAATGTGGTGATGTGAAGTTGTATTCTCGGTACGAACCCTGCGAGCCGGGACGTGGTAGCGCTGCGGGAGAGCCTGCGGGAGAGCACGAATTTGCCTCGCGGGGTCGGTGCGGCGCGGGGCCGGCCGGCTAGCGCTGCGGCGCACGGCGCCCGCCCGCCGGTGGATCTGCACAGGTTGGGCTTTTACAGTTCAATCTGTGTAGTTTCCAAGCTATTCACTGCTCGTCACACTCATCGAGCCCTTAGGCACTCACATGTGAGCAATGTGAGCATTGAACAAACCCCATTCAAAGAAAATTGTCTGTCGTCATGTTTTCAATCTTCCGGCGGAAGTGGTGTACGGCCCTGGGCGTCGGCCGAAGCACGAGGATGACTACGGCAGCAGCAGCGGCGGCGGCGGCGGCGGCGGCGGCAGCTGCGGTGGCAGCGCGGCTGGGAGGCCGTACATCATGGGGGCGTGGGAGCCGCTGCCGGAAAGAGGCGCAGACAGGGGTGCATTCGGGGGCGAGGGCAGGGGCGGAGGCGGGGGCAGGGGTGGGGGTGGGGGCGGAGGCGGGGGCGGAGGTGGGGGTGGGGGCGGGGGCAGGGGCGGGGGCGGGGGCAGGGGCGGGGGTGGCGGCGGGGCCGGCACCACGACGACCGGCGCGCGGCCGGCCTCGGCGCGGCCCGCTTCGGGGGTAGGGTCTGGCAGATATTGCTCTCCACACCATAGGATGCCCTTGATACCATTTGAATCAAGACACGAGGGTTCACAACCCGTTGGATGACGTGGCAAGCATTGTTATCTTTCGCCAGGCCCTACTCGGGGGTAGCGTCGGCGCGCCAGGGCAGCCTGGGTATCCGCTCGATCCATGTGCCGGCGGGGGCGAATGCGGGGGCGGGGAGCACGGCGGCGGAGGGTGCAGGGGCGGGGACGGCGGCGCACCAGGCGTGGGGCGCGCACATCCCGGCGCCAACAGCCTACACGGGGTACGGCGGCGGGGGCGGGGTGCCCACCACGGCGGCGGAGCTGGAGGCGCAGAGGAGGGCGCTCGACGAGCGTATTCTCAAATTAGCTGCGAGGGAAGCGGCGATTGCAGCGCAAGCGGATGCGGACTGAATCCAGACCTCGATAGTAATAGCGGGCTGACATCATCCCGCCAGACATATGTTAAAAAAATAGACACCCCAACCCATGCATGGTGCACCTACGACATGTGTATTCCAAACCACGCAACCGAGCGAGCAATGGCTGCACCATGTACAACATACATACGGGGTACGGCGGTTCATCTTGAACGCCTTTTGAACGGCAGCCTACAAATTGGCACTACGATAGCAGCTATGGGCGCATGCACATGCACAGATTGCACTAGCGCACACACACATCATGATGGTCAACTCCAGCGCGGCACTCGACCCACATGCCGGCACACGATGCCCTCAAGCGCACAAAGGAATAAATACAGACAGCTCTCAGAGCTCATTCATAACGTTAGCATATGATGTACTCATGACGTTAGCATACGATGTAAAAGACAAATGACATACACGACTTTCATTTCAAAAGCGTGTACAACCAGCGACTCGTAGGTTCGACGTTACACAATTTTCGAGATAGATAAACATATAGATAGGCGTGATCAATAGATAGGCAACGCATGCGGAAGTGTGTGATGTTTTTCCCGTATGATATCTGCCGGGCTCCGATATCCTGTGCGATGCAGCAATATGTATGTGAAGTGGCATATTCCGCGGCAACACCAGTGTGTGATGAGACGGCTGTGTAGTGTAACATGGGACTCTTGTTTCACATGAGACCCAGAAACGCACTTAGCCAGGGCAGCCATCTACCTACCAATCTATCTCACCCGCCCCAGCGCCCCACAAGTGCCAGGGCCGGGAGAGTGTACAGGGGAGGTCCTGGTGCGCTGGTACTTCCGCAGCGTCACTCGTGTGTGATGAGACGTCTGATGAGGGGGGGCAGCATTTACTTAAAGGTGGTACAGCGGTCTAACGATTGGAGCTATCGGTAAATCGTAAATTGAATCAAGGACTCTGATATGGGATAGCGCTGAGGTGAAGCCTATGCGCTGTATTATGGTTGTTTTAGGGTAGCCCTGAACCCTGAACCCCATGCCACATCACACTGCAGCATCGCACAGGATAAGGGAGCCCGACAAACCCACTTTGCTTCCCACGTTACAGGGTGTTACGGGGAAAACTCCGCCGCCCTCGTCAAGTATGCGTATAATATTTTCTGAGTCATCTAGCGATGTGTCTTCAGACAATCTAAGTCTACAGACCTAGAATCTAACTAATTTGTCGTCTACTCCTCTATGCTATTACTTTAAACGGGAGCCATATAACGTGAGCCCTTGTGCTTGTGCAGAAATGCACCAAAGCAATATCTAGCACGAGCCCGCCTCAAAATCCATCAAATGACTTTCCGCTGCACATATTTGTTGATGCGCCGCGCAGTGGCGCTGGCCGCGGTGTAGCGGCGCACGCTGAAATTGAAAGCAAAACTCGGAAGCAGTTCATCATTTTGTTGGTTTCAAGCGCCTAGTTTTAGGCGATTTCGACACAGGTTTGATAGGGTCAACCTGCACCGCCCTACCGCGGCCGCCAGCGCCGCCTCCAGCTCCGAGCTGTAGCGGCGCAAACTTTAATTGAAAGCAAACTTTGAAAGCGCTTCATCATACGTCAGGTTCGAGTGCTGAAACCCTACGCGGTCAAGCAGGGTCCAACCAGGGGTCAACCTGCACTGCCCCACCTCGCACATGTCGCGCATCACCTCGTTGTAACGGCGCAAGTTGAATTTGAAAGCAACAATTGAAACCACTTTATAACATGCTATGGTTTCAAGCGCTGAAACCATAGGCGCCTTCAACACGGGTTTTGAATCTGTCAACCTGCACCGCCCTACCTCGTATTCCATCTCCACTACCCGACTCGCTTCACCCTGCCGATAGGGCCAGATCAATAATGCTTGCGGCGTCAGAAGATGGAGTTTACTCACTGAACGATGGCTTGAAAGGTGATTATCTGGTTAATGTTCGCCGCGTCATAGGATTGAATTTGCGTTAGAGGATGGAGTGTAAGTGAATTGACGAGGGCAAATATGATGGTGGGTGACATGGCGAGCATTATTTACGCAGTCCTGCCTGACTACCACCACCACCAACAACGCCGCCATCGCCGCCGCTGCCGGGCGCCGCACCCTCGGTGTGAAGCTTGACGAGGAACACGGGCTCGGCCTCCGTGCTCAGCGCTCGGCTGGCGGTGCGCACGTCCAGTCGCCACTCGATGTCGGCGTAGGTGGCGACGCCGCGCAGCGCGGGGGCGGCGGTCACCAGCGCGCGGACCTCGCCGGCACTCTCGGAGTAGAATCTCACGCCACGTCCCGAACATGGTTAGCTTGACTCTTCCACCGCACTCTCACACACACACACCAGTTCCCGTTCAGCTTAAGCTCAGTGTCGGATCTGGTATCGAATGTGTGGTATCGAATCCCGTTGGACAAATCAGAACTGCCAATTTCGAAAATCCCACCGACCGACTTGCCGAAAGTGCGACCTGGTCGCGATCCTTGAGTAGATAGATCATCGATTTCGAGGAGATAGGCGTAACACGTCACGCCGACACTGAGTTTAACTGACGAGTACTCGTAAGCGTCCTCGCAGTATCTAGTTGGGGCAGCTTGAGCGGTTTCAGGCTCTGACACACACCAGTTTCGGTGGCAGATTACAGGTTGACACGTCCTCGAGGTATCGACTCGGTCGTCGGGACAGCCTGAGTGGGTTCAGGCATGGAGCAGCTCTAGTTGCGCTGAAGAGGGAAGGAGCGTCCTCCGCAGTTTTCCAGGGTACCTCAAATGGCGGTCGCCAATTCTTGAGAAATAGAAGGTCGATTCGCCATATTGTACGATTGTATGGCAAACCTGACCGTCTATTTACTCAAGGTCTCAAATTCGAGACGCGTTGACCACAATTTGAGGTACCCTGGAAAACTGCGAAGTCCGTCCCCGCCTCGGAGTAAAGCGCCGCCAGCGCCGCCTGCGACGTGTCACGGAACCCCATCACACTCAAGCGCTCCGCCAGGTCAGCCGCTTTGAGGCCCATGCGCGCAGCCTCGGACATCAGATGGCAAAGCGCGTTGCACCCGTTATGCAGGGCCCTGCATTCATTGCCCGCCACGTCATCAACACGCATGCCACGTCATCGACACGCCTTCTGAAGCCTCGTGTCTTAACTGAACTGGCATCCTATGACGTGGCAAGAATGTCCGCCGGGCCCTACCGTTGCGCACGGACTCCACGAGTTAGGGCCTTGCACATATCCCTGGCCGCATCACCCAACGATTTCCTTAACCCTCGTTTCTAGAGTTAAGTGGTATCCTATGACGTGGCGGGCAATAGCAATCTCTGTCAGGCCCCGCCACGGGCACCTCGAGCTTCTTGGCGGCGGAGCTGAACGCGCGAACGCCGCCGTCCGCGCCCTTGCTCAGCAGCCCCATTGACACCTTGGCGAACTCGTGGATCACTGTACGGGCGGGGAAAGGCGCGGCCGCGGCGGTTCAGCGTTCAGCAGGGGCTGGCGAAACCTAAACCATAAAACGAAATGATGAAATGAAGGAAGCAACAACGCCAGATGCATTTCAACAAAAACCGCGGCTGCGACGGCGCTCGCTGTTGAGCGGGAAATGGCGACACCGTGTACCGTGTCAAGCCCAAGAGGGGGTAACGCGAGTGTTTGTAGGGCCACGACGATATCTACAACGGCTGTGAAAGGTATCAGCTGAGCTGACAAGGGCACGCCGGGCTGTTGCGTTTCAGCTCAACTTGAACGAACGTCTCGCGTCGGAGGTGATGATAAATCGCCGAGTGGAAATGCGTTCGGGGGTCAGGGGTTCGGGGTCGCACTGTCGTCCTCCAGCTGGGTGATGTACTTGATGTCCGCCCGCTGCGCCGCGGTCAGCACCAGCGGGTCCATGCCACCCGCCGGTGCCCGTTCGGCGCACGTGCTTTTGGCTCCGTGAAGTGGATTGAAGTGTCGACAAGCGAGGGGAAGTGGTCCAGTCATCAGCGCTCGCGCGGGGAAGTTATGTGCGACCGTTTGAACTGTTCTCGGTGGTCGCTCAATGCACACAGCGCGCCGTCATCGTCATTCGTCGCCGAACCAGCGCCGCCCCCGCGTATCGCCGACATCGGCGTGTAGCCTCCCGCGTATCGGCGTAGCGCGTCACGTGTAGCGACACGCGCGCGCGCGTGTTGAAAGGACTCACTCAACTCTGAAATTGCCGTGGTCGTCGTAGAGGGTAGTGGGCACGACGACGGAAAGCCAAGCAAGTGCGAGCCACCTGACGTTTTGAGACAACGACGAGCATGGACGTGACGGACGATGAGCTGAAGCCGCTGTACCAATGGGTAGGGCCTGAGGCTGTCCACCGGCACGCCGCCCCTGGCTGTGTGCTCACAGTGCGCCTGTGCACACGCGCCGCGGTCTTCTCCCCTGACTGTCTGCTCAAATGTACCTGTACACACGCGCCGCATTCTTCTCCGTCGTGGCTGACGCGGCATCCCCTATCCACCTTCAGTGCGAGTCTAGGTAGCTGTGGCAGTGGCAGCTGTGGTAGCTGGGGTAACTGTGGTGGCTGTGTACATGTGGTACCTGTGGAGGCTATGGTCCTGTGGTAGCTGTGGCTGTGGTAGACGTGATTTTGTCCCTGCAACCACTCAAGTCATCCCCACTCAGTACCTCGACGCTACTATTGAAGTTGAGGCCCTACTCGGGAACTCGTGTGGGGCCCTACCAGCTGGTGGATGAGATCCCGCTGTCGCGCCCCAAGCGCAACATTGCGCGGGACTTCGCCGACGGAGTGTTGGTGGCGGAGGCGGTGGCGCACTTCTACCCGAGGCTAGTGGTACGGACGGGCGGATATTGCTCGCCACGTCATCCAAATCACATTGAACCCTCAGTTATTCAGCTGGATGCCGTCCTATGACGCGGCGAGCAACACCTGCCAGAGGGACAAGCAAACATTGCTCGCCACGTCTATCATCGCACTTTGAACCCTGGTTTCGTGAATTCACGGCATCCTATGACATGACGAGCAACACCTGCTAGGCCGGTTGCCGGCCACGACATGCACGTTGAACCCTCGTTTCTTGAGTCAAACGGCATCCTATCACGCGGCATCGCAACACCCACCGGGCCCTGTATGACGGAGCTGCACAACTACAGCAGCGCCAATTCGCTGTCCCAGAAGATGTATAACTGGCGCGGCCTCTGACTATTTGCTCACAGTGTACCAGTGTACCCGTACACACTCACCGCCCCAGATGACGTACACTGACCGGGCCCCGCGCGAGTGCTGCGCCAGTCCCCTTTGCCAACCTCACCCGTCACAGCTGTGTTAGCCGCTACAGCTGTGGTTCCTGTTGTAGCTGTGGGAGCTGTTGATTCTGTGGGAGCCGTGGCTATACTTGTCGCCCCTAAACTAGCCTACTGAGCACTAGTCCCTAAACTAGCTGAAACTAGCCTAGTTTCCACCCCCCTATTTTATTAACCCACTGTAGTCCCCAATACTAACC
>Ga0307489_10002867_pt1 | contig 11512 bp, 14 predicted proteins | sample SB12metaG_FD_202247 | JGI IMG/M metagenome (GOLD analysis project Ga0307489, IMG submission 202247) | Sea-ice brine microbial communities from Beaufort Sea near Barrow, Alaska, United States - SB 1.2 | ecosystem: Environmental > Aquatic > Marine > Coastal | place: USA: Alaska | collected...
TCTCCGAGTGCCCCGATATCACTCGATACAGTCCCCGCAAAATGCATGGTTGCCATATACATGTTGTCTTTGCAGTTGAGCGACCACTGCGACGCGAACGCGCATTTGCGTACGTGCGTTTCTGAATTGCACACATATTGGTTCGTCTCTTTGTCAACGGTGCACAGCAGGCAACGCTCTTTAGAAGTCAAGTACCGCAGTTTGGTGATGTCGGCGAGGTTTGTTGTGATAAAAGACCATTTATCCGGCATGATTCGGCGTTGAGTTTTGTGCAGTATGCCGGGCGTCAGCACACACTTTTAAATACGCATGGGCTTTTATTAAAAAACAAAGCTTTGTTTTGACAGTCTCACGCAAGCTTGAGTCAACGCGGAATTTGTCCTTCAGAACGGTCGGCAGTATTAATGTGATGTTTCGAAAATGTAGTACCCACGCATACAATTATGCGTCCGTACGTACGATTAGAGCTAAATGTGACAAGCGAAGACATCGTGAACGTGACCGTCGTACCGGAAGACGGCGACCAACAATGTGTAATATGCTTAGAGGGGGGTGAGCGGGGTGAGCGGGGACAGTGGTAGGGGTGAGTGAGGTCAGTGACGTGCGTGGGCAGGGTAAGTGGCAGGGGTGAGCGAAGTAAGTGGCAGGGGTGAGCGGGGTGAGTGGCAAGGGTGAGCGGAACAGGTTCGTGGTTCTGGGAAGGGTCATCCCGTTGATTAGGGGAAGGGTCAATAACGATACGACTGACGGGGCGGCGAAAGAAGCCCCGCACGTTGGAACCCATAGCAGGCCAAGACCAGGGGCTGGGTTGCTGGGACGAGACGCGCACCTGAGCGCAGTGGCGCAGGGCGGCAGCGCGCGGCAGCGGCGGTGCTCATCGCGGCGGAGCCTGGTTGGTGGGGTGGGGTGGGGTGGGGTGCGGAGGCGTTACTTATATTTTATTTTCGGTGGACTAGCGTGGAAGCCGTGGAGGGACGGATTGCTCTGCGCGGCTACGGCGTGCGGCGCGGCGGGCAGAGTGCCCGTCGGCGGCTCGGCACGGGGCGATGACGAAGCTGGTGCGGGTGCGCGTGGGTTTGCAAGCGGCGAAGCTGAAGGCGGACTGAGCGTCCGTGAGGACGGCTGCTCTCTGAAGAGTGAGCGTTTTCTGAGCGTTTTCTGTCGATCGCCTGGTCATAAACGTGACAGGTGGAGAGAAACGGTTGCCACATGGGATTCGCGAAGATCTCTTGGAGGTCCTTCGAAATCCGATGAAACGAGAGCCCAGCGCGGACGCTCGTGCGTGTAGGGGGTGGCGCGGGGAGTGAGCGAGTGAGCGTGTGAGCCAGGGATGAAGGGATGGGCGCTCACCTTGACGGTGCGTGTTGCTATGGGCGTCGGCGGAGGAAGGCAGACGGTCGAGGCGCAGAGGGGTGGGCGATAGCAGGGGTGTACGCGGAGGGGGATGAGGTGTAGGTGAGGAAGAACGGATAGAGGGCGTTAGCAGAAAAAAGGGGAAGGACCAGTCGAGAGGGGTTGACGGCCCAGAAGCAGGGGCGTACACTCGTTCACTTTTCAGCTCAACTTGAGCCGTGCCTGACAAAGAAAACACCCTCCACACCCTAAACACCCCGTAACACCCCCTTAACACGTGCCTCACAACCCCTACGCGCATCCCCTATCCCACACAAGGCGGCGTCGCGATATGTAGCGGCGGCGCTGAGAAGTGCAACAGCGGCGATCCAAAATCGGCTGAAATTGCAACATATCGTTGGAGGGGGGTCACTGCCTACCAAACACTGCCCAGTGTTCGCACTACGAGCATTGTCAGCAGTGGCCGCGACAATCCTGTCGGCACACACTGCCACGTGGACCCAAACCCCTCGAGGACCAATCAGGATGCCGGAGATGTACCCCCATTGACGTTCGGGAACTTTGACGGTGTTTGGCGGTGTTTGGCGGTGTTTGGCACTCTGACCCCCTTCCAGTAACGCTTCCCGGCGAGACCTTATCATCTCATCCTCTTCGTCATGCTAACTCATCACTACCGCCTTCGAATGTTAACTCAAGAAGAGGGATTATGGCATGGATGACGACGTGGTGAGCTGCCTTCTTTGGGTGCCGTGGTGTGGCTAGACATGGCATATTATGGATCGTGGTTGGATGGTGTTTGTACGAGTAGAAGAGTGCAGAGGTAAGACGGGCTTTGTTGTTGGACGCACGTGAATGGAGTTTTGACAGGAACTGGACGAATGTTGGACTTAATATGGATGCATGTGAGACGGGGTGCCCGACCCCGCAGAGCATTTTACCCTGACCCAAGCCTTCGCGCCCCTGGGGATTCCGAAGCTTCCCTAAGCATCTCTCACCATCCCCCATCATCTCACATCATTCCGCACCATTCCTTGAAACACCTCACAGTCTCCCACCATCCATCAACACAGTTTCCCTCCCTGGCCCCGTGGTCGTTCATCCCCTTCTCAGTACAACCTGACTGCTCGCCCGTACAGTATGACGCAGTCTGTTCAAAAGATGCTGGATCCAAACTCCGCTGAATACCGCCAAACTCCGTCCACCGTCATCTCTCCTTTGTAAACCCCCCTGCCCGCAGAAACTAGGCAAATGTGGGACCGATTTATTTCAATTGGCCTGTAGCTGCTAGTTATTTCTTTTTGCCCGCGTTATTTGACAGGGAGCTCGCTAATAGGCGAGATGGGGGCTTGTCCGGTGTTCAGTGGGCACAGGTTACACAGAGGATGTACCACGGATATTGTTCCCGGGTTGATCAGAAGACATGCACATGTTGTAAGGAGGTATGCTTTTGCAAGGAGTTATGATTTGCACCGAGTTATTTCTTTTGAAGCGATGTTCAACAAAATACCCTCAAATAGATGGGCAGGGGATGGACGGTGTCTGGTGGGCTCGGACTGTACGGAGGACATACGGAGGAATTACACGGGATGAAGAACGTCAGGCAATACATTGGAAGGACTTGAGTTATTTGGACCGGGTGATTGTCTGAGTGTGCGAGTGTGTGTGCACATTCACAACAAAGTGGACATCTGTTTCACTAACGTTCATTGAGCCACGGGCGATGACATGCTGAGCATTGACCCACCCCCTCCGCCATTTCCAGCGGACTGAATCTAGGTGTTTGGGCCTACAAAGGGCATTTCACTACGCCTATGTTATGCAAGCAAATACACTCACTATCTAGGTTGCTAATAGTCTCCTACAGTGCCAACAATGTGTACTGCCAGCGGTCTACAAGGGGGTGCGGGTACATAGATGGTTTCCGCTGTCGACGCAGTCGGCGTGTTGTCACGCACTGGTGGATCACGCGTAGAGCATAGCTTGCGCCGCCTTGCGCTCAGCTCCCGCCGCCGCCTGCTCCGCCACGCACGCCGCCACCTGATTCCGCGCCAGGGCCGCCTGTGCCTCCGCTACCTCCGTGTAGCGCCGCTCCTTGAAATTGAAAGCAAACGTTGAAACCAGGGAGTGATGTCTAGTTTCAAGCGCTGACTATAGACACCCTAGCTAGGCGCCCACAACAGGGGTGCTGATACTGACAATCTGCACCGCCGTACCTCGGACTTGGCTTGCTCAGCCATACCACGCGGCCTGGACGCGCGAGGGTGGAGGCACGGGCGGCGGTGTTGCTGTTGTCGTCAGCGTTGCCGTCGTCAACGTTGCCGGCGGGCGGGATGACGTTGAGGGGGAGACCGAGGCGCTCAGCTTCGATGTTATACGCCCGCGCCGCAGCCTCCTCCGTGGCGTGCTGTCCAAAGTGTAGCGGCGCAAGTCGAATTTGAAAGCAAAAGTTGAAAGCAGTCTATCACATTGTAGTATCAAGTGCTTATTTCCAGGCGATTTCAAATTGGGTTTCATAGGGTCAACCTGCACCGCCGTACCAAGGAATCTACCCTTGCACTTCACCCTCCACTCCCCGTCGCGCTTGTTTCGGGTGACACCCTTGATGTAGCCGCGCAAGTTGAATTTGAAAGCATATTTTGAAAGCCGCATATCACACATTAGTTTCAAGCGCTTCGTTCCAGGCGAATTGAACTTGAGTTTCATAGGGTCAACCTGCACCGCCCTACCTTGAAGTGGGAGGTGAGTTGTCGGTGTTGTGTAGGATCAACGCCGTCCTCCACGTGGTTGTTATACGCCCGCGCCCAGGGGCTTACACTCGTCCACTCTTCGGCTCAACGTGAGCGTTTTCTGTGGAATAAAGGGTGCATTCAGGGGCTGTTGAGGGGGTGTTCAGGAGGTGTTAGGGGGTACAAGGGGGTATGTAGGGTGTATTTTGTGTCTGAAACGGATCAGGTTGAGCTGAAAAGTGGACGAGTGTAAGCCCCTGCCTGCGCCGCAGCCTCCTCGGTGGTGTAGTATCCGAGGCCTTTCCCCTTGCAATAGGGGCTTACACTCGTCCACTACTCGGCTCAACTTAAGCGCTTTCTGAGGAATAGGGGGTGCGCTTGGGGGCTGTTTATAGGGGTTCTTTAGGGGGTGCTAAGGGGTATTAGGGTGGTCTAGGGCGTGTTTGTGTGTCAGAATCGGCTCAAGTTGAGCTGAGATGTGGACGAGTGTAAGCACCTGCCTTGCACACTGCCTTCCAGTTCCGGTCGCGCTTATTCCAGACAACACCCTTGAAGTGGGGGCTTACACTCGTCCACTTTTCAGCTCAACCTGAGCCGTTTCTTACACAAAATGCACCCTAAATACCCTTTAATACCCGTGGTGCCTGCTGAACACCCCCTAAACAAATCCTACATGCCCCCCTATCCCACAGAAAGGGCTCAAGTTGAGCTCAGAAGTCAACGAGTGTAAGCCTCTGCCTTGAAGTGGGAGGTGCCGGGCTTTACAGGAACAGTGCCGTCTTTGACGTAGTTGTCGTCCTGCGCCCAGGGGCTTACGCTCGTCCCCTCTTCGGCTCAACGTAAGCGCTTCCTGTGGGATGAAGGGTGCATTGCTGCATTCAGGGATTGTTTACGGGATCCATAGGAGGAGTTAAGAGGGTGAAAGGGGGTATGTAGGGTGTGTTTTGTGTCGGAAACGGCAGGTTGAGCTGAAAAGTGGATGAGTGTAAGCCCCCGCCTGCGCCGCAGCCTCCTCTGTGGCGTGGTTTCCAAGGTATTTCCGCTTGTGCTGTGCACTCCATTTCCTTTCGCTCTTGTCCCAACCGACGCCCTTGAACTGAGAGGTGGCAGGGTATAGCCGCCGGGGTGTAGCGGCGCAAGTTGAATTTGAAAGGAAAATTTGACAGCAATTTATAACATCTCAGTTTTAAGCGCTTATTTCCAGCCCCTTTCGATGCAGGTTTGATAGGGTCAACCTGCACCGCCCTACCGGGGCCAGCGTGTAGCCGCGCCCACGTCCTCCTCCACGTGCCCCTCGTGACTTGAGCCCGGCGCCTGCGCGTGCTTCTCGCGCCGCTGCCTCTTCTCCGCTACCTCCGTGTAGCGCCGCTAGCTGAAATTGAAAGCAAACGTTGAAAGCAGTTTATAATCGTTTCAAGCGCTGATTGCAGACGCCACAGGCGTTTTCAACGCGGGCGATCATACTGTCTACCCGCATCGCCCAACCTCGGCTTTTGCTGGCTCCGCTGTGATGCGGGCCTCTGATGCCGCCTCCCGCGCGCTTGCTTGCCTTCGCAGGTGCCCCCACCGATGCTTTTGCTGCCGCCGCAACCGTGGCCGCGGCCGTGTTGACCGCGCCCGCCGAGGGATGAAACCGCATCGCCTTGGTCCGCGGGGGCGCCAGTGATGTCGATGCAGCTCGTTTGGGGGCCGCGCCCGCGTGCGCACACACAGTTGCAGCCGCGCCTGCACGCGCGAGGGTGGAGGCGGAGGCGGCGGCCGAGGCAGCAATGTTGCTGACGTCGCTAACGTCGCCGGCGGGCGGAATGACGTTGAGGGGAAGACCGAGGCGCTCAGCTTTGAAGGAATGGTGCCGTCTTTGACGTAGGTGTCGTACGCCTGTGCCGCAGCCTCCTCCGTGGCGTGGTATCCAAGGGATGCCCCCTTGCATACCGCCTGCCATTTGCCGTTGCCCTTGTGCCACCAGACACCCTTGAAATGAGAGGTGAGGACGCCTCGACGCTTCACAAGATGGACGCCGTCCTGGACGTAGTTGTCATAAGCCAGCGCCGCGGCCTGCTCCGTGGCATGGCTTTCAAGGTACTTCCCCTCGCACTCCGCCCGTCATTTCATGGCGGCCTTGTTGTAGCGGCGCAAGTTGAAATTGAAAGCAAACAATGAAAGCATTGTACAATATTTCGGTTTCAAGCGCTTAGTTTCAGGCGCTTTCAGATTGGGTTTGATAGGGGCAATCGGCACCGCCCTACCTTGTCCCAGTTGACACCCTTGATGTAGCGGCGCAAGGCAAATTTGAAAGCCGAAGTTGAAAGCAGTGTATCACACTTTAGTTCCAAGTGCTTAGTTCCAAGCGGTTTCAACTTGGGTTTGATAGGGTCAACCTGCACCGCCCTACCTTGAGCTGCGAGGTGCTGCCGCGGCGCTTCAGCACTGCAGAAACAACGCCGTCCTCGAGGCAGGGGCTTACACTCGTCCACCTCTCAGCTCAACTTGAGCCGTTTCTGACACAAGAACACGCCCTGCTCACCCCCTACCACTCCCTTACACCCCCTAAATGACCCCTGAACAACCCCTCAACGCACCCCCTATCCCACAGAAAGCGCTTAAGTTGAGCTGAAAAGTGGACGTGTGTAAGCCCCTGCCTCGGGGTGGTTGTCGTACGCCCGCGCCGCGGCCTCCTCAGCGATGTAGTATCCGAGGAATTTCCCCTTCCGTTGTGCCGACCATTGCCTGGCGCCCTTGTGCCTGGGGCTTACACTCGTTCACTTCTCAGCTCAACTTAAGCGCTTTCTGTGGAATAGGGGGTGCGTTGAGGGGTCGTTTAGGGTTGTTTTAGGTGGTATTAGGGGGTGTATAGTGTATGTTGAGTGTCAGGAACGACTCAAGTTTAGCTGAGAAGTGGACGAGTGTAAGCCCATACCTTGTGCCAGGTGACACCCTTGAACTAAGAGGAGGTGCCTTCTCGGTGCTTCACAGCATCGACGCCGTCCCCGCCCTCGTCCCCGCCCTCGTCCCCGCCCTCGTCCTCGCCCTCATCCTCCTCGTCCTCGTCCTCGTCCTCGTCCTCCTCGTCCTCCTCCTCCTCCTCGCCCTCGCCCTCCTCCTCCTCCTCCTCCTCCTCCTCCTCCTCCTCCTCCTCCGCCTCCTCTGCCTCCTCCTCCTCCTCCTCCCCCTCCTCCTCCTCCTCCTCCTCCTCCTCGTAGTCGTCAGCATCAGTATCCGCGTAGCGCCCGGGCGGCAGCCGCGTCCGCCGGGGCCTGGGTCTAGCCCCACCCACGTCCTCCACCACGCGTCCCTCGTGTCTGGAGCCCGGCGCCTGCGCGCGCTGCTCGCGCCGCTGCCCCTCCTCAGCCTGCTCGCATGAGCCCCCCTCGTCCTCGTCCTCCGCATCCTCGTTTCCGGAGGTTGCCATCCTCCGAGCGGTGGTGTGGCGCTGTGATGGGGGGCGCCGCAGGGGGCGCCAACCCCCCGGCTACGAGTATGACTCTGTTCCGTTCGGCTCGGCTGTTTATGATTTATCGCAGCCGCGCGTTCAGCTGCATTCTTTTCACACGTGACACCTCACAACAAAACTGGGAAATTGCAAAACTCGCAGCTGGCGGTTTTGCTTCACCATTCCACGACGAGCAAAGCAATGGCGTCGCCGTGTCTGACCCACCCCCCCTCGTGTGCCCTCGGGCTAACCGCATCCAAGTGCAAGCGCCTCGTGCGGAGCTCCGCTCACGCCCATGCCGTCACGAGAAGTCGTACCACACCCACAACACGCTGCTCCGCGGCGGCGGGTGAGGCGGGCGAGGGCGGCAGGGGCTTACACTCGTTCACGTCAGAGCTCAACTTGAGGACCTTCGGGACAAATCGCTCACGTTAGAGCTCAACTTGAGCACCCTCGGGCCACGTCCACGGGTTACGTTGGGTGACATGGGGGACACAGTCAGCTTAAGTTGAGCGGAAAGAGGCAAGGTAAGCTCAAGTTGAGCGGAATTGGGAACGAATGTAAGCCCCTGGAGGGCGGCAGCGCCGGTGCTGATGGCGAGGGCGGCGGCGGCGGCGGCGACGACGCGGCGGCCGCGAGGGCCGCCGCGGCCGACGCCGCCAAGCTGAGAACGGGGCTCGAGACAGCGATGGCCGCCGCGGTGGTAGGGCCGGCGGCGCGTCGCGGCCTGCACCACACCTCCGTCTCTCTCTGTCTCTCTGAAGCAACCGGAGCTAAAAACTTCAGAGGTGCGTGCATGGATAGAGAGCTCTGCTTGAGTTTTGGAAACACGTGTTAACACGAGCGGCGGAAAGAGAGTGCGGCCCTGCAACGTGGCGGCGGAGGAGTTTTCCCTGGCGGCGATGCTGCGCGACGACCTGGCCGCCGCGCAGGAGGCAGGGGCTTACACTCGCCCACATTCAGCTCAACCTGAGCAGTTTCTGAAACAAAAACACACCCAGCACACTCCCTAAGACCCCCTAAGCCCCCCTAAACAGCCCCTACACAACCCCTAGACGCGCCCCCTATCCCACAGAAAGCGCTTACGTTGAGGTGAAAAGCGAACGAGTGTGAGCCCCTGGCAGGAGGCGGACCACCTGTTCACCGCCAAGCGACAACTGGTGGCCGCCATCGCGGTAGGGGCCACAGGAACCAAACAATCGATGCTCGCCCCTCGCAAGGTTGGCTGGGCTCGTAAGTGTTCACTGAATAGTCAAGAAGAGGGTTGCATGTCCACGCGGCGCGTGGGGCATGACTGCACATGACCTGGTGGGGTGTACAAGGTGCTGTGGCTGAGTACACCCTTACAACCCTCGTCTCGTCTGTCAGGCTGATGAGAAGTATTGCGTACTAGCAGCAGAGGGAGACCTCTCGCATACAAAGGTACGTATGTGCAGTGATGCCCGCTTCGCTGACCTGCGAAGCGAAGAGGGTTGACGGGGCGGGGGCGGCGGATGACGTGGGGAGCGGTGTGCGGGTCAGACCCTGTGAGACTATCGGCTCATAGTGTACCGGTGTACCTGGGTGGCGGCATGGCCTGACTGTTTGCTCATAGTGTACCGGTGTACCCGGGGGGCGGCATGGCCTGACTGTTTGCTCATAGTGTACCGGTGTACTCGAGTCTGACCCTGTGGAGTGGAGGAGCGGTACGACGACGCCGCGGCGCTGCGCGACCGCGTGGTGGGGCGGTGCAGGTTGACCCTATCAAACCCAAGTTGAAACCGCCTGGAACTCAGCGCTTGAAACTAAAGTGTGATGTAATGCTTTCAATTTATGCTTGTAAATTCAACTTGCGCCGCTACAACGTGGCGGCGCTGGAGCCGCCCCCGGCGCCGGCGGACCCGCGCGTCGCCTGCGACAGCGACGTGAGAAACCCCCTACTCGTACCACTTGAACCTTGTGGGCACGCGTACGCGGCTGATATGTTTCGTACAGCTGGCACACATGCTTGCACAACGGTGGCACACAGCCGGCACACACAGGGCACACCGAAGTCACACTGCAGGCCTGGCACACACGTGGTACACAGCTGGCAGGCGTGTGGCACACCGCTAGCGCACAGCGCAGCTGGCTAACATCTAATCACCTTGAACCCACCGTGCTGTTCGACCTGTCGACGTCAGCCTGACGCCCTATCAACTTGACCCTACACATGAGACTGACACCGCATCATCACCCCGCCCCCACACAACCAGGTGACCACGGAGGGTGTCAACGTGCGCGTCATGAGTCAGTACGTCGCCAGCCGCAGCGACCCGGACATGGTGGGGCTCAGTAAGCACCTTTTGCGGGATACTTTGGGTGTATTGGGTGCTTTCAGTGGCGAGAAACGGCTCAGGTAGAGCTGAGAAGTGGACCAGTGTGGATGGTTCCCGCCGCGTCACCCACCGCTTACAACACCCTCGGTTATCGAATGAAATGGAGCATATCGTGATCTAAACGCCATCCACCGCATGTAATAGATTACCGTTTATGCAGTTGAATGGAGCCGACTGACACGATATCCTATTGACTTGGCGAGCATTATTTTCGAGTGCGAAACGCCCGCCACTCATTCACTACGCGTTAGACCTCGAATATTGAGATGAATGTCATCCCATGACGTGGCGAGCACCATCCAACCGGCCCAAGGTAAACCCTAAACCCTAAACCCTCTGACGTGGCGAGCAGCATTCACCCGGCCCTAGGAGGCGTCGCAGTTTTTCTTCGCGTACTCCATCCGTATCACCAACGAGAGCAACAAAATCGTGCAGCTCCTCAAGCGCCATTGGGTGGGGATATACTTGTCGCCCCTAAACTAGCCTACTAAGCACTAGCCCCTAAACAAGCTTAAACTAGCTTAGTTTAAACCCCCCTATTTTACTGACACACTGTAGTCCCCGATACTAACCCACTATCCCACTAACCACTAGCCCCTAATCTAGCTTAAACTAGCTTAGTTTAACGTTTTCCCTCGCCAACACTAGCTTAGTTCGACAAGCATAGGTGGGGAAGATCCCGGACCTGACCGGCACTCTTTGACTTGCCGACCGTCCGAGTGTGCCGGGTGCACGTGCGCGTTTTGGGCGCCCAGTTCCATAACCCGAGTGTCGGCGTGACCGGTAACGCTTATCTCCTCAAAATTGAGGGTCTATTTTACTCAAGGAACCTGACGACCCGGTCAGACTTTTGGCGAGTCGGTCGGACGGATTTCGGAAAGGGACAGTTCTGATCAGGTCGAACGGGCTTCGACACCACAACTTCGATAACATACCCGGCACTGAGTTGAAAGCGCGGGTACTGTTTTGTGGTGGGCCCTGGGGGTGGGTGATAACGGACGGCACCGGGCAGGGGCTTACACTCGTCCACTTTTCAGCTCAACCTGAGCCGTTTCTGACACAAAATATACCCCAGACACCCCCTGTTAACCCCTTGACACCTTGTGAACACCCCCTACAGACCCACTGAACGCACCCCCTATCCCATAAACAGCGCTTACGCTGAGCCGAAAAGTGGACGAGTGTAAGCCCCTGGAACCGGGCACGTGGACGAGGTGCGCGGGCCCGGCGTCATCGGCCAACAGCCCGTGCTGCTCCCGGTGCGGCCGACCTACTGGACTGCTGCTCGCCACGTCATTCACCACGTCTGACACCCTCGTGTATCGAATTTAACGGCGTCCTGTGCACCATGTGTGAAACCCTCCAGAGTCCTATGCACCACGTGTCAAACTCTTGCTTGTCGAGAGAAACTGTGTGACGCGGCGAGCATGGTGATGGTTGACGGGCCCTGGCTCCCGGGACAGTCGTTCGAGTACGCCAGTGCCTGCCCGCTGCGCACCCCGCGCGGCACCATGCGCGGGCAGGGCCCGGACCCTATATACACCCCCTATACACCCCCTATACACCCCCTATACACCCCCTATACACCCCCTATACACCCCCTATACACCCCCTATTCACCTCCTATCCACCCCCTATCCACCTCC
>Ga0307489_10002869_pt1 | contig 11506 bp, 19 predicted proteins | sample SB12metaG_FD_202247 | JGI IMG/M metagenome (GOLD analysis project Ga0307489, IMG submission 202247) | Sea-ice brine microbial communities from Beaufort Sea near Barrow, Alaska, United States - SB 1.2 | ecosystem: Environmental > Aquatic > Marine > Coastal | place: USA: Alaska | collected...
GGGGGGTGGTGTTGTGGGTGGTGGCGGTGGTGGTGGTGTTGGTGCTGGCGTTGGTGGTGGTGGTGGTGGTGGTGGTGGAGGAGGAGGAGGAGGAGGAGGAGGAGGAGGAGCAGGAGGAGATTCAACGTTGGTGGAGCGGTAGTTCTGAAGACCCCCCCTGCCTTGACCCCCCGCACCCGGACCTGCGTGCCCACCTGGATCCCGCACGCGAAGGGGAACTCTATGAAGGCCTGGTACGACTTCGTGCTAGGGAAGATGACAGCCTGCGCGACCCGCTGTGTAGTGGCGTAAGTTGACCTTTAAAGCAAAACTTGAAAACAGATTTTCATATGTCAGTTTCAAGCGCGTAGCAACGGGCGCTTTCAACTTGGTGTGATAGGGTCAACCTGCACCACCCTACCACTGCAAGACCATCCCGGCTAGCCCCGTGCCGACGAGGAGGAACAGACCGACGCCGGCGTCCCACACGTTGGTCCGCCCGAACCCAAAGTTGAGCAGCGGGCTTGTCAGGCTCTTCCTAAGTGTAGGGCCTGGCAGATATTGTTATTGCTATCGCTCGCCACGTCATAGAATGCGTTATTTGTCAAGAGACGAGGGCTGCAGACGCGTGTCAATGAAGAGGGGGGCCCGGTCAATATGTTAACAAATATATGCAAGCTCACCAGGGGCTTACACTCGTCCACTTTTCAACTCAACCTGAGCCATTTCTGACAAAAAAACACACACTGATACCCCCCGACACCTCCTGAACACTCAATACACACCCCTACATGCACCCCCTGTACCACAGAAGGCGCTTGAGTTAAGCCGAAAAGTGGACGAGAGTAAGCCCATGGGCCCCACCAGAAGGGTGCCACCACCTTGCCCACCAAGGCCCATGTCATTGTGAACGGCGTCACCATCTTGGCCACCACCCTACCGACAGGCCCCTCGGGGACCTTGCCGTCCTCCTTGGCTGCGCCGGTACCCTCGCCGTCCGGTAGGGGCAAGCGCGTATTGCCTGCCGCGTCGTCGAAACGCACTTTGAACCCTCGTTTATTGACTTGACTAGCTGATTTAAACGGCATCCTCCGAGTATGCGTGGAATATGTGCCCAGGCCTTACCCCCCTGATCGACCCCGCCCGCGCCCGCCGCGCCCGCGCCCGCCGCGCCCGCGGCAGTGAGGTGCTGCGTGTATGTGCCCGCGCCCCACCACCCCCCCGGGAACTGCTGCGGTGCCCCCGGCTGAACCCCAACATTCCCACTCCCACCAACCCGTTGGTTACCCCAAGGCGATGATCGAAATCCCCCTCCCGCGTTGCCGCCCCCGACCCCCCGCCGGCTGTCGTTGCTGCCCATTGAGCGCGCCGCAGGCACGCGCCGTAAGCGCGCGCTCCCTATCCCCGCCCCGGGCGCGACGAGCGAGGGCATGACAACCGCAGCAACCCTAACTGCGGCCGCTACCCGCGCGTAATCTACAGCACCCATCTCTTCACCCCCCCTGGGCACCGCCCGTTTGCTGGTGCCTCCACCGGTACTGCAGTAGATGGATGAGGAGGACGTTCTCCGCGCGGTGGGTTGGGCCCGGCGGGACGGCAGCAACGGGCCGCCCCGCGGCAGCGCGATGGCGGTGGCAAGGCTCGCCATTGGAACGGCGGCGCGTCGACGTCGGCGCGGCGTCGGCGCGGCCGCAAGTGCCCTCGGCAAAGGCCCGCGCCAGATTTCCCACCCTCGTGACTGGTATCGACGTCGATAACGATTTTCACGCTTGCCTCGGCACTCTCCGTGTCGGCCTCGATAGTAACGGTGCGTTATGCGACACACCGCGCGCACTTGCCGCATAGACACGCAGGTACAGTACGGCGATAATGGGCGGAGGTTCCGCGGCGGCGGCGGCGGCGGCCGACCTCCTGCGGTGGTGCCACTCCGTCACCAGCCGCGATCGCCGCGAGCCCCCGCCGGTTCCCGAACTCTGGGGAAACACAAAAGTTGACAAGGATGTTCTGCTGGCGCGGGAGCTGCACCTGGCAGGGGCTTACACTCGTTCCCATTTCCGCTCAACTTGAGCTTACCTTGCCCCTTTCCGCTCAGCTTAAGCTTACTTTGCCCCACAAGCAACCCAAACTAACCCGTGGATGTGTCCAAAAGGTGCTCAAGTTGAGCTCTAACGTGAGCGATGTGTTCCCGGGTCCTCAAGTTGAGCTTGAAAGTGAGCGAGTGTAAGCCCCTGGCACCTGGCGGGGACGCGCGTGCAGAAGTCGGTCACGCGCGCGGCGGCGCTGAACGCGGACACGCCACGAGATAACGACGAGGTGACGTTTCATGTCGTGGTGTACGCGGTGGACCCCGCCACTGACGCCGCGAGCTGCGCAGCCGAGGCGCAGGTCGAGGTACGGCCACACGCCAACACTAGAGATTGCGATCGCTCGCCGTCGCCACGTCATAGGATGCCGTCTAACTCAAGACAAGAAACGAGGGTTCCACTTACGTGCCGATGACGCGGCGGGCAATGGGCTTGGCAGACCTTGCACGCCGCGTCATAGGATGGCGAGTAACGCAAGCGACGAGGGTTCAAATGCGCGTCGATGACGTGTTGGGCAACATCTTAATAACGATGTGGATGGCTCCTCGCCTTCGGCCTCGGCCTCGGCACCCCAACCGACGTCAGCTCCGACGTCGTTGCTCCCGCCGGGCCTCGTGCCGTTCCTATCGACGCGCGCCGACGTCGCGAGCGGGCGCGGTGTGCCCGCCCGCATACTGGTGGACGAGGTAGGGTGGTGCAGTTTGCCAGTATCAAACGCCGTGTTGAAACTGCCTATGGTTTCAGCGCTTGAAACTAGAAGATCTTTAACTGCTTTCAACTTTGGCTTTCAATTTCGACTTGCGCCGCTACGACGAGGAGGGCGCGGCGGCGCGCGACGAGCTGGCCGAGGACACGCAGCGCGCGCTCGGCAGGGGCTTACACTTCTCCACTTGTTTGCTCAACGTAAGCACATTTTGTTGGATACGTTTGGTGCATGATTTCCCCCCAGTCTATTAGACAGGGGGATGCGGGGAGGTGTGACCAGAACGGCCTAGGTTGAGCTGAACAGTGGACACGTGTAAGCCCCTGGCGCTGGGCGGCAACACCAACGGTGGGGCCTGCCAGCTTTCCTCGCCACATCACACGCTGCCATTCAACTCAAGAAACAAGCGCTCACAACGAGTTAGATAACGTGGCCATGCACACAATGCTTGCCCTGACATACGATGCCAGATGACTCAATAAACGTGGTGGGTTCAAAATGCGTGTCGAAGACGCGGCGAGCATATCTGCCAGGCCCTCAACAGAGGCAGCAGCAGCCGAGGCGCCGCCGGCGATCCGTCAACTCCAACGTCCGCATCACATGTATCGCCCGGCGACGTGTTCACGCGCGGGCTGGAGCTGGCGCTGGGGCAGATGGCAGTGGGCAGGGGCTCACGCTCGTCCACATCTCGGCTCAACGTGAGCACTTTCTGTGTGATAGGGGGGCATTTGGGAGTTGTTTAACGGGTGTTTAGCATGTGGCGGGGGGGTATTTGGGGGTGTTTGGGGTGTATTTTGTGTCAGAGAGGGCTCAGGTTGAGCTGAAAAGTGGACGAGTGTAAGCCCCTGGCGGTGGGCGAGCGCGCCGTGGTGCGCGTGGCGCCCGAGTACGCCTACCTGCACCCCTCCGCCGCCAAGCGCGGCAGGGGCTTACACTCGTTCACTTCTGAGCTCAACTTGAGCGCTTTCAATGGGATAGGGGGTGCGCGTAGGGATTGTGTAGCCCGTGTTAAGGGGGTGTTAGGGGGTATATATGGTGTGTAGGGTGTTTTGTGTGTGTCAGACACGGCTCAAGTTGAGCTGAAAAGTGAACGAGTGTAAGCCCCTGAAGCGCGGCCTCCTTCCGCCGCCGCCCGGCACGGCCACGCCCGCACCTCAGGTTTTTCCACCGCTCAACTTCAAGCCGTGTGTCCCCGGTAACACTCGAGTTATCCCACTTCGTTCCTCAAACATACGAGTTTGAGCTCAATAGCTCTTTTATACATTGATTGAGGTGGCGAACGTATTGCGGTCCGGCCCTGGCGCGCGGCGTGCCGTCCGTGGAGCACGTGCTATATTACGACGTGGCAAGGCGGTGCAGGTTGGCCCTATCAAAGTCATGTTGAAACCGCCTGGAACTAAGCGCTTTAACTAAAATGTGATGGACCGCTTTCAACTTCTGCTTTCAAGCTCAACTCTCGCCGCTACAACGTGGAGGTGCTGGCGTACCACCCGGCAGGGCTTACACACGTTCACTTTTGAGCTCTACTTAAGCGCTTTCTGCGGGATAGGGTGTGCATGGAGGGGGTGCTTACGAGGTGCTTACGAGGTGTCAGGGGTTGGTACGGGATGTTTAGGGTGCGCTTTTGTGTCACAAACGGCTCAGGTTGAGCTGAGAAGTGGACGAGTGTAAGCCCCTGCAGCCCGGGTGTCAAGCCCGTCACTGTCACGTCCACCCCGGCGGCAACAGCAGCGGAAGGAGCCGCGAGCAGGGGCTTACACTCGTCCACTTTTCAGCTCAATCTGAGCCGTTTCTGACACAAAATACACCCTAGACACCCCCTAATATCCCCTGACACCTCCTAAACACCCCCAAAACAACCCCTAAATGCACCCCCTGACCCATAGAAAGCGCTTACGTTGAGCTGAAAAGTGTACCAGTGTAAGCCCCTGGCCGCGGGTGGCTGCGCGCGGCGGAGCGGGGGGGTGACCACCAAGCGCACCACGGTGGAGGGTGCGGGGTGGGAGACGCCGCGCCCGCCGTTTGACATCACCGTTGAGGCATAGCCCAGCAGATATTGATATTGCCCGCCGCGTCATCGACACGCGTTTACAATCGTCGGTCCTTGGCATCCTATGACACGGGGGGGAAACTCTGCTTGTGCCTAGCCTGTGGGCTAGTCACTTCTAGTAAGCTGGAGTTTGGTGATTTGGCCAAAAGTCAAATGACTTTTGGTCAAAATCACCAAATTCTACTTACTACGGGTAGTAAGAGACACTATATATAGTACGGTTTACAGACTAGGCACTAGGCACTACGTCAAGGTGACTGCCCGCGTGGCGCCGGTGCAGTCCTACACCGCCGCCGCCGCTGCGGGGGCCGGCGCCGGGACCGAGACCGGGGCCGGGTCGATCAAGATAGTACCCGGCGCGGAGTTTTGTCCGACCACCGTATTCTCATACAGCAGCGGTGACGGGTCCATGCCCCCCTCCCTCGCCGCGGCCGTGGACACCATGCGCGTTGTAGGGCGGTGCAGCTTGAACCTGGGATGGCAGTTCGGGAGTCGGACGGATTTGGTAGAGGGTCGGATTCGGGCGGATTCGGGCAGATTCCGAGCAGCCCCGCCGGGTATTTTCTTGCGGTATTAGACAGTCTGTATGAGCATTTCGACCCTCCAGAAATGGGTTCCGGATTCGGACGGATTCGGTACAGAGTCGGATTCGGACGGATTCGGACGGATCCCAAGAACCCAAATATGGAAGTCCGCAACCCAGGCTTGAACCTATGAAACCCATCCTGAAAACGCCTGTGACTCAGCGCTTGAAATTAACGTGTGATATACTGCTTTCAACTTCTGCTTTCAGATTCAACTTGCGCCGCTACAGCGTGGGGGAGGAGGCCGTGGTGTGGTGCGGCCCGCCGCCCGGCGCGCACCTCCTGGCAGGGGGGGTTACGCATCCTTATTCCCTCACTGTAATAAATGCCAGAACCCCCCTATGCCCCATTAGTTCCTCCCTGACTGTTTGCTCATAGTGTACCGGTGTTCCCATCCGCCGCCGCCGCCGCCGCCATGTCATCCGCCTGGCAGGGGGGGTCATTCACAGCACGCACTCCAATAGCAAATGGTGCTCGGATTACCTTTAGGGTGACTTCTCAAATGGACGCGCAGACTCGGTTAGCAGTGGGTGACCGACCCTCGGACCATCATATGCGCATTTACCCACACCGACAAGCTCGCTCGATTTCCGGATTTTCGTCGTTTGACGTCGGTCTAGTGCTTGTTCGCAGTGATCCCTGGTTCCCGGCGCCTCTTCCGCTGAGCGGCGACAGTGAGCGGCAGGCCGGCTGGCGGCAGGGGCTTACACTCGTCCACTTTTTGGCTCAACTTAAGCGCATTATGTGGGATAGGGGGTGCATATAGGGGCTGCTTACGGGGTGTTAAGCAGGTGTTCGGGGGTGATAGGAAATACTTCGGGTGTAGTTTGTGTCAGAAACGGCTCAGGTCGAGCTGAGAAGTGGACGAGTGTAAGCCTCTGGGTGGCGGATTCCAGCGGCGCCGCTGCACGCGGCCACCGACGGCGTGGTGTACACCGCGCGGTTGGGCGGTGCAGGTTGACCCTATCAAACCCAAGTTGAAACTGCGTGGAACTAAGCGCTTGAAACTACAATGCGATGAACCGCCTTCAAGCTTTGCTTTCAAATTCAAGTTGCGCCGCTACAGCACGGCTGCTGTCCATGGTCCACGTGCGAGACGTCTTCGGCGACGGGTGAGGCCGACCCAATTATATTTTGGGATTCGAGCAACCCCCCGCACCGATTTTGGGCGATTTCGGACGAGTCGGATCGGATTTGGGGGCTTTTTGCCCATACGACGCTGTCTGTTCTGGGTTTAGGGTTACTGTCCGCCACGAATCCTCTCAAAATGGTGCTCGGATCCCGCAATCTACTTGGGCTGGCCTAAGGACCCAGAAATCCGTCCGCTTGAGCCGCAGCATCCTATGGGATCATTCATCCTCCCGACCGCCCCCACAGTATTCCGGGCACTTTGAACAAAGTGCGGGGATGGGGTGTTTTTCTGTAGTCCAATCTGTTGACAGCCGAAGTCCTGAGGCTCTCATTCCATGACCGCGGGGCGCTACACGCAGGGTGGTGTTCAAGCGGCGCGAGAGGGAGGGGCACGGCGAGTTCCCCACGGACTGTCCCATCCATGACTGCCGCGTGCGGGTCCACTTCACGGCGCACCTCGGCGGTGGCGGCGGGGCCGCCTCACCCTCGCCGGCGCCGGTAGGGAAGAGTTCGAGTGCACTCTTTGAGTACTGTTCTGTACCAACCCAGGAACCTGGAAACTTAGGCGTGTTTTGGAGCGTACCTACGCTGAAATCGCCCAAAATTGAACAAAACCGCCCAAAATCGCCGAAAATCGCCTCGTATAGAGCCCGGAACCTCAGGACAACTCTCTGGAACAACTTTGGTGCGTACCTGGCTCGGAACATTATCTAAAGCGTACACTCGTACATCATGCCTGCCACGTCATCCACCACATTGTAAACCCTCGTTCATTGTGTTCTGCATCGTATGACATGGCGACAAGTGTACATTGGCTCTAAGCGCTGGGGGCGGGGGCGGCTGTGGCGGAGGCAGTGTACGACACGCGGACTGACGCGGCAGTGCAGCAAGCGGGCGGCGGCGGCGGCGGCGCGGGCGGCGCAGGCGACGCAGGCGGCGGCGGCTGCGGCGGCGAAGGCGAAGGCGGGCCTGTGGCGTTCGAGTTCCACCTGGGTAGTGCGGTGCAGGTTGACAGCATAAACACCCGTGTTGAAAGCGCCTACGGCTTCAGCGCTTAAAATTAAAATATCATGAAGCGCTTTCAAGCTTTGCTTTCGAATTCAGCTTGCGCCGCTACACCTGGGCTGCGGCGCACTCCCGGATTCGCTCGAGACGGCGATCCGCCTGATGGTGCCGGGGGAGCTGGCGCGGGTCACGGTTCTCGACCGCGGCCACGCGAGGTACGGTTACCGCGGGAAGTATGCTGACGCGCCGGGCGCCGCCGCGGTTGCGGCGGCAGAGGCGGCAGCGGCGGTGTCAGTGTCGGGGGCGGAGACGGCGGCGAAGGGGGCTTCCAAGTTGGGGTCAGGGGCGGGGTCAGGGGCGGGGCCCGAAGCGGGGGTGGAGGCGGGGTCAGGGGCGGGGGGCGGAGCGGGGGCGGGGGCGGGGTCGGGCTCAGGGGCAGGGGCGGGGGCGGGGGCGGGGGCTGGGGCGGGGGCGGGGGCGGGGGCGGGGGCGGGGGCGGGCTCGGGGGTTGTGGCTGGGGCGGGGAGGGGGGCGGGAGCGGGAGCGGGAGCGGGGGCGGGGGCGGGGTCGGTGATAGAGTGGTTGGTGGAGCTGACCGGATTCGACCGACCGGTCAACTGGCACAAGGCAGGGCTACAGCCAGCCTACTCGTTCCCTTCTACACGGTGCGACCCCCGCTTTTATAAGAAAGTGGGGATTTCAGTGTAAGGTGCCGCAATCTGGGACTTTTCGACCGATCGCGGCCGGACATTTTCAGTGCCTCTTGAGTTATCAAAACCCAAAAGTATGGTCACAGAAATTTCAAGTGACTTACCCCTCAGTTTCTTGCAGTAGAGGGGGTCGGACTGCGTAGCTTTTAGCCTCGTAATTAGACAGACTTAGTAGTGAGCTCAACGGCCTGCCGCTCCGCGCCTGATCGGCCCTGGCACACGGCTGAGCTGGACGACATGCTGGCAGGGGCTTACACTCATACACTTTTCAGCTGAACCTGAGCCGTTTCTGACACAGAATATAACCTACCCCCCCCTGATAACCCCTCACACCTCCTACTCACCCCTCAAACAATCCCTGGATGCAACCCCTATCCCACAGAATGCGCTTACGTTGAGCTGAAAAGTGAATGAGTGTAAGCCCTTGCATGCTGGCGGAGGCGGAGGTGTTGAAGCGGGAGGGCAACGACCTGCTGGCGGCGGGCAGGGGCTTACACTCGTCCACGTTTCAGCTCAACCTGTGCCGTTTCTGACACAAAAATACAACCTAAATACCCCTTCATACCCTCTGACACCTCCAAAGCACCCCCTGAACGACCCCTAAATGCACCCCTATCCCACAGAAAGCGCTTAAGTTGCGCCGAAAAGTGGACGAGTGTAAGCCCCTGGCGGCCGGACAGCTCGACCTCGCCAAGCATAAATACGAGAAGACGTTCCATAACCTGGACGGGCTCCGCGGGCTGACCGAGGATGATTACGACCGAGTGCAGGCGCTTAAGACGGTCAGGCCTGGTGAATCAATCGGAATCGTTTGATGGTTATAGTCCTCCTCGTTCATGCTGACCTCCTCGTCCACTAAACCCCAAACCCTAAACCCCAAACCCTCAACCCTAAGCGGGCCCTGAAAGCGGGCGGTGCTGCTGAACCTGGCGGCGGTGCTGCAGCGCGGCAGGGGGGTGCAGGTTGACCCAATGAAACCCACGTTGAAAGCGCCAGGATATGAGCGCTTGAAACTAAGATGTGATGATCTGGCTTTCAAATTTTGCTTTCGATTTCAACTTCCGCCGCTTCAGCGCGGCGGCGACCACGCTGCGGCGCAGGCGCGCCTCCTCAAGGTGTGGCGGTGCAGCTTGACCCTATCAAACCCACGTTGAAACCGCCTGGAACTAAGCGCTTGAAACAAAAATATGATGTACTGCTTGTCAACTTTTGCTTTCAAATTCAGGTGGCGTCGGTACATCAAGGTGTTCAACGACGACCCGGATAACGTCAAGGTAGGGCGGTGCAGGTCGACCCTATGAAACCCGCGTTGAAAGCGCCTGGAACCGAGCGCTTGAAACTAAAATATGAGGAACTGCTTTTCAACTTTTGGTTTCAAATTCAACCGGCGGCGCCACATGAAGGCGCTGTGGCGGCGGTCGGTCTCCGCGCTGGCCGTACACGAGTATGCGGCAGGGGCTCACACTCGTTCACGTCAGAGCTCAAGTTGAGCAACTCCAGGACACGTTCATGAGCTGAGTCGGGTTATACGGTGGACAGAAGAGCTCGAGTTGAGCTGAATTGGGAACGAGTGTAGGCCCCTGGTAGGCGGCGGCGCGGTCGGACCTGCGCCGGGTGGCGGACCTCGACCCCTCGCTGGCGGTGTGGCCCGCCAGATTGAATTTCCCGATTCTCAGGCTAGACGGTAAACGTGTATTACGCGGCCCACGGACCCGCTGTATAAAATGATTTACCTGTCGGTGATCGGTTCTGGAAACACACTGTAAGTCCAAACTCACGACCAGCCATCCGACCGGCCGATACCGTCCAATTAGTGTGATTGCCGACCGGAGTCCGACCATCCTTATTTTCTTATACAGCGGGTCCGTGGGCCGCGTAGTACGCATTTCCGTAGGTCCTGACTCTGCCACGATGCCGATGCATGCCGCAGTGAGCACACTCTGTGTGTGCACGGCCCTCGGTGTCGAAACCCTAAACCCTAAACCATGAGTATGCGCGGCCCTCGGTGTGGGGGGAGGTGGGGGGGGCGCTGCGGCGGGTTCGCGCCGCAGAGGTGGGGCGGTGCAGGTTGACCCTCTGAAACCCATGTTGAAAGCGCCTGGAACTGAGCACTTGAAACCATCATGTGATGAGACACCTTCAGATTTTGCTTTCAAATTCTACTTGCGCCGCTTCACAGAGGAGGCCGGCCTGGAGGAGGAAAAGAGGCGAATGGGCGGAATACTCGATGCCAAATAATTGTTGAGAATATAGGACTGACTGACCAACGACTTGTGACCGTCCGACCGCACGGACACGTGCCCCACTCTATATAGCGACGCCGCCATACAGATAGCAGACTCTCGTGTAATACATTCACTCTTCAAGTCACTACGCATACATCTGTGCTATAATAATACGGGACATTAAAGCGAAGCCCGCGTGTGGGAAATGGATATAAAAATACGTTCATTACAAGCTACAAGCCCGCGTTGGTGAATCGATATGAGATATGTACATTACATCGAGACAGGGCACCGCGGAAGGGCCAGGGCGAGGGCTTGGTGCCTCCTCATACACGCGGTTGGTCAAGCTCACCATTTGAAGCGCCTTGGGGCTCGATGCACGTTATAAAATGAAAATAAAATAAATGCGGAAGTGTCTCTCAGCGTTCAGCGTTAAGGTGAGCGTTCAAACCCGGAGTGTCCATTGGACAGACTGGAGGTGTCCGGAAACTTGTGGGTGTTCCCCTGGCTGTACGGGCGTAAATTGAAATTGAAAGCAAAGCTTAAAAGCAGTTTATCGCATTTCAGTTTCAAGGCTTTAATCAGACGCTTTCAACACGGCTTTCAGGGTTTCAACTTGCACCACCCCACCTTTCCGAGGCTCGGGCCCGACCGCATGATCATGGGTCTGGGCCGGTCGGACTGAGATCGGGCCGGGCCGCTACCGCCGGGCGGACGAGGCCCGACGCCACGTAGGGCCGGGCAGTATCATGGGTCGTCCTGTGTTCAACGGTCATCAGAGCCAAGTCGTCTAGTGCCTACTCTGTAAAGCGAAGTATATATAGTATCTCGTACTACCCGTAGTAAGTAGGCGTTTGGTGATTTTCACCAAAAGTCATTTAACTTTTGGCCGAATCACCAAACTACAGCTTAGTAGAGGTTACTAGCCCACAGACTAGGTACTAGGCTGCTCAGCTGTGATGGTGAGGTCCAGGGTTCGAACCATGCATAGATCGCACTCTCTATATGATCGACACGAGTTTTGAAACATCGTTT
>Ga0307489_10002870_pt1 | contig 11503 bp, 27 predicted proteins | sample SB12metaG_FD_202247 | JGI IMG/M metagenome (GOLD analysis project Ga0307489, IMG submission 202247) | Sea-ice brine microbial communities from Beaufort Sea near Barrow, Alaska, United States - SB 1.2 | ecosystem: Environmental > Aquatic > Marine > Coastal | place: USA: Alaska | collected...
CATGCTGGCCGAGGCCATCCCGGCTCTCAACGCCGCGCTCACGGCGGGGTCATATCACTGTTTGAGAGACAAAACTGCTGCCCCGTGCATACAATCAAGGTACTAGGGTTTGGCCTGTCTCCCTCGTACTGTGTGCTCGTAGTGATTGTGATGGGTACACCCCATGCCTGGCAGCTGTTTGCTCATGGTGACAGGTACAAGGGATGGAGTGTGGGGCCCACGTCGACGGCGCTGGACACCATAAAGCCGGCGGACATTAAGCTGGTGCAGTCCTTCAAGAACCCGCCCGCCACCATCAAGCTCGTCATGGTAAGGACTCATCCATGGATTCTAGTCATTGCCACCTCACAGGGTGTCATTTAAATCTCGACCGATGGATATTGCTGGCCATGTCATACTGTGTCATTATGCTCAAGAAACGGGGGTTCACAATGCGTGTGAAGACGTGGCGAGCGCTATCGTACAGTCGAGGGTTCAGAATGCGATTGATGACGTGGCGAGCACTATCCGTCAGTCCCTGGGTGATGGAGGCGATATGTGTGTGCCTGGACATAAAGCCGGCCAAGGTGGTGGACCCGAGCGGCAGCGGCAGGGGCGTCCCGTCCACTTATCCACTTCTCAACTCAACATGAGCTAGTTTTGTAACTGAAACCTACTGAAATGACAGGCCCTGGTGCACAATAACCCAACTCATTCCATGGAACTTCCTCGCTTCAAGCCGGAAAGTGGACGAATGCAAGCCCTTGGGAATCGGCAAGAAGCTTGACGACTACTGGGAGCCGTCCAAGAAGCTACTGTCCGACTCCAACTTTGTCAACAACCTGCGCGAGTACGACAAGGTGGGGTCAGTTCCAGACAACCGTTCCACAACCGTTCCACCACCGTTCCAGCAACTGTCACAGCAAACCGTTCTACAACCGTTCCGCAACCGTTCCGCAACCGTTCCAGCAACTGTCACAGCAACCGTTCTACAACCGTTCGGCAACCGTTCCGCAACCGTTCCGCAACCGTTCCACATCCGATTACTTGACCCTGCCACAAGGACAACATACCGGCCAAGGTGATCGGCGCCATCCGCAAGACGTACACGTCCGACCCGGACTTCACCCCGGCCAACGCCGCGAAGGCGTCGAGCGCCGCGGAGGGCCTGTGCAAGTGGGTGTGTGCCATGGACTCCTACGACAAGGTGGCGCGGTTTGTGGAACCCAAGAAGCTGGCGCTGGCAGGGCCTGGCGGATGCCGCCCTCCACGTCATCGACACGTGCTTTGAACCCTCGTTTCTCTTGTGGAATGTCGTCACATGATACGGCGAGCGATATCTGTCAGGCCCTAGTGGATGGCGGAGGCGGAGGAGGAGTACTCCACCATCATGGCGGCGCTGAAGATCAAACAGGACGAACTCAACGAGCTAATGACCAAGCTGGAGGCCATGGAGCTACAGCTCAGCGAGTCGGTGACGAAGAAGGCGCGGCTGGAGGGCGAGGTGGACCTGTGTACGGTCAAGCTGGAGCGCGCGGAGAAGCTCATCGGCGGCCTCGGCGGCGAGCGCGCGCGGCAGGGGGGTAATAAAAACAAGCCCTCGACCGACATTAAATCTCCACTCATCCTCCGCAACCAGTATGAGCATTCACTCTAAAGGTAAGTCATGCTCCGATCCTGGTCGAGTGCTTGTTCTCAATGACCCTGCTGCACGGTGGACCATCAGCGCTAACCAGCTGGGCGAGGCGTACGCCAACCTCACGGGCGACATGCTCATTAGCGCCGGCATGATTTCGTATTTGGGAACCTTCACCATGGCGTTCCGGGACGGCATCGCGGAGTCCTGGGTGGCGCAGTGCAAGGAGGCGGGGCCAATTTACCCAAAATTGTTTCCCAAATTTGCCCGTAATTGGGCGGATGATGACCTGATCTTGGGTCGAGTGGTGCGTTCGTGGGTGGTGCGGTGCCAGAAGGCGGGTACCCTGGCGACTGTTTGCTTATGAAGTACCTCGTTAGTCCTTATCGCGTGCTCATTGGCTCAATGGCCTTGCAAGGATCGGTGAGATTCTGGACCAATCACGCGGTGAATGACGTGGCGAGCTGCACTCTGATTGGCCCTGCGCTACGGCGGGCATTCCCTCGAGCGCCAAGTACAGCCTCAACAACTGCCTGGGTGACCCAGTGGCAGGGGCTGCCCGCACTGCTTGCTCATGTTTGTCGTTGTACCAGTATAGCAGCGTACCCGCATCCTTCTCCCTCGCATCCTTCTCCCTGCACGCAAACATTTGTTCCCTGTGATGAAACAGTCAGATAACGAGTGGCCAGGCTCTGCCCAGTGGCGATCCGCGAGTGGGGCATCGCCGGGCTGCCCAACGACTCGTTCAGCGTGGACAACGGCAGGGGCTCACACTCGTCCACTTTTCGGCTCAACGTAAGCATGTTTTGTGGGATACTCTGTGTCTATGAGTATGGTCAATGACATGAAACGGCTCAGGTTGAGCTGAAAAGTGGAAGAGTGTGAGCCCCTGGACAACGGCATCATGATCGCCAACGCGCGGCGGTGGCCGCTGATGATCGACCCGCAGGGCCAGGCAGGGACTGACAAACAGTGCTCGCCACGTCATCGAGCGCATCGTGAACCCTAATTCCCTGGTTTAAACGGCATCCTATGACGTGGCAAGCACTATCCGTCAGTCCCTCGTGCCAGGCCAACAAGTGGGTCAAGAACATGGAGAAGGCCAACAACCTGCAGGTGATAAAGCTGACGGATGGCGACTACCTGCGCACCCTGGAGAACGCCATCCAGTTCGGCAGGGCCTTCCACTCGTCCACTGCTCAGCTCAACCTGAGCCCTTTTCTGTTACTGAAAGCACCCAGTATAAGCCACAAAAAGTGCTCACGTCCAGCCAAAATATGCACGAGTGCAACACCCTGCTGTTCGGCCTCCCGGTGCTGCTCGAGAACGTGGGCGAAGAGCTCGACCCCAGCCTGGAGCCGCTGCTGCTGAAGCAGCTCTTCAAGTCTGGCGGCGTCATGTGCATCAAGGCAGGGAGACACCCAAAACTGTCGGGTTGCCCCGTGTAAATACTCAATATCGTCAAAATTATTACCTGTATCACCCATATTGAGCGGATGATGATCTGGATCTGGGTCGATCAGCGGGATCCTTGTTGGAGCCCGGCAAGGGTGGCACCCACAAGTGACGTGGTTTCTTGTGTAATTGACCCAAAATCGTGCCATGTATCACCAAATTTGAGCGGTTGATGACGAGATTTTTGGTCGATTGGCGTGATCCTTGTGGCAGCTGGGCGACTCCATCATCGAGTTTTCGGACCAGTTTCGATTCTACGTCACCACGGCGCTGCGCAACCCGCACTACCTGCCAGCAGGGGGGTTATTGAGAACAAGCATTGGACCGATGTTGAATCGATAAGCCGAGTCCTCGCGTCTGTATGAGCATTTACCCTTATGGTAAGTCATGCTCCGATCTCCTGATGGCCTGTTCTCAATGACCCTACTTTAAGGAGACCGCGGTGAAGGTCACCCTGCTCAACTTCATGATCACGGTGGACGGACTGTCCGACCAGCTGCTAGGTAGGGACGGCTCTCGACCAATCACCAAGGTCTATGACGTAGCAAGCTTGACTCTGATTGGCCCTCTCGATGTATGACGTGGCGAGCTTGACTGTGATTGGCCCTTACCGTGTATGATGTGGCGAGCTTGACTGTGATTGGCCCTGGCGGTACATGACGTGGCGAGCCTGACTGTGATTGGCCCTGGCGGTGCATGACGTGGCGAGCTTGACTGTGATTGGCTCTGGCGGCGGGCGTGGTGGTGGCGGAGGAGCGGCCGGACCTGGAGAGCCAGCGCCAGGCAGGGGGGGTCATTCAGAACAAGCACTCTACAACGATCCATGTCCGCGAGACTTACGAGCATTCACCCTGAAGGCACGCTCTGGTATCGAATCGAGTGCTCGTTCTCACAATGACCCTTCTGGCGGGAGCTGGTGGTGACGTCGGCGGAGAACAAGCGGTGGGGCCCATGCACTTCTAGTACACCCCAAATACACCCCTGATACACCCCTAACGCAGCCCTACGGCATCCCTCATACAACCCTAATTCGACCCTAATACCCCTGCTACCGTCTGCCCCTAACAAGCGGCGTTTGAAGGAGATCGAGGACCGCATCCTGTTCACACTCAGCAACTCGGAGGGCAACATCCTGGAGGATGCCAAGGCGATCGAGGTGTTGAGCGAGGCCAAGCTGGTGTCCGATGAAATCAGCGAAAAGCAGAAAGTGGCGGACGAAACGCAGCGGGAAATCGACGAGGCGCGCGAGGGGCAGGGGCTTATTCACTTTCCGGCTTGACCTGATCACTTTTCGTGTGTATTGGGTGGTGTATTGAGTGGTGCATCGTGTGCTTCGAGTGACCAAATTCGGCTAACGTTTGAGCTGGAAAGTGGAGGAGTGTAGTCCCTAGCGAGTGGTATAAGCCGTGCGGGGAGTACAACTCCGTGCTCTTCTTCTGCATCCGCGACATGGCCAACATCGACCCCATGTACCAGTACTCGCTCAGTTGGTCGGGCCTCACAGATACTGCTGGCCATGTCATCCTCCACATTGTAGACCCTCGTTTCTTGCGTCACATGAAATCGCATGACGTGGCGAGCATGCTGTGTCGGGCCCTATGAGTCGGTTCATCGGCCTGTTCGTGCGCTCCATACACGGCAGCAACAAGGCAGGACCGAGCACGATTGGCCGGCCCTGTTGAATCTCATTCATCCTGCCCTGTGATTGGCCGGCCCTGCCACGATCTCGACGATCGTCCGCTGTGATTGGCTGGCCCCGCCACGGATTCATTGATCGTGGGCTGTGATTGGCCGGCCCTGCAACAAGGAGGTGCCGGACCTGCCCACGCGCCTCACGCTGATCAACGACCACTTCACCTACTCGCTGTACCAGAACGTGTGCCGCTCCCTCTTCGAGAAAGACAAGCTGCTGTTCTCCTTCCTCCTCGACTGCCGCATCATGACCAGCGAGGGCCGCCTGCCGCCGCCTGAGTTCACCTTCTTCCTCACGGGAGGTTGGACCTGGCAAATCTTATGCACGAAACATCATCGACACACGTTGTCAACCCCCATTCCTTGAGTCAAACGGCACCGTATGACACACCTCAAAGGGATAACCATTCTCTCTCTCCGCCTCCTCCTCTTCCGTTTCCTCCTCCTCCTCCTCCTCCTCCTCCTCATCCTCCTCCTCCTCCTCCTCCTCCTTCAACTCGGCGAACAAAGTGAAAGGCCCTATCTGGAGGCGTGGGAACCACGGAGAAGGATGTGGCGCAGCCCGAGGAGGAGTGGATGTCGCACCGGATGTGGGGCGAGCTGACGCGGCTGGCCAACACCTCGCCGGAGTTCAGCAGCTTGCCCGATGATATTGTTAAGGATACCAAGTCGTGGAAGGCCATATACGACAGCTCCACGCCGCAGAAGGCGGCGCTGCCGGGGCGGTACCACAAGTCCACGTCCGGAGAGGGAGACCTTTCGCCGTTCCAACAGCTGCTGCTGCTGCGCTGCCTGCGCCCGGACAAGGTCTTGCCCGCGTGCAACGACTTCGTCGAGTCCACCATGGTAGGGCCAAGTCGGCCAACCTGAAGAAAGGATGTAACCCAAACCAGTCCACCTGTACACACACCATTACACCCAAACAGCGGATCTGAAGACACCAATCAACCCAAATCAGCCATGATCTGCCAGACCCTACACCCTGGGCCGCCGCTTCATTGAGCCGCCGCCGTTCGACCTCCCGGGGTCCTACAAGGAGTCCTCGGCGGTGACACCGCTGCTGTTCATCCTGTCCACGGGCTCCGACCCCACCTCGGTAGGGCGCCGCAAGTTGAAGCGTTCCACAACCGTTCCAGCACCGTTCCACAACCGTTCAAAAACCATTCCACCACCGTTCCACAACCGTTCCACAACCGTTCCACGACCGTTGCACAACCGTTCCACGACCGTTCCACAACCGTTCCAACAACCGTTCCACCAACTGTTGGAGCGACCCTACAGCTCGGCGCTGCTGAAGTTCGCGGACGACATGGGCAAGATGAGCGACATCAGCGTCATCTCCATGGGGCAGGGGCAGGGGCCCAAGGTAGGGCGGTGCAGGGTGACAGTATCAATACTCGTGTTGAAAGCGCCTATGGTTTCATCGCTTGAAACTAGAATATTACATAGTGCTTTCAATCTTTGCTTTAAAATTTAACTTGCGCCGCCACACCAAGGCCGCCGTGCTCATCAAGGAGGCCGTGCAGACGGGCAAGTGGGTGCTGCTGCAAAACTGCCACCTGGCGGCGAGCTGGATGCCGGCGCTGGAGAAGATCTGCGAGGGCATCAAGCCCGAGACGGCGGACGAGCACTTCCGCCTGTGGCTCACCAGCCTGCCGTCGCCCTTCTTCCCCGTCACCATCCTGCAGAACGGCGTCAAGGCAGGGTCGAACAGTATGCAGGACTACCCAAACGATTGCTACAAAGTCAGCAGAACCACCTAAATATTTGACATAATGTGAGGGTAACCACCCAAACGATTATTACACTGTTACTGAAACCACCCAAATGTTTGATATAAGGTGAGGGTAACCACCCAAATGCTTGATATAAGGTAAGTGGAACCACCCAATGCTTCAGACCCTACGCCAAGATGACGAACGAGCCACCGCGCGGGCTGCGCGCCAACATGCGGCGCTCCTTCCAGCTGGAGCCCATCGCCGACGAGTCCTTCTTCGAGTCGTGCAACAAGCCCGACGTGTTCAAGAAGCTGTGCTTCGGGCTCTGCTTCATCCACGGCTTCGTGCAGGAGCGGCGCACCTTCGGGCCCATCGGGTGGAACATTCCGTACAGCTTCGACGACGGCGACCTGCGCATCTCGGTAGGGATGACTCCTCCTCCTCTGCCTCCGCCTCCATCATATCCTGCTCTCTTCTACGCAGTTCTGGTGGCGGGGGCAAATGGAGATGGCGCGTAGCACGGTCTGGTCACGATCGTTGAATTAATAGACCATCGCCCATACATTTTTCAGTCTGCCGTGTACGGCAGACTGATCTACACTGTAACTTGTATGAGCGACCGTCTATTAACTCAAGCCAATCACGATCTCCGTTTGCCCCCCCACCAGAACTGCGTAGCCTCCTCCTCCTCCTCCTCCTCATCCACCTCAAACCCGGTACCATGTGACTGTTTGCACATAGTTCATCTGTAGACATGGATCGGCCCTCCATTTCGGTGCGCCAGCTGCACATGTACGTGGACGAGAACGAGGAGACACCCTTCGCCGCGCTCAAGTACGCGACGGGCGAGTGCAACTACGGCGGGCGCGTGACGGACGACAAGGACCGGCGGCTGCTCAACACGCTGATGGAGCTGGTGTACTGCCCCGCCGCGCTGAAGGATGGTAGGGAATGATGGATAGTGCTCGCCACGTCATAGGATGCAATTTAATTCAGTGAATGAGGATTCAGAATGCGATTAATGATGTGGCGAGCAATATCCTTCTGTCCCTGCGCGACGGCTTCAACCTCAGCGCCAGCGGCACCTACTCCATCCAGCCGATGGGCTCGCACGCCACTTACCTGGACTGCATCGCTGCGCTGCCCATTCTGCCGCTGCCCGAGGCGTTCGGCCTGCACGACAACGCTGACATCACCAAGGACCTGAATCAGACGCAGCTTCTGGCGGCAGGGGCTTACACTCGTCCACCTTTCGGCTCAACCTCCGTCCATTTCTCTGCTCAACCTGAGCCGGATTTGTCATTTTGACCTGACGTATCCAACAGAATTAGTGCGCCCGTGAAGCCGAAAAGTGGACGAGTCTAAGCCCCTGCCTGGCGGACACGCTGATAAAGACGGGCGGCGGGAGCGGCGGCGGCGGCGGCGGGCAGGAGGCGCTGGTGGCCAAGGTGACCAAGGAGATTCTCGACAAGCTGCCGGCCAACTTTGACATCGAGACGGTGCAGCGCAAGTTCCCGGTGCGGTACGAGGAGAGCATGAACACGGTGCTGGCGCAGGAGATGCTGCGATACAACCGGTAGGGCGGTGCAATTTGGCCCTGAGCTTAACGTTGATGGTTTTCTTTCAGGCTTGACGCTAAAATATGATGAACCGACTTCAAACGGTGCTTTCAGTTGCAAGTTGCGGCTCTACAAACGGGCTGCTGACCATCATCCGCGCCTCGCTGCAGCAGCTGCAGCGGTAGGGCGACGCAGGTTGTCTACGCTTGGTTGCAGCGCTTGAACCGGTTTCAGAGAGAGAGACGCGTCCGCGTTCACAAGGAGGCACCAAGCTTTCGCCCTGGCCCCCGTCTCAAAATATGGATGAGAACCGTTTTCAAAATTAACTTTCAATTTCAACTTGCGTCTCTACAGAGCGGGCCATCGCCGGGCTATCCGTAATGAGCGCGGACCTGGAGAAGGTGTTCATATCATTCTCCATCGGCCAGGTGCCGGCGATGTGGATGGACAAGTCGTTCCCGAGCCTCAAGCCGCTGGCCAGCTACGTGACCGACCTCCTGGACCGCCTCGCGCTCTTCGAGGGCTGGTATCAGAACGGGCAGCCGGCAATCTTCTGGATCAGCGGGTTCTTCTTCACGCCGAGCTTCTCCACCGCTTCGCTGCAGAATTTCGCGCGGCGAAACAAGTACGCGATCGACACGGTGGGGTTCGAGATGGAGATGCTCAACATGGACCACGAGGACTACCCGGACCCGCCCCCGACCGGCAGGGACTTGATCGCCTCCAATTCTCAACCTCACACGTTCCGTCACTGAACTCACCCAACATACCCCGCAAGAAAGTGCTCACGTTAAGCCCAAAACTGGATGAAGGTAAGGGGCAAGGGCAGGGGTTCACTCTCGTCCACTTTTCAGATACGTTTTTGGTCACAGAAATACTCAACAAAGCACCCAGCGTATCCCTCAAACGGTGCTTGCGCTGAGACGAAACGTGGAGGAGTGTGCTGCGGCCCTGGCACGCGGCATATACATACACGGGCTGTTCCTGGAGGGGTGCGCGTGGGACAGGAAGCGCAAGGTGCTCACGGAGTCGCGGCCCAAGGTAAGGCGGTGCAGCTTGAAAGGGCTTCAAATCCGTCTTGACAGCGCATGCTTTCAACGTCATTGGTTGTCACTTACCATCATATGCATCGAACCCCATGTCGATGCACATGGTGAGTATTCATCAAACCCCTCCGCATTTCAAGCGGATAGATCCTATCGTCTGTCATTTAAGGCCGTATCATGGGCGTGAAACTAAAATATGAGAAACTGCTTTCACACGTTGCTATCGATTTGCACGTGCGGCGGTACGGCGCGGTACTGTTCGACCCGGCGCCGTGCATCTGGCTGAAGCCCGTGCTGCTCACGGACATGGCGGTGTTCCAGCACTACGCCTGCCCGGTCTACCGCACGGCGGAGCGGCGCGGGGTGCTGGCCACCACCGGGCACTCCACCAACTTCCTCATGATGATGAAGATGCCCACGGTGGGGCCTCGTAGGTATAGCTGGCCACGTCATGTGATGTCCTGTACATCAGGAGGAGGGTTCATCACATGACGTGGCGATTGATATCTGCCAGGCACAGTACCCACCATGTCATCGACACGCATTCAAACCCTCGTTTATTGAGTTACGCGGCATCACATGACGTGGCATCGCATGACGTGGCGAGCGATAGCTGCCAAGGCTCTAGTTCCCGGTGGAGTTGGAAGAGCACTGGACCATGCGCGGGGTCTGCATGCTCTGTGGCTTGTCCGATTGAGAATCGAAATTTAAATTGCAGTAGATGAAGTGAAGTGCGGCTTGTCGTATTGAGCGAACCACTTTAACTGTGTTAGTCTAAATTATGGGGGGGGGGCTGGGGTTCAACTTTCAAGTACATGAACCGTACGTCCGAAAGAACGAAAGCGAAATAGCAAATGTAGCAGAATATTTGTTCAACTCAATTCACGCATGACGTGTCCCGTTCTCGCGGCCGCCGTCTCCTTCCTCCCCACCACCACCACCACTCGCACCGTCGGCCGTACTCCGCGTCTCACCCTGGTAGGCTGGGTGTCGGGCTCGAGTCGCCCGTGGGTGAGCGTGAGACACAGGTTTAGGGTTTATAGGGTTTTTCCAGGGTCTAGGGTGCGAGTTTAGGGTTTAAGGACGTTTGCGCGCGCCGATGCTGATGAGACATCGCAACAGGCAAACGGGCGACGAGATTCGCCCGTCGCAATTGCACGCGCGCCACGGCAACTGCGCTCTACGGGGCGCGAACACACCCGCACGGCGGGTACCGGCATGGCGTCGCGGCACTCCAGCGGACCGTAGGCAACAGACATTGCACACGTCGTGTGCTGAGATATCGCGTAGGATCTTCAACGCGTTACGAGTCCATAGAGGCGGTGTCACGAGTATGTCGTTCGAGGGAGGGCACGCTGCGACGGCGACGACGGCGGCGGGGGCGGAGATAGGGGTGGTTGAGTCGGCGCCCGGTTCGATCATGCCCGTGCGACCGGCTTCTGCAGCGGAGGACGCGTGGCTCACTGCGTACTTTACTTTCATGGCATGGCTCTCCCGACACCCCCATCCTCGTCCATATTACTCGTAGCCGCGCATTCGTTTCGTTGTGTGCGATATCGCTGCCGGCCCCGCGCTGTTTGCTCATCGTGTACTCGTGTACACGTACACGCTCGCCGTCTCATGCACCTCCCTGGCCTGATGCTAGTTATCTCTCATCTCCACTTCATACCTGCTCCCCGCACGGCATCCGCTTTGCAGCTCAACCGAACACAGCTGTGTGTGATATAGCTGGTTGTTCGTTGTGTCCAAGAATGTACATACATCACGCCACACCAGCGGTGCACGACTGGCCGGCCGTTAGCAGAGCAGTCTTACGTGTGCTGCGTTGACAGCGGGGGCGCGGGGTCGAGGGCTCGATCACATGATCGTTTATCATGGGTGGATGGGCGTCAGAACCCGGAACGTCGCGTGGTATCCGTGTGGCGACATTTTGTGGCGTCTCGTTGCTCCTTGCTCCTATGAATGAGGTTCTTGTTCTCCCCGTGGTCCATAACGGTGTCTCGGACAACGCAGGCCGTCACTGAGTTACTTATCTGGCACCCACGCCCACTCTCGCACACTCCCACACAGCTCTCACCCGCACGCTCACACCACGCTCCCTCTCACACTCACTTACACCCTGGCACTCACCCGCTCACATTCACCCCCGACGGTGTCGGTAGGCACTCAGGTACTCGTGTTCTCTTGGTGACTCGGGTCGACGGCGTCGATGCCAAACCGTTCCCGCGCTGTGCCAACTGTTCACACACCGTGCCAAACCGTTCCCGCGCTGTGCCAAACCGTTCCAGCACATTGCCAAACGGTTTCCGAATTGGTAGAGGTACCCTGCGTGCGGAAGGCGAAGCGCGGCGCGGAGCAAGGCACGCTGCAGCTGGAGCTCGACGCCGTGCTGCGCCACCCGGGCACGCCGGCGCCGGC
>Ga0307489_10002871_pt1 | contig 11500 bp, 24 predicted proteins | sample SB12metaG_FD_202247 | JGI IMG/M metagenome (GOLD analysis project Ga0307489, IMG submission 202247) | Sea-ice brine microbial communities from Beaufort Sea near Barrow, Alaska, United States - SB 1.2 | ecosystem: Environmental > Aquatic > Marine > Coastal | place: USA: Alaska | collected...
CATGACTGCACTTGCGGATACTCCCACACCTTGTATACCAGCACTACTACTCATCATCTTTCAATCTCTGATCTTGTAAACGCAAATTCTTTTCATTTTCTCGTTCCACCACGCAAACACTCGCGGCAACAGTTTACATGGACGAGGAAGGGGACGGGGACGGCCAAGAAGGGAACATGCCAGGCGTGTTTGCCACAGGGTGTGAAAGTTGTGAGCGTTAGCGAGGTGGGGTGACAAAGCAATCAATAGCATTTCAACCAAAATGAAGTAGCGAATTAAATACGTACAAGTTCGAAGCAAGCAAAAACCATCCATCCAGTAACTCGGTAGAAACACCGCGAACAAACCAAAACATTTCCCGTTCAAGCCTCTGCATTTACACAATTCGGATGCCCTCGTCATCCGAGTTGTCGTCCTCGTCCTCGTCGGTTTCGTCGTCGGCGTCCGATGTAAGCTGGTGCAGCGACAGGTCCCCGAGGCCGTCCACCACCTTGTCGTAGCGCCGCAAGTTGAAATTGAAATTAAAGTTTGAAAGCGGTTCATCATGTTTCAGCATGGGCCCAGCAGGGCGAAAGCCTGGTGCCTCCTCATACACGCGGAAACGTCTCTCTCTCTCTCGCTCTGTTAGCTTGACGCGCTGAAATCAGGCACGGTCAAGCCAATGCCAATCTGGTGTCAATCTGGGGTCAATCTGGGGTCAATCTGGGGTCAATCTGGGGTCAATCTGAGGTCAATCCGGGGTCAATCTGGGGTCAATCTGTGGTCAATCTGGGGTCAGTCTGAGGTCAACCTAGGGTCAACATGTAGCGACTCACCTGGTTGCTGACCCGCTGCAGCTCGGTGAGACGCCGCCGCGCCTCCTCGGAGAACCACTCACCGCCGGACCCCGCGGCGCTCAGCGATTCCGCCGCGATGCGCGATATCTCCTCCACCTGCGCGCGCGCCTCAGCCATCGCCATACAGTAGGGCCAATCATATGCTGCCGGCCGCGTCATGCCGAGCACGTCTTTGAACTCAGGAAACCAAGGTTTACAATAGGCTGAAAACCTGGCGAGGACTGTCCAAGAAGCAAGAAGGCGCAGGAAGAGGGTGTTGTTACTCAGAGTGGGGACGCGTAGACGTTCAACACCCTCTAGCCTCAGAATTAGACATGACTCATGACTCCGCTAAGGGCGGAGGTGGTTGGTTAATGCTCACCATATGAAGCGCCTTGGGGCTCGAGGGACGAAAGTAAAGAAACCAAGGACACTTGATCCAATACGCCCTGCCTCGTTGGCACGGTTGACGCTCTCCATGAGCAGCTTGGTGGAACCGACCACCTCACGCACCTCCCCGTCCGCGCCCACCAGCGTCAGCGGGCTCACCCAGGGGCACGGCCGTACACCCGTGCAATTGTTCGCTCATCCTTGCGTATCTCCGAAGTACTACGTGAGATACGTCAAGCACTGTGTGGATTCAAGGACAGCCCGGCGTAACTTGACCGCATAAATTGAGAACATTTCGTTTCGGAGTCAAAATGGCTTTTGACTCGACAGCACATCCAGAAGTGTTCTCGTTTCAGAGACACAACGGGCTGCGCTCACCTTGGGGTTGGGCATCCAGCTGTCCAAGGTTTCGATGCGCTCCAGCCCGTCCGTCGCGATGTTGTCCAACGCGATGGCCTTGTTGTTACCCTTCTGCCACACCACCGGCTGCCAAGGCCCGGTATCACATAGTTTAGGGTTTAGGGTTTAGGGTTTAGGGTTTAGGGTTTAGGATTTAGGATTTAGGGTCTAGGGTTTAATGTTACCGGCACACACGTTAGTAGTAGCAGTATGCAACACAATACGTAGAACGCCTTGGGAACTGACCACAATGCGTGGTATCGTGTGAGGTGAACTGACCAGTCTGACTTAAATGACAATGGCCCGAGCAGTTTGTAGGGTGATTAAGTGAATTGTCGTGTTAGGAGAACTGCCAACGTTGGCGAGGATGGTACCGGGCCTCACCAAGTATGCGTGTTTGCCGAACATGCTCAGCAACGTGGGCTCCGCGAAGCCCCAGTCAGGGTAGTACCCCGGAGCTTCACCCGCCGCCCGCTCGAACTGGCTCTCGAGCACCACGTACTTGTACTCGTAGTTGTACCCCGGCTGCAGCGGCATCGTCCCCTGACGGTACGGTCGGGAGAACGATGCTCAAAAAACGGGTGAGAGAGAGAGACGCTTCCGCGTGTATGAGGAGGCACCAGGCTTTCGCCCTGGCCCCGGTCCCGACAGACGGATTAATAATGTGGTGGATGACGTGTTATGCAGTGTGCTTGTGTGACGTGGCAGGCAGCATGTTGTGTGTGACGTGGAATGAAATGTCATAAGGTTCCAGTACGTATGTACGAATGTGAGCACCAGTACACCACGCCCACGGCCCCACCTTCCAGACACCCCCTTCCGTCCACTGCAGCTGCAGCCCCCCCTCGATGTCCCAGTCGCACCAGGTGCCCACCACGTAGATGGTCTGGTTCACGTTGGTATCGAACACCACCTCGAACATCACGTCTATGACCTCGGCCTCCACCTTGCGGCGGTCGAGTTTCTGCGCGGCGCCCAGCGTATCTTCCATCTTGTTGTAGCGGCACAAGTTGGATTGAAACCAAAAGTTGTAATCAGTTTTTCAGTTTTTCATAGCGTTTAGTTCCAGGCACTTGCAACACGGGATTCATCGGGTCATCCTGCACTTCCCTACCTTGTCGAACGCTGTCGCCGACTTGGCCTGCGCTGCTCCGAGTTGCGCCTCCAGCTCGGCGAGGCGGCCGCGAAGATGGTTGTTCTCGCTGCTGTCGCCGTTGTTCCCGGTGACTTCTGCGTCGGCGGGCAACAGCAGCTTTCGCATGCGGCTACCCTCGATGTGGCGGCGCAAGATGGAATTAATAGCACAGTTTGAAAGCGGTTCATCACATGTTATCTTCACGTGATGAAATCAGGAGCGGTCAAGCCGCGGTCAATATGGGATTAATACAGGGTCAAATACGGGGTCAATACGGGGTCAATGTGGGGTTAATACGGGGTCGATACGGGGCCAATGCGGGGTCAACATTCACCACCCTGCCTCGCGCTTGAGCAAGTTGAGCTCCGTGTCCAGCCGACCGCGCAGCTCCCACAGGTAGGGCCTGGCAGATATAACCCACCAAGTCATCGTCACGCAGGTTTGAACCATCATTTCTTGAGTTTCATGACATCCTATGACGTGGCGATTGCCCCCCACGTTACGACACGCATTTTGAAATATCGTTTCTTGAGTAACATGACATCCTGTGCGTGGCAAGGTATCTGCCAGGCCCTACCGACAGGTTGCCGTCCCGCGCCGCAAGCTGCTTCCGAACCCGCCCGGCTTCGTCCTCCAGCTGCGTGATCTCTGTCTGGCATCAGGGTCATTGACAACAAGCGTTCGAACCGATATCGGACAAGCTCGCATGACTTACCCTCAGGGTGAATGACTGAACACTGAACAGACGAGCGACTTGGTTCGTCGGTTCAACATCGGTCGGTTAAATGTTCTTCCTCCTGGTTGTGGGCACCTGACCCCCCTGTAATGGCACCATACCCCTGTATATGGGCACCCGACCCCATAATGGGCACCATACCCCCCTATACTGGGCAACCGACCCCTCTATGATGGGTGCTTGACCCCCTGTAGCGGGCACCTGACCCTCTATAATGGGCACCAGAGAGAGAGAGAGAGACGCGTCAGCGTGTATGAGGAGGCACCAGGCTTCCGCCTTGGCCCCCGTCTATAATTGGCACCATAATACCCCCCCCCGCCTGGTACGCGGCCACGGCGGGCGCCGCCGCGGCGCCCTCCTGCTCCACGCGCTGCAGCTCCGCCAGCGCGCGCTCGCGCTGCCGCAGTATCACCTCCAGCTGTGCCGCCTGCGCGCCCGACTCGATCATCGCCAGGTCCTCCGGGCCCGTCACACAGGGTCTCACCAAAGTACTCTTGTCAGTTGGCGCTTCAAGTCGTCTGCCCCTGATACAAATTGAATTATGCCACTCAACACCTGACAGATACCACGTGCTCACTCCGTTGGCATTAAATTCATCCCCCCCTGATATATCAGTTGAGTTTTCCCACTTAGATCGTCAAAGATGCTGGATGTTCAAGGCGAGCAGCACCAAAAATACTACGGTAAGACCCTGCCGTGCACATGCCCTTAACCAGATCTGCGAGCGGCTTGAGCGGCACGCCACCCGACTTGGACGGCTGACCCAGGCCGGCGAGGGTGCTGTCGTCGCTGGCCTTAGCCCGGAGTAAGGCGTTCTGGTCCACGAGCTGGTTCTCGAGCTCCTGCTTGGCGTAGAGAGCGGAAGCGAGGTCATCGGCGCGGGTGGACAGGTCCGCCACCTCGGACTTGAGCTTGGTCACCTCGGCGTCAGCGGCGGACTTCTGCTCGGCCTCGGCCACGCCGGGTGCTGCGCTCTGCAGCGCCGCCTCCAATAAAGGCCTTACACTCCATCCGCTCTTAGATTGACAAGGCATCATTCCTTGGGTAACCTGGAGGTGGATTTTAAGACAAAACAACTTCCCGTTTCACCTTCGCTGAGCATCCTCAAGGTGTTAAGCATCTTCGAGGTGTTAAACCGGGTAATCAGGTGGTTTCGCACGGACGAAATGGCTGGCAAGTCAGCTAGAAAGTGGGAGAAGTGTAAGGCGCTGCCTCGAGGCGTGACTTGTCCTTGACGAGTGCTGCAATGTCCACAGCGCGCGTCACGGCCGCGTCCTCGAGCTCGGACAGGCGCCGGCGCAGCTCCGCCTCCACGGCCGCCAGAGCGTCATCCGTGGCGTCCTGGGTGCTGTCGCGCGCTGAGAGCTGAGATCGGAGCGCCCCCGCGTCGGCCTCGGCGTCGGTAGCACGCGTCGCGGCGGCAGACGCGTCGTCCCTGGCTTGAGTCAACGCCGCCGAGCGGTCCGCAAGCTCGGTAGCAGCGGTGCCCGCGGCGGTGCGCAGCCGCTTCACTTCAGCCGTGAGGTCGGCGGTGGCGGCGTCACGGTCCACCTCGGCGGCGACGAGACGGACCCGGAGCGCCTCGTTGGCCGCTCTGAGCGCATCCTCTGCCGCCACCGCCTCGGCGAGCGCGATGTCGCGCGACACGAGACTCTCGCGGAGCACCTCGAGCTGCGAGCGCAGCGTCGCCGCCTCGCCCTCCGCCGCCGCTGCCGCAGTCGCCGCCTCAGCCGTAAAGCAGGGTCTCTCACTCGTCCACTTTTCGGCATGACGTGAACACTTTTTGGAGTCACGTTGAGTGATTTCAGTGACCAGAAAGGCTCAGGTTGAGCTGAGAAGTGAACAAGTGTAAGCCCATGCCGTCAAGCGCGAGCGCTCCGCTTCCAGAGTCGCCTCGGTATCCGCGAGCCGCCGCTCCAGCTCAGCCCGAGCGGCCTCCAGCTTCTCCCCCTTGATGTAGTGGCCCAGCTTGAAATCGTAAGCAAAGTTTGAAAGCGATTCATCATATTACAGATTCAAACGCTGAAACCAAGCGCGGTCAATCCGGGTCAACCCGAGGTTAGCCCGGGGTCAACCTGGGATTGTCCCAGGGTCGACCTGCGGTCAGTCCGGGTCAATATGGGGTCAACCCGGAGTCAACCTGAGGTCAACCCGGGGACAACTGACGTCAAACTGCACCACCCTACCTTGAGGGCGGCGGACTCAGCCACCTCCAGGCGCCGCCGCAGCTCGTCCTCCACGCCCCGCATGTCGCCCACCGTCGACGCCAGCGTTGTCTTCATGGCTGAGATCTTGCGATTGAGCTCCTTGACCTCGGCCAGTTTCTTGGCCGTGGTGGGGTCAGAGGATCCTTCGTCGCCCATGGTAACACCGGCACTGGCTAGGGCCTTGAGCACGGCGGCTTCGTCCTGGCTGGCGGATGCGATGGTGGTGGCAAGGTCGTCCACCAGTTTCGCCGTCTGCGCTGCGAGGGCCTCCCTCTCCTCCAGCAGCGCCTTCTCCGCCTGTTGCGCCGCCTTAGACTCCTTCTCCTTGACATCGCTGGACTGCTCGGCGGCGTAACGCGCGTCCTCCGCCGCCGCCAAAGCAGTCGACACCTTCTCGATCTCTGCGGATAGGCGAGCCTCGGTCTTAGCCGCGTCAGCGAGGAGCGCCTCGCGGGCCGCCTCCTCGTCGGCTGCCGCCGTCAACAGGCGGGACTCGAGTGCTGATACGGCGTCGTCGCGCTCGGAGCGCAGGTCGTCGAGCTCGGCGCGTAGCGTCACCTCCATCGCGCTTGAAGCCTCGCAGAAGGGTCATTGACAACAAGCATCACTCGAAATGTGATAAGAGCGTGACTTACCAATGCTCGTACTAACGTGCGGAGGAGGAGAATATGGAGAGAGAGAGAGAGGAGTAGAGGGGGAGGAGGAGGAGGATGTGGAGGTGGGGGAGGAGGAGGAGGAGGAGGAGGAGGAGGAGGAGGAGGAGGAGGAGGAGGAGGAGGAGAAGGAGAAGGAGGAGGTTCAACGTCGGTGCAGTGCATGTGCATAAGAACGCTCCTGCCTCGTTGGTGGTGGCGAGCTTGGTCTCGAGCGCGGCGACGGAAGCCGCTAGGCGGTCGGCTTCCTCCGCTGCATCGTACTCCGCTGCAGCCGCCGCTGCCTCCGCCGCCGCCACCTTCGCCAGCAGCGGCTCCAACTCCGCGGCTCCCGCCGCCACGGCTGCGGTCGTGGCATCCTTGGCGGCGCTCAATGCCGTCGACTTGGTCCGCAACGACATCATGAGGTCCGCTACCTGGTCCTCCATGGTCGCGACTTGGTCCGCGCGGTCCGCCTCCAACGACACCATCTCCTCGCGCAGTCGGTCTACATCCTTGGATTAGGGTGTTACAGAAAACGCTCGCCACGTTACACATGCTAGAGATAAGAAACGAAAATTGAAACTGCGTCGGATGAAGCGGCTCGCAATATTATCCAGGCTGTACCTTGGAGCGGGTCGTTGACTGTGTTGCGAGCTCCGCCTCCAGAGAGGCCACGCGCTCCGTCATCTCGGCGAGTCGCGCGGACAGATTGGCCTCCAGGTCCGAAGCAGCGATCCCCGCATCGGCCAGCTGCTGCGTCAACGTGCCGATCAGACTGTCCGACTGGGCGCGGGCGTTGCGCTCCTGGACTAGGCTGCCGGACTCGGCTTCCAATCGCGCGCGGACGTCGGCGGCGGCGGCGGAGAGGCGGGTCACCTCGCAGAAGGGACATTGAGAACAAGCACTCGCACTGATATCAGAGCATGACTTACTGACTCACTTACAGGGTAGATGTTTATACAGACGCGCGGAGAACAAGTACTCGCACAGATATTAGAGAGTGACTTACTGACTGACCCATTGGGTGAATGGTCATACAGACGCGCGGATTTGGATCCCCGATTATAGGTCGGTCGAGAACCTGTTCCCAGATGCACCCTGCCTCAGCCTCCAGCGCCGCGACGCGCTCGTCGTTGGCAATGGCTTTCGCAGCGGTGGCGGCGGCGGCGGCCTCCTCGGCGAGCGCCAGCCCAGCCTCGAGGCGCGCAACCTCGGCCCCGAGCGCGCCTTGTGACTCGTCCACGGCAGCGGCAGCGGCTTCGCGGCGCGCCTCATTACAGGGGCGTAAGTCGACATTGAAAGCAAAACTCGAATCCACTTCATCATAACCTAGTTTAAAGCGCTGAGACGTGTGTTGGCTTACAGCGCTGAGTCCAGACGTTCAACACAGGTTGCAACTTGCACCTCCCCAGGGTTTAGGGTTGATGGTTATAACCTGAATCCCTAAACCCTAACCCTAAACCCGAACTTGCACCACCACACCTCGGCGTCGCAGAGCTGCGCGCGGAGAGCGGCCTCGGCGGCGTCGGCCGCGGTGGCCGCCGCGGCGGATGCGCCTAGCTCGCTCTCCGCGTCCGCCAGTTGTGACTTGAGCGCGTTCAGCGCGGCGCGCAGCGCGGTGGAGTCAGCCACGAGGTAGGGCCTGGCAGTTGTTGCTCCCAAGGGTTTGGGTTTAGGGTTGAGGGATTAGGGTTTAAGGTTTGGCATATAGGGTATGGGTTCAGGTTTAGGGTCTAGACGCGAGGTATAAGGCCTGACAGGTTTTGCTCTTTCTCGCCACGTCATGGGATATCGATAACCTCAATGGACTAGACATCACAATGCGATGGATGACGTGGCGATCAATATCTGCCAGGCCCTACTGCAAGCGATTCCGCGCGCAAACCCGCCTCGTCCGCTTCGGTTTCACGCAACTGCCGCATCTCCGTCAGCTCGGTCTCCCGGGTGTAGTGGCGCAACTTAAATTAGAAAGCAAGGCTTGAAACCAGTGTCGTCATAAGCAAGCTTCAAGCGCTGACACCAGGCGCTGTCAATACGATTTTGAAGCCCTTTCGTCCTGCACCGCCCCACCCGGGATGCGAGGGTTGCTTCGAGCTCAGCGATGAGCTGCGCCCCCGCCGCCGCCTCCTCCGCCGCCTCGGCCCGTTCGCCCTCCACCGCCTTCAACGACTGTTCGCGGGTCTCGAGTAGAGCGGAGGACGCCGCCAGCTCAGCACGAAGACGCGAAACCTCAGCCTCCAGCTAGGGCTTGGCAGATATTGCACGATATGTCACGGGATGTCACGTGACTCGAGAAACGAGGCTTCAAATCAGGGGCTTCCACTCGTCCACTTTTGGGCTCAATGTAACACCTTTCATGGGAGACTCTGGGTAATTAAACGGCATCATGGTCCCAAAGTAGCTTAGGATGACCTGAGAAGTGGACCCCCTGGTTCAAATGCGTGTCAAAGATGGGGCGGGCAATATCTGCAATACCATACCTCGAGCTGCTCAGTAGCGGTAACTGCTTGGTTGGAGACGGCGGCGCGCTCTTCAGCCAGGGCGGCCTCGCGTACAACGAGTTGCTGCTCGAGTTCCGCCAGGGTGTAGCGGCGCAACTTGAATTTAGAAACACAATTGAAGCACGATTGAAAGCAGTTTATCATATTGTAGTTTCAATCGCTTAGTTTAAGGCGCTTTCAGCGTGGGGTTGATAGGGTCAGCCTGCACCGTCTCACCAGGGAGGCGCGGACCGCGGCGATGTCGGCAGCGGCGGCGTCGCCGTCGGCGAGGCGCGTCGCCTCTGCCTCCGCTAGCTGCGCGCGGAGCGTGGCCTCCACCTCGGCGTAGGACCTGGCATGTAATGCTCGCCACGTCATGTGATGCCATTCAAATCAAGAGACAAGTGTAACAAAAGTGTCGTGTCGGTCCTGTGCGGGCCTCTGAGGGCTTGGCAGATGTTGCTCGCCACGTCATAGGATGCCATTTATCTCAAGAGACAAGGGCTTCGAAACTATCCTGTCGGATGACGTGGCAGGCATTGTCTGGCAGGCCCCACTTCGGCAAGCGCGGCGGATCCCGCCGCCTCCGCCGCCGCTGCCCGCTCTTCCGCCGCCTTGAGCTGCCGCGCCGCTGCCTCCCGCTCCTAACGCTAGTGCCTGGCAGCTATTGCTTGCCACGTCATACGAGTAGGATGCCGTTTGACACGATAAACGAGGGATCCAAATGAGTTGGACGACGTGGCGAGCAATACATATACACAAGCCAGGCCCTGCCGAACGCAGCGCCGCACACTCCGCCTCCAGAGCTGCGGCGGCGGCGTCCTTCTCCTCCATCGCCATCTGGCTGGCCTCCTCCTTGGCCTCAATGTTGGCTTGGATGTCCGTGAACTAGGGTCAAGCAGATATTGACCGCCACGTCATACAACACCATTTGAAGCCTCAGTTCTTGAGTCAAACCCTGAGGCGTGACGAGCAGGGGCGCACGCTCGTCCACCTGTCAGATCGACGTAAGTACCTGGATGAAAATATGTTCTGTTGTGTCCTTGACCAGAACCGCTCAGATTGAGCTGAAAAGTGGACAAGCGTAATCCACAAGTGGCGAGCAACATATATCCGTCCCTACCGTGAACTGTGTCATCATCTCGTCACGCGCGGCGGTGAGCGTGGCGACATCCTCGGCGCGCCCCACCCGCTCCGCCGCCAGCTCCGCCTCCAGCGCCGCCCGCGCCGCCTGCCACTCTGCCGTGGACTCCGCCAGCGCGGCGTCGCGTTCCTTCAGCGCCGCCTCGAGAGTGCCCACCGCAGCCTGGGAGTAGGAGCGCAAGTTGAAGCTGAATTTTTAATTTGGATTCAATATACCAAATGTAGATTCAATCGCCGAAGTAGTAACGCCTTGGGGCTCGATGTACATAAACAGAAATACGGCGAAACCAGACGCTTTCATCACGGGGTGCAAAACAAATGCACCACCCCACCTTGGCGAGCTCGGCAGCATCAGCGGCCTCCCGGGCGTCCTCCAGGTCCGTCTCCAGCTCGACGATGCGCTCCTCGAATTAGCGGCGCAAGTTGAAATGGAAAGCGAAACATGAAAGCAGTTGATTACATTTCAGGTTCAGACACTTAATTCCAGGCGCTTTCAGCTTGGACTTCATCGGTCCAACATGTACCGCCTCACCTTGAGCTCAGTTTCGGTCAAGGTGAAGGAAGCCTGGGCGCTGCTCAAATCGTCCTCCGCGTCGGAGGCCTGGTTCTCGAGGCTGCGCACTTCGTCGCGCTGTTCACGCAGCGCCGCGACCTCCGCCGTGATGCGTGCTTCGAGCTTCCCGCCGTGCGTGGCGTTATCCAGGTCCCACCGGCGCGTCGCCAGCGCCGTATCCAGGCGGGCGGCGATGCTCGAGGCGCTCTTCGCAATGGTGTCGGCTTCGGCTTCATCTTTGCTGTTGGTGAACGCCTTGAAAAGCGACTTAGTGATGCCCGTGACGATGTCGGTGGGCGGGGGTAGACCAGCGAGTGCGGAGACTTCGTTGAGGCGGTCCCGGATCGCTGCGATGTTTCCAAGAGCGTCGTTGAGAGCTTCCTCCTTGCCCGCCAGCACACCCTTAAGATCCTCAGCTTCCTTCTCGGCCTGCACTGCGGTCTCCGCCACCTTCTCAGCCTTCGCAAGCACTTCGTTCACATCACGCAACTCGGCCTCGACGTCTGATTTGTCCTGGAGGTCCTTGCCCATTTTTTCGAGCAGCAGCTGCATGCGGCTCATCTCCCCGAGCTAGGGCCAAGCAGGCTTAGGGTTTAGGGTTTAGAGTATGGAGTCTAGAGTGTAGGGTTAGGGGTTATGCCCACACCGTCATCTACACGCTTTTCGGAACTTTCCAGGTTGAGTCATCATATGACGTGACGAGCAATGGCTGACCAGCCCTACCCCGCGCGCCTCCGAGATCTGTTTGTTGCGCATCTCTGATTGTGATTGAGTCTCATCGTTCATCCGCTGCTGCATTTCCTCGAAAACCTCCTCGCGCTGCGCCAACATGGACTGGAGCGACGACAGCTCGGCGCTCATGCGAGTCAGCTCCTCGTCGTATCCGTTGGACGCCTGTCCAAATGGTCATTGAGAGACCTCGTACTGAGATTACGTATGACTGACGTTAAGGGTGAATGCTCGTACAGACGCGCAGAGGAGGAGGAGGAGGAGGAGGATGAGCAGGA
>Ga0307489_10002872_pt1 | contig 11499 bp, 19 predicted proteins | sample SB12metaG_FD_202247 | JGI IMG/M metagenome (GOLD analysis project Ga0307489, IMG submission 202247) | Sea-ice brine microbial communities from Beaufort Sea near Barrow, Alaska, United States - SB 1.2 | ecosystem: Environmental > Aquatic > Marine > Coastal | place: USA: Alaska | collected...
AGCGGGGGCGGCGGAGGCGGCGGCGACGGCGGCAGATGCGGCGGCGGCGGCAAGGGAGGGGGCGGCGGCGGTGGCGGCGGCGGCGGTGGCGGCGGCGGCGGCAGGGGCGGCGGGGATGGAGGGGACGGCGGGGGGGGCGTTGCTGTTGGCATTGGCCTCCACCTCGTGCTCCTCCTCCTCCACCGCAGTCTCCTTCGTCTCCTCCTCCTCCTCCTCCTCCTTCTGCTCCTCCTCCTCCTCCTCCTCCCCATGATCCTCCTCCTCCTCATCCTCATCCTCATCCTCCACCCCCACGGCCTCCGCCGCCGCCTCTGCCTCGTGTTCCTCCTCCGCATCCAGGAACGTGTCGGCCGCGGAGGCGATGGATGTGTTGGTGGCAGTCTCCAGCGCCGCGGGCTGTCCGTGTCCGTCCAATGCCACCCCCATCTCGCTCGCAAACTCGTCGCGAGGAAAGGCCACCTGCTCCTCCTCGAGCGCCATGGTGTAGCGGCGCAAGTGGAATTTTGAAAGCAAAGTTTGAAAGCATTTCATCCGTTTCAGCTTCAAGCGTTGGCACCAAGCGCGGCCAACCTGGAGTCAACCTTGGGTGAACATGAGGTCAACATGGGGTCAACCTGGGGTCAGCCTGCACCGCTCTACCATGGTATGGGGCGCGGCGGCGGCGGCGGCGGCGGCAGCGGCGGCTGCGGCGGCGGCTGCGGCGGCGAGCTGCGTGTCCTGTGCGGCAAGTGCGGCGGCGAGCGTTGCGGCGGCGGCGGAGGAGGTGGGCTCGCTAGCCTGTAGCTCGAGCAGCACGGACGGCTGCGCCGCAGCGGCGTCGGAAGGGGGGCCCGCGAGCGCCTCGGCAGCGGCGGTGGTAGGAACGCCGTGTCGCCTATGAAGCGCGGACTGCTGCTCCGCGGCGGCGGCGGCAGGGTGTGCGTCGAGCGCGGCGGCGGCGGCGGCGGCGAGCGCGGCGGCCGTGTCGTCGCCACCCTCCTTGCGGATGACGGCCTCACGCTGCTGCATGGCCTCGCCGTATGGCCTCGCACACGTTGCTCGCCACGTCACCCAACGCACTGTGAATCCTACATTTGTAAGTCAAATGTCATAGTTTGACGAGGTGAGAAATATCTGCCAGGAATATTGCCCGCCACATAATTCGCCGCACTTTGAACCCTCGTTTCTTTAGTCAAATGGCACCACATGACGTGGCGAGCACTGTCCGCCACTAAACTTGCCCGCCACCTGATGCAACACACTTTGAAACTTCGTTGCTCCAGTGAAACGGCACCCAACGACGTGGCAAGCAATTTCTGGCAGGCCCTGCCTCGCCGTTGTCTTTGGCGGCGGAGGCGAGCGCCGCCGCCTGCTTGCAGGAGGGGCATTGCGAACAAGCACTCGAACCGAGATTGGAGCATGGCCTGCCTTCAAGGCGATTGCTCATACAGACGCGCGGAGGTGGACGAGGAGATACAATGTCGATCGAGTGCTTGCTCTCCATCAGAGTGACAAGATATGATCTGATATCGATATGGGAGATCGATATGGGAGATCGGACATCAACAAGATATCGATAGGGATATCGATATGGGATATGGTTTATCAACATGGGATATTAGGTATCAACATGGTCACCCACTACATCGATATGGTCATCCTGGATATCGATGTGGTATATGGGCAAATGATATGGGAGATGACCGTATCGATATGGTGATCCTCGATATCGATATGGGATATCTCGTCACTCTGCTCCCTGCCATGCGGATCTGACGCTGCTGGAGCCGTACCGTCGCGGCGTAGGGCCTGGCAGGAACTGGACTCACAACATCAACGAAGGCGGGCGGCATTGGTTCTCAGGAAACGAGGGTTGGCGAGAGTGTCGAGGGCGGGAGAAAGACAGAGAGACAGAGAGAGCGTCAGACGTGAGACGCGTCTGCGTGTATAAGGAGGCACCAGGCTTTCGCCTTGCCCCCCTTGTCAGAGATTCGAAGGACAGTCTCAGCACGTTTGATGCCAGGCCCCTACCGCGGCGGCGGAGTCGGCGGCGGCGGCGGCGCGGCTCTCCGCAGGGCCTTACACTATTCACCTGATCCCTGACTCTTCGGTCATCGTGTGTCAGTGTACCTGTCCACACTCGCCGCATCCTCCTCCCTGGCATGGCCACTCGTTCCTAGACTGATTGCTGATCATGCTGGTTCAGTGCACCCGTTTACCCGTCCACACTCGCGTCATCCTCTTTCCTGGCCGCCCCGGTCACTCGTTCTGTGATTGATTGCTTATAGTATACCAGTGCATCCGTTCACCCGTACACGATTGTCGCGACTTCATCCCTGCCACTCGAAGGCGGTGGCACGCGCCTCGGCCGCGGCGTCAGCGTCCTCTGCGGAGTCGGCGAGGGCGGCGGCTGTCTGAGCTTGGGAGGCTGTGGTCACGGTCAGCGCCTCGGCGGCGGCGGCGCGGGCTGCGTTGGCGACGACGGCGGTCTGAGCTTGGGATGCGGTACTGGTGGTCAGCGCTTCGGCGGCGGCGGCGCGTGCGTTGGCGGCGGCGATGGCGGACTGAGCTTCGGAGGCGGTGGTCGCAATTAGCGCCTCGGCGGCGGCGGCGCGGGCGTTGGCGGTGGCGACAGCGCTCCGGGCTTCGGCGGCGGTGATGGCGGTTTGTGCCTCGGCGGCGGCGGCGAGCTGTTCAGAGACAGCGTACCGCGTCTCTGCGGCGGCGGCGCGGCTCTCGGCGGCGGTGGCGGCGGCGGTTGTAGTCTGCGCGTCGGCGGTGGCGATGGCGACGGCAGTCTGCACTTCGGAGGCGGTGGTGGCGGTTAGCGCCTCGGCGGCGACGGCGCGCTCCTCGGCGGCAGCGGCGCGCTCGTCGGCAGCGGCGACGGCGAGCTGAGCTTCGGAGGCGATGGTAGCGATATGCGCCTCGGTGACAGCGGCGCGGGCGTCGGCGGCGGCGGTGAGCACATCAGCGGCGGCTGCGCGGGCGTCGGCAGCGGCGGCGAGCGCTTCCGCGGCTGTGACGCGGCTCTCGGCGGCGGCGGCGCGACCCTCCGCGGCGGCGGTGGCGTCCCGCCCTTCCGCCTCGGATGCCGCGACGGCCGCACGGGCACTCGCCGCCGCGCCCTCTGCCGCCGCCCAGGGTCTCTACACAGCGCGGGGGTCATTCCACGGGGGGCAGGGCTGAAGCCTAGCAGGTGCCTCCTTATACACGCGGAAATGTCTATGCATCTCTCTCTCATTCACACACACACACACGGGCTAGGACGAAAGCCCGGTACCTCCTTATACACGCGGAAGCCAATTTTCAGCTCCACCTGAGCCGTTTTTGTCACTGAAAACACGCACTGTATCCCACCAAAACTGCCCACGTCAAGGCGAAAAGTGGACGAGTGTCTAGTAAGCCCGTGCTGCGGGCGTGCGGGCGGGGGTGTCTAAGGAGCAGATAACCCCTCCACCTGCACGGCGTAGGCGGCGGCGGCCTAACCCTGAACCCTGAACCCTAAACCCTAAACCCCAAAACCCAAAACCCTAAACCCTAAAACCCAAACCCTAAACCCTAAACCCTAAACCCTAAACCGAAGACCCTAAACCCTAAAACCCTATGAGCAGATAACCCCACCATCTGAACGGCATGGGTGGCGGCGGCCTTGTGCTGCAACGCATCCAAGGGTTAGGGCCTGGCAGATATGGCTCGCCACGTCATAGGACGCCATTCAACTCAATAATCGAGGATTCATAATGCATTGGACGACGTGGCGAGCAGTGTTAGGGCCTGGCAGATATTGCTCGCCACGTCATAGGACGCCATTCAACTCAAGAAACCAGGGCTCAGAATGCGTTGTAGGACGTGGTGAGCAGTGTTAGGGCCTGGCAGATATGGCTCGCCACGTCATATGACGCCGTTTGATTCAAGAACCCAGGATTCAGAATGCGTTGATTGAGAGAGAGAGAGAAAGAGACGCTTCCGTGTGTATAAGGAGGCACCAGGATTCCGCCCTGGCCCCCGTACATGTAAGGGCTCAAAATGCGTTGGACGATGTGGCAAGCAATATCCACAAGCTAGGCACTGCCCGGTGGGCCTGGTCGACCTTTGCCTAGTGTCGAACAGATATTTCTCGCCACGTCATCCAACGCACTTCAGACCCTTGTTTCTTGAATTAAATGGCATCCTATGGGGGGGCAAGCAATATCTGCCAGGCCCTAGCGTAGATACTACCGACGCGTCATCTACCCCCGAAACGCACTTCTAACGTTTGTTTCTTGAGGTAAATGGCACCCTCTGACGTGGCGAGCAACGTCTGCCAGACCTTACCATGGCCGTGACCTTGTCTCCGCGCCGGTCCGACTCGCTGAGGTACTCCAGAAGCTGGTTTTTCTCCGCGGTCAAGCGATCGCACTGCGGGTCGGGGACGGAGGAGCGCCGTGAGATATACTGTCCGCGTTGCTGTGCGTGCTCTCAGGCGCCCCGGCGGGTTGCACGGGGGGCAGGGCGAAACCCTGGTGCCTCCTCACACATAGAGTATTGGTGCTCGCCATGGGGGCCACGCGAGGCGAATCGAACCCTGGTGCCTCCGTATATGTATTTTACAGGGACTACGGGGGAGGAGGCGCTGGGGGGTGAGGATGGATGGGAAATGTAATTCACGGAGGAGGAAGCAAAGGTGGGGGGGTGGAGGGAGGGGGACGGGAGGAGGAGGGATGGGCGGGATGTGAGGGAAGGGGAGGATGGAGGAGTCAGGGGGAGGAAACGGGGAAGCCGGCGGGGAAGCAGACGGTGGGGAAGGAACCGTGGGTGACTTGGCAGGGAAAGGGCACGGGCTCTGGGAGGTGTGAAGGGGGAGGGGAGGGAAGGCGAAGGGGAGGGAAGGGGAGGGGAGGGGAGGGGAAGGGCACGGGGTCACCTCGTCCTCCAGCTCCGCGACGCGCGAGGACAACCCCTCCGCCTCAGACCGCGACACCGCGTTCACGCCAAGCGCGTTTCCCTCGTTGAAGTGGGCCCATACGTCCGCGGCCGTCGCCGTCGCCATTTTGCCCACCGCCGTCTTCCCTCCACAGGCTACAGGCCTCGGCACCCCTTGCGGCTCTGGGACACACCCCAACGCGCCAGCCGTACCCTCACGTCCTCCCTCCTCCGCCCAAGAGGGACGCGCCAATGTCGGCACCCGGCTCCTCCCCCCTCTCCGCCGCCGCGCTCCCGACTGGCGAACGCTCCTCCTCCTCCGGATACTCTGCCTCCGCCTCGCCGCTGCTCGAACAGCCCCCCCCCCCGAGTTCCCCGCAGCTGATACCTCCTTCACCACCGCCTCCTCTCAACGCGGAACCTGACTCTGAAAGGATCGGATCGCCTGTCCGATATCAGGTGACGCGGCTGCCGGGGTGGAAGCGCGGAACCTGCACGCGCGCCCACCTAGCGTGGATATCGTACAAGAGCGCGCGCGGCGAATGGTTACACGACGAGCGCGGCAGCAACGACCTCTGCCGCTTAACGAGGGTCGTGGGTGCACCTTTTCATTATTCTCGGAACGCTCAACTCCCTTCTGGGCTACAACTTTTTTGACATGGCCAAAACATGGTCGGGCGGCGCGGCGCTCGCCCGTGGAAGGAACGGGGACGACAAAGCCACAACTGACGAGGGTGCCCTCGCTCTCACAACAAACGCCGCCGCTCTCCGTATCGGTCGTATCCGAGTATCGCCCGTGCCCGCCCTACCACCACAAATCAGCATGGCCATGTCTCGCACTGACCTCCCGCTCGTATGCGCCCTCGCGCTCGTCGGCCTCGCGCTCGCGTGCGGCGACGCCAAAACCGACGCGAAAATCGTCCAGCCGACAGCCGCTGACGCCAAGCCCGAGAACCCCTCAAAGAACCCAGACGAGAAGCCCGCCGAAAAACCCGCCGAAAAGCCCGCCGTTAAGCCCGCCGCCGAGAAGATTGACGACTCCGGGAAGGCCGCCGCCGGCGAGGTCAACGCCGCTGTCACCGCCGGCGGCAAGGTTGGCGCCGCCGTCACCGGCGGGGCCTTCCAATCGTCATTCTTTCAGCTCAACTGATCCGTTGCTCTCTGTTGAGCCTTGAAAGGAAACACCCAGACGTGCTGAAATTAACAAAGCTGGAAACAGAACGATTGGAAGGCCCTGTTGAGCGGCGCCGGGGGCGAGGTGATGGACGCGCTCGGCGAGAAGAAGGAGGAGGACGGGGAGGGGGCAGGGGCTTACACTCCTCCACTTTTCAGCTCAACCTAAGCCGTTTTGGTCACACCTCCCCGTGTTCCCCCGTCTAATAGACTGCGGGGAAATCATGCACCCGACACAAAATGTGCCTACGTTGAGTCGAAAAGTGGACGAGTGTAAGCCCTTGGAAGGAGGACGGTGACGAGAAGAAGATCGTGGCAACGCTGACGGACTACCTCGCCGGGAAGCCCAACGGCGGCTTCAACATGCTGATGATGGCTGTCAACGCCGCGCCGGGCTTCGAGGCAGTACACTCGATCACCTCTCAGCTTAACTTGGGCGCTTTTATGGGGTAGGGGATGCGCGTAGGGGTTGTGTAGCCCGTGTTGAGGTGGTGTCAAGGGGTTTTTTTAGGGTGTATAGGGTGTTTTTGTGTGTCAGACACGGCTGAAGTTGAGCTGAAAAGTGAACGAGTGTAACCAAAGCCCCTGCTTCGAGGACACGCTGCAGATCCTGGACGGCGAAGGGCCGTTCACCGTGTTCGCGCCCAATGACGACGCGCTCGCCGCGTACATCGTGGAAGTAGGGCCGCCCCTCACCCCGTACCCGACTCCCATACCCGGTGCAAAAGGGTTGAGAAGTGATGTTGTTGTTATTTCATGTTTTTGATGTACACTACCAACTGTTCAAGGTTGCCGAGCTTAAGTTTGTTCAAGTCGGCTTGTTTCTAAATTCCCTAAATTCTACACCTCCGTCGAGAGTGCTGAAGTCGAGCCGCCGCGGCCATGACTATCTGCTCACAGTCCAATGACAAGCCTGTGCCACAAGATGACAAGATGACGACATGGATATGTGAATGACCTTACGACGACAGTATCGACATGGAAGATGACCATAATATGACAGTATCGATATGAAAATGACAGTATCGATATGGATGAGACTACAAAATGACAGTATCGATATGAGAGATGACAGTGTCGATGTAGGATATCGTGTCACTCCGCTCACAGTGCTGGGCCCTGCCTCATTCCCTTTGGGGTGGTTGTAGTGCGCGGCCCTGCGCGTGGTCCGGCATGGCTGCGAAGGAGGTGTCCCCCGACCTCACGGAGCTGCTGGAGCACCACATTGTGGACGGGTCAGTCGCTCACCATGTCCACCAATACACCCTCGGCTCCGCGTCGTTGCCTGTTTGGTGATGCTTGGCTCCCCCCCGCCCCGAGGTGAATTCCTTTTGAATTTTTGGGCAGTGAGCTCTAGCTCTAGTTAGATGCAATCGTTTGGATTTCTGGGTTTTAGATGCCGTCGGCTAATTACCCAGCTCTCCCGCTCCCCCCCTCTGGCTCTTTCCATCAACAGCAAGCACACCGCCGCGCAGCTCCTGGCCATGACCCTCCCCGCCGAGCTTGACAGCCTGAACGGCGGGGCCTGGTCACCCGTCCTCGCAATGTTTGCTGATACTGCCACTGGTTCCCGCACTACTCGCTCTGACTCAGTGTACCAGTGATCCATTGTACTCAGTGTACCAGTGATCCAGTGTACTAACACACACTCGCCGCATCCTCCTCCCTGGTCTGGCCCTACCCGACGGCCGCGCCAAGATCAAGATTGACAAGACACCGGACGGCGAGCTGCTGGTGGCGGGCAGGGGTGTACACTCGGCTTGACGTGATCACTTCTACGTAGTTCTGGAGGGGGGGGCAAAATGGAATTCTGTGTTTCTCGAGACAACAGACAGTCGCTCAGTAGTGTAGATTAGGTTACCGTACGGAAACTTGAAATTCGCATGGGCGAGGGTCTATTCACTGAACGATCGTGACCAGACCGCGCTACGCGCCATCCATCCCATCCCCCTCTCCCCCACCCGATCTTCGTACTTACGTCGGGTGGTTCCATGTAGTTTCGGTGATGAGAACGGCTCAGGTTGAGGCGAGGAGTGGACGAGTGTAAGCCCCTTGTGGCAGGGCGCGAGGTGGTGCTGCCCGACATCATGGCGGAGAACGGTGTCATCCACGGCGAGGCCCGCCGCTTCGTGTCCCAACCGCCGGTTCGCGTCCCACCCGCGCCGATTCGTGTCCGACCCGATTCAGCTCAACCTGTATAAGTCAGGCCACTCTAACAAGCGTATGCTGCAAACCACTTAGCGACACTTTGACTGCTAGGTCGTCCAAATGGACATTTCCGATTGGTTGAGCAGGACGACTTAGCTATCAAACTCGCTAAGCTGCTCAGTGGTTTGCAGCACTTTGCCATAGCTCTCAGGCCTGGGCGGAGGATGCGGCGAGACTGTGCGAGTACACTGTTACGCTATGAGCAAACTGTCAGTGAGGGAACGAGTGGCAAGCCCCTGCACCACGGCATCAGCGGCGTCATCACGGACGTCACCGTGCCCGAGTAGACCGACCGATCGACCGACCTACCGACCGACCGAACGCGGGGCTTCAAGCCGCCATCCGCTCGACACACCAGCCACGGGTCACCGATCCACGCGCACCCGTGGGCCAACATACTCACATGCGCTACATCACGCAACGCCACGCGCCAACACATCGCTCTTATACAAAACGAGGACATCACGCAACGCAACGCGCAGACACCGAGCTTATACGACACGAGGAGCCTCGTGAACGAACACAGACTCGTTCACACATGCGGCATGCGCAGCATCTTGCTACCGGCCCTCCGGCCGCGGGTCTTTCAACACGAAGTGACAGACACTTGGTAGTCAACACGCACCATGAAACACACTCACAGGTTTAGGATTTATGGTTTAGGTTTCAAGTTCAGAAACCCTAAACTTAAAACCAAAAACACGAAGGCAACACTTAGATGCACCGAACTCACACAAGCACACACTACGGCACTGGTACGAGCACACACGGCAGCACTAATACGAAGATGTACCGCTCTCATACGCGCACACACCGCGGCACTGTTGTGAGCGCCGACCGCACGAATACGAGCACACCCGGCGGCATTCATATGAAGACAGACTACGGGAAACAATGTGAAGACATGTTACAGCGCTTATTACCGGCGCTCCCTCTAACGCAATACACTGATACGATGAGCCATCGCTTTAGAGCTGAACGCAATAGTGTGCAATGAAACGCAATATTCCTCCACAATTCGTGCCATTATTGATTCGCCACACACCAGCGCGAGGACGGGCATGACGAAACCGCGCAACTCCACACCACGCGCCATCCCCGTCTTGGTTGATGCTTACTATGTGAGTGTAGTGAGTGCCCTGGGGCTCGATGAACGATATAGTATGACATTCAAAGACCAGCCCACGTTCGAAAATATATGTAAACTCGAGACGGCTTGAGTTGAACGGTCCTAAATTTACATTTTCGAACGTCGGCCTTCTTCAAATGTCATAAAGAGAATCCAAACGTCTAATAGGAAGTCTAATCCTGGGCGAGGGGCGTGAGCGGCGTGAGCGGCAGCTCGCGCATCGCCAGAATGGCCAGCTGCAGCCGACCGTCTGGCCACCAGTACAGCATCTGCTTGCGCAGGTTTAGGTTTAGGGTTTAACCCTAAACCCTAAACCCTAAACCCTAGTCCCTAATCCCTGAAGTCTAATCCTGGGCGATGGGCGTGAGCGGCAGGTTGCGCATCGCCAGGATGGCCAACTCCTGCCGACCGTCCGGCCACCGGTACACCATCTGCTTGCGCGACCACCCGAGCCCCGTCACGCCCATCTACATGCAGGGGCTTACACTCGTCCACTTTTCGACTCAGCGTAAGCATAAGTTGTGGGATACGTTGGCTACATAAGTTTCCCCCAATCTATTTGTCTATTAGACAGGGAGACACGGGGAGGTGTGACCGAAACGGCTGAGGTTAGCTGAGAAGTGGACGAGTGTAAGCCCTTGCCTGCTTGCGGAAGCCGGCGGCCTTGAGCACCTTCTTGAACTCCCGATGCCCAAAGTCCGCGTCCGGCTGCGGCGGCACTGACTCCCCCGCTGACTCCAGTCCGCCGCTGCGGCCGCTTCCTTCCCCGCCTCCTCCCAGCGACTCCCCCCCCATTGCCTCCCCTTGGCCCGCCCACCTCTCCCCAGGGGCTTGCACTCGTCCACTTTTCAACTCAACGTAAGCGCTTTCTGTGGGATAGGCGGTACGCTTAAGGATTATCTAGGGGGTGTTTAGAGGATGTCATGGGGGATTAGGGGGTGTTCAGGGTGTATTTTGTGTCAGAAACGGCTCAGGTTGTGCTGAAAAGTGGATGAGTGTAAGCCCCTGCCTCTCCCCCCTCCGCGTGCCTCTGCTCCGCCCCTTGAACCCAGCGGACACCTGCCAACCCGTGTCCTCCCCGTCGTCGTCCGGCTGCCCTCGGGCCAGGGGCTTACACTCGTACACTTCTCGGCTCAACGTAAGCACTTTCTGTGGAATAGGGGTTGCACTTAGGGGGCCTTTAGGGCATCTGTAGGGCATCTGTTAGGGGGTGTTTGGGAGGTGTTAGAGGGCATTATGGGGTATTTAGTGTGTATTTTGTGTCAGAAACGGCTCAAGTTGAGCTGGAAAATGGACGAGTGTAAGCCCCTGCCTTGGGCACTGCACCGCATCTCGCGCGGAATCTCCGCCGCGTAATCCTGCAGCGGAAACAGAAACTTGTGTAGGCCCGTGTCCAGGGGCTTACGCTCGTCCACTTTTCAGCTCAACCTGAGCGGTTTGTAACACAAACACACCCTAAACACCCCCCGACACCCCCTGACACCGTGTAAACGCCTCCTGAATCCCCCCTAAACACACCCCCTATCCCATAAAATGCGCTTACGTTGAGCTGAAGTGGACGAGTGTAAGCCCCTGCCCGTGACGCCGATGTTTTCGTAGGCGTCGACGTAGGGCAGCACGTTGACGCGGTGGTCGAACAGACGCTGGCTCGGGCGCCCGTTCAGGCGGAAACAGCTGATCACCTGCACCTTGCTGTAGCAGCGCAAGTTGAAATGGAAAGCAACGGTTGAGGGCGATTCAAATTGAGCTAGTTTCAAGAGCTGCAACCAGGCGCTTTCAACCCGGGTTTAAACGGGTTGCAAAGCCCAACCTTGGCCAGCGGGCGCCCGGCGGCTTGGAACACTTTGGCCAGGTACTTGGTCTAGCGGCGCAAGTTGAACTCGAAAGCAATCGTTGAAAGCAGTTTATAATATGATAGTTTCAAGCGCTGAAACCATAGGCACTTTCAACACGAGTTTTGAAACCACCGACCTGCACCGCCCTACCTTGGCGTACATGATGTAGTGGCGCAAGTTGAAATTGAAAGCAAAATTTGAAAGCGGTACATCATATCCCAGCTTCAAGCGGTTGATTGCAGGCTTCAACTTGGGTTTGATAGGGTCAAC
>Ga0307489_10002873_pt1 | contig 11493 bp, 8 predicted proteins | sample SB12metaG_FD_202247 | JGI IMG/M metagenome (GOLD analysis project Ga0307489, IMG submission 202247) | Sea-ice brine microbial communities from Beaufort Sea near Barrow, Alaska, United States - SB 1.2 | ecosystem: Environmental > Aquatic > Marine > Coastal | place: USA: Alaska | collected 2017-05-06
TGGGGTGTTTAGAGGCATTTAGGGGGTATTTCGATTCTCACTGACCCTCTTCCAAGGTCACCGACTTCGGGTGCAGCAAACTGCGCCGCACCCTCCGCACGGCAGGGCCCTGTTGAGATGTGTAACCCTAAACCCTAAACCCTAAACCCTCCGCACGGCAGGGCCCTGTTGAGATGTGTAACCCTAAACCCTAAACCCTAAACCCTCCGCACGGCAGGGCCCTGTTGAGATGTGTAATCCTAAACCCTAAACCCTAAACCCTCCGCACGGCAGGGCCCTGTTGAGATGTGTAGCTCGCTCGGCACACAATGTCAAAGCCAGCCACAGGGGCCAGGGCGAAAGCCTGGTGCATCTCTCTGTTCAAGCCAGCCACTGCTGTGCAGTCGGTAAGGGGTGCCTCGCAGGTGCCCAAGTTGAGGTGCAAAGGGGACCAGTGGCCAGGCCAGGGGGGATGATGCGGCAAGTGTGTACAAGTACACCGTACACCATGATCACACCGTCAGGTTGCAAATAGAGCTTCGGTCCGCCGGTCGGATTTGCCATACAATGGTACAATAACGCGATTCGACCGTCTATTACTCAAGAATTGGCGACCGCCATTTGAGGTACCCTCGAACAACATTGCGAAGCAAGGCCCTGACACCCGGTGATGTCCGTCGACCGCGGCACCATCAACTGGTCGGCGCCGGAGGTGCTGCGGGGCGCCTCAGATTACACAGCGGTGAGGCCCGACTCCTCTAGTTTTTTTTTTTTTTTTTTATAACGTTCACGAGCCCCACGGCGCTACACATGGTGAGCTTAACCAACCCTCTCCGCAATTTCAAGCGGACAGACCTCAGTCTGTCAAGCTCCTCTAGCTTTAAAAATCTGCTGAGCCATGATGTTTGGCTTTGTGCCGTCATGTTAGGCAGAGTGGCCGTGACAAAGTGGAACTGACAATCTGTTCCCTATACTGGCCCACACATTACTGGTAGCAGGGGTTTGGTGGCGGCGGTACAGGATACAGGGTACACGATCTACACATATTCACGGAGGTGATCTATTGCCATTTAGGGATTTGTCCCTTTTCTTGAGTCAGCTCGTCTTGGACTCTTGATTATCAAGAGTCGGCCGACGAGCTGACTTGAGAAAAGGGACGAATCCTTAAACGGCAATAGATCACCTCCGTGAAGATGCGAAGATGGGCTGATATGGACGATACCGGTATACGGGGCCTTACACGGCGGCGTGCGACGTGTACAGCTATGGGCTCGTGCTGTGCGAGATGCTCACTAACAGGGTCGGGCGGTGCAGATTGACCCCCCAGGTTCCGTCACAGATGCAGGTCGACCCCAGGTTCACGGCCCTTGAAAGAGAGAGAGACGCTTCCACGTGTATAAGGAGTCACCAGGCTTTCGCCTCGGCCTCGTGTGTGCGAGAGAGACAATTCGCGTATTTAAGGAGGCACCAGGCTTTTGCCCTGCCCCCCGCAAACGCGCTTGGGTCGTGCGCTTGAAGCCACTCGTGCGCTTGAAGCCACAATATTATGAGCGTGCCGCGTTCAAACAATGCTTCTGCATTTCTCTCGCGGCGCTACAACACGGTGCCGTTCGAGGGCATGCACGAGTTCGCCATCATCAATCGCGTGGGCATGCAGGGTGAGAGGCAGGGACTTCCACTCGTCCACTTCTCAGCTCAACCTGAGCCGTTCTGGCACTCAAACCACCCTACATACCCGACAAAAGCGCTTACGCTGAGTTGAAAAGTGCACGGGTTTACGCCCCTGGTGAGCGGCCCGAGCTGCCCGACCGACCGACCGCGGCGTTGTGGGCGGACCAACCGACCGGCACTGGGACAGACGCTGCCGCGGAAATCGGGGAACACCAGACTCTGTACGCGTCACTGTCCGTGTTGGCAGGGCCGGGGAGATGTCGCCCACCACGTCATTGCACACGTACTTGAACCCTGTATCCCGAGTGGAATGATATGGGGCCCAGAACGAAAGCCTGATGGCTCCTTATACACACGGAAGCGTCTCTCCTTTTTTAAAAACTTTGAATGGCATCGTATGACGTGTCGAGCAATACCTGTCAGGCCCTAGGTCTTGGTGCGAGCTTGCTGGTCGCAGGCATGGCCAGACCGGGGGCTTCCACTCGTCCACTTCTCAGCTGAACTTGAGCTGCTTTATCACTAACACCACCCAATATACTCGTCGCATTCCACCAAAGGTGCCTGTTGAGCTGTAAAATGGACAAGTGTGAGCCCTTGGGCGCAGGAGCCCGATGACCGCCCGAGCTTCACCGAGGTCTCGGGGCGTCTCGAGGCAGGGTCTGACCACCGATTCCCTGACTGTTCGATCATAGTGTACCAGTGACCGGCTGGGTCCCACTATGGTCTCGGGGCGTCTGGAGGCGGGGTCCGGCGCTCCTTATGCAGCTCAATCTGAGTCGCGTTGTCCCCGAGTTCACCGGCAGTGATCCACGCGGGCTGGACTGAAATCCTGGGGCCCAGTTATACACGCGGAAGCGTCTCCCTCTTTATGGCGGTGATCCCACTTAAATTCAGTGTTGGTTTTGGAATCGAATCCTACCGAAGCCTTTCAACCAATGAGAATGCTCCAATCCAAGCCGAGAAAACAGGTGCACCTGATACACTATGAGCAAACAGTCAGGTTGAGTGTCAGGCCCTGTTTGTTGGCGTTGCGTGCGCCGCACCGGCTAGAGGGAGGGGGGGCGGCTGCGAACGGCGGAGGCGGCGGGGGCGGTGGCAACGACGGCGGGGGCGACGTGGGCAGCGGCGGCGTGGACAGCGCCTTCGCTCCGGGGGCGGCAGCGGCGGGCGGCATGGGCGGCGCCGGGGACAGCGGAGGCAGCGGCGGCGGCGATGGCAGCGGTGGCGGCGATGGCAGCGGCAGCGGCAGCGGCAGCGGCAGCGGCGGGGGCGGCGATGGCGGCAGCAGCGGGGCCAGCGGAAGCGGCGGCGGCGGTGTCGGGGGCAGCGGCGGCTTGGAGACCACCACCTCGGCTCCGGGGGGCGGGGCGGCGGCCGGAGGCGCGGGCAGTGGCTCGGGGAATCACCCGACGCCGGCAGCCGCGGCTCCACCTCTTCGTCGAGCGGCGAGCATTGGCGCGTCGTCGCTAGTGGACCCGCGGCTTCGACACGAATTCAACGTTCCCAAGTAAACGGCGGCGGCGGCAGCTCTGTACAGCATACACCCTGCAGCCCAAACCACATCTTATGGGCATTTACCCTCGTCCATAACTCCAGTAGGACAAAACCTGATGACAAAACCTGATCGACGAGGCTGTACGGCAGTTACCCTGTCGCCTGCACCGCAACGTATGGGCATTTACCCTGAACCATAATTCAGTCACGCCAGGCATGATCTGGAGGACGGGATTGGTGTCATGCTGATTTACCCTAAAACATACCGCCAGACTAGCTCTGGTGGGACGGGGTTGTCATAATGCTCACCCACATCATGTCACGATGCCTGTATCATGTCACGATAGTTTCATGTTCACCCTCATCTGTACATCATCATATGACGATTCACATCTGTACATCATCATATGACGATTCGCGCGCCTTCGGGCTCGATGTACAGGCTTGTAAATAAAATGCGAGAGCAACAGCTTCAACGAACTCGCCAAAACACAACATTTTAGCGAAAGCCTAGTGCTTCCGTGTACACGCCGTGCGGAAGCGTCTCACTTCTCTATCTGTTTCGCTATCTCTCTCTTTCTCTCCTCTCCCTAACAACGACAACAACGAAATCGTCAAATGTGTTTTGCTGTCATGCCACAGCTCCTCCCCCGCTGGTCCTAAATCACGACCTTTTTTAACCCGAGTCGAATCTAAGAGATTTACGCCGCCGGGTTATGGCACTCGCCACTGCCCCCCGCCGACTGTCGGCCCAACGCCATGGCCGCCACCGCCTCGGCCACTTCATCCGTACCCTCGCCCCCTCCCAAATCAGGCGCGCCCTCTGCCGCCGACAAGGGACTGATGGATAATGCTCGCCACGTCATGGGATGCAACAGGCCGATTTCGATGTATCGCTTCCCGCGCCGAGCGCCGACGCACTGCCCACAACTCTCTATGGGCATTCAATCGGACGCCCGCTTTCCCATGCGGAGCGCTGACGCTTTGCCCGCAACTCTGTATGGGCATTCCACCCAGGCGATATACCGAAATCGGTCTACTGAACTCAAGAATCGACGGGTCAACATGCGTTTGATGACGTGCCGAGCGCACTGTCCACCAGTCCCCGCCGCCCTCTCACGTGCCAGCACCAGCTCTGAAACCTCCGCGCGGAAATCATGGACCGTCACAAACGCCGGCAGCTTGTTCGGATCCCCCGTGATCAGGGGCTCACACTCGTGCACTTTTCAGCTCAACCTGAGCCAATTTTGATACGAAATACACCCTGCTTCCCCGCAATAACCCCTAACACCTGCTAATCACCCCCTGAACAACCTCTACATGCGCCCCCTGTCCCACAGAAAGCGCTTACGTTGAGCTGAAAAGTGAACGAGTGTAAGCCCCTGCCCGTGATGTGCTGCTCTGAACTGGCGTCGAGGTCGATCTGATACACCATATTCCAGAGCCTTCATTCAATCGTTCCCTTTCAATGTGATCTGAGTGTCGGGTTCGGCATCGAATCTGAGGTATCGAAGTCAGTTCAACCGACCACAACCGGCCAAAGCGAAAAGATCGCCGACCGAATCTCCGAAAGTCAGACTAGGTATCCATGCATGAGTAATTAGACCCTAGATTTCGAGGAGATAATCGGTACACCTGCGCCTTCTGCGAGACTGAGTTTCAGTACCTTCGAGGGATAACTGCCAGTTGTTTAACGCACAGTTCAAGGCTAGCTGAGAGGGAACAATGGTAAGGCAGTCCGCGCAACCGGCTTAATTAAGCCGCTTTCCAAACCTTCCCCGAACTTGGATCTCATTTTCACGTATGGGCATTTAAGTGACGAGATTTGATTGCGCGCCGCGCCAGGGTAAAATTTTGGATATGGGATAGAAGTTGTTGGGAAAACATGTCGTGAGTGAAATGCTCATACGCCATTCAAGTTTGGGAAGTCGGCTTAACTAAGCCGGTTGAGCAGACTGTAAAGGCCCTGCCACGTTCTGCTGGATCTGCCCTTCCATACCAGGCGCCTTCTCCCGGTCCACTCCCGTCAGGTAGTGGTCAAAGCTGAAACGAAAAGCAAAGTTTAGAAGCGTTTCATCATATTTAAGCTTCACTAGCTGTAAGTGAGCGTTGTCAACCCGGGGTCAACCTGGGGTTAAGCTGGGGTCAACCTGGGGTCAACCTGGGGTCAACCTGGGGTCAACCTGGGGTCAACCTGGGGTTAAGCTGGGGTCAACCTGCACCGGCTCACCGTGAGGTACGCGAAGATGCACCGCAGGATGGCCTGGTTGTAGCGGCGCACGTTGAATTCGAAAGCAAAGGTTGAAAGCGGTTTATCGTAATGTGGTTTCAATCGCTTGGTTGCAGGCGCTTATAACGTGGGTTTGATAGGGTCAACCTGCGCTGCCCTACCTGGTGCGAGACGATGAGCAGCGGCTCGTTGTAGCTCTCCATCTCCTGGCGGGAGGGTCATCAAGAGGGTTTTAGGGTTCAGGGTTCAGGGTTTAGGGTTTAGGGTTCAGGCTTTAGGGTGGGTTTAGGGCTTAGGGTTCAGGGTCTAGGGTTCAGGGTCTAGGGTTTAGGGTCACTCGAGCCGATATCGGAGAATGACGGACCTTCAAAGTGAATGCTCATCAGGACGCGCTGATTCGGTTCAAGGTTGTCGACTGACCACAAGGCCATCGTATGAGCATCTACCCGCGCCCTCAATTTCCGATCCTTGTCGACTCAACGTCAGTCGATTGTTTGTTCTCAACAACCCCCCACGGAGATTTAAATCCTAGGCCGCCTAGATCTAGGCGGCCTGGCGACGAGTTGAGAACCCTAGAACAGGTGATAGGAATTGTGGTACAATGAGACACCATACATCTCTCCTGGTTATTGACTCAAGAACACAGGCCGCCAATATCTAGGTGGTCTAGTATTTCAATCTCCGAGGCCCCCTGCCTGGATGCACGGCTCGAGCCTGGAGATGATGTCGAAATAGCTCTCGCCGCGCGGGTACCGGTACCCAGGGGCTTACACTCCTCCACTTCTCACCTCAACCTGAGCCGATTCTGACACAAAACCACACCCTAAACACCCCCTTAACACCCCCTGACACCTCGGAAACACCTCGTAGACACCCCCTACATGCCCCCTAAACGCACCCCCTATCCCATACAAAAGCGGTCACGTTGAGCTGGAAAGTGAACGAGTGTAAGCCCCTGCCGGTACCCGATCTTATCCATCTTCCGGAGCTGGCTCGCCCGCGGGTGGTTCTCCGACACCTCCTCCCAGGGCCAGATACAGCATGCGTGCCACGTCACAGGGTGGCGTTTGACTCGAGAAACGAGGCGAGGGTATAAAGCGAGGGCCATGAGGCTATGCGGTGGATGACGCGGTAAGCTCCGGTAAACATGTGCTTGCCCCTGCATGGGGGCCAGGGCTATACCGGTGGAAGCATCTCTCTCACAGGGGGGGCAGGGCGAAAGCCTTGTGCCTCCTCATACAGGCGAAGCGTCACTCACTCACAGGGGGGGCAGGGCGAAAACCTGATGCCTTCTTGTACACGCAAAAGCGTGTCTGATTGTCCGTATGCCCCTACAGGGGGGTTATTGAGAATAACTACTCGACCGACGGCCAGATTGCCATAAACCGCCAGATCGACGTTCGCGAGCTGAGGGAAAATGCCCATACGATGGTCTGCGGTCGGTCGGCGATCACGAATCGAGTCCGTTCGTCTGTATGAGCATTTACCCTCGCGAACGTCGATCTGGCCGTCGAGTAGTTGTTCTCAATAACCCCCGTGCCCTACTTCCTCCGGAGTGAGGCCCTCGCAGTCGCCGGCAAAGATCTCGTCAATGTTGCGGTACACCGGTACACTACGAGCAAACAGTCAGGCCCTGCCCAACACCACACTGGTACACTATGAGCAAACAGTCAGGCCCCCACCTCCTCTGGGGTGAGCCCCTCGCAGTCGCCAGCAAAGATCTCGTCGATGTTGCGGTACACCGGTACACTACGAGCAAACAGTCAGGCCCTGCCCAACACCACACTGGTACACTATGAGCAAACAGTCAGGCCTCACCTCCTCTGGCGTGAGGCCCTCGCAGTCGCCAGCAAAGATCTCGTCGATGTTGCGGTACACCCGCGGCGACATCGACTCCCACGCGCCGCCCTTCATGTACCGCCGCAACTTGGAACTGAAAGCAAAGTTTGAAAGCAGGTCATCATATTCTTATTTCCAGCACGTGGTTCCAGGCGCTTTCGACATAGGCGTCATCGCGTCAACCCTTGGTTGGCGGATTCCATTTCTGCGGTCCAGGAATCCACCTGAATCCGCCCGAACTCGACCCTCGACCGAATCCGTCCGAATCCGGAATGCATTCCTGTGTGGTCAGAATGCCCATACAGACTGTGATATACAGCAAATTTTCTCCCTGCGGGGCTGCTCGGAATTCGCCCGAATCTGTAAGAATCCAACCCTCGACAGAATCCGTCTGAATCCGGAAACCCCATCCCAGGTTCAACCTGCGCCGCCCTACCTTGATGACCGGGTGTGGAATGAACGCGGCGGTTTGAATCGTGCGTAGCAGCGAACTAGTCCACAGTCGCCCCTCAGGGGCTTACACTCGTTCACTTCTCAGCTCAACTTGAGCCGTGTCTGACACACAAAAACACCCTACACACCCTAAACACCCCCTAGCATCCCCCGAACACGGGCTGCACAACCCCTACGCGCACCCCCTATCCCATACAAAGCGCTCAAGTTGAGCTGAAAAGTGGACGAGTGTAAGCCACTGCCTCCCCTCCAGCGACGCCCCCTCCTCATCCATCTCAGACCTCTCCGCCCATTGCCCGTCGCCAGGGGCTTACACTCGTTCACTTCTTAGCTCAACTTGAGCGCGTTTTATGGGATAGGGGGTGTACGTCAGGGGTTATGCAGCCCGTGTTGAGGGGGTGTTAGGGGGTGTGTAGGGTGTGTAGGGTGTTTTCTTGTGTCGGACACGGCTCAAGTTGAGCTGAGAAGTGAACGAGTGTAAGCCCCTGCCCGTCGCCAACCCCATCGCCAGTCTCCTCCAGATGGGGCCTGGCAGACATTGCCCGCCACGTCATCCACCGCACTTTTAAACTCAGTGCCGGATCTGGTATCGAAGTTTTGGTATCGAATCCCGCACGACCCATCAGATCTGTCCATTTCGGAACCCTCACCGACCGACCCGCCAGAAGTCCGACCTGGTCGCAAACCCTGAGTTAAAAGACCCTCGATGGCGAAGAGATAAGCGTAACATGTGACGCCGACACTGAGTTTTATTGTCGTCTTTTGAGTTGAATGATATCCTGTGATGTGGCAAGCAATATTAGCCCGGCCTTACCTTCAGATTGCAAATGTGCTTTGCCGCCCACCTCCCCAGAATCTCTGCAAACGCCCAGCCCTGTGCTGTGATTGGCGAGTTGCCACCTAGCCGCCCCTTGGTGTTGTACTCTGATCGTAGGGCCAGGCAGACATTGGGCCTGATTCGGGTTGATTGGTGTCTCCAGGTCGACTGTTTTGGGTATATTGGTGTGTCCAGGTCAACATGTTTGGGTTGGATGGTGTGTACTGGTTGGCTGATCTGGCCTGGCAGATGGTGCTCGCCACGTCGCAGGATAACGTCGAACTCAAGAAACGATGGATTTCACCGCAGCAGATGACGCGACGCGGCAGATAATGTAGACAACACTCGCCGTGTCTGCATTGTTGCCGCTAAACTCAATAAACGAGGGTATAAATACGAGTTGATGACGTGGCGAGCAACATCGGCTAGGCCTTACCTGATTGGCCGTGCCGGCACAGGTAGATTGTGTGCTTGGTCGGGTGCGTGGCCGTCAGAAACCGCAGCAAGGGTGGCTCCGAATCTAACATATGTGATCAGGAGTTGATCAATAGGCCGATTTCGGTATATCGCCTGGGCGAAATGCCCATACAGAGTTGCGGGCAAAGCGTCAGCGCTCCGCGCGGGAAAGCGAGCGTCAGGTTGAATGCCCATACAGAGTTGCGGGCAAAGCGTCAGCGCTCAGCGCGGGAAGCGATATACCGAAACCGGCCTATTCAACTCCTCTTCGCCTGTATTACGTCATTTGTCACATGCACGTCATCCACCACATGGTGTACGAGTACAGAGGCTCGCCACGTCATCGGTCTTCAGGATGTGGTGAGAACGTGTACCGGTGCACTATGGGCAAACAATCGTGGTGAGAACGTGTACCGGTGCACTATGGGCAAACAGTCATATACCATTCCATGCCTGCACGATGCGTTGCGGGAGGTATGCTCGCATCTTGTTAGTCAACACCCGGTCGCCAGGGGCTTACACTCGTCCACTTTTCAGCTCAACTTGAGCCGTGTCTGACACGCAAAAACACCCTACACACCATAGACACCCCCTAACAACCCCTCAACACGGGGTACACAATCCCTACGCGCACCCCCTATCCCGTAGAAAGCGCTCAAGTTGAGCTGAGAAGTGAACGGCTGTCAGCCCCTGCCGGTCGCCGTAGTTGATGAGCTTGATGTAGCTCAGGTCATCCTCCGACCAGTGCCTCGCAGATACTGCTCGCCACGTCATGCAACACATTTGAAGCCTCAATTCCGTATTTAAATGGCATCATGTGACGTGGCAAGCAATATCTGCCAGGCTCCGTCATCCAACACATTATGAACCATCGTCTCTTGAGTCATTTAGGGTTTAGGGTATAGGGCTGAGGGTTCAAGGTAACCCTAAACCCTCAACCTTAAACCATGGGCCATGCCTCCGAGCCATCCTCCTGCAGCGTCACGTACAGCTTCTTATAGTCGTCCACCTTCCTCTGCCACCAGTGCCGTTCACTCGTTCCAGTGCTCAGCTCAACTTGAGCTGTTCAGTCCCTGACCCGTCACAAATGTGCTGAAATGAGGGCAGGACGAATGTATAGCTGGTATAAAACATTTGGTCGAGACGGGCTCCCACTTTCGTATGGCCAATTCGCCCAGTCTGCCAGTGCCGATCCCTACACGAATTGCTCGTACGAAAGCTTCCGTATGGGCAAGTCACGTTCGCCCGATCCCTACGTCAATTGCCCATACGACTGCAAAGTGGTAGCCGTATCGACTAACTTTCGTCGATGCGAGGGACTGACAGGGAGGACGCCTATCAAGCGAGTGTGCAGAAAGGGAGTTCAACGGAACGATTGCAAGTCCCTGCCTGCCAGTTCTCCGCCGCCGCCTTCGCGTTCTCCCGAACCAGCCTCCCCTCCCTGTTATCACAAAGGAACTGGAACTTTGAAACAAAACGAGACAGAACAATCGAAATGAAGCGACTAGACACAAGCAGAAGATCGCGCTTGTCATACTCAGTGTCGGAGGGACTAGTCCCTCTGATCTCCTTGAAATCGTAGGTCTATTTACTCAAGGAATGCGAGCAGGTCGGTCTGCCAGATACTCGGTTGGCGAGATTCTTGCTTTGGACTGTTCTGATTGGTCGAAGGGAATTTGATACCATATCTTCGATGCCAGACCCGACACTGAATTTAAACGTGTCGATCATCTGTCGCTTTCAGATTGCTTAAATTGTCTCGTTTTGTTTCGTCCAAATTGAAACCACGTCATTTTCAGGTTGGTTCATGTTGAGAGGATGTCGGGTTCTAGTTGATGGGTTCGAACCTGATGTCACGCTCCAACTTCTGCTGTATGATCCCCTCCTCAAGTTTGCTCCTGGTCAGTGTCACCTTCCAGGAGGGTCATTGAGAACAAGCAGGGTCTATTAACTCAAAAACCACGTCGACTCCCCAGAAACTTATCACGTGCCAACACTCTCTCAGGAGGGTCATTGAGAACAAGCACTCGACCGAGATCAGAGCATGCCTTACATTGAGGGTGAATGATTTTACAGAACCGCGGGCTCGGTTCGTCGATCCAACGTCGGTCGAGTGCTTGTCCTTCACACCCCCCTTGTCTGGTTGTGGTTGTGAAAGTCAGATGCCTGGGTGGCGAGATACACGCGAGAGAGGCCTCAGGCCCGGTCCCATCTGACTGTCTGCTCATGCTGTACTTATGACAAAGTGCATGAAACCACTTAGACATTTAGCAACAAGTAGTACTAAGTGGACCAAATGGAGCGTTCTGATTGGTCGAGCGGGTACTAAGTCAGACTAAGTAGCACTCAGTCAGACGAAGTTTCTAAGTGGTTTGGCGCACTTTGTCATATGTTCCACGGCGACGGAGTGCTTGTTCTCAATGCCCCCCCTGCCTCGATGAAGATGGTCTTCACACGGAACTTGCTCTTGCTCGAATGGTTGATGGACGCCCGTGGGTGGGACCTGGCAGATATTGCCTTCCACGTCATGCGTAGGATTCAAGGATGTCATTAA
>Ga0307489_10002874_pt1 | contig 11492 bp, 21 predicted proteins | sample SB12metaG_FD_202247 | JGI IMG/M metagenome (GOLD analysis project Ga0307489, IMG submission 202247) | Sea-ice brine microbial communities from Beaufort Sea near Barrow, Alaska, United States - SB 1.2 | ecosystem: Environmental > Aquatic > Marine > Coastal | place: USA: Alaska | collected...
CGGGTACAGCCCGGTATTACCTATCTGCTTGCTCACGGTGTACATACCTGTACGCATTAGCCTCCTTCTCTGCATCCTCTGTCTTATCCACCATACGCTCGGTGTCACGCTATCACCTGACCTTACCTTTACCTGAATGTGTACAGGCGAACCTGGCAGCGCCGTGCATGCGGTACCTCCTCATGGAGAACTTGACGCACGGCATGGTGAGGCGGCACCGGTTGACCAGTTGATCGCGCCTGGTTTCTACGCTTGAAGCTGAGATATGATGAACCGCTTTCAAACCTTGCTTTCAAAGTCAACTCGCGGCGCTACAGCATGGCGGCGCTGGCTGCGGCCAACTACGACTTCGCGCCGCGCAAGGTAAGGCAGCGCAGGTTGAAACCCGTGTTTGCAAGCACATAATAAGCAGTCTTTCGCCTTGGGTCGCCAACTCAACGCCCGTGTGTGTTACCACGTGCTACTCTATTGAATGCACCTGGTTTCAGCGCTCGGAAGTGAAATGTGATGGACTGCTTACAATGTTTGCTCCTAATTTCAACTTGCGCCGGTACAGCACGGAGGACTTGGGGGAGGGGGCGTTCGCCGCCACCATGAGCCCGGCGCACGTCAACGCGGCCAACCAGCTCAGCGATGCAGCGCAGAAGCGGTGGGGACCAATGGACCATGCTGTGGACAAGGGGGGCCACCTCTGCAGGAACCCTAATTAATAGCTATAACAGTTGGTAAGTGTTCGCACAGGCGCTTGTGGTCACACATGCACTTGTGGTCGGTCGTAATACATGGGGAGCGCTCAAGCCAGTCTCTTATACCATACGTCAGTAACGAACGGAAAGACGTACGTTTCATGTGGGTGCGTCCAGTTCGACATCCGTAACCCAAGAAAAAATAAGAAGGGAGGCATGCATTTTGCAGCATCGTTTCATAACTATAATCTTTTCTTGGGTTAGAGGTGTCGATAGACCTTCAATTCAGCGTTCGAATTTTCCTCGGGTTTATCACTCAAGAAAAACGTCGACTCCCACCCGACTCATCACATGCCAACACTATTTTAAGGGGCACATGGAACGAGATCATGCAGTCGGATCGCGTCACCTGGCATTTCCGAGGTCTAATTACCCAAGGGGAAATCCGTTACTGACGTGCGCTCTTATACTCTCGTTTTACATGGCGTTACATCTCATCCAATGACGTTGCGGGCTGCGTTCACCTGGCCATACGGTCCAATGATGTGGCGGGGTGCGATCACCTGGCCGTACAGCGCGGTACGACGGGTACCTGGCCGACGAGGTGAGGCGGTGCAGGTTGACCCTATCAAACCCATGTTGATTGCGTCCAGAAATGAGCGCTTGAACTAAAACTCTGATATACTGCTTTCAAATTTGCAATAATTTGCTTCCAATTTCAACTTGCGCCGCCACAATGAGGGCATGATGGCACGGCTGCGGGCGATGGTGCCTCGCAGCGCCGAGCTGTATCGGGCCGCGAAGGCGGGGTACCTCGCGCAGTGGGGGCATCCCATGGGTACGTGCTGATGGATGGGCATGTGCTGAGGGGCGCCTTGCGAGCTGTGAGCTGAGCGGGTGTGAGTGTGAGATGAGCTGAGTGGAGGCGAGTGCGATGTGAGCTAGTGAGCAGAGTGGGGGCGGGTGGGACAGGTGACCTAGTGAGCAGAGTGGGGTCGAGTGTGAGTAGCTTAAAGCTTGTTGTTGAGAGTGTTCCCTCTTCTCGACGTAAGTTAAAGTCTGCCTATCAAATTCGAGCCAGCAGTGCCCGCAACGTCGGCAGTGTCAGCAGTGTCATAGGCATCTATGGATGCGCCACCTGTGTCACCTGTGAGCCATGTGCCACATCTGCATTCTCGCTGTGCTCCATATTTAAGCATTCCACGTTTTTGTCGTAACCAACACTTGCGCAAGCCACATGATTTCTGTGGTTGCTGCAAGTTGCTCAGATGATGGTAAGCTCCATGCTGTTGGCCGAGCACTCGTATTGTCGTGTCAGGCACGTACTGGCATCTGTCGGGGGTCATTGTTGTCAATATCACGCTTAGATTTAATTACCACTTTACGAGTACGGACAGGTCCGACCATCCTTCGGCTGGGAGGAGACGAGACTCCCTACTCGTAGGCGAACTGGACAAGACGTTACTGAGAAAGCGTTATAGACCGCATATAATATAAATACGAACACAACTTCAAGCACGTGAGAGCGAAGCGAACGACCTAAGCCCAGTTCTGCTCGGTCTTGCATTAGCTAGAGCTTATGCGTAAGCAACAATACGCTCATCATCTTCCATTCGCGCAAAGCGACTTCGATAGATCAACGAAAGCCGGGACCAACAAAACTCGCTTCCTCTTCGCTTACAAAAACGTGCCTCTTCGAAGCTAAAGTATTCAACAAGATTCGAAGTGGCGCCAACGCAACACAGGTACGTCAAAAGCCACATAAGCGTTCCACGTTCTCCAAACATGCAACGAGAGTCTATCCTGCGAGAAACTCGGGTGAGTACGCTCAAGAAACGAGAAAGAAACCAAGACGACAGTCGCAGTCGCGGGAGAAAAACATTTTCTCGATCAGTCTTGTCAAAACGTTTTGTCAAATGGCTTCTTCGTCGGGCACCGCAAGTCTGGCTATCATGGAGACACTCATTGCTACCAGGAAGAGCATCGATGACATGGGCCGCAACGCCTACAAACCACGCAAGATGGAGACACCTGCCGCAGGCACTGTCGAATACAAGAGCTGCGGTATTGAAGGATTCGTTGCAAGAGCAATACAAAGTGCAAGTGGTCTCTGTGAGTATGGTTCATATGTCAGCGACCTGACGGACTCCGGCTCTATCACCTGGTGTAATACAACGACACCGACGGGCTTAACTCTATTTCCAAAACGGCGACGGACAGCATGTTCTCAAGCCGTGATGAAAGCTATGAAGGACACCATGTTCTCTAACGCGGGTGATGTCGACCCACTCTTCGTATTAGTGATTTTGTTCCACTTTGGTGTATTTTCCCACTTTCAAAGATGTCGGCCACTCTCAGATACTTATTCCGCATACCCCCCTTCCCTTAATTCCAGCGTGTGAGTTCCATTAGCAGGTTACTGTGTAAGCATGTATACAGAATCACCTGTGTGGCTCTAGATACCGCATCATCTCCGTCCCCGCCCGTGCACTCGGCCGTACCGATGGGAGCGGGCGCGTATTGGTACATTGGTGTGCTTACTGCGGCGATGGCGGCGGTGGGCAGCCTCGCGCGCCTGCCGCCGCGAGCCGCGCGAACGGTTCCACCAGCCGAGGCAACATTTAATATATCTGAGAAGCTTCCCGTATACGCATTTCCATTAGCAGCCCCTATGCACGCTAGCCTAGCGCCCCATGCACATCTCAGCGCTGAAAGTGCGCGCCGCGCGGTGCACACTGACTGATCAGGGTGCTGCGGATCCGAATATGCTTGTGCGTCGCGTCGCGGGTCCGTGAGCGTCGCGCCATCCTTGCGGTTTCAGTCGCACCCCTCAGCCAGCATTATCGTCTTGTGCGTTTTGTCACCGAAAACGTTAAGAGGCCCTGAACATGGGGCAAGACCTTCCCCGTCATTTAATACTACGAAGGTACACCTGACCTGAGCTGGCGACCTAAGACATTAGCACAAAGCGCGCGGAGGAGAAGTCATTTCCGTTCTTGATGTATGACTCAAGAAATGTGTCGACTCATTTACTTGGGGGATATCCCCCATGGCTCGTGGCGGGGGATATCCCCCATGCCCCCTTCAGCCCTTCAGGTCAGCACAACCAATTATTCGAAATGCGGTTCCCTGCCAAATTTTCATTCGAACGAAAATTTGACTCATGATTCTTGAGTTAAATTATCGTAAACGCGCTGTCACAATGTCCGCGCGCGTGTTGCGCCGCCTCCGCTGCGCCCACGGCCCTGTGACTTTAGACAGCTGCCAGAGTGCCAGCTGCCAACCTGCTACCCGAATGTTGTGATTTGTCTGTGATAGGCGCCGCGATTAGTGCGCGCTTTAGCCGAACCAAAACACGCACCTGACAACAGCCGCGCGCGCTGCGTCGCCACCGCAGCGCCCACGACCCTGAAACTTTGAGAAGCCTTTGTTGCGCCAATGGACATTGCCTTTCCCGAGTAATGCGAAACTACCGGCCCCGACGGCGCGTCGAGGGGCGTCTTTAGTCACTTTTTGCAAAACCAGAATGGCGCGCCCCGGGGGGCGCGCCGTCAGGGCCAGTAAAATTGCAATACTCGGCGAAGTCAACAATAGGTTCCAAAGTGTTGGGGCCGTGGGCGCAGCGGCTGCGACGCAGCGCGCGCGCGGCCGTTGTTAGGTGCGTGTCTTGATTTGGTTGAATCTACGATAATTTGAATCCAGAATCCTGAGTGGGAAATGATTAAAGAGCTATCGTACATGATTTTCGCAGAAACTCGGAATTCAGTAATTACAGGTGCATGACCTTAAACTAGGGTGGAGTGCTTCCAAGCACTAAGCTACGCTTGACGCAGCCTATCGGGCGACGCGACGAGATGATTGATTTTCGAGTTAGATTGTTGAACGTGGGTATTTGGGGCATATCCCTAAAGTTGTAAGTCCACGGGCTCAAGTGCTCAAACGCCTCCTCCTCCTCCTCCTCCTTCTCCTCCGCGCGTCTGTATGAGCATTCACCCTGAAGGTAAGTCGTGCACCGACCTCGGTCAAAGTGCTTGTTCTCAATGACCCTCATGCGAGGACGCGCTGCGCGAGTGCTTTGCACAGCACGTGCCGTCCAAGCGCGCCGAGGCGTGGCTGCAGCGCCTGGCGGACGTCAGGGACGTGGTGGCGGCGGGCAAGGGCTTCCACTCCTCCACTTCCCACCTCAACCTGAGCCGTCATTGTCATCGAAACCACTCAATGTTTCCCACAACAACTGCTCGGCTTAAACTCAGTGTCGGGTCTGGTATCGAAATTGTGGTATTGAAGTCCGTTCGACCAATCAGTGGTGTCCAAAGCGAAGGTCTGACCGCGCCGCCCGGCCGAGATCCGACATGGTCGCGATTCGTGAGTTAGTAGACCGTCGATTTTCGAGGAGATAACAGGGACTAATCCCTCCGACACTGAGTTTAAGCCGAGAAGTGGACGAGTGTAAGGCCCTGGCGGAAGACAACACAGAGAGCTTCGTGCTGGCGTACGGCAGGGGCGGGACACTCGTCCCCAACCGTTTCTGTTGTGTCTAATAATAATAAACACAATTTAACAATTACCATTTCGCCAAGTTCAATCGATAAACTTTATATCAGAATGCTTCGACAGACTGTATTCGCAGACAGCTTTATTTTTTCCATAATTATTATCGTATAGGTTTACCATTTTCCCTATTAGAAATCCTCCAATGCTGCCATGAAGTCGACTAGTGTTGATAACTTTGTATTTGTTGATTTCACCGAGGAATTCATATGCAGTTTTGAAAACCTTTGTCATATCTCTCATTGTATTGTCATAATTGATCATTTTCGATAGGTCCTTATTGTCTCTGGGGTCTTTATCACCTGTTTTTTTCTCCACATCGGTTCGAAAGAAATTCAAACTACCGGTGCCCTTGACTCGTTTCGGCATTTTGCTGAGATTGATATAAAATGCCATGTCGTTGGTCACATAAACGTTTTCTTTATGTGGAATTCTTCGTTGAACATGATTGAAGGAATCCATGTCTCTTGTAATAATAATGTCACTTCTTTTGAACATTTGTATCATCGCGTTTACGTCTTTTATGGTGTGCGGCAAAATAATCACCGTATTGTATGGAATGTTGTTCGTCACAAAGGTTTCACCGCCTTTGTATATGCCAACGATGTTACCACCTCCCGCGAAAAGAAGAACTCGGTTCTCATAAGTCATTTGCTCGTCACCGATTACGTACTTCAAGCCGATTTTCTCGAAGAAATCGGCCTTCCTAAAGCAATGAGAGCGTCACCTCCATTACCGGCATTGGGAACCCACACGACTTCCTCTTGCTTTTAAGACCTCACGGAGCTAAAATAATTAGCTCCGTGAGGGGGTAAATCCGCCAAACTGGATCGGCCAAACTGGATCGGCCGATTTCTGCCGAACTGCTCGTTGTAAACCGTCGTTTCTTGAGTCAATTTAGGGTGCCTGGTGCAACTGGATCTGCCAAACTGGCTCCGCCGATCTGGCTCGGTGAAAGGGGGTCGGCCATTCTTAAACGCAAGAGGACGACTTCTTCTTTCGCATCAATGTATTTTTGCAAAATTGGTTGAATAGTCTTAATGTCGTTTATCCATGGTGTGGGGCGCGGGTAACATGTGGCAGACCCCGCCGCGTCGTCGCCGAGAGAAACCTGTCCCCGGGTGGCGGCGCAGTTCGTGGCGGCTTCGTCCAAGTGCTCGCAGATGCACACGGGGCATTGCGGGTAGTTCAGGATGCCGGGGAACGAGCTCCTGAGGTAGCACGCGCGGCACCCCGTCTGATAGGGCCTTGCAGGTATAGTTGCACGCCATGTCATAGGATGCCGGCTAACTCAAGAACCGAGGGTTCGAAGTATAAGTATGGCGTGGCGTTGGATGACTTCGGACGCACCCCGAAGGATGGGCAATTATTAGCCAATTATGCATCTCGGGGGGAAAGGCAGCCGCTGCTGGATGAGGGGGGGGTGGCGCACGGGAGACCTGGGATAGGCGGGGTCGGGGGCGGAACAGTCACAATGCGCCTATAAGGGGGTTTCCGAGACTGTGGCGCCCGGCGGCGGCGGCGCGCTCGTAGCGGCGGCGCCGCTACACACACTTCCCCGTGCATTTATGATGTCCCCCCCAACCTTTTCGTGGGGCAAGGCGTCACCAGAAATCTAGGGTGTACCAATTTATAATTTTCCGAATGCGTTTTTTTTGTGCACACGGCCTTGTCTCGACGAGTTACCGCTGGCATCGCACTGGCATCAGTCCGCGCGCCGTGGGATAACGATGCGTTTCGCAATCTTCGTCGGCGGAACAGGTCCAACCGAGTCAATTGCGGCCGTTGCCGGGCGCGTCACGCACTTGTGGAGGGCTACGAAACGCGTGCGCGTCCCATTACCCGTTCCGAGGGGCGGTTGCACGCGCCAGGACAAAAGGAAACCATCGGAGCGCGCGCGACGGGTGGATTCGAACGTTGTGGAGGATCTTGGCTTGGTCAGCCTCGTACGAGGCAGGGTCAGCCTAAAAAGCACATTAGCGCTCAGCGCGATATGATGTTTTTGAAAGGTGGTCTTTTTTGTTTTTGAAACCAAAATGACACTTGATCGCAGTTGACCCAAGATCGGTTGAGCCAAGGATTTGCGATGCGAAAGCGCATCTTGAACGCGAATTGCTCGCGCCGTCGCGCGCGCACACGACGTGGCGAGCACGCGGGGGGGAGTTTTGAAGGGCGTACCTCAGGGTGAACGGGTGTCCGTCGCGTGTTTTGGCGATCTTGAGGATGTTCGGTGAAATTGCCGCGAGATGTGGCCGACGCGCGGAACGGACACCCGCGTACAGTGACCGAGCGGACCGTCTGAAACCGAATATCGTGTTTTCAAAGCGAGACTCCTATCAACGGCGCGAGCATTTGACCGTATGTAAGGTTGCATTCTATAGGCTGACCCTGCCTCGTAGACCCATTCCGCTATATGCCTCCCGCGCGAGCGCCAATGACTTGGGTCGCCAGTAGAATGAAAAAAGGCTGTTTTGAGTGGTCAATCGGCGCGAATGACGCGCGAACAACGAAGTACGAAGTGTCGGCGGCGGCAAATACGCTGCAGACAGTCCCCCTTAATATAGGCATTCGTGTCGACACGCGGGAAGGGAACGGCGAGTATCGCCGCCGCCGCGTCGTTGGGCCGCTTCCCCGTTTCTTGAGTCATTTTTCTCATTTTGTCGGTCTAAATGTGCGCATCGCCCCGAGTCGTGCCACTACTGTTCCGGCACTCGTTCAGCGGGAAGTACATCTGATTGTAAGACTGATGGATAGTGCTCGCCATCGCCACGTCACCCAAAGCGTTTCGAGCCCTCGTCGCTGAGTTGCATGACACCACATGCCGTGGCGAGCAATATCCATGAGTCCCTACCTCCACATGGTTGGACTGCGCTTTGTTGAGGTGCAGCGGCTGCACCCGGGGCGTAGCGGGACAAGTTGAATTTGAAAGCAACATTTGAAAGCAATTTATGACATTTTCGTTTCAAGCGCTTAGTTCCAGCCGCTTCCATCCTGCGTTTGATGGGATTAGCCTGCACCGCCCTACCCGGGCACCACCCGCCGCCGCATGAAAGGCACTGCGTGCGACGGGCCGCAACACAACTCGAGCTCCGTTGACGTGGCGCGATGGCATTCGTCGAGGAGTTGACATCCATTGACGTGGCGTGATGCCATTCGTCGAGGTGGTCCGGCCGAGTAGGTGGCGACATGTGAGAAGTGGTCAGAGCAGCAAACATCACACACAGGGTTTCAGTCCGACACTCCAACGACGTGTCATCCTGAGTGCGGCACCCTACCACCTTGGCTTCGAAGGTCTCAGAGCTCAGCTCGCACCGGGAGGTGTACAACATCTGCGGCAGTTCGTTGCAGCATTCGCTCGGGTTCAGAGTGCGTTGTTGGATAATGTGGCGAGCACAATATCCGCCAGGCCCTAACGTGGGGAGCAAGAAGCACCACGTGCGCGGCGGCGACAGCGGGCAGGGGGGTTATTTAGAATAAACACTCGACCGATGTTGAAACGACGAGCAGGGTCCGTGCAACTGTATGAGCACTTACGCTGAAGGTAAGTCTTGCGGGCACGTCCGATCTTGGGTCGAGTGCTTGTTCTCCATGACCCTCCTGCCTGGCGCAACGGGTTCCGGGGGGGCGGGCATGCCAAGGCGCCCAAGCAGGATAAGACCGTGTGGGCGCGATAGCATTGGCCAAGGTTCCCTTTCGGATATCCATGTGGGTGCCAATGTGCCCAATCAGAAGTATACGTGGGCTCTAAGGTGCTCAAACGTGGGTGCGATAGATTGACCAAGGGGCCCAAACGGAAGGAGACCGCGCGGACGCCATAGTATTGGCCAAGGTGCCCAGGCAGATATCCGCATGGTTGCCAAGGTGCCCAAATGTGTGGGTGCCAAGATGGTAGGTCATTCAAGGGATGCTTTTGTTACTCGTAGCTGCTGCAAGTATTCCTGCGTGCTATGAGCGGTGGCTACAATGATGCTTGTGGCATTACATACAGTGCGAGGTATGTTTCTCAGCTGCAGGCACAGAGACGTGTGACATCCCAGCAACTCAACATAAGTTTGGTGCAACAGATTGTGGTTGAGCACGCTCGCAAGCCATCACGTGCGACTCGATGAAGCGGCGTGCGAAACCTGGTACGAAGCGACAGGCTCAGTGTGCTCAGTGCGTGCCAAACCTGTACCCTTCACCTTGGAAACCCCTCCCCAAGCTTCAACTCACCGACGTTGAAAACATTACTCAATAACATAAACAACAAACGCGACTGCTCACTGGGCTGCGAGTAAACGCACACTGGTCATTTCCAATGCTCAGCGACGCAAAGCCTCGAGGCTTGCGGCGCACTGGCCCTGCACTTGGGCCCACTGCTCGTCTCCGTTAACCTCACTCAAGTCCGGCACGGAACTCACCACCTTGTGCACAAAGTAATGAACCCTCATCATGCCCGCACCGCCACCGCCACTCGCGCCGCCTACCAAGGCCCCCGTCGCGTCGGCCCCAAACATGGCTCTGATATCCTGCGTCGCCCTGATATCCTCCGCGTACGCCGTCCGGTTGTGATCCTTCCAGGGCTGAATTCTTTCCGCAATTGCGACCCCTGATTTGTTCGCGCAGTTGCTCTGCAGTTTCCTGCGACTGGACGGGTGATGCACGTGGTCAATGAGGCTCTCGCCCGAGGTGTACAGGCGCAAGTTGAACTTTAAGACAGAACTTGAAAGCAGGTTATCGCCATTCTGTTTCAAGCGTTGAAACCAGGCGCTTTCGAAACGGGTTTCAGAGAGAGACGCGTCAGTGTTTAAGAGGAGGCACCAACCAAGGCTTTCGCCTTGCCCCCCCTGTGACAGAGGGCTCAACATGCACCACCCAACCGAGGCGGCATTCTTGGTGATATCGAGCGGCGTCAACCCCGCCAGCTGTTGAAGCTGCCGGTACAGTTGTCTGTCCTCAGTGTAACCGCGCGAGTTAAAATTTAGAGCAACGTGTGAAAGTCGTTTATCATATTTTAGCTTCAAGCGCTGAAACCAAGCGCTGTCAACCGGGGGTCAGCATGGGGTCAAAGTGCGCCGCCCTACCTCGTAGCCCCAGCGCGTGATGCGCTCGTCGTAACCGTTGGGAACGGGCGCAACTTGAAACTGAGAGCAAAACTTGAAAGTGGTTCATCGTATTTCCGATTCAAGCGCTGAAACTGGGACTACTCGTAGCTGCTTTCAACACGGAATTCAACGTTTCAAGAGAGAGAGGGAGAGAGACGCTTCCGCGTGTATAAGGAGGCTCCAGGTTGTCGCCCTGGCCCCCGTTTCAACGTTTCAGCTTGCATCTCCACCCCACCGTTGATAGCGGTGAAGTCGGACAGTGTGGACATGAACACGCCTTGCAGGTGAGCGTCCTCCTCGTTCCACGCGCAGGGTGCCCGTGCACACGCACACACACGCCAACGGGTTGAAGGGATGCACTCGTCGGGTGAGGGCTGAGGGGCGACCAATATAAAGTTAAGGCAGCGGTTGCCGGAGCACAAACAAAAACACCCCAACGGCTGAATGGATGAAATCATTGGGTGATGACCGATGTGAAGGATAAGATAATGGGGCTGCGCTTGCTTGGTGGCGGGTGGCTTCCCCCCGAAAAGACAATCGGTATAACAACCCTCCTCACCCGTAACAATGGAGTTTTGTTGGCATAGCGGAAGGTGTCGTCGTCATCTTTGCGTGGGTCGTTCCAGTCGAAGAACAGCGGGCCAAGGGACTGGCAGATACAGATAAAGCTTGCCACATCACAGGATGGCATTTAACTAACGAGGGTTTAGACTAATAAAATGGGTAAAAGGACACACTGAGCAATGCCTGCCAGACCCTACCGCGGGCTGAGGTGGGTGTCGCAGTCATCTTTGAGGATGTACTTGGTGGCATTCGTGCCTCCCGCTACCACGCCGTTGAACACCACGAAGTTGTCGGCGGCGGACTGCACCCATCCCATTCCCGGCGGCGACAATTTGTGCACGTCGACGCTCTTGCCGCCGCAGGCACGGGAGGGAGACGCAGTTGTGCCAAGCCAAGACACCGACCAAGATAGGGTCGCTCCGAGGGTTGATGAGGCGCACAAGGCTGTGATCGCGCGCGTCGTCGTTGCGGCGAGGGCGCGGTCTGAGCTCCAGTCCACAATCACAATCTTCTCGACGACGTCCGCGGGCAGCTGGAGCCACGACCGAAGCGCTGTCCTGTACGCGGGGAGCCGGTCCTCGCCGAGCTTGCAGGCCGCCACCACCGT
>Ga0307489_10002875_pt1 | contig 11492 bp, 8 predicted proteins | sample SB12metaG_FD_202247 | JGI IMG/M metagenome (GOLD analysis project Ga0307489, IMG submission 202247) | Sea-ice brine microbial communities from Beaufort Sea near Barrow, Alaska, United States - SB 1.2 | ecosystem: Environmental > Aquatic > Marine > Coastal | place: USA: Alaska | collected 2017-05-06
TCATTAGTATCAATACGGTTAAAGCTGTAATTTTGTTTGATCCTATTACTATAGGATAAGACATTAAGTCCTGCGGCTTGTGTACTTACCCAGAGATTTTTTTCGCTGTCTAAAAGGAGATACCAAGAAAGGTTACTCGAAAGACTATTTGGATCGGCTTTATTATTTACAATGTGATGAAATTTTTCTGTGATAGGGTCAAAACGGCTCAGACCACCTCCGTAGGTAGCAATCCATATAATTCCTTGTTCATCTTCTAAGAGGTGTAATATCGAATTGTTATTTGGTCCTATTTCAGGATTGTTTTTATCACTTACATAGTGAGTAAAACTACCATCTGCATTTAACCTATTAAGACCTTGGTTAAAGGTAGATACCCATAATTGCCCTTTCATATCTTTAATTATATCAGTAACACTGTTCGCTGATATTGATGATAAGTTTAGGGCATCATGTTTATATGCTTTAATTGATTTTGTGGTTAAATTAACTCGATACAAACCAGAAGCTCTTGTACCTACCCAGAGAAAATTATCATCATAAAACAATATCATTATTCGTAAATTTTCAAAAAAATAACTTAAATCTAGCTCCATAACTTCATTATGACTAACTGATAACTGATATATTCGCCCGTTGTAGGCACTAAAAAAAATGCTTTCAGATGATGCTTGAGTAAAGCTAGTAATATTAGGACGATCAAGAGCGGGGTGTTCTCTGCCGGTATATTGGCGAAAGGTTGTCATGGCAGGATCCCACCGATTTAAACCATTAATTGTGCCAACCCACATCAAGCCGTTTTGATCTTCAAAGAAATTCATAATGTAATTACTACTTACACTATAAAGATTACTTTCTGAATAATTAAACCTTTCAAATATATTATTTTTATTATTATATATTGATAAGCCATTATCTGTAGCTATCCAAATGTTATTTTCAAAATCTTGATAGACATTATGTATGGTATTACTACTAATCGAATTATCATCATCAACGTCAAACTTAAAATGAGAAATGCTATTTTTATTCGTTGCATACTTTAATAACCCCTTATCAACCGTGCCAACCCAAATATTGCCTTGCTTATCCTTGAAAAGTGAATTGACATATTTATTAACATAATTATCATTTTTACTCGGAGCATACTTTATTGTACGCTTAAAGTTACCCGTTAAGTCGAATACTGATATACCGCCGCCATTTGTACCTACCCAAATTTCATTACCATCGGTTTCAATAATCGCGTAAACAGTGTTATGAGATAAGCTAAGTTTGTCACCCAATTTTTGCTGAATTTGAACTACATCCCAACTTTCACCTGTGATTGATAAAATATTTAATCCATTTTCTGTACCAATCCATATTTTTCCTTCACTATCTTCAAATAAGGTATTAATGCCATCGTTACTAATTTGTGCATTTTTTGTCTTAGTCGTTAAGTGTCGAAAACTTTTAGATTCTGGCTCGTACAGATTTAGTCCTCCCCCACGAGTACCAACCCAAAGCCTTTGATTTTTATCGACAATGATACGACTAATAACATTCGAACTTAATGAATTATCAATTGATGTTTTATTGTAGAAGCTGAGTAATTGATGACCATCATATCGATGTAACCCTTCCTGGCCACCAAACCACATGAAACCATTTTTATCTTGAGCAATTGTCATTACAAACTTATATGACATAGGATTATCAATGCCAAAGCTTTTAAATAGCTTTACTTCTTTAGCAAGAACAGTAAAACAACTGGTTAATAAAAGTAGTAATAATAGAGTTTTCTTCACAGTCTGATATGTCACTTAGTTTAATTTTGGAGTAAGTGAAATATTGACTTACTCCTACGAAAAAACCACCACGTCAAACATTTACTCTGCTTAATCGCGGTGGCTTTTGCTAACCAATACTTATTGTGGTTCTACCCAGTTATTAACACTAATCGTAGCAATTTCATTTTCTTCAAGGCTAGTTCTCCACAGCATGCCATCAGTACCAAAACCTGTTCTCCACAACATACCATCAGTTTCAAAGTTTGTTCTCCACAACATACCATCAGTAGTTGCTGTATCTTGCCAAAGACTATTAGCTTCAAGTGAGGTTCTCCAAAGCATACCATCGCCAGTAAAGCTTGAATCATTTACATCCCAAACATACTCAGGCCCAAGACCTTCAACATAAAAATCACCATCTTCATTAATATTTGATGGTCCAGAAAAATGTTCTTCGTCATTTAAATCTTTCGCAATATCTAAATTGCTATTGGCACAATTATTAGCCTCACTCGCTAAAGCATAATAAGCACTGACTAAACCGGCTCCTTGCTGAAAAACACTGTAACGCTTTGTACCATCTTCGTTATCGGCACTATAGGCGCTAGCCATTAATTTACACTTAACTTGATCAGGAGTTAATGCAGGGTTATCGGTTAACAGCAATGCGACCACACCAGAAACTACGGCAGACGCTTGTGAGGTACCTGACATTTCAAAATAGCGACCACCATCATGAAATTCAGGGTGTTCTGTAGCAATTTGAGAATCAAACGACATCAAGCCAGAGATATGACCACCTGGTGCAATAACATCTGGTTTAACAAAGCCTTCTGCGGTAGGTCCCGCACCACTAAAACTCGCTACTTTATCGTCTGAATAATTAAATGATGTATAATCATCAGTCATCGCACCGACAGTAATAATATAAGGCACATTACCTGGCACACCTATTGACATAGGATCAGGTCCTTTATTACCCGATGATGCAACAACTACAATACCAGCTTGCCAAAGTTTCATTACCGCTTTATTTAATGGGTCTTCCCAGTAATATGAACGTACAGGCCCGCTAAATGACATATTTAATACCCGTAAATTAATTTGGTCTTTAACTTGTAAAGCCCAATCAATACCACGAATAACATCGGCATAAGTCGCCTTACCTTCAGCATCAAAAGCTTTAATCCCAACATGTGCCGCATTTGGGGCTACACCATAGATTCGCCCATTACTATCATAATCGCTATTGACTGCAATACTGGCAACGTGTGTACCATGACCGCTTGCTTCGTCATCATAGTTACTGACACTATCATTTATAGCATCGTAAGTACCCCACGCTTTATCTTGTCCGTTTAAGTCTGTTGCCAAACCAGGTAATTGATCGAGTCCTGTGTCGAGAAAGCCGATAGTAACCCCTCCCCCATAGTTACCAGAGCCATGTACATAAGTTGCGTCAATTTGCTCAGTAATAACAGATTTTGGCTGCCATCTCCGCTTGCCATAACCGCCACCAGTCAGCTCAACCTCATGATTTATTGAAGATTTAATTTTTTGTTTATTTTGTAATGCTTTCAATTGCTCTAAAGTTAATTCAACTGCAACTGAATCAATAATATTTAGTTCATGAGTTGGCGTAGCTCCTAATTCTTTTAAGTTCTCTTTCAATAATGTGAAATTTTTTGCACTAATGATATAAGACTGAGCTTCACTAGACTCAAGCGTGGCTGATTTAAAGCCCATTAACAATGCTATAGCGATTAAGCCACCACTGATTAATAGCAGTTTTATTTTATTTTTTTTTGAAGTAAACAACATTTATATCCCCATTTTCCCGTGGCATTTTTTTAAATTATTTTTAAAACATTAGGGTGAGTAACTTCTTATGTTTTGCAACTATTAACAACGATCGAACTCATGTCAACATCACTTTTTAAAAGCTCTATACTTTTAAAAATACAAGCAAACACTATCACACCACTTACTAATTTTTAACTAACTATTTTCATTTTTAGTCGTTTAAATAAAACAAAAATATCCAGCTTTAATAAAGCTGGATATTTTAATTAATTAACTTTGTTTTTAAAATGAAACACTTGATTCAGATGAACAGTTATTAGTACCTTGATCACATACAGTATAAGTAAAGGTACCTGATGTTTTAAAACTATCGGTATAAGCGCCATCATTTGAAGTCGTTGATCTTAGTGCTCCATTACGAAAAACATCTACACTACTTGTTGACGCACCAGACCATGACAAATCGACCTTGTTTCTACCTTTAGAGTAATACCCGTTAGTCGTTAAACTAATATCACCGCCTGTTGGTGGTGTTACACCGCCATTACAACCATTACTGGTTAAGTACGCGTCAGCCGCCGCAGCTTTCACTATGCCATAACCAAAGTAAACATCATTTCCGGCTATACCGTTGTCTTGGGCTGTGGCTTTTAATGCGTCACGAATATCTGTCCCCGTACAGGCATTATGATTTGACCATACTAATGCCGCAATACCTGAAATAGCTGGAGTTGCCATTGAAGTACCACTCATAAAGCCATAGTCACTAGCACCGATGGCAATAGTGGCCGTTGATGCAGCTAATAAGGCACTACGGTCTTCCAATGTTGCGCCAACAGCTGGAATGCTTGTTGCGTTCGTATCACCAAGTGTGCCGTATAACATACCCGCTTCGTTGTTGATAAGAATAGCGCCTATACCACCTGAATTTTCACAATTTTGTACTTTGTCATGAAATGAAATAACACCGCGGTCAATAACACAAACATTACCATTTGCGCCACTATCAGTCGCTTCAGCTGTACCCATATAATAAGTATTGCCACTTGCGTTACCAGTATTTTCCATTGACGAAGAAGCATAAGCGACGTCATCAGCACTCATTGAAGCACTAGCTGCAAGTCCTGCAGGGTAAGTTGAAAGCGTATCGACACCACCAGCAGTAACTTCTACACAAATAGTTTCATCCGTTGTAGTTGTTGCGTTTTTACCACGACCAGAAGTTACGGTACAGCTGGGGAATTGTGAAAATCCTGCGATATTATTATTGGCGTCATTAGCACCAATCATCATCACTGAAGAATAACCTGCCGGAAATGAACGAACGTTATCACCATCGTTACCTGCAGCAGCTACAACTAAACCACCTGCGTCGGTAAAGGCTTTAAAGGCATTCTCTTCAGTGCTGTTAGCTCCACCACCACCTAAACTCATGCTAATAATATTAGCACCTGCTGTACTACATTTGTCAGCAGCAAAAGCTAAATCAGAAGAGTAGCCCCAGCCAGCCTCATTAAATACTTTAACTATGTGCATATCTACGCCTGGTGCCATACCAACGACGCCAATATTATTATCTGCAGCACCAATAGTACCAGCAACGTGAGTACCGTGTGGACCACCATGCTCGTCCCAGTTACCGGTACCAGAATCGTTATCCCCAGTGATATTATTCCAAACAAAATCCTGATTAGAGCGATCTAAACCCGAGTCAATTACACAAACTTTCATGCCGGCACTGGCATTAAACGTTAACTGGTTAGCTTGGGATTGATAAACTGCATAAGGTGTTAACTGCTGAGTCATGGCATTACCCGCATCATCATTATATAAAGATGATGCACTGCGACGTTGATCTTCTTCAATCATTTGAATATGTGGATTATTCATTAATCCTTTTACTTGCTCCAAAGACTTACCTTGGAAAGATGCAGCAAAATAACCGTTTCCATCTACTTTTATGTCAGCATTTAATTTTTTAGCGAGTGCTTTGACAATTCCTTTTTTACTTTGGTCAACTTTAATAATGTATCTGTCGTCAGCTGCTTGTGCAGAGAAGGTTGAAGTTACCGCTATAGCGATTAGAGAAGTTGTAAATTTAGAAATGTTCATAGATGCTCCACTGTTTATTTTATTAAGCTTTTTTATAATTATGATTATTTAATTTCAGGGCCTACTGCCTTGAACGTTCTTCGATACTAGCAGTTGTTAAAAATCCACCTAGTACAAACACGACATTTTTTACAAAAACAGCGACACATGAAAATAAAAAGATAAATAACAATTAGTTGATGAAATTTACGTTATTCAAGTTGTCGTATTTTCATTAAAAAAAGTCTGTAAATTACTATTCACTAATCAATAAAAACGACATGATTAATGTAGATGAAAATTCATCCAACGAAAAAAAATACGTGCAATGTCGCATGATTTTGCTTCCTCAAGCGTAAAAAAATTTAAATTGGAGCTCTACTCAGATGAGAAAAAAACAAATACTAGCTTTAAGTGCATTAACACTTTCAATAATCGCAGCTAGCAGTGTAAGCAACGCACAAACATTCGAAACCGCTGAAATAATACAGCCAATTCTTATTGGTACTAATAGTACATCAACAGCAGTCAATGACGACTTTAGCCAATGGCTAGACGAGCAAAGATTCAAAAAATATGACTTTACTAACCGTATTATTGTTAAATATAAAACCGGTTTTGAAGCTCAATCTTTAAATGGCTTGATTTCAGATAAAGCAATACCAAAAGGTTTAGCTAAAAAAGCAGGCCATAGCTTAAAGCATTTCAAAAAGTTAAAAAGCGGTCGTCATATTATTTCTTTCGGTAAGCAAAAGCACATTAATGACGTGAAAGCTATGGTAATGGAACTTAATAGTCACGCAGATGTTGAGTTTGCAGAACCAGATTATAAACGTTACTTAATGGCACAAAATCAACCTTGGGGCATTTCAGAGACGCAATCTGATTTATTAACTGATAACGATGCCGCAAATATGACGGTATGTATTATTGATTCTGGCTATGAACGCGCTAATCCAGATTTAAATGCCAATAATGCCTCAGGTACAAACAATTCAGGTACCGGTAACTGGTATCAAAATGGTGGTTCTCACGGTACTCATGTTGCAGGTACTATCGCGGCTGTAAATAACTCTGAGGGTGTTGTTGGTATCATGCCAAACACTAATCTGAATTTACATATTGTTAAAGTATTTAACGAAGCGGGTTGGGGTTACGTCGGCGATTTAGTTGATGCCGTTGATACTTGTGTAAACAACGACGCTAAAGTGATCAACATGAGTCTGGGCGGTGCCGGATCAAGTAATACAGAAAAAAATTCATTACAAGCTGCTGCGGATGCCGGTGTGTTATTAATTGCTGCTTCTGGTAACGATGGAGATTCCACACTATCTTATCCAGCATCATATGATGCAGTAATGGCGGTCGGTGCACTTGATCAAGGTCGTCAGCATGCTGAATTTTCGCAATATACCCCACAAGTTGAAATTTCAGCACCAGGTGAAGCTATTTTATCTACCGTTGCGGGTGATGGCCGTTTAGGTTATATCACTTTAGGTTCAACAACCTACGGCAACGATGAAGTGGTACCACAAACCCATTATATTAACAGCGGTGGAAGTTTTGTTGTTAGTAACGTAAACAGTTCAGCTAATGGCGTTTTAGCCGCGTGTACTCTATCAGGTGCTAGCACTTACAGCTGTTCAAATGTTGCTGGAAATATTTGTTTAGCAGAGCGTAACGATAATCAAAAAGGCAGCAACTACCCTGAAATCAATCCAGCTAAAGCCTGTGCTGACGCTGGTGCATCTGGCGTTATCGTATATAGTAGTAGCGATCGTCCAGGCCTACAAAACCCATTTTTAGTTGATGCTAACACTGATGTGACCGTACCTACAGTATCTATAAACCGTGCATTAGGTTTACAACTTATGGGACAGTTAGGTACAAATGCTGACTTGAATGTTATGGGTAATCAAGACTATGCTTATTACAACGGTACATCAATGGCAACGCCTCATGTAACGGGTGTAGCAGCCATAGTTTGGAGTAATAATCCTGACTGTACAGCAACGCAAGTACGTGACGCCTTAAAATCAACAGCAATTGACTTAGATGTTACCGGCCGTGATGACAAAACGGGTTACGGTTTGGTACAAGCAAAAGCGGCTTCCGATGCATTAGCAGCAAGCTGCAGTAATACGACACCGCCTCCAACAGGTGGCAATGTATTAACAAACGGGGTTGCTAAAACTGGTTTATCAGGCGCTGCCTCTGAAGAATTTAGCTTTACAATGGAAGTGCCTGCAGGTGCTACGGAGTTAAGTTTTAATATGGCTGGTGGTACTGGTGATGCTGATCTTTACGTTAAATTCGGTTCAGCACCAACAACGTCGAGCTATGATTGTCGCCCTTATAAAGGTGGTAATGCTGAGTCATGTCCAATCACAACGGCACAAGCTGGAACTTATCATGTAAAAGTTATTGGTTACTCTGCATTTACTGGTGTTAGTTTAACGGGTAGCTTCACAGAGAGCTCTACTGGCGGAGGCGCTAAAGGTGGCAGTGCTTCGGTAACTGATATTAATGTGGCTCGTGGTGCATGGACTTACTATACTATCGACGTACCAACAGGTATGGCTACGCTTGATTTCAATATGAGTGGTGGCTCAGGCGATGCTGATATGTATATTCGTCGTGGCTCACAACCAACTTCATCTACCTACGATTGTCGCCCATATAAAACCGGCAACACAGAAGCATGTCCATTTACTAACCCTATTGCAGATACATGGCACATTGGTATTTATGGATACTCAGCAGCAAGTGGCATTAGCTTAGATGTAACATACAACCCATAATAGCTTTTAACTAGATCACAACTAGTATTTTAACTAGGGTGAGCTTAACACCTCTCCCTTTTTTGCTTACGAGTATATTAATTAACTGTTCACCTTTGGATTGTCTCCGTAGTAAATTTTTTCGTTGTAAGCACGGCTATGCTCACTAAGTTTTGGTCAATCATTTAATCTATTTGATGGTGATTTTACTCACTGATCATGTGAAATTTTTATTAATTTAAAAGCTAAGCATCTAACTTCCCTTGAGTAATCATGCTGTAAGAGCATTATCAAAAATGTAATTAGTGCCTACATAATGATATATCTTTTATTTTAGGAATTAGTGAGACTATCACGTATGAACTAGGTAAAAGTAACAGTTACTTTTAGTAAAACGTCGATACAAGTTATTTTCCGGAGCTATAATAGTTAATAACTATTCATAGGTTAGACATTAAGAGAAAATAGGATGCAGACCGCCCTTTAATCCTCCTTTTTCCTTATTCTCTTGTCGGATACGCTCTTTGGGCATATTTTGATAAAAATTTGATGGTTTTTTGCCATGTTTTTTTCAGTGTCGATATCACCCCTTGTGCTATTGCCTCCATTAATTGATAAAACCAACCTTGAGTGTTTTTTGCTACCATAAATGTTGATAGCTCAATACCTGCCAGTTGCTGAACGCTCATGCCTATTCGCCGTTTAACTAACAACGTCAATAAACTTGCCCACACCAAGCCTTCCATCATGGTCGCTTTTCTTTTATGAAATTTACCCAAGTTGCAATAGGATTTACATTATTTAAAAAGTAGCTCTATTTGCCAGCGTAAACTATAAGGCTTGATCTCCGCTTCTGCGTTAAATTTCTCTCGGCTTAAATTTATTGCCCAATACGTCGGCTCATTTTTTCCTTTAGGGCAACTGGCAATCAAGCGATAATTAGTTTTACCCTCTACATCCATCTCAACAATAACGCTGCGGCTAATATACTTTTTAACCTCTTTTTATTTTTTGTGCGTAAACCGCTTTAATAATTTACCATGGCGATTATAAGCAGCAGTAACTAATGGGTTAACGGTCGTTTTAGCCCGCACAACATAAAAGCCTCCCGCGGTATCAATAGACACAAAATACAATAACTTAAAATATCCTCTATCCGCTAAAAACAAGGTATCAACTAACGATTTTGCATCAGGTAAAAAGTCATATTCATCTTGACTATCTGGACTCACTGAAAGGTTTTCAGGATAACCTTTAAGCACATCCCAACTCACATGAACCTCTATTGCCGCAGGACTTATTTTAGTAAAACGACCTTTGAAGTTATCTTTTAAACTATCATGTACTGCAAATGAGCTTCCGTCTTGTAATACTATTCGCTTAAAATCACCCAGTTTTACATCTGTGCCAAGTATCTGTTGCTGCCATTCACTTAACGCCACATCAACCAATGATTTCATCAACTGAGTAAACTCTGGTTTGCTCAGTTGATTGTGAAAAGGCTTATACTGGACATCAGTTTCCGTTAACTTCACAAAATAGCGATGCAAATCAGTGATAGTATTTACTGATTTATCACCTAAAGCGGTTGTTAACGACATCACGAGTTCAAAGGGTTTTATTATTAGTTTACGACTACAAAATCGGCTAGATTTTCCTATTTCGTTGATATTAAAATCATTAAGCACTTTTGTTATTTTTTTAACTTAGTATTATGTTTATGCATGCTCTATTTTTGGGATAGCTAGTGGTTTGGCGATTACTATCAGATCAAATTTAGAGCATGTTTTCAATTATTTTATTTCTTAAGATCCAACTTATGAATAACTATTAACTAATAGCAAACAAACAGTGAACTTTCTAAATGGCTTAGCGAATAAATACCGCTAGAGTGAACTCAAAGCCATAAACGAAGCCTTTATAAACAAACACTTCTATTGCTGCCATTATTTTTAGCTTGATATAAGGCAGTATTAGCTTGTTCAAATATCGCTGCCCAGTTTAACCCCTTTTCTCGTTTACTACACCAATAGAAACAGCAATTTTAGGTAAATAGGCTTTTGAGTCTCTTTGCATTAATTTTAATTGTGAAATGGCTAACCTAATATTTTCTGCAACTTCATATGCCTGTGTTTTGGTTTTATTTACCATAACAACAACAAATTCCTCACCGCCAAAGCGAACGGCAATATCGTTATCCGATATAGATGATGTAATCACTTTATCGCCAATAACTTGGCCAAATTTATCATTGAAACTTTTGAAATGGTCAATATCTATTGCTAATGAAGAATGCACTTGTTCAATATCTAATTATTTTAACTTAATATCACAGCCACGACGATTATATAAACCGGTTAAATAATCAACTATAACTTCATTTATAACTTCATTACCTGCGACTTGAAGCTTAGATTTCAAAAAATCAACTTCTCCACAAGTCCTGGTCAGCTCTGAAAATAAGTCGCTATGCTGTTGTTGATAAAATGTAATATTCTTCATCAAAAAGGTGACAATATTTTACATAGATTTATGGTCTTGATGTTTAGAAAGTGCTTCTACAGATTTTATTAAGTTAGAAGTTGCCGCTTAGGACTATCTACTTGTAACTTTAAAATTTGCTTTGCGCTTAATTGCGCTATCTTAAATACACAGGCTTGAATGAGGATGTGGGAAAAATAAACTTTGCACTATTATGTAAAACAGTGATCTATACCAATTTGATTAATTAACTTCCCACTTTTATCCAATCTCTAGAGCAAAGATCTATCACCCTAGATGCATCTGAAATAAAAATATTCCAGGCTCGACTACATTCATTAACAATATCTTCATATCCGCTAAAACATCTGTTCGCTAATTCATTTTGTCTCATCCATTTCCATACTTGCTCAATAGGATTTAGTTCAGGTGAATAGGGTGGTAACTTTATGATTGATAAGTTATCAAATTTTTCGGTTAAATGGGCTTGATGCCAAGCTCCACCATCCACCACTATCACGGCGTGTCGTCCTTTGGATACCTTTTGGGCAATCAATGCTAAGTG
>Ga0307489_10002876_pt1 | contig 11487 bp, 13 predicted proteins | sample SB12metaG_FD_202247 | JGI IMG/M metagenome (GOLD analysis project Ga0307489, IMG submission 202247) | Sea-ice brine microbial communities from Beaufort Sea near Barrow, Alaska, United States - SB 1.2 | ecosystem: Environmental > Aquatic > Marine > Coastal | place: USA: Alaska | collected...
TCATTCCCTTAAATTGAATTTGTCGAGATTCAAAGCCACGTACTCTACGCTTAGGCCCGACGTACACGTATTAGTACAGCACACGGGCAACCGGGTCCATCATGGCGATGGACAAGGTAGGTATGCCACCACAGGGGGGAAACATATGTGGCACTTGTGGCGCCGGGTTCGCTCAGCGATCGCACCTCAACAGACATTTTGAAAGGAAACACACAGACCAAACCACCCCCCAGGCAGTGGCCAAACGTCAGAAAGTTAGGGAGATTGATAGGAAAGATAAGCGCGAGCGTCGCGTGGATAATCCGATCTTGCGAGAGAAGCATAGGCTTGAAAGTCAAGTTGGCCGACTGGTAAAGAAGGTTGGTCACACGAACGAGGCACCAGCGCCGCTGCCTGTGGTTGACGGGGCGGCTGCGACGGTGGTCGACACGGCGCCGGTGACCGCGACGACCGCCGTCATCGCGCAGCCGCCTGCTTCGGTGGCGATCGCCGCCAATCCGTCTGCTCGCGTGGCAATAGAGTCTGAACTTCTGACAACGGCAAACGTCAAGAGCTTCTTCACGCCAAAGTACGAGGCGCCGCGATCGAAGGAAGAGCGCGCGGCCAACCCCCGGCCCTCTGAGGTGTGGGGGGTGTAATAAAGATACAACGAATCGGATCTCTCATGCATGACTGTGTCAGCGCCTATGCACCCGCGCCTACCATAATGCGGTTTTGGTGTGTACCGACATGGGTTTTACACGTTTGGACATTTTATTTACATGCTTCTATGGTACAGCGCCACAGCTATGTATCAACCAGTAGTGGCTGTGTGACACACATTTTCAATCTCAAACACACTTACCCAGTGACACCAGCGCACCTTCTTGGTGGCCTTGGTGGCGTTGGTGGGATTCTTGGATATTCCGTGAGCAGCAACGTTTGTCGGATGTGGAGGTGATGTCGACAGCGCACCGCGTATTCTAGCCAGGCCCAGCGAAGGCGCGGAGTCTGGAGAGGAGCTCATCGAGACCGCAGAGTGTGTTGGGGTAGTGGATCGACAGTCCATATCGTGCGAGATTGCTTTGCGCGCATTTTTATTGACAGTAGCCGTGCGTTGTTGTCGTCCTTTGAACGCCAGTCGATAGGCGTGCAGCGCCGCTTCAAGCGGTGCATACGGAGTGTGAGAAACCGCATGGCCAGGAGAAGCAGAATCCTGGCTGCAGGCGCCCCACTCGCGGCGCAGCGTCTGCCATGTACTCTGTTTCGGTCGTGCGCGGTGCGAGCGCAGCACATCCACGCCCGTACTCGCGCGCTGTTGGCCTGCTATCAGCATGGGTTGCGTGGAGCTGGCACCGATACGCCTACTATGGTCGCACACCGACGCTGCAGTGGTACTCGCATTGATTTTCATATTAACACGGGCAATGGCTTGCTCCAGTCTGGACATAGAACAACAGGTTGGTGGGTTTACCGTAGGGTGTACTAGTCTGCTGCAGTCGGTGTTTGCATTCGTACCCGACGGCGTGTGCCTCTGCGTGGGGTGGGGGGATTTGCGCCCAGGCATATTCCGGGTTGGCAGCCTCTTGGGCCCGAACCCTACGCTGCCGTAGGGTAGAACCTACGTGTCACGTGATGTAGCGGATTTATATAACACTTTGTACTAGAAGCGCACAGGGCGTACATCCGACACATGGTACATATTGAGACCGTGTACCACAGTGACCTCGCGTGCTCGCTTTATGTGCACCAACTTGCAGAGGTCGGACGGGTCGAGCCGGTGGAAGATACAGCCCCTTACGCATCGAGGGTCGTCACACTCGGGTGCGTTCGCGGCCTTTGGCGGCGGCACGCGCCACCTGCTTGGCGGCGTACAGAGACAGCGGAAGCCCCAGTCATACTGCAGCGCGCAGCGCACTCGCGATGCGACGTTGTACATCCGGCAAAGAACTGCTACTACTAGTGCTACCAGTACGGGGACATTGTGACATACCTTAAATACTGACTCACTCACCCACTCACTCACTCACTCGCTGACTCGCCCGCCACCACCACCACCGCCCACGCACCGCAATGTGTGGCCACAGGTGTACGCCGAAAAGTAAGCAAGCAAGTTAGCTGCTTCGGGGCAGCTATTAAAGCACCCGCCGAAGTACAGCCGGTCACAAAGACATACATGTACAGACACGGTACGGAACACTGCAGGGCGCGCACGCGCTACGCGACGGCGCAGTACGTAATCAGTGTTGTTGTCGCGCGGAAGGCACCGCCTGAATGGGTCATCGACGCCGTACATGTCTTCAACCTCGTCTTCCGACTCGCCATGCTGGTTCTTGGCATCGTTGTGTACTCGGGCGGGGGGTTCAACTCGTCCCCTGCGCTCACGGTCGCGGAGTACAGGTACGCTGCGTGGGACGACGTGGCTGGGCCCGGGGATGTGCCCCCGGGCCCGCTGATCATAGTGCCCGCGGGCGGCCAGCTGCTTGGGGCGGTGTGGTTCATGCTCACAACTGCCTGCTTGCTCGGAGACGGCGAGCGTTTCCTGTCCAAGGTTTGCGGCGTGCGTACCAACCGCATCGACTACGTGTGGCATTTTATCATGGCTGTGATCTCACCGCTTCTCGTGCTTCTCGTGGCACTCATGCTCGGCACACACAACATCCCTCTGCTCGTGGCTACGACGGTGCTCTGGTCTTTCACCGTGGTCATCGCGCAGCTGGCGGAGAACATCTGCAAGCTGGTGAACCTCGAGGAAGGCAACGGCTCGGGGTTCACGTCGATCGCGCTGCCGATGCTGCGTAGCTGGCACGACTGGATACTGACGCTGACCACAATGCTGGTGCTGTACCCGTTTATCTGCAACATTGTCAGCGACCGCTCGCAGGTGTCCACCTTGCAGATCATGCTAGGCGTCTGTCTGGTGTGCCTCTCGCTGTCGCTCGCTACCATACAGCACGGCCACCACCGGTTCCTCAAGAGAGTACAGAGGACGTGGCCGTGCAAACTGCTGCGCGAGTACGAGTCTAGCGAAGCCGCGCTGCTGGCCTCGGGCGCCGAGACGCGCCCCAGCAAGCTGCAGAACCTGCTCCGCAAGCTTACGGCCCCTCGTCTGGACAGAGGCGAGGAGCTCTACGAGAACTTGTACGGCACACGCGTCTACTCGCAGCACCAGCATCCCGCTTCGGGGGGTGCTACTACTACTACTGCTGGCCGGGGCGGTCCTGATGCGGCGGCGGCGTATGGGAGGGACGTGCACCCTGCCAGCAGCCCTACTCACAGTTTCAAATGGAACTGTTACAAGGACATGCCAGACGACGCCTTCAACCGCCTCTACGGGTGCCAGGTCGTCGCGGGCACCGCCATCACTGCCCCGCCAAAATACACGATGAACGCGGATCTGCAGTATGTGCCGTGCACCGGCTTGCGTGGTCGCGACGCACTCGCACCGCGGCATAACCCGTACACCGTTGTGGACACACACGACGAAGACGCTCGCTGCGCACGCATGCGGGTTATGTACCTCGTCGAGTGGAGGCGCCACTATGTCCTAAACCTCCTTATCAACACGATACTCATTGCGTCGCTCTTCGAACTGGACGCGATGGGAGGAAGCAGCAGCAGCTTTGCGGCGGATGTGACTCACGCGCCAAAGTGATCCTGTGGTGGACGCAAATACATGGTGATGGACTTGCTGCGACACTGCATAGGACCGATCACACACCCGCATGCGCACGCACACACACACACAAACGCGCGCATGTAGACGTAGATGTATGTACGCACTCGCCCTGAACCTACAGCCTAAACCGTAAACCACGCACCGATCCTGCCCCTTAAATGGCGAAGGTCCATATCGTGCACGGCGAGTAAGGTCTGCACGCTGGCGTGCCTCGCGCGGACTTCGCGGCATTGTTGGTCGCCAGTTTCAGCCGCCAGCCCTCCTCCTAGAGACCGACTCGACAGGTCCAGAGCGGAGACGCCCTGCACGTTTTTGATGTACAGACTCGCACCGCAGCGCAGTAAGATCTCCGCCATGTTGGGGTATGCCCGGTGCACGGCTTCGTGCAGCGGCGTGTCACCCACGGCGTTCGTGCAGTTCAGGTTGACCGCTGCGGTGACACAGAGCGAGCACGCGAGCGCGTAGTTGTCTGCCCGCACGGCCAGATGTAGGAGCCCGCTGCCAAATTGATCTCTCGCGTGGTGGATGTCTACCACGTGCGTGATGCCGCGGAACGCTGCGACCGGTAGCTCTGCCAGATGGTTGACGAGCGCCCTGCCGTACATGTCGCGCGTCTTGGTGTTGGCCCCTGCACAAATCATCGCCGTGATGCAGTCCTCGGACCCGGAATTCATAGCGCGATGCAGCGCGGTCTCGCCTGCCTGGTTCAGGCTGTTCGGGTCTGCCCCGCAGTCCACGAGTAAAACGGCGATGCCGGTGTTCCCCTCGTGCGCGGCAAGATGCAATGGTGTGTTGCCTTGCAGCGTCCGGTCGCCCACACGGGAACCTGCCTCAAGAAGGAGAACCACTTCATCGAAGTAGTTGAAGCGCGCTGCCGTGTGCAGCGCACCTACCTCGTACTTGAGCATCGTGCAGACGATGCCGGAACTTGAAGAAAAACTCTGGCGCGAAGACGGCCCTGGATTTGGGCTAGATGCCTACTACGCCTTGTGAATACATGGACGTGTTGACTCGTGTCACCGGGTATTGTGTTTACACGTGTCGTGTGCCTTGCCATGCCACACAACCTGTTTATGGTTTAATTTAAATTGATATCCACAGGCCTGTAATGTCATTTAGCGGCCTGAAATGTCATTTGCGGGCCTGGAATGTTAAATTCGAGTTTCGCGCGCTCACCGACCACGATGGCGGCACGCGGTTTCGCAACTTGCGCGTGCGCCGGCGCACCCGCGCACACCGCGCCCGCAAGAGCCATACCGTACGCTGTCCGATAGCCAGTGCGACCGAAGCCGCGCGTCAGATTGCGTGCGCGCGCTCGGTGCGCGCGGCTACGCGCATACCCGCGCGCACGGGGCGCCATGGCCCGATTTTGGCGCCAAAACCCAAGGCAGCCCGTGCGTCCACTTACGCTGTTAACTTTACGGACGCGTTTTAATGAAGGGCGTATTCAAGGTCGTGTTGACAGACTGAATTACATAGATGACTGTCCTAAATTACGAAAGAGACGCAGAATGATGACATGATGCAATTTAAGGTCGTTTAGATGGACTAAATTACATAGACGACTCTCTTAACTTACAAAAGAGACGCTGAATGATGACACGTGGCAATTCAAAGGCGTTTCCCATTGTTTCAATTCATTTCGGACCGCATTTACGGACGTGACCGCCAAACCCAATTCCCTCAGAAACCCAGGGGGGGTCTTCGCAATTCCCCAAACCAGTTCCGTTTCCGTATCTATACCTGTATATATACATATATATATATATATATAAATTAATATTAATTTTTTTAAGAGAGAAGAAGAGAGAGAGAGAGAGAGAGAGAGAGCTCTAGAGAGCTCTAGAAGGGTGGTTAAGGGAGTGACACGTGTAATGTGAGTAACGTGACCAATTAGTTCCTTATCGGGATCGGAAGCCGATACGCGATTCCTGGAATCTGAGGACCCCCATGAGGATCTGAGCCAAAGCGATTTGCGAGCTGTGGATTTTTCCATAACCTGTCTGTAATTTGATTCAATCTGGTTTGTGCATACTGGGTGATACGACACGTGTACATAAAAGTTCCAGGGCGAGACCTACCACCAAATTGACACTTGAGTACTCTCACGACACGCCTGCAGGTTTATTACACAGGCAAGACCCAACAGCACAAACCGGAACCCCGCCAAGGCCGCCACCGCCGAGACCGCCACCGCCGAGGCCGCCACCGCCGAGGCCGCCACCGCCGAGGCCGCCACCGTCCTCGCCAGCAACAGAGAACGGCGCGCAGGTCATGGCAAACGCAAACCAGCTTCTCTACTTGGAGAGCTTGCGGCAAAACATGGACGACGAGACAGTTCCGTTTTTGTGTACGGCATTCTTCGGACGGTCTCCACAGCCGCCGCCGCCCCCTTCACTGCGGTGCCATGAGGTGCTGCCGCCGACGGAGCCGCTGCCTAGGGCGGCGTTGTCGTCTCCTGCCACACTCGCGTATTCTCCGCCGCCCTCACCGCAGTTGGGGTCGCTCAAGTCCCCGGAAGAGACCACCTGGGACCAGGGCTTCCGGTGGGGTGTCCCCGAGGACGAGTGGCTGGCCCAAATGACCGAGCACGCAGCACCGAGCGTGCAACACGCAAAGCGTGTTGTGCCGAACGTCGTCCACACACCGGTGGCGCGCAGAGCAGTACGCGCCCAGGCGCGCCTCTCCCGCAAGCAACACCCGTTCTACACGGAACATCACGCTACGCGCACGAAGCTGCAGAAGCTGCAGCGGCGGCTGGCCCAAAAGCAGCGGGGCGAGCGACAGCGGCGACGCGATCGCAAGCGTGCCGCGCCGGAGGACCATATGGAGCTCTAACCCTGCCGAAGGTGAGATTCAATAAAGAACTAACTCCATTGCGCGTATCTGAATGCAACGTCCCTGTGCTTGGCTGCTGCGTCGTTTCTGCGCTTGGCTGCTGCTGCTGCGTCCCTGCGCGAGGATGATGCGGCAGTGTCCCTGCGCGTCCATTTTGCTGCGGCGTTGTGTCGAGTGTCGGCACCTCTGTGGAAGGGTGCTGTGGCGTGTAGCCAAGTGGCGGCAGTGAGGTGCAAGGGTGGTTTCTTCTCGGCGCCCAGGAGTACCCAGCACAGACCAAGCCCGTGTAGACCCAGAGAGACCACGATGAGAAACAGCACCTTGCTACTTAAACGCATCTTCAAGCCGAACAAGGGTGGTTGCCTGGTGGTACTTGCATTAACTAGCATGGCTCCGCGAAATCCCCACCTTTCTCTACTAGGGTGGGTGTCTGTGTTATCTTACCTTCATACAAGTACAGTAGAGGCACACGGACCTTACATAAGCGAGGAAACAGTGTCGCACGCACACGGTGTCTGATTCGATTTATTCACCACACCACATCACACCACACCACACCACTCACTTACCATGCTTCCCACCGTTGAACGAAGCCGAGCAGTACCGCTACGAAGCACAGAGCTGTATATGGGCTTCATTTCACGCATCAAGACGCCGCGAGTTTGTTCATATATTGCAGATTGTACACCCGAGCGTACCGCACCCACGCCCGCCGAACCAAACCCTACCCCTTCCCACCCACCCCCCCCCCCCTCACGCCTTCGCACCTTTCCCACGCCTTCCCACACCCCCCACGCCCTCACACCTCCCGTCACCATTCACCAGCCCTAACGAACACAGCCCTACGGCCTAGCGCGGGGCCTCACGTGGGTGAAGGAATTCTACTTCTTCACATTTGGGTTCAGGAATGTTGTGACCGTGCGCGGCCGCTTGGTGCCCGTCCGGAGCACCTTCGCGGCTGCGCTTAGCCGATCGCGTTTTTTGCCGGGGGGCGTCGCCTTCACGCGGCTTGCGGAGCCGCCCCCCGAAGCGGAGCCGCCCCCCGAAGCGGAGCCGCTCCGCGCGCGTTTTTTGCCGAGGGGCGTCGCCTTCACGTGGCTTGCGGAGCCGCCGCCCGAAGCGGAGCCGCCCCCCGAAGCGGAGCCGCTCCGCGCGCGTGTTTTGCAGAGGGGCGTCGCCTTCACGTGGCTTGCGGAGCCGCCCCCCGAAGCTGAGCCGCGCCCCGAAGCTGAGCCGCGCCCCGAAGCGGAGCCGCCACCCGAAGCGGAGCCGCGCCCCGAAGCGGAGCCGCCACCCGAAGCGGAGCCGCGAAGCGGAGCCGCCACCCGAAGCGGAGCCGCGCCCCGAAGCGGAGCCGCCACCCGAAGCGGAGCCGCGCCCCGAAGCGGAGCCGCCACCCGAAGCGGAGCCGCGCCGCGATCGCCCTCGTCGTCGTCGTCGTCGTCGTCGCCCTCGTCGTCGTCGTCGTCGTCGTCGCCCTCGTCGTCGTCGTCGTCGTCGTCGCCCTCCCATGGCGATTCGTCGTCGTCGCAGTGGGGTGGTTCGAGGCCTTCCATTGGGATGCCCGAGTCCGTGTTGTTGTCCTTGATCCGCAAGCCCGAGTAGATCAAGTCGGTGGTGGGATCCTTGCGCGCCGTGACCATCTCCGCCGCCTTTTTCTTCCACCAACGCACCAAGACATAGTACGCCTTCTCCAGGAGGTCTTTGGTCGTAAGCTTCACCGTGCCGGCGGAGTCGCGGAACAACACCGCGTTCGGGTGAAGAAGGCCGCGCTGCTCATCCACGTTCTCGGTGTGCGCGTGGACAAACTTCGCCTTGACATCCGGCTCCTCGTAGCCGTGCAAGAGCCAACGGCCCGCATACGCCCCGACCCAGCCGCGTTCCTTGAGCCACACCTTCTTCCGGTCGGCAGGGACGACCTCGTTGGTTTCGACGAGTGCCATCTCACCTCCACCTCCATCTTTCTGGCTACCATCGAATACCCCGAAGACGGCCTCCCTGACGAGCCCCGTGATGCCGCACTTGAAGTACAGCGTGCACACGACGAGGAAGAGGTGCGTCCCGAAGACGCCGTCGGGGTTGCTCGGCGTCGGAAGGCTCCCTTTCGTGTTGTCGCCGTACCAGGTAAGCATACTCGATGTCCGCGGGAGGTCCTCGAAGTAGCATTCCTTCTCTTTCTTGTGCTTGATGCACGCCGATCCCTGCTTCACAGGCAGGCGCACACGCGTTAGCGACTATACCACGCTGTGCAGGACAGGGCACGGCGCACAGCACGCGCATGGTGTGTGTGTGTGGGTGGGTGAGGCTGTGTCTGGCAACGCACCGGCTTTGCGTCGGCGTTCTTCAGGTAGTTCTTCGCCTCCTTGTCATATTTGTCCTGCTCCTCCATCAACAAGATCTGCTTCTCGATATACTGCTCTGCCGTCACGCCCGGCCGTGCGGCGTTAGGGGCGTCCCTGATGTTGGCCTCGATGATCTCCCGGTGTCGCTGCGAAAGCTCTTTCCATTTCCCAAGGCGCTGAGCTTTCACTATGTTGTGGCGCGACAAGGCCATCGCAGCGCGCGCGGTCTTGCGGCTCGAGGTGGTCGCGACGGTGGCAGTGGAGGGAGCGGGGGCGGTGGCGGAGGGGCGGAGGTCGGCTTTGTTCTGCAACGGAAAAATGGATGACCAGACTGAAATCTATTTTGGTCATTTTTTTGGAAGATATGTGCAACGTGGCATCTTTTAACAGTCAACTTGGTCAACTCAGCGGACCAAGACTTTTGGAAGATATGTGCAACGTGGCAACTCCAACCCGGCGAACTTAAAATGGTTTTTATTTCAGTCAACTGTATTTCAGTCGATTTTGGTCGGGAACACGACGTACCAACAGCGTCCGAAGATTCGCGCATGGCTGCAAGGTGCGAGCAGTGTGGCCGACTCGCCAAGGAGCTGAAGCGATGCATGAAGTGTTATGCGGTGTCATACTGCTCCAAAGGGTGCGATGTCCTGCCGTATCCCCAGCCCTTTTCTCTGCCACATCCATTTGCTTTGGCCCTGTTGCTGTGTTTGCTTGGTTGCTTGTGCTTGCTTGTTGCTTGCGGTGTTGCTTTTCCGGGCGCTGCTGGCTGATGTTCGAATGGTGTTGCAGGTGTCAGACCGCGGACTGGAGAGCACACAGGAAGGTCTGCATAACGCCTGTGGACCGCAAGCAGCGCGTCGTGGATCTCGTCATGACACAGATGAAAAATGCGCATGCTCTTTGGGATTCGACGCGTGTGATCTCCTTGGGAGCGCAAGCTGAGGCAGATCTGTTGATAATAGCGTTCCCGCTCAAGGAAAAGGTCGAGATAGAACGGCTGGATATGATGGCGCGTGCGTTCTCGAGGACAGCCGAGTATTCAAAGGCCTTGGAATATTTTGAGCGTCTCCTCGCACTGTACGACCCAGTTGATGAGCGTAAGGAACATACACGAGCAAAGATATGTATTGCGGACATGGACGTGGTCCTGAAGCATTTTGACAAAGCCAAGGTTCGTTACAAAGAAGTTTTCTCTATCGGGGAGGATGATGGGAACTTCGAGTTTCACTCGAAATCCTGTCTGGGTCTATGCCGGGTAGAAAAGGAAGCTGGCAACAAAGCAAGGGCACTTGAGTTTGCAGAGCAGGCCCTTGCTGCCGCTGATCTTCTGCTAGATATCGACTATAGTAAGCAGCGTGATCAAGCCCAAGCACTTGTCGAAATCATCAGCCTTCTTGATCTCGAATCAAAAAAATTCGATGAGAATCTGATAACGCGACTGCATGATCTGGCAAAGGCACTCGATACCAAAGAGCCAGGCGGGACCTCCTGGTGTGTGAAAGCTGCAGAAATTCAGTGGAGGCGGCACTGGCATATGTCTAGGTGGATCCAGTGTGCCAACGCATGCATGAAAACCATGCAATTGGCACAGGAGGATCGATTCAAACAAAAACCAGACGTACAAAAAGCATCCGAGGCTGCATTGCAGGCTATCACAGAGCTACAAGGTCTCGGGTTCATCGCAATGAACCCAGGGCGGTAGAACGGAGACAACTTCCGGCGTGTGGCGTGTCTGTGTGGTGTGTGGTGTGTGGTGTGTATTAATAAATTCCAAAACAATACGTCCGCCTTCTCCTCTGACATGTCTGGTTTTACATCAGAACCAGTGTAGACCCTATGACGCAGTTTGTGACCAAGAATGGACTTGACCAGCCATGCGGATGCGAACATAAGACGTGCAACTTCGCAGCGGTGGCACAGCAGACGCACGCAGGTGTTGGTTTATCGTTCATGTACTGTCGAGGTCGGACACTCACACACACGCAGACACACACACACACGCACCCACCCACCCACGCACCCACGCACGCACCCACCCACTCACCCACGCACTACTGCTTGTGCCCATGAGGGCGAGCGGAAAATGGCGTGGGCCGCCCGCGAGCCCGCTTCTCGAGGTGCAGGGCATCGTCGTTCTTGGCATCGTCGTTCTTGGCACGCTTGCGTGCCGCCTTGCCCTCAGCGGCGCCCTTGGCGCCCTGCGTTTAGGGTTCAGGGTTTAGGGTTCAGGGTTTAGGGTTTAGGGTTGAGGGTTTCGGGTGCACACGGTCTTCGCGGCGCTCTTGGCGTCCTTGGGGGTGGTAGCTGTCGGAGACGCGGCGCCCTTGGCGCCCTGCGTTTAGGGTTGAGGGTTGAGGGTTGAGGGTTTAGGGTTTAGGGTTGAGGGTTGAGGGTGCACACGGTCTTCGCGGCGCTCTTGGCGTCCTTGGGGGTGGTAGCTGTCGGAGACGCGGAGCCCTTGGCGCCCTGCGTTTAGGGTTGAGGGTTTAGGGTTGAGGGTTTAGGGTTGAGGGTTTAGGGTTTAGGGTTGAGGGTTTCGGGTGCACACGGTCTTCGCGGCGCTCTTGGCGTCCTTGGGGGTGGTAGCTGTCGGAGACGCGTCGACCTTGGCGCCCTGCGTTTAGGGTTGAGGGTTGAGGGTTGAGGGTT
>Ga0307489_10002878_pt1 | contig 11481 bp, 20 predicted proteins | sample SB12metaG_FD_202247 | JGI IMG/M metagenome (GOLD analysis project Ga0307489, IMG submission 202247) | Sea-ice brine microbial communities from Beaufort Sea near Barrow, Alaska, United States - SB 1.2 | ecosystem: Environmental > Aquatic > Marine > Coastal | place: USA: Alaska | collected...
GTAAGCCCCTGCGGTGAGCGCGGCGGCGGCGGCCGTGGCGCGCTGCAGCTGGCTCCGCCGCGACAGCGCCGCCGCCGCGTGCGGGAACAGTAGCGTGGGCCATTCGTCGTCGCGCCCCCTGCCCGAGCTGGGCTTGACCATGGGCCGCGTCACGTAGCGGTCCAGGTACGCCTCGGGCAGCACCGCCCCACGGTAGGGACCAGCATATGTTGCTCGCCATGTCATGCATCATCCGGGGACTTTAAACTCGGTAAATCCGCAGAGAGCTACCTGGCATGATAGCTCTTGATATCTTCTTATCTTTGATGCTAAAAGAAAAAAGAAAAATCCATCATCCACACGCATTTTGAATCCTCTATCCTTGAGTAAAGTATAGGCCTGTGACGTGGCGAGCGATATTTGCCAGGCGCATTGCCCGCCATGTCACTTTGAAGCGGCGAGCGATATCTAGCAGGCCCTACCGCAGGGAGCATGGCGACGCATACGAGAGTGAGCGCCTCCTCCAGGATGTAGCGGCGCAAGTTGAATTTGAAAGCAAAATTGGAGCAAGATTGAAAGCAGTTTAACACATATTCGTTTCAAGCGTTTAATTCCGGGCGCTTTCAACATGGGTTTGATGGGGTCAACCTGCACCGCCCTACAAGGATGGCAACGGAGGCGGCGGGGCGGGGCACTTTTCCGAACCACGCGGGCGCGGCGGCGGGGAGCCGCTTCGCGCTGGCGGCGTCGACGATGGCGTCGGCGGCGTCGTCGCACACGGCGACCACTGTGTAGCGGCGCAAGATGAACTTGAAAGCAAAGTTTGAAAGCGGTCCTTCACATTTAGTTTCAAGCGCCTAGCTCCAGGCGCTTTCAGCGTGGGTTTGATAGGGGGAACTTGCACCGCCCTACCACGGCGTCAGGGGGCGGGGTGTTGAGCGCGTGCGCAAAGCGCAGCAGGCCGTTGGCCAGGGGCTGACTCTCGTTCCATTTCAGCTCAACTTGAGCTCTTCCGTCCACCGTATAACCCAACTTAACTCATGAATGTGTCCTGGAGTTGCTCAAGTTGAGCTCTAACGTGAACGTGTGTCAGCCCCTGCCGTTAGCGCGGGCCGCCGCCGCTGTTAGCTTCCACGCGGGGGTGCTGGCGCCGGCACCGGGCTTGGGCACCTGTATGTAGGGCCTCCACATGTTATTGCTCGCCTCCTCGTCCAACACGTTCTCACCTAAACCTTGTTTCTTAAACTCAGTGTCGGATCTGGTACCGAAGGTATGGTATCGAATCCCATTCGACCAATCAAAACTGTCCATTTCGAAAATCCCACCGACCGACTCGCCAAAAGTCCGACCGGGTCGCCATACCTGAGTAAATAGACCCTGGGTTTCGAGGGGATAAGGGTGACATGTCACCCCGACAGTGAGTTTAAGCGAGATATCGGCATCCTATGACGTGGCAACTACGATTGACTTGTCCCTAGATTATGGTATCGCTCAAGAAGTTGAGCGGGTAGCCGTGGTGGGAGGAGCGGGGGCTTTAGGGTTTAAGGTTTAGGGTTTAGGCGGGGGCTCCTGCTGCTGAGGTGGCAGGCCCTACGTCCATGAGCAGCCTGGCGTGCACCGTGTAGCGCGCACGCACCGCGGCGCCGTCCTTCAGATCACCCAGCAGCTTCTTGATGCGCGTGTTGGAGATCACCTTGCCGTCCGTTAGCGGCTTGATGAGGCCCGCGGGCGGCTTCGACAGCTCCTGGGAGCTGCGCACGGCGGCGGCGAGAACATCGCGCCACGCAGTAGCGGCGCAAGCTGAATTTGAAAGAGAAACTTGAACGCAGTTTCTCACATTTCACTTTCAAGGGCTTAGTTCCAGACGGTTTCAACTTGGGTTTGATAGGAATCAATCTGCACTGCCTCACCACGCGGAGTACAGCGACGGCAGCGCCAGCGAGAGCAGGTTGTAGCGGCGCAAGTTGAAATTGAAAGCAAAGTTTGAAAGCGAATCATCGTATTGCAGCTTCAAGGTTCAAGCACTGAAACCATAGGCGCTTTCAAGACGGGTCTTGATACTGTCAAGCTGCAGCGCCCGACCAGGTGCATGGCGTCGAGGAACGCGTCGGCGTCGGCGTCGGTGGCGTCGGGCAGCGGTGCGTCGCCCACGGCGGCGGCGGCGACGGCGGAAAGCGACGGCGTGGGGCAGAGCGCGTTCACGAGGAGGCGCACCCCGGCGGACGCGTTTCCGCTGAAGTGTTTGCGTATCAGATCGGCGGCGCGCGCGAGGTCCGCGTGCGGCGGCGCGCAGCCCCAGCGGCAGGGGCTGACACTCGTTCACTTTCGGCTCAACTTGGGTTGTCTTTGTGCCCCGCACAACCCAACTTGACCCATGCATGTGTCCCGAATGTGCTCGAGTCGAGCTCTAACGTGAACGAGTGTCAGCCCCTGCCCAGCGGCTGAGGTGCGAGGCGATGAGCTGCTTGCACAGCGCGGTGACGACGGCCTCGAGCAGACCGCGGCACCGGCGCACCCACGCGTCCGCCGCCGCCTGCGCCTTCTCCGCCGCCTTGATGCAGCGGCGCAAGTTGAATTTGAAAGCGGAAGTTGAAAGCAGTATATCCCACTTAAGTTCCAAGCGCTAAATTCCAGGCGGTTTCAACTTGGGTTTGATAGGGTCAACCTGCACTGCCCTACCTTGCTCTCTGCCTTCTCCTGCGACCGCTTCGTCTGCAGTAGCTGCTGCGCCGTGCATGAGGGTCGTTGCCTGAAACCGTGCAAGTTAGACATGTTTATCTAATCTTGTCGCTCTCACTTGCCAACAAGCGCTCGAGCCGATATTAGGCGGGCCCGCATGACACACTTTCAGGGTGAATGCGCATACAGGCGCGCGCAGGAGGAGGAGGAGGAGGAGGAGGAGGAGGAGGAGGAGGAGGAGGAGGAGGAGATTCAACGTCGGTGGAGAGCTTGCTCATAATGCCCCCCCCTACCTTGCTTCCGCCAGCGCCGCCCTTCTTGCCGGCAGCGGCGGCGGCGGTGGCGGCGGCGGCAGCCACGGCGGCGGCGGCGGCGGCGTCGTACGTGCCGATGAACTGCGCGTGCATGCCGTCCAGCGCGTTCAGGTGCTCCAGGTGTAGCGGCGCAAATTGATTTTGGAAGCCACGTTTGAAAGCGGCTCATCACAATTTAGTTTCAAGCGGTGAAATCAGGCGTGCTTTCAACGTGGGTTTAATACTCTCAACCTGCACCGCCCTACCAAGGAGAAACGCCGTGTGTAGCAGCTCGGTGACGGTGTTGGCGCCCCCGTCCCCGCCAGCGCCGCCGGCTGTGGCGGCCAAAGCTTCCTCCTCCTCCGCCGCAGCCTTGCGCTCCTTGGTGTAGCGGCGCAAGTTGAATTTGAAAGCAAAGTTTCAAAGCGCTTCATCATACGTTGCCTTCAAGCGATCAATGGTGCATAGTGGGGCTCCCCCATTTATCAGAGTGAGGAAATGATGGTCCATAGGGGGCCTCCCCCATTTACGAAGCCAATGCGCTTTCCTCTCGGGGGGGGAGCTGGTTTCAACCTGCACCGGCCTACCTTGGCGTCGCCCGACGTGGCGGCGGTGACGCGCGCCACCACCTTCTCGCCCGCCGCCACCGCCTCGCGGCCCCACTCCCGCGCGCGCCGCAGCAGCGCCACTCCCAGCCGCACGCCAGGGACCAAACATCATTTCGCCTTCAGCTCAACCTTTTGTCCTTTTGTCCGTGATGAAACTACTGGCAGATATCTCTGCAAGACGCTTACGCTGAGCTAAAACCAGAACGATTGGAGCTGAAATAGAACGATTGGAGCTGCAAAAATAACGATTGGAGCAGATCTCGGAGCGATTGGAAGGCCCTGCTTGACGCAGAGCGGCGCCTTGGCCGTCATGCGGCCCAGGGTCTGCCCGGGGATGGCCTGCGTCTGGAGCTCCTTGAGCGCCGCCGTGGCGCTGATGCCCTCGTCCAGGCCGGGCGCGTCGGCGCCCGGCTCGCCCTCCGCGCCCTGCGCCTGAGCCAGCGCGGCGCCCAGCCAGGGGTTCAGGCTGGGCTCGAAGACGAACTGGCCCGCCAGGTTCACCTCGTCATCCGTCAGACGCAGGCGGTCCATGGCCGTCTCCAGCACCTCGCGGTCAATCTGCCGCATGCCGGTGGGTACGGGCACGGGGACCATGGCCCCCGCCTTGGCCACGGCAGCGGCGCGCACGTTGGACTGCACGCCGCCGGCGCGGAGCAGCGCCTCCGCCGTCTCCGCCACCGCCGTTATGGCGCCCTGCCACCCCTCGTGGCCCAGCTGCGTGCGCGCGGCCGCCGGCGTGGCCTGCACCAGCAGCGCCACGCCCCACCCGTCGCGGTCGTGCCCCAGGCTGGTCAGCGCTTCCGTCAGCGCCGTGGTGGAGTTGCCTGTGTTGTCATACGCGGAGCGCAGCCCCTTCACAACTTCTCCCTCCCGCTTGGCCCGCAGCTCCCCCTTCCAGTCGCCCAGGGTCTTGAACGCTTTCGCCGCTTCGCCGAGGAGCGCCTGGACCTCCGGGAAATCGGCGCCGCCGGCGTCCAGATACTGCTGCGCCGCGGAGGCCAGCAGGCACCGCGCGCGCAGGTTGGCGTCCGACGCGCTCACCGTCTTGGACCCGCCGTCGCCGCCGTCGCCACCGGCGCGCACCTTCGCCGCCGTCGCGCTGGCCGCCTTTTGCAGAAGGTCTGCCGCCGTCGAGAGCTCCCCAAGCTGGATGCGAACCGCCGCCTCCTCTCCCGGCCGATCCACCTCGTAGAAAGGTCGTTGACAACAAGCACTCGAACCAAGATTAGAGCATGGGTTACCTTTGGGGTGAATCTTCATGCAGACACGCAGACTTAATTATTGAATCAAGATTGGAGCATGGGTTACCTTGAGGGTGAATGCTCGTGCAGACACGCAGACTTAGTCATTGAACCAAGATTAGAGCATGGGTTACGTTTAGGGTGAATGCTCGTGTACACACGCAGACTCAAGTTTCCGATGCAACGTTAGTGGAGTGCTTGTTATCAAAGACCCTCGTGCATACGCGCAGATTGAGTTTGTTGATTCAACGTCGGCGGAGTGCTTGTTCACAATGACCCCCGTGCCTTGTGCAGCACGTCCGCAAGTGCTGCAAGGCGGCCGGTGCTCCGCAGCCAGCGCATGGCTTCGTCTACGTCCGGTAGATTGGCCAGGAGCTCCACGGCTTCAGCGTTCTGGTTCATCTTGAAGCGCTCGCGAGCCGCCAGGCAGGGGCTTTATACACCCGTCCACTTTTCAGCTCAACCTGAGCCGTATCTGACACGAAATACACCCTTCAAACCCCCAACACCCCCCAACACGCCCCGACATCTCCTGAACCCGCAAAATAACCCCTAAACAAACCCAGAATGCACCCCCTGTCCCACAGAATGCGCCTACGTTGAGCTGAAAAGTGAACGAGGGTAAGCCCCTGCCGCCAGGGTGCCGAGCGACGCGGGCGTGTATTGGGAGGTGGCCACCGCCTAGGGCCTGGCAGATCATGTTCACCACGTCATAGGATATCATTTACATGAAGCAACGAGGGTCTGAAGTGTGGTGGATGACGAGGCAGGCAACATCATCAGGGTCCAGGCCTGCGCACTTTTCCAGGGTACCTCAAATGGCGGTCGCCAATTCTTCAGAAATAGACGGTCGAATCGCCATATGGTACCATTGTATGGCAAATTTGACCGTCTATTTACTCAAGGTATCACATTTGAGACGCGTTGACCGCCATTTGAGGTACCCTAGAAAACTGCGAAGCCCTGCCACCGCCGCCTTCCCTCCGAACTTGCCGTCGCGATCCGCCGCCGTCAGCAAGTCCAACGCCTTCTCGTACCCCTGCTTGCCCATGAAGTCCATCGCCATCTTGACCGCGTGCGACAGGCCGCCGGGCGCGCACTCCGCCAGCTCGTCCACGTACTCGCGGGCGCGCTCCACCTGCTTGTTGGTCTCGGCCTTGAGGTTGCTGAGGGAGATTGTGAATTCGGCGGCGGCCTCGGCGGGCAGGTTGGTTTTGAGGAGCAGGCGTGCTGCGCGATCGTGCAGCTTCGCCTTGTTGAAGCTCTTGATGGCGTGGCGGGGCCGGGCCAGCAGCTCGTACAGCTTCCCGGCGTACTCGCAGTCCGCGCAGTTGCCCTGGCCGAGCGCCCACGCGGCGTGGCCCACGGCAAACAGGTCGGCCGGCAGGCGCACGGAGGCACTGCTCTTGGCGCCTCCGCCGCCGCTGTTCAGGGGCTTACAATCGTTCGCTTCTCAGCTCAACTTGAGCGGTTTTTATGGGATAGGGGGCGCGCGTAGGGATTGCGTAGCCCGTGTGAAGGGGGTGTTAGGGGGTGTTTAGGGTGTGTAGGGTGTTTTTGTGTTGTCAGACACGGCTCAAATGGAGCTGAAAAGTGAACCAGTGTAAGCCCCTGCCGGTGATGCCCCCCGGCTTGGGCTTCTCCTCGTGCAGCGTGGCGTTGCGCGCCTGTAACCAGGGCCGCATGTTTAGGGTTTAGGGTTTAGGGGTTAGGGTTTAGAGGTTAGGGTTTACTTCACTAGGATACCGGATATCACTCACCCTGTCATCCCACGCAATTTGAACCCTCGTCTCCTGCATGGAACGGCACCCTGTGACGTGGTGAGCGATATCCGCCAAGCCCCACCTTCAGGAACATCGCCGCCGCGTTGCGGAAGCGGGTCTGGCGCTGCTTGTCGCGTTCATGCACCGGGACAGCCTGGAAGCTCTCGGACTCGGGCACCTCGCGGGCCAGTGCCATGCTGTAGCGGCGCAAGTTGAATTTGAAAGCAAAAATTGAAAGCAGATGACCATATTTTAGTATCAAGCTCTTAGATACAGGGGGTTTGATAGGTTTCAACGGGGGTTTGATAGGGTCAAGCTGCACCGCCCTGCCATGGCGCGCGCGAGCGCCGCGTTGTCCACGTGCTCCGCGCCCGCCTTCCTGAAGCACGTGGCGGCCAGGCTGTAGGGTCTTACACTCGTCCACTTTTCGGCTTTAAGTCAGCACCTTTTGATGGATATGGTGGGTCGTTTCAGAGGGTCAGTGGGGCCCAAAACGGCTCAGGTTGAGCTGAGAAGTGGACGAGTGTAAGCCCCTGCCAGGCTGTAGCGGTTCTTCTCGTACAGGCTCTTGCCCTGTGTCCAGGGGCCTACAATCGTCCACTTTTCGGCTTAACTTAAGCGCATTCTGTGGGATAGGGGTGCAATTAGGGGTTGAGTAGGGGGGGCAGGAGGTGTCAGGGGGTATTCAGGAGTATCAGGGGGTGTCCATGGTGTATTTTGTGTCAGAAACGGCTCAGGTTGAGCTGAGAAGTGGACGAGTGTAAGCCCCTGCCTGTGTTGCCCACTCCTCCTCCGTGCTCTTCGCGCCCTTGGTCAGCCCAAGCTCCTCCTGTCCGGAGGGTTACTGACACCAAGCACTCGAAACGAGATCGGAGCGAGACTCACGTTCAGGGTGAATGCTCATACCGACGGAACAAGACTCACGTTCAGGGTGAATGCTCATACCGACGCAACAAGACTCACGTTCAGGGTGAATGCTCATACCGACGCAACAAGACTCACGTTCAGGGTGAATGTATGCTCATGCCGACGTCGAGACTCGGTTTGTCGATTCAACGTCCGTGGAGCACTTGTTCTCAAGACCCCCCCTGCCATATCCAGCACCGAGTGGATCATCTTGCCCAGCTTGCGTTCGTTGAGCAGCCAATACATGGGCTTGCGGTTCTCCGTGTCCAAAACGTAGGACCCAGGTAACCGAAGCTTGCCAGATTGACGGTTTAGGGTTCAGGGTTTAAGTATGAGCAGACCGCCATGTGACGACGCCGGTCGTTAGACGATGGGCGTTAGATGAGATTCCTTATCACAGTCCTCAGCACCATGTTCATGCATATGTCTACAGGTACATTGCTACTCAGTTCTAGTGGGGAAAGGCAAATGGGGATCGTTGAGTTCATAGACCCTCGCCAATACATTTTCACAGCCTGCCGTGTACGGCAGGCTGATCTACACTGTGAATTATGTGAGCGACGGTCTGTTAACGCAAGCAAATCCGAAGTCCAGATTCCCCCCCACAGCCCATCTGCGCAGAATGAGCAAGCAGTGGGACGAGGCCCCACCTCATCGTAGACCCAGACGCGGACCCGGGCGCGCGTGATGGCGGTGTACAGGTGCCGCAGCTCCTCCAGCAGCAGCTTGTCGCAGTGGTGCAAGTTGATTTTGAAAACCAATTTTAAAGGCGGTTCATCATATTATAGTTTCAAGCGCTGAGTTCCAGGCGCTTTTGACGTGGGTTTGATAGGGTCAAGCTGCACCTCCCTACCTTGTGCGTGGCGGCGTCGAACGGTATCATGCGCTTCATCGTCTCTTCGTCCAGATGACCGCCGCCGCCGCCGCCCAGGGGCTTACACTCGCTCACTTCAGAGCTCAACTTGAGGACCTTGGGGACACATCTCTCACGTTAGAGCTCAACTTGAGCACCTTCGGGACACATCCACGGGTTACGTTGGGTTATATGGGGGACACAGTCAGCTGAAGTTGAGCGGAATGGGGAAGTGAGCTCAACTTGAGCGGCAATGGGAACGAGTGTAAGCCCCTGCCGCCGCCGCCGGAGCGCGGCTCAGACAGGTCCGTTGAAGCTATGCCCGGCTCGTACCTGCTGCCGCCGTCAACGTCAGCCGTGTCACCGTCGTCATTCAGGTGGTAGTGGTACAGGCACCGCCACTCCTTGGTATAAAGCCCGTCGTCATTGCATGTCAACACGATAAACTCAATGTAGCAACGATCAAACTCAATGTAATAACGATCGAACAACAACGTAGTAATGATCACTCACAATGAAGTAACGATCAAAACATATTGCGGTAACGAGCTAACACAATGTAGTTACGATTGAAAAACCATGACGTAGTAACGATCACACACAGTGCAGTAAGGATCAAACCAAATGCAGTAACGAGCTGACACAATGAAGTGACGGTGACTCACAACGTAGCAAGGATCAAACGCGACGTTGTAACGATCAAACACACAAATCGGACCCAAAATACAAACCCCTAGTGCCTGGTCTGCTCTGTAGTATGGATATTAAGTTGTAGTACCGTCTGACTTTTGGCGAAATCACCGCAACATATTTGACATTTGGCCAGATCACCAAACTCCGACCGTACTACATGTAGTACGAAGCACTACATCTAGTACGGAGTACAGACCAGGCACTAGAAGGAAGCCCCGCCTTCTTCGCAGGGGAGTCCTTGAAGAAGTTGTAAACGAGCACATCCTCGAACTCCAGCCCCTTGGACTCGAACACGGTGCACACGAGGCAGTCCTTGAGCTCCGCCGGCAGCTGGTCCTTGGACTTCTGTTCGCGCACGATGATGCACTGCTGCGCGCCGAACTCGATCTGCGCCTCGCCGTGGCTGGACCCCAGGAACAGCACCTGCAGGCAGGGGCTTACACTCGTTCCCGTAAGAGCTTAACTTGAGCACGTCCAGGACACGTTCATGAGTTCAGCTGGGTTACACGGCGGACAGAAGGGCTCAAGTTCAGCTGAAATCGGAACGAGTGTAAGCCCCTGCCTGGAGGTCCTCGTACGTCGTGGCGTTCAGGAGCCACGCAATAGGGTCAGTGCGACCAAGCACTCAAACCGATATCGGAGCATGACTCACCTTCAGGGTGGATGCTCATATAGACATGTGGCGGAGGAACAGGAGGAGGAGGAGGAGGAGGAGGAGGAGGAGGAGGAGGAGGAGGAGGAGGAGGAGGAGGAGGAGGAGGAGGAGGAGAAGCACGTTAAGACACGCGGAGATGACGGAGGGAGTCTAACGTCCGTCGAGTGTTTGTTCTGAATGACCCCCCTGCCACGGCCGCGGGCCATTGAACAGGCCGCGGTCGGGCATCAGGTTGTCGATGGAGTAGGGGAACCACTTGCACAGCACCGATACCAGCAAGTTGGCCACGTCCAGGATGCCGCTGTGGGTGCGGAAGTTGTTGACCAGCTTGTTTTAGCGGCGCAAGTTGAATTTGAAAGCAAGGTTTGAAGGCAGTTCATCATGTTATAGTTTCAAGCGCTTAGTTCCAGGCACTTTCACCGCGGGTTTGATAGGGTCAACCTGCACGGCCCCACCTTGTGGATCTGGCCGGGCTTGCGCACGCCCTGCGCCGCGTTGCGGCTCACGCCTGTGAACTGCTCGTCCTCCAGGTGCTTGAAGATGGTGGTGATGTCCTTGAAGTAGGGCTTGACCAAATATCCCTTTGCAAATTCTCATAATTCCTATTCCTTTGCAATTTCCTATAATTCCAATTACGAGTTCCCGAGCACTCTGCCTAGAGCTCTATACTTCCCAGAAACATTCTGAAAACTGCCCAAAGACATACCGAATTGTTTGTATAAACGTCTGAAACGCTGTCAAAGTGACAGCCTTTCTACAACGTACCCGAGCTCGCGAGAAACTGCCCGAAATTCCCGAAATATCTCGGAATATTTCGGATTTGCATAAAATGCCTCAAGAGAATTCCGGCACATGTGGTGAGGCCTTGCCTGGAAGCGGAAGGACAGGCCGCGCGCGATGGTCTGCGCCGTGTCGCCCGTGAGGAACAGCTGGTTGGGGTCCTCCACCGTGCGCAGCAGCAGCAGCAGCTCGCCCCGCGTGTACCGCCACAACTTAAAACTGAAAGCAGAAGTTGAGAGCAGTATATCACACATTGGTTTCAAGCGCTCAGATCCGGGCGCTTTCAACGTCGGTTTGCTAGTGCCTAGTCTGTGGGCTAGTAATTTCTAGTAAGCTGGAGTTCGGCGATTTGGCCGAAAAGTCGATCGGCTTTTGATGAAAATCACCAAACGCCTGCTTACTACGGGTAGTACGAGATACTACATAGTGCGCTTTACAGACTAGGCACTAGGGTGAACCTGCTGCAGCGCCCTACTGAGGTGAAGTCCTGGACCTCGTCGACGTAGGCGCAGTGCACGGGCACGGCCCCGGGGTGTAGCGGCGCAAGTTAAAGGGTGTAGCGGCGCAAGTTAAAATTGAGAGCATAAGTTGAAAGCAGTAGAACACACTTTAGTTTCAAGCGCTTAGTTCCAGGCGGTTTCAACTCGGGTTTCATAGAGTCAACCTGCACCGCCCTACCGGCGGTGAGGCCCTTCATGACCACGCGCTTGTACACGTGCGCGATCAGGTCGCAGCTGTCGTACGCCCGCATTGACCGCTTTACCCTCTCGTACTCCTCCCAATCTGTAGGGCCGCAACTTCAAATTGACCTATGGTTTAGGGTTTAGGGTTAGGGTTTAGGGTTGAGGGTTTGGGGATGGCGTTTGAGGTTTATGTAGGGATTAGGGGCTAGGGTTTTAGGGTTTAAGGTAGCAGGGGCGCAAGTTGAAATTGAAACCAAAAATTGAAAGCAGGCGGGCGCCTGTTTTAGTTTCAAGCGCTGAAACCTGGAAGCAGGCGCGTTCAACGCGGGTTTCAACTTCCACCGCTGA
>Ga0307489_10002879_pt1 | contig 11481 bp, 14 predicted proteins | sample SB12metaG_FD_202247 | JGI IMG/M metagenome (GOLD analysis project Ga0307489, IMG submission 202247) | Sea-ice brine microbial communities from Beaufort Sea near Barrow, Alaska, United States - SB 1.2 | ecosystem: Environmental > Aquatic > Marine > Coastal | place: USA: Alaska | collected...
CCCGCACGTGCCAGGGCTGCCGGTCCGCTACGGGCATCAGCACCGCCCGCTACTGCAACCCTGCCTGCCAGGCGGCGCACTGGAAGGCCCACGAGCCCAACTGCGGTCCCTGCCAGTGCCACCGCTGCAAGTAGTCTAAGAGCGGCGCCTCACCGGCGTCAACGCCCGGCGGCGGCGGCGCAACCCACTATACAGACACGCAATTGACCAGCTTCGCGGCGAACATCTGAATAGCTGCAGCACACATGCAACCGAACAGCAAGATGATTACCACGATGACACGGACACTGAAATTTGCACAGGGCCCGTCACACAGCGGCGATCGCCAGGTCTCCGAGTGCCACCGATGCACGAGCAACCGCGGTAAGAGCGGCGCCTGAGCGATGGCGGCCGCCTGAACCACTGGGGGCGCACAGCCCACTCGGCGGCCACTTCAATTGGTCAGCACCACACTACGAACGCATACACATGAGGTAGTATACTCCGGACGACGAGCACATGTCGCAACACGTGTAGATGATGATGCAACTGTTAGTATATTTTACCATTACCACGCCGGATTGCCGCCCCGTTGTCAATATCGATTCCATACATTTTATGATGGACACAGAGAACTCGCATAATATCTCGAGGTGTCCACGCCAACTCGCCTGATCACCCCCCGACATCCCCTGCGTCCGCCCCACGCCCCCTGCCCCTCGAGCGGCGTCAGCACCCCCAGCAGCGGCCCTCTCCTCGCTCGCAACGTGAAACTGGGCCCCGAGTAGCTGGAGCGAGGCTGTCCGCCCGTCTGGTGGTCGGTCGGTGCCCTTATTACTTGAAGCCCCTCCAATAACGAAGCGACGCGACGCTCTGTCCAATGTGCCACGTGTCGACAACAACGGCGGCGCACAGGTTGCGGATCACTTCCCACCGCGCCGCGCACGCTCTGGCTGGGCATCAGCGCCGGGTGTATCGCAGTCGATTTGGTCCCAACGAGGTGGATCTGGAGGAAGCGGTCGCGATGGCGCCGACCAAGGACGCGCAAAAGCTGCGCCGGGCCGCTGAGAGGAAGGGCAAGGCGGAGGACCAGTACCAACTCGCCATACTCCACTACAACGGGGACGAGGGGCTGAAGAAAGACCTGGTGGCGGCGGTGAAGTGGTTGAGCAAAGCGGCCGCGCAAGAGCACGCGGTCGCCCAGGGTACCCTGGGCATGTGCTACGCACAAGGCGAGGGCGTCGAGCAGAACCACGCGCTCGCGGTGACGTGGGTCAGCAAGGCTGCCGACAAGGGGGACGTCGGCGCTCAAGGTTATCTCAGCTGCATGTACCACAAAGGTGAGGGCGTGGAGCAGGACAACGCTCTGGCGGTGGAGTGGTGGGAGAAAGGCGCGGTGGGGGGAGACGCAGATTCCCAGCACAACCTCGGCCGGGGCTACACGTACGGCAGGTTCGGCCTTCCCAAGGACGCGCACTGCGCCAAGATCTACATGGTGGCCGCCGCTGCGCAAGGCCACGCTGAAGCTATCGAAGCCCTGAAGCTCCTCCACGCGTGCGCGGCATGCGGCGCCCCCGACGCCCACCGCACGTGCCAGGGCTGCCGGTCCGCTACGGGCATCAGCACGGCTCGCTACTGCACCCCCGCGTGCCAGGCGGCGCACTGGAAGGCCCACGAGCCCAACTGCGGTCCCTGCCAGTGCCACCACTGCAAGTAGAGCGGCGTGAACGCCTTGCGGCCGCGGCGCAACTCACTTTACAGACACGCAATTGTCCGACTTCGCGGTGAACAACTGATCAGCCCCTGCACAAGCAACCGATTAACGAGGGCAGTACGGCGACGAAACGGGCTCTGAGACGCCCACTGGGCCGTCACACTGCGGCGGTCGCCAGGTCTCCGAGCGCCACCGCTGCATGAGCAACCGCGGTAAGAGCGGCGCCTGAGCGATGGCGGCCGCGTGAATCACCGGGGGCGCACAACTCAATCGGCGGCCACTTGAATTTGTCAGTACCTCACAATACGAAGATATACACATGAAGTAGTCTGCTATGCACGACGAGCACATGTCGCAACACGTATAGCTGACTATGCAACTTAGATGTTACCACGCCGTATTGCCGCCCCGTTCTTAATATCGATTCAAAACATTGCATGATGGACACACAGACAGAGTACTCGTATGATATTTTCCAAGTGTCCACGCCAATCGCCTCATCACCCCCCGCCATCCTGTGCGTCCGCCCCACGCCCCCTCTCCCTTGAGCGGCGTCAGCACCTCCAGCAGCGGCTCTCTCCTCGCTCGGAATTCGAACCTGGGCCACGAGCGAGCTGGAGCGAGACTGTCCGCCCGTCTGGTGGTCGGCCGGTGCCCTAATTATTTGAGCTCGCCCACCACAACGAAGGCAGCGCACACACAACCGCGCAAGGTCACTTCTCACCGCGCCGCGCGCGCTCCAAGTCATCATCGGTGGGTGCCATACCGCGGTGGATCGGGTCGCATCGAGGTGGATCTAGAGGACAAGAGGAGGGGGTTGATGGCGCCGACCAAGGACGCGCAGAAGCTGCGCCGGGCCGCTGAGAGGAAAGGCAAGGCGGAGGACCAGTACCAACTCGCCATACTCTACTACTACGGGAGGAGGGGCTGAAGCAAGACAGGGTGGCGGCGGCGAAGTGGTGGGTCAAGGCCGCCGCGCAAGAGCACGCGGGCGCCCAATGTCATATCGGTATTTGCTACGACGAGGGCGAAGGCGTGGAGCAGAACCACACGCTGGCAGCGACGTGGTACAGCCAGGCTGCCGACCAAGGGGACGTCGAAGCTCGAGGACGCCTCGGCTGCCTGTACCAAAACGGTGAGGGCGTGGAGCAGGACAACGCTCTGGCGGTGGAGTGGTGGGAGAAAGGCGCGGTGGGCGGTGACGCCGATTCCCAGCACAACCTCGGCCGGGGCTACACGTACGGCAGATTCGGCCTGACGCGCACTGCGCCAAGATCTACATGGTGGCCGCCGCTGCGCAAGGCCACGTCGAGGCCATCGAAGCCCTGGAGCTCCTCCACGCGTGCGCGGCATGCGGCGCCCCCGACGCCTCCCGCACGTGCCAGGGCTGCCGGTCCGCTACGGGCGTCAGCACGGCCCGCTACTGCAACCCCGCCTGCCAGGCGGCGCACTGGAAGGCCCACGAGCCGGACTGCGGTCCCTGCCTGTGCCACCGCTGCAAGTAGAGCGGCGCCTCACCAGCGTCAACGCCCGGCGGCGGCGCAACCCACTGTACAGACACGCTCTTGACCCACGTCGCGGTGACAGACTGAGCAGCCGCTGACGGCACACAAGCAGCCTACGTGTGTCACTACTGCATGAGCCACCGCGGCGAGAGCGGCGCGTGAGCGGCGGCGGTGGCGTGAATCCTCGGGGGGCTCACAAGCAACTCGACGGCCAATTGCGTTTGTTCACCCGTCACAAGACGAAAGTGCTCACTTGACGTAGTAGTATTCGCACGACGGACACATATCGCCACACATGATGATGATGATGATGCAACCCTCCGTTGGTAGATATTGCCTCGACGGTAATGCCCCTGTTGTTAGCATCAATTTGAAACATTTTACGATGGGCACAAACTACTCGTATTGTACATTCGAAGTGTCCACGCCAACTCGCCTCATCACCCTCCAGTGTACTCTGCATCCGCCCCACGTCCCCATCTCTTCAAGCGACATCAGCACCCCCGTAGCGCGCCGCCATCCTACCTGCTCGCAACTTGAAACTGGGCCACGAGCGAGCTGGAGCAAGACTGTCCGCCCGTCTGATGGTCGGTCGGCGCCCTACTTATTTGAGCCCGCCCCACACGACAACGGCGGCGCACACACAGTTGGCGGGGTCACTTCTCACCACGCCGCGCGCGCTCCAAGTCATCATCGCCGGTGTCAGACCGCGGTGGATCGGGTCGCATCGCGGTGGAGGAAGGAGATCGCGATGGCGCCGACCAAGGACGCGCAGAAGCTGCGCCGGGCCGCTGAGAGGAAGGGCAAGGCGGAGGACCAGTACCAACTCGCCATACTCCACTACGACGGGAAACAGGGGCTGAAGCAAGACAGGGAGGCGGCGGCGAAGTGGTGGAGCAAGGCCGCCGCGCAAGGGCACGCGGTCGCCCAATTGTACCTCGGCGATTGCTACTCACAAGGCGTGGGTGTTGAGCAGAATCATGCGCTCGCGGCGACGTGGATGCGCAAGGCTGCCGACAAAGGGTTCGAGGAAGCTCAAGGGTTCCTCGGCGGCCTTTACCAGGCTGGCGAGGGCGTGGAGCAGGACGACGCTCTGGCGGTGGAGTGGTGGGAGAAAGGCGCGGTGGGGGGAGACGCCTGGTCCCAGTACAACCTCGGCCTGGGCTACGCGCACGGCCAGTTCGGCCTGACCAAGAACGCGCACTGCGCCAATATCTACATGATGGCGGCCGCCAACCAAGGCCACGCCAGGGCTATCGAAGACCTGAAGGAGCTCCGGGCGTGCGCGGCATGCGGCACCCCCGACGCCCCCCGCACGTGCCAGGGCTGCCGGTCCGCAACGACGGGCATCAGCACGGCCCGGTACTGCAACCCCACATGCCAGGCGGCGCACTGGAAGGCCCACGAGCCCCACTGCGGTCCCTGCCAGTGCCACCGCTGCAAGTAGAGCGGAGCCTCATCAACGGCGGGACCACCGTGCGACCGCGGCGCAACCCACTCGCGGTGATAAAGGATCAGCCGCAGCACAAAAGCAATCGGTGAACGAGAGATCTGCAACGATGACACGGGCATCCAACGTACACGACCACAAGGCCGATACACTGCGACGGTCGTCAGGCCTGTGAGTGTCACCGCGGCAAGATCGACCGCGGCGAGAGCGAAGCGTGAGCGGCGGCGGTGGTGTGAATCACCGGGGATGCACAACCCCTCGGACGGCCATCTGGGTTTGTTAGCACCTCACAATACGAATGTACGCACTGAAGTAGATTACTACGCACGACGCGCACCTGTTGGAACACGTAAGACGATGATGCAACTATATACATTGCCACGCACTATTGCCGCCCCGTTGTTAATATCGTTTCCAAACATTTGTATCCAAACATGTTAGCAAGGCCGACGCGCAGGGGGACACGAGCGTGCTGCACATGTTTAACGTGCGCGAATGGCGGCAGCGCGGCGGGCCCGGTGGCGAGCGTGGAGGTGGTGGACCACCTGCCAGAGTGACAAGATATGATCCGATATGGGAGATCGATGTGGGAGATCGGACATCAATCAGATTTCGCTAGGAACATCGATATGGGATATGTGTTATCGATTTGGGATACGGTATATCGATATGGTCATCTACCATATAGATATGGTCATTCTGGACATCCCATATCGATATGGGATATGGGCTAATGATATGGGAGATGACAATATCGATACGGTCATCCTCCATATCGATATGGGATATCTTGTCACTCTGCCATCTGCCGCCCGCCCTGCACGGCTTCTGGAGTTCAGAGCTGCATAACGGACTGAACATCACGTAACAGTGTACCGGCACACACTAGTGCTGCGTGGCGATCGCGATGTTACACAGGGGAAGGCGCGTACTGGAGCGCCGCCGTGCACAACTGATGTGCTAACGGGAGGAGAGGCGAGCAGGGAGCCGTGCTTCAACAATTCTTTGAATACGACATTCTTCACCACATTCTTTAACATATTGTTTACCACATTATTTGATGTGTTTTACGAGTACCACATTCTGTACGATATTCTCACTAGATTTTGGAACTCTTGGCGGCGTCGCGTGTGGCCACGAGCGCCTTGCTGTAGCGGCGCACGTTGACATCGATAGTAGAAACTTGAAAGCGGTTGATCATGTTTTAACTGCAGGCGCTAAAACGAAGCATTGACAACGCAGGGTCAACCTGGGGTGGACCTGCACCGCCTGACCTTGACGTCGGCCACAAGCGAATCGTTTGCCGGGCAGGGAATGCCTTACTGTAGCGCCGCAAGTTAATTTTGAAAGCAAAACTTGTAAGCGGTTGATCATATGATAGTTTTAAGCGCTCAGATTCAGGCGCTTTCAAGGTGGGTGCATCGGGTCAACCAGCTACCAGCAGCGCCCCACCTTGATCGCGCGCCACGTTGCACAAGTACCCGTTGAGGCTGTCGATCTCCAGCGCCATCCCGGCGTCGAAGTCCATCTCGCTGCAGGGCCGTACCAGGGATCTTCGCGATTTTCCAGGGGGCCACAAATGGCGGTCAAGGCTGCTCAAATTTGGTAAGAAAGATGAGACCCAATGTGGCGAATCGACCGTCCATTATTCGAGAATTGGCCACCGCCATTTGTCCCCACCATCCCCATCAGAAAACTGCGAAGATCGCTCCTAACGTCCTTCACCACATACGAAACCCCTCGTCTATTGAGTTGAAACGCCGGCACGATGTTCTGAGCAGTTTGTGCCGGCCCTATAATGAGCACCTGCCCTTCTCTATAATGGGTTCCTGACCGCCTATAATGGGCACCTGACCCCATGTAACGGGCACCTGCCCCCGCTATAATGGGTACCTGATCCCCCTGTAATGGGCTCCCGACCGCCCTCCCGCGTGCCCTACCTTAGTGGACGGGAAGTGCTCGCCGTACGACGCCAGGCCGGTGAACACCACGTCGTGGAAGTCCGCGGGCAGCATGGCGAACGCGTCGGCGTGGGGCTCCTTGATGTAGCGGCGCAAAGTTAAATTGAAATTATGTTTTGTCAGCAGTGTAACTATGAAGAGCTAGTTTAGTTTCAGCGTTCGTTTAGGGGCGCTTTTAACGTGGGTTTCATCGGATCGACCTGCACCACCCTACCTTCAGCACAGCCATGAACTCTTGGTACAGGAGCTCCATGCTGTAGTGGCGCAAGTTGAAATTGAAAGCAAAGTTCTAAGGCGGGTCATCACATTACACTGAAAGCGCTGAAATCAAGCGCGGTAAACCTAGGGTCAACATGTGGTCAATATGCACCCTCTGCCCTACCATGCGGTCGCGGTGGTCGGCCAGAAGGCCGTTGCAGTTGCAGTCGCCGACGATAGCCAGCAAGTTGGCCACGCCATCGTGTAGCGGTGCACGTTGAAATTGAAAGCAAACGTTAAAAGCAGTTGTTCTAGCTTCAAGCGATGTAATCGTAGGCGCTTTCAACGAGGGTTTTGATGCTGTCAACCTGCAAATCCACACCTGACCCTATACCCGTACACAGTTGACCCTATATCTGCACGAATTTGACCCTATATCCGTATATACCTGACCCTATATCCGTATACATCCCCACCGTTGATAAAGAACTTGCGGATGAGGTCGTAGGGGAACGTCGGGTCAGCGCCGGCGGCCATCCCGACCGAGGGCCTGGCAGCCATTGCGCGCCACGTCATAGGATGCCACTTAAACTCATTGGTGTCGGAAGGACATGTGAACGTGTGAGTTGGCGTGCTGTGATTGATCAACAGGATGAACGCTCCCAAAGTGCACCGGGTAAACCTCATGTTTTGGTTTGTTGGAACGTTCTGATGGGTCGAAAAACATCGCTTGGCATGCGATACCAAACCCGACTCTGAAATAAATCAAAGAAACTATGGTTTGAGCGATTGGTGGCAGACCCCACCCCGGCGGCGAGCAGCAGGCTCTCGACCTCCTTCGCCTCGGCAGTCGCCGGCATCACCTACGCATAGGGCCTGGCAGGATTCGCCCGCAATGTCATGAGATTCCGTTCGTCTCAAGAGACAAGGGTTCAAGATGCGTGTCTGACAATGCGTGTATGCGCATAATGGCTCGACAACGTGACGGGCAGCAGCAGTATCCGCCAAGCCCCACCCACGGCTTGTCCTCGTTCTTGACGGCGATCTCCACCCCGCACCCCACCCCCGGGGTCTCATGGAAGTCGTACGACTGCGGGATGACCACGCGGTAGTGGCGCAAGTTGGATTTGAAAGCAAAGTTTGAAAGCAAATCAGCACAGTTGAGTTTCAAGCGCTCAGATTCTGACGGTTTCAACTTAGGTTTCATAGGGTCAACATGCACCACCCCACCACGCGCACGCTAGTGGGGAACACCGGCTTGACGATGCCGTTGTGGACGAGGATGGCGATCCGCGGCTTTATGCCGTACTCGTCCAGCTCCGCTTTCACCGCGGGGAGCACGTACGTCTTGACCGCGATGTAGCGGCCAAAAGCAAACATTGTCAGAAATTTATGTCTTTCTGGTTGCAAACGCTGAAACCATAGGCGCTTTCAGCATGGGTTTTGAGCGATACTGTCAACCTGCAGCTATACTTGTCGCCCCTAAACTAGCCTACTAAGCACTAGCCCCTAAACTAGCTTAAACTAGCCTAGTATGAACCCACCTAATACTGACCCACTGTAGTCCCCAATCCTAACCCACTAACCCACTAACCACTAGCTCCTAAACTAGCTACTTATACTAGCTTACTTTAACCCCCCCCCGTCGCACTAACTTAGTATGACAAGCATAACCTGCACCGCCCTACTGCGACGAACACGAAGTCCACCGCTTGGTCGCGGATGTCGTCGTACTTGAGGATGAAGGTGACGCCGGCGTCGGCGCACAGCGCGGCGACGAAGGGGATGGCGGGCGCTCTGTCCTTGATGAGGACGCGGTTGCCGGCGCGCGCGAGTTTGCACGCCAGGTAGGTGCCCACGCGCCCGGCACCCACGACGACGATGGTGGGGGTCGGCGCCGACATTGTAGGGTTGAAGGGTGTGGGTTGTCGGCTGCGTTGGGGGGGAGCGGTGGGGAGTGTGAGAGAGCGAGAGAGGTTGGAGGCGGGTGAGGAGGCGAAGGGGCGGGGGGTTGCGACGGGGGAAAGACATGACGACGATGGTGGGGGTCGGCGCCGACATTGTTGTCGGGTTGGCTGCGAGTGGGACGATTGAAAAGATGTGACGTAAGATGGCGCAGCTGCAACACGAAGCAACTTCTGGCGATAACAGCCAGGGTCGAGATCACTTCGCGGTGCACCTGCAAGGTCGGGTCGCGCGCTAAGAAGGAAGCGCTCAGTACGTCCCGTTGGGTGAGCGGCGCCGCGAGTTGTGGCCGCAGTGTGCTGCGTGACACGTGTGAACCGAATAACCTGATTATTTATAAGATTCTGAACGGCGCGAGGCGCGGGCGCGGCGGCCGGTCACTGTAGTCCTCCGCTCCGGTCGGCAAAATATATACCCGCCCCGCGCCATCAGAGACCACTGACACTGTAACACCCTCCTGCCGCGGCATCGTGCAGCACTTCTCGCGCACGACGACGCCCGAGCCCCGGAAGTAGCCGTGCTGATCACGCCTGAACCTGCCTTCGCACCCGAGGTGCACGAGCCAAGGCAGTCCAGCCCGACGCTGCCACTGAGGAATATTCGTTCGGCGATCGAGATTTAACTGGCGTCTTCCGGTTTTATACTCACGGCGGCGGCAAGCATGGGCGGCACGGTAGGGCCTGGCAGATGCTGCTCGCCATGTCATGAGCTGTCATTCATCTCAGCGAACGAGGGTCCAGGATGCGTTGGATGAGGTGGCGAGCAATATCTGCCTGGCCCTACGTTCTGGGGGGCGCGGAGCCGGTGAAGGCCGGCAGCACATTGTGGGCGATCATCTACGGTCTGCTGTACCTCGGCTTCGCGAGCTCCATCATCCTGCTCAACAAGCACGTGCTCGCGGTCACCCCGTTCCACTTCCCCATCACCCTAGCGTCCCTCGGGGTAGGGCCGCGCAGATCTTACTCGCCACGCCCTACGGTAAAACAGTGCCGACGCTTCAAATAAGTGGCTTTATAAAGTGTGACAGCGGAGTGGCAGGAGGGTGACATTCCCGAACTCGTAGTCGTCGGATGCCGTGTAGCTCAAGATACGAGGGCTCAACATGCGTTGGATGACGTGGCGAGCAACATCTGCCAGGCTCTACCTCGGGGTGTTCTTCGGTTGGATCGCCGCGCTGGTGGGTGTGCACTCCGTAGGGCCTGGCAGATGCTGCTCGCCACATATAGGAATGCCATGTAACAAACAAAACGAGGGTTCAAATCGCGTGTCGATGACGTGGCGAGCGATATCTGCCGGACCCTAGCAGTCGGGGCAGATCTCGCTGGAGAAGCATAGCGACATCACCTTCAGCGCGTGGCTCAAGACCATCGTGCCCATCGGGTTGGGTCCGGCAGATATTGCTCTCGCCTTTTACCAGAGATTGCTGTCTACTCAAGAAAAGAGGTTTCTACATGCGTGTCGATGACGTGGCAAGCAATGTCTGCCAGGCCTTACCGTCGGGCTCTTCACCGGGGTCACTCTGGCGTGCGGTAGGCGGTGCAGGTTGAACCTATGAAACCCACTTTGAAAGCGCCTGGATCTAAGCGCTTGAAACTATAACCTGAGAAAATGCTTTCAAACTATGCTTTCAATTTCAACTTGCACCGCTACAGTGCGGGAACATCGCGTACTTCTACCTGAGTCTGTCCTTTCTGCAAATGTGCAAGGCAGGCGCTTACATTCGTCCACTTTTTCAGCTCAACGTAAGCATTTTCCATGGGGTGCGCTGTGCGGCGTCAGTGTGTCAGAGTGACTACGACGGCTCAGGTTGAGCTAAAAAAGTGGACGATTGTGAGCCCCTGGTGCAAGGCCATCGCGCCGGTGTGCCTGTTCTTCGTCCTGACCATCACAGGGCTGGACCGCTTCCACCTCACGGCAGGGGCCGGACACTCCTCCACTTTCCGGCTCAACCTGAGCCATTTCGTCACTGAAACCACCCTGCGTATCCCACAAAATGTGCTTACGTTGAGCTGAGAAGTGGACGAGTGTAAGCCCCTGCGTCACGGTGTTCCTCGCGGTCATGGTCATCGTCGCAGGCGCAATGTTCGCCGCGCACGGAGAGGTCCACTTCACCTGGTGGGATTATGCTTGTCAAACTGAGTTAGTGCTGGCGATGGGGGGGGTCAAACTAAGCTAGTATATATGTTGGTTCTAAGGGCTAGTGGTTAGTGGGTTAGTGGATTAGTATTGGGGACTACAGTGGGTGAGTAACATTGGGGGAATTGAAACTAGGCTAGTTTAAGCTAGTTTAGGGGCTAGTGCTTAGCAGGCTAGTTTAGGGGCGACATGTGTAGGTAGGATGCCCCCGTGCACGTTGACCCCCTCGCCCGACCTCCTTAGGTTCACCCGTACACATTCACGTTGCAGGGTTGCCACGTTTCCGTGACATTTACCATCCCGGGACGTGAGCGTGGTCACCTGGCCAGACAACGGGTTGTCACTCACTTTTCAAACAGAGAAGTACCATAATTTCGGTCGCTTACCAAACACAGACGGGGGTCAACATTGTTTGCTCATCGGTCGACATTGTTTGCTCATCTGACCCATCTAAGTGATGTTTGCGGCGGCAACCCTGGCACCAGGATCGGCGTCGGCCTGGTGCTCGCCGCTGAGATGTTCGAGGCGTTCAAGTGTGCGGGGTATCAGTTTCTGCTGGCCAACAAGTCGTTC
>Ga0307489_10002880_pt1 | contig 11478 bp, 10 predicted proteins | sample SB12metaG_FD_202247 | JGI IMG/M metagenome (GOLD analysis project Ga0307489, IMG submission 202247) | Sea-ice brine microbial communities from Beaufort Sea near Barrow, Alaska, United States - SB 1.2 | ecosystem: Environmental > Aquatic > Marine > Coastal | place: USA: Alaska | collected...
CTTGATTTAAAAACCGATTGCCTATCGGTTTTTATTCTGCCACTATAATGGGCATTGTGCTAAGAGAAATATGTCATGCAATTAGGTGAATTGGAAAAACGGGTGCTGCAATACCTGTGGTCAGAAAAAGAGGCTGATGCAAAACAAGTCCATAGTGTGCTTGGTCAGACTAGGGGCAATTCACTTAATACTATCCAAAGTACGTTGGACAGACTGTTTAAAAAAGGGTTGTTAAGTCGAACCAAACAAGGCCATGCCCATTTATATCGCACCAAGGTTAACCGGGAAGCCTTACTCGCCACATTAATCACCAATGTAACCAGCGACTTTGTTGAGCAAGGTGAACATAGTCTGATTGCGGCCTTTAGTTCGGCTTCTGCAAATCTGGATGATGCTCAATTAGACAAGCTGGAACAGCTCATAGAGCAACAACGCAAACTGCGCAGAGGGTAACCATAATCATGTTAGTGGGAAGTTTGGCTATTACTCTGAATCTAATGAGTGTGGCGTTGCTGGCATTTTTTATTGGCGTGGTGCTGCTGTTAATATCGGCTCCCTTGTGTTTCTCAAAACTGAGCCATTTCACTTTTCGTATCCGCAAATTAGCCCTGTGGTTGCTGGCCACTGGACCTTGGTGGATAGGGGCAATTTGTGTTGCAATATTTTGGCCTCGGCTGGAAGGTGGTATGGCTACATCCTGGATTGCAAACTTTGCTCACTGGCATCATGCAGACTTGTTCACGTTTACTAGCTGGCATGGTTTGACATTGTTAGTGTGCAGCTTAATGTTGACTTGGTTGTTGGTTGTTATTGCCGTTCAGAGCCGAAAAAAATCACTTTCCATGGACAATTTGCTTGAGCTTTGTGACACCAATGAAATGCCCAATCATGATAGCCACCAGGTTTATTCCCTCCAGTTAACTATACCGACAGCGTTTACATCTGGGTTACTGTCACCAAAGGTTTACCTAACCACCGCCTTGCAAAAACAAGTGGATCAGCAAGAGCTAGATATTATCATCCAGCACGAACTTGCTCATGTCCGAGTTTATGATCCTTTGTTTAAAGTGATCTTTGCCCTGTTTTGCCGTTTTTACCCAAAGCCCGTCAATAATATTTTAATGCAGCACTATAGCCTTTTAACAGAACAGATGGCTGATCATGCCGTTACACATTTTCATGACAGTCTGGATGTAGCACAAACTTTAATAAACGTGGCTAAGTTGCAACAAAAACTCCCTATCAATTGCGATGGCATGCAACTCAGTTACTTTGCCAATGAACAAATTAGCCAGCGGGTCTACAGGCTAGTTTCGCCATTAGAAAGAACACCGGTGTTGGCATTGGTTGTTGCGATAGCGGCATTCATTGGTGCGCCACTATTTGCGGTCTCTACCGTCGATAGTTTCCACCATTTTATTGAAACTTTTTTCACCCACTAAATAAGGATAGGGCATGAAGCTATTTTTTCGAATCTGCGCACGTGTAAAACCGATTGCCAGTCGGTTTTACACGTGTTTGCTGAGTCTCTCGCTGGTACTTTCAGCTTCAGCTTCTGCTGACGTTATCCCTGGATCAGGCCCGGTATTAACCTTGTCGCAAGCTGTTTCGTTAACGTTGAGAAAGCACCCTGAACTTAATGCCTTTGTGCCTAGATATCGCGTACAGCAAGGCCAGGTTCAACAAGCCAGTGTGGGTGAACGTCCGCAGGTTGGGCTAATGATAGAAGATGGGCTAGGTAATGGCGATCATAGTGGCTTGAGTCGTATGCAATCGACTTTGACCTTTACTTGGATGCTACAGCAGGAACAGATTGATAGTCGTATTGAAGCAGCAAAATCTCACACTGACCAACTTGAGGTAGAGCAGCGGATAGCCTCTTTGGACTTGGCCTCCCATACCGCCAAAAAATTCATTCAAATACTGATAAAAGATGAGCGTTTAAAGCTCAATAAAATCGCTCTGCAACAAGCTCAGGATGTACACCATGCCATAAGTAAGCGGGTTGACGCGGGTAAAAGCTCCAATGTTGAAAAATTACAAGCCGCAGCGGAACAGGTACGCCGTGAACTTGCCATTGAGGATTTGGAACATGAATTAACAGCCAGTTATTATCAATTGACATCAATGTGGGGGGAGGCTGGTAAAGCCTATCAAGTGAGCGGTAATTTGCTGGCACTGCCCGCTAACCGGTCTGTTGAATCGCAATTAGACAAGCTGAAGAAACAGCCTCTACTGGCCAAGTTTGCGACGCAGCGACGTATTGCTCAGTCGCAAATAGAGCTGGCTCGCATAGAGGCTAAGCCGCAATGGCAATTGTCAGCTGGTGTGCGCCGGTACGAAGCGACGGATGATTTTGGCTTAGTTGCCGGGATCTCAATCCCTTGGGGAAATAACAACCGCAACGCTGGCAAGATTGCCGCATTACAAGCGCAACAAGAAGTATTAGCGGATCAAGCCAGTGCTTTGTTACAAAAGCTTGACGTACAACTTTACGTGCTGCTGCAGGAAATGGAGCATTCACGTCATGTTATCGACTCCATACAACAACGTATTGTACCGCTGTTAGAAAACGCCCTGACAGATGCGTCTAGTGCCTTCGACATCGGCAAGCTCAATTATACCCAGTGGAACAATGTTCGACATCAATTGCTGACGGCCAAGTCACAATTATTAGACGTATATGAAAGTTTGCACCTGCAACATATTGAAATTCAACGCCTGACTGGCTCGTCCATTTCCCAATGAGAAATTTTATGAAGAACAAAAATATCATCTCAGTATTAACAACCACTATTTTGCTGGGGCTGACTTACTTAATATCACCCCTGGTACTTGCGGAATCAGCCTCTGGGGCCTCGCAGGTAGAGCCTGAAAAAGGATCTCACAATGGTCGCATTTTCCGTGACGGTGAGTTTGCCATAGAACTGACTATCTTTGAAACCGGTGTGTCGCCTGAGTTTCGTGTATGGGTAATGGATAAAGGACAACCGATATCACCTGATAACGTTGAGCTTAATATCAAGCTCACCCGACTTGGAGGCGTGGTGGATGAGATCCAATTTATTGAGCAAGACGATTTTCTGCGCGGTGATAGGGTGATTTACGAGCCGCATTCCTTTGTGGTGGCGATAACCGCTAAACATAAGGGTAAACCCCACTACTGGAAATACGACAACTTTGAAGGACGTACCACCATTGAACAGGCAGTTGCTGATGCTATGGAGATTAAAACCGAAGTCGCAAGTCATGTCACGCTTCGCCAAACAATCCCTGTTTATGGCAGATTAATGCTACCACCAGGCGCAAATCGCATCGTTGCAGCGAGGTTTGATGGAGAGATCAAACAAGTGCATGTTAAGCAAGGCGATAACGTTAAAAAGGGGCAATTGTTATTGACCGTCGAAAGTAACGAGAGTTTGAACTCTTTTCAGATCACGGCTGCGGCGGATGGCATCATCACTGCACAACAGGCGGGTGCCGGTGAGCAAACTGCTGGGCGAACGTTGCTAACGATTAGTAACACCTCTACCTACATTGCGCAATTGGCGGTCTACCCCAGTGATTACGCAAAAGTAGCTGTAGGAACACCGGTTGCTTTGAGTATGGACGGGTATGCCAGAGAATTCACTGGCAATGTCGCCTATATCGAATCTTCGGTGCGTGATGATCAAGCCAGATTGGTATGGGTGTATGTTGATGATGAAAAAAGACAATTAACCACTGGCAGTTTTGTGAAGGCGGAAATTGAATTCGCTACCATTAATGTGCCCTTAGCCGTCAAGCGTACCGGCTTACAAGCCTTTCGAGATTTTACCGTAGTGTACGCCAAGGTAGATAAGCAATACGAAGTACGGATGCTGGAATTAGGCCGTCAGGATAAAGTGTGGGTAGAAGTCTTAGGTGGGCTGAAGCCTGGCACCGAGTACGTGAGCGAAAATAGTTACATTCTTAAAGCCGACATTGAAAAGTCTGGCGCATCCCACGACCACTAGGAGCACGTAATGTTAGAGTCGATTCTACGTTTTTCGATAAAACGCAACCTGCTCATTTTTGTAATGGTATTGGGTTTTGCAGGACTGGGGATATGGAATTTCACCAATCTCCCCATAGATGCAGTACCAGATATTACCAATGTGCAGGTAATGATAAACACCGAAGCCCCTGGTTCTACACCCTTGGAAGTAGAGCAACGAGTAACCTACCCGTTGGAAAACGCCTTAGCCGGGTTACCGGGTCTCACCTACACGCGATCGGTGTCCCGTTATGGCCTGTCACAAGTTATTGCCATTTTTGATGATGATACCGATGTGTATTTTGCCCGCCAGTTGGTCAATGAACGCTTGTCTGCTGCTCGCGCCGAACTACCCTCAGGATTAGAGCCACAGCTTGGACCTATAGCAACGGGGTTGGGCGAGATTTTTATGTTTACCGTGGATGCTGAACCAGGTGCCACCAACAAAGATGGGTCGCCAGTCACACCGATGGATTTACGTACCGTTCACGACTGGACCATTCGCCCACAATTAATGCGTGTACCCGGTGTGGTGGAAGTCAATCCTATCGGCGGGTATGAGCGAGAAATATTGGTCGGCTTTAAGCCTGACAAATTGCTGGCTTACGGGCTGTCAGCGGCGGATGTTATCACGGCGATCGAACAAAATAACAACAATCAGGGGGCAGGTTTTGTAGAACAAAATGGCGCTCAATGGCTGTTAAGAATGCCAGGCCAGATAGAAGATTTACAGGCACTGGGCCAAATCCCTTTACGAAGCACAAACAGTGCTGCGGTACTGATTAAAGACGTGGCTGATATCAGTAATGGTAAGGGCCTTAGAAACGGGGCCGCGACACAAAATGGTCGAGAAGTGGTGATGAGCACAGTATTTATGCTCATAGGTGAAAATAGTCGAACCGTCGCCAGTGCGGTGGGTGAAAGACTCATAGAAGTTAATGCCAGCTTACCTGAGGGGATTGTTGCAACGGCCGTGTATGATCGCACCAAACTGGTTGATAAAACGTTACAAACCGTCAGAACCAATCTGTTCGAAGGGGCGCTATTGGTTATTGTTGTATTGTTTTTGCTGCTGGGCAGTTTTAGGGCTGCGTTCCTTACCGCACTAGTCATTCCTTTCGCCATGCTTATGACCATTACCGGTATGGTACACAGTAATGTCAGCGCCAATTTGATGAGCTTGGGGGCACTGGACTTTGGTCTGCTGGTCGATGGCGCCATCATCATTGTTGAAAACTGTATGCGCCGCCTGAGTCAGGCTGGCTCTGCTAATCAAACTTTACCTCTAAAAGAACGACTAGAGTTGGTATTTGAGGCAACACGGGAGGTCATTCGACCTGCGATGTTTGGCGTGTTAATTATAACCGCGGTGTATCTGCCCATTTTTGCCCTGGAAGGTGTCGAAGGTAAAATGTTTCATCCTATGGCAATAACGGTCGTAATCGCATTACTGAGCGCCATGTTTCTGTCCATTACCTTTGTTCCGGCCATGATTGCACTGCTGTTTAAAAAACCGGTAAAAGAAAAACGCAATCCTATCATTCACGGTGCAACAGCTGTTTATCGTCCAGCCCTTGTTTGGGTATTAAAAGGCAGATGGTTAGTAGTGATCGCTGCGAGCTTACTGGTTATCCTGTTTGGTTATCAAGCTACACGCTTAGGCAGCGAGTTTGCGCCGGATCTGGATGAAGGTGACATTGCCATGCATGCTTTACGAATTCCTGGCACGTCCCTTAGTCAGGCTATAGCGCTGCAAGAGGTACTAGAAGAAAAAATCAAACAAATGCCGGAAGTTGAACGGGTTTTTGCCAAAATTGGCACCGCAGATGTGGCAACAGATGCCGTACCACCCAGCGTGGCAGATAACTTTATTATCCTGAAACCTCGCGACCAGTGGCCTGATCCTAACAAGACTAGGGAACAGGTGGTTGAAGAACTGGCCGCTATGGTTGCCCCTGTTCCGGGTAATCGCTACGAATTCCTGCAACCTATCCAGATGCGTTTTAATGAAATCCTCGCCGGGGTTCGGGCAGAGTTGGCCATTAAGGTATTTGGTGATGATTTTGACACGTTGGCTTTGATCGGTGGGGAGATTGAATCGGCTATCAGTAATGTCGCAGGTATTGCCGATTTGCAAGTGGAGCGCACTACCGGACTACCCATGCTGAGTATTGAACCTAAGCTTGAAAAGCTGGCCCAGTATGGGATTAGCAAGGCAGCAGTGCAGTCGCAACTGAGTACTGCAATGGGTGGTACTGTGGCAGGTAAGTTTTATCAAGGGGATATTCGTTCCGATATTGTGGTGCGTCTTGCTGAAGAATTACGCACAGACATAGATGGGCTTGCCTATTTACCCATTCAATTACCTGACGGCCACGCCGTGCCACTACAAGAACTGGCAACGCTAAATTTGGTAGACGGAGCCAGTCAAATAAATCGCGAAAACGGGAAACGTCGCATAGTGGTTACTGCGAACGTCAGAGGACGTGATTTAGGTAGTTTTGTAGCGGATATTCAGCAAGCCATTGGCAACAATGTCAATATTCCCGCTGGGTATTGGATTGAGTACGGCGGTACTTACCAAAAGTTGCAATCGGCCGCCCAGCGCCTCAGTGTGGTTGTGCCAGTTACTCTGCTGATGATCATTGGTTTACTTATATTGGCTCTTGGTTCATTTAAGGATGCCATGATCATCTTTGCTGGTGTGCCCTTGGCTTTAACGGGAGGCATTGCTGCTTTGCTGTTGCGGGATATTCCGTTTTCCATATCGGCTGCGGTAGGTTTTATTGCGCTATCGGGCATTGCCATTTTGAACGCACTGGTAATGGTATCCTTCATTCGCGAACTTCGTAAAGACAATGTCTCGCTGGATGAAGCCATTTTTGAGGGGGCTGTAACCCGTCTTCGCCCGGTATTGACCACTGCTTTGGTTGCCGCCCTGGGATTTGTGCCGATGGCACTTAATACAGGCATCGGGTCTGAGGTTCAGCGTCCGCTGGCAACGGTGGTCATTGGGGGGATTATCTCATCGACCTTGCTAACACTGTTTGTTATACCTGCGTTGTATCGCATTTTACATAAAGAAAAGGAGTCAATCTTGGCCGAGTCTGAGGTGGTGGAGTCTGCCAGTGCCAACTAATCTACTGAAATATAGCCTTGTTGTGATCTTCCTGTGTCTAATGGCACCGAGCCTGGACGCATTTGCCCACGGCGTCGATGATAGCACTCGCGCTTTTTTAGAGCACAATACTGGCGTGCAAATCGTCCCCTTTTTATATATCGGTGCCAAGCACATGATTACCGGCTATGACCATCTGTTGTTTCTGGTGGGCGTGATTTTCTTCCTGTACAAAAGCCGCGACGTACTGCTGTATGTCAGCATGTTCACAGTAGGTCACAGTGTGACCTTATTATTAGGCGTACTGAGCGATATTCAAGTCAACGCTTATCTGATTGACGCCATCATTGGTCTGTCGGTGGTGTACAAGGGTTTTGATAACCTGGGGGGCTTTAAACGCTGTTTTAACTGGCAACCGAATACCAAATTGGCTGTGTTGATTTTCGGATTGTTCCACGGTTTTGGTCTGGCGACGAAGTTACAGGAATTTCAGTTGCCAGAAGATGGGCTGATCATTAACTTGCTCGCGTTTAATCTGGGTGTGGAGCTGGGTCAGTTTGCTGCATTGGTATTTGTTCTCATTGCCATCAATGCTTGGCGAAAACTACCGTCTTTCCAACGATTCGCCACATTAACCAATACGTTATTGATGAGTGGCGGACTCATGCTCATGGGCTACCAGCTCACCGGTTTTGTCATTAACTAATTAGAACGAGAAGAACATGCAACACACTGTAAGTACTAAAACGCTATTAAAAGCCAGCGCATCGGCCACCCTTGTGGCTATAGTCGCTTTGATTACCCTCATTTTACCTGCCGAGTACAACCTCGACCCCACAGGCATTGGTCAGGAATTAGGCTTGACGGTTATTGCGGCGGCCTCTGAAACAGACACGCCAAATGTATCAGACCAAGCAGGATCAGATGAATATCAGGTTATCGAGGTGACTGTACCTGCCGGACAAGGGGTAGAGTATAAGTTTAACATGCAAAAAAGCGACAAAATGACCTATGAATGGCTGACAGATGGCCCTTCGTTGTATTTTGATTTACACGGAGAACCACAAGGGGACACCACGGGATATTTTGAAAGCTATGCTATAGCCACCTTAAACGGCATGAAAGGTAGCTTTACGGCTCCTTTTGCTGGGGCTCATGGGTGGTATTGGAAAAATAAATCAGACCAACCTATCGCTGTGCAGCTCATGGTGAAAGGCCAGTATGAAGTGATTGGCCTTAAACAATAATCAAAGTAACCATAATGGGAGAAAAAAATGAAAAAACTACTATCTGTATTAGCACTGTGTAGCACCATATTCTGTAGCAATGTTGCAGCACATAGTGATCATGGTTTTATTAGCGGTCAGGCCGCTATCAAGATTGTTAGCAAGTCGTTGCCACAAATGACCTTTAAGGAATTTGGTTTTGCAGTGGGGAAACTAGATGCTTCTTGGAAATCGCTGACTTCATCAGATATGTCAGTCGTTAGTGTTGAAGACAGCTTTTATGTTGTCAGCGCCAACAACACTGAAACAGAAGGTACGATCTACTTCCAGATCGCCAATAATGGCCAAGTAATAGATGTTACCCACAAAAACAATTTTTAAACTAAATGAGCCGGAAACCTTAAATATCCTCTGACCATTTTTGAGATTAGTTTATGTCCGGAAATAGGTAAATAAAGCACCCGCCGGCTAAAGTTAGAAGCTTTGTTTTAAGCTATGCAATGGAATATCAATGACTAATAATCGAATGTCCGCTATTTATTCGTTTTAGTTTTTGAATACACGAAGTGGTATATGCCTATTTTTGGCTGCAACTTCCAATTCAAGCTTAATCCTTTGACTGACCGTTGATCGTTCATGGCAGACTGTCAAATTGGGTGTGACTTAGCCCAAAACGAAATTGAGGTTTGAAGTGCTAATGAGGGCAGGGGGCTTAGGTTTACCATGATCTGTTAACCGAATTGTTTAATTTAATCATCACTATCTTGTTTCTGGTTTTAGATGACGCAATCCAGATATACCCGTCTCCCTTGAAGTTGCAGCGTTTTTGGCTGCTCTCACTTACCTCTATCGTCTGAATTACTGAGTACATCTAAGCTTATGTAGCTGAGTTCCTTTGCCGCCTAGCTGCAACTCCAATGGCTGGGGTATAGATCCTCCGATTAGCAAAGCCAAGGGGATTAAAAACCATAGTATTTCATTCATAATTCAGTTCATATTGCTTTGATTTTTGTAGCCTAATTTTGAGTACATCATCGTAAATAACGGATACTTCTGAGTCAGCTCGACTCCAGGTGGGCTACCTGAAACAACCTTACGCAGACGTAATAATTCGGTCTAAGTTTTACCTGTGATACGCATGGCTCGTTCGATGGTAATGAAATTTTCGCGTTTTGTAGCAAAGCATGTTCAAGCAAAAACTTTCATTTTTTATGGATCGAAAAATATTGAATCAGCCAAGGTGGCAGAAGCTATATGTACAACGTTAAGTTGATGATACATACGATCGTGAAAATATCATGGTGGAGCGACAGCCATTTTGCCAGATAACAGGCGACAACTAAGTTGGCCGGTTTTGGTAAGGCTCCACACAGTCTTAAATTTCAAGAGCTTTACATGTATGGAAAACCCATAACTCTACAACAGGTTAAGTTATATATGTCCCATCGAAGTCAATCCAATTAATATCAGTAAGGCAGCCGCTAAAACAGGATTTTTTGAGCGCAGTGCAAGGCGCATTATTACTTAGCCGTCTGACACTTCAAGTGATGAATGATTTATCAGTCTCAGTATTGAGAGAACGTGATGGCAACCACACGATCAGCGATAGTTGTTTAGCAGCCTGACGGCTGGTGTAAAGATTACCCCAGGTTTGAGACTAGCTATAAAGTATGGCATTTATCTTCATTGGCCAATGCTAGGCAGGTGAGCACAGCGAAAAAAACAGCAGCACCAAAGTGACTAGCGCCATTGAGGATGAGAAGCTCATTATAGTTCGCAGTAAAACGGTGGCTGAGTCAGTCGAGCGTAAAGCGGATCATCGAAAAAGATCCTTCGAAATTCTGCACTACTGAGGAAGAGGACGCCGATGACCAATAAGATAAAATTGGGCAATAGCTATAGCTTATTTATTAAAGCTCGGGATGAGTTTGTGAAATTTCGTGCCGAATGGAAATATATGGTAAGGAATCTGACGACGCCAAAGGCGCCATCGTAAATAAATATAATCAGATCCGCTCGGTTTAAGAACGTGCAGATTTCGCTGCAGCCGACTCGGTGTGATTGTTGGTTGTGAGTAAATCACCGTCAGAAGATTCAAGATGCGCACGAATAAACCATTGGAACTGCTCCATATCAGTTAACTGACCAATTAGCATGTCTTCCGATACCGGATCTAGCTCTCCCATTTCAATCATTGCTTTGCGATGATCGTTGTTCACCCCGTTGTAAACTAAATCAAGGGCGCCCAGATGCTCCATAACCAATGCTTTACCTAACGAATAATCATCCCAGGTGCGACGATCCGAAATAGATTGCGGTGTGCCTATTGGGGTTCCGCCTAAAGTAGCTATTCGTTCTGCAATAGTGTCAGTCATGTCGCGTACAGCGACTACCTGAGGATCTAGCATTTCGTGAACGCTGATAAAATTGGGGCCAACAACGTTCCAGTGAACGTGCTTGAGTGTGAAGGCCAAATCGAGCAGTGCTACCATACGATTGTCTAAAGTGGATATTACTCGGTTTGCAGTCGTTTCGTCCATGTCTGGTACCGTGAATTTAGCTGCTTTGTTCTGATTACTTTTCGTCATGGTTTCTCCTTTATGGTTCAAAATAACCGGAGAGGTATAAGCCTCTCCTTGACTTGTCTACGCAATCAAATCCACAAACGTTGTGTCAAATAAGAGAATTACTCTTGAATGTCCTGTTTATAACAATCATCATAAATATGTGATCTAATGTGTATGGTCAAACCATTTAACTAAATTCCTTTAATCAGCAAAAAGCAGCATTAACTCTCTACATTGAGCAACAAAGCCTCTCCACTAAAGGTGGCCGCTTAAACGGTGAAATGATGCAAAGCTATATTCAACAAAATTTTGCGGTGAATTATCACCAAAATTAGATTTATAATTTACTGAAATCAATGAATATAACCTGGCCCACTAGCCGGTCGAAACATCCAAAGCAGGATAGTGAAATCCAAAAGGATTTTAAAAAATTCAATACGCGGTATCCGAATTAAAACGAGCAAATTGCTCCCAGGCCATGTGGCCATGGAGCAGGTTGATTTTGGTTTCAGGATAAAGCTAGATTTGGTCTGCAAAATACCACCATACGCC
>Ga0307489_10002881_pt1 | contig 11477 bp, 25 predicted proteins | sample SB12metaG_FD_202247 | JGI IMG/M metagenome (GOLD analysis project Ga0307489, IMG submission 202247) | Sea-ice brine microbial communities from Beaufort Sea near Barrow, Alaska, United States - SB 1.2 | ecosystem: Environmental > Aquatic > Marine > Coastal | place: USA: Alaska | collected...
CTCAGCCCCTCCCTCTGACCCTCCCTCCCTCCACCCCACGTCCCAGGCGTGCCTCGCTGTGTGTCACCGCAGTGTCCAAGGGCATCCAGGCAGGGGCTTACACTCGTCCACTTTTCAGCTTAACGTGAGCCGTTTATGACACAAGAACACACCCTAAACACTCCCTGACACCCCCTAAACACCCCCTAAATAACCTCTAATCCCACCCTCTATCCCACAGAAAGCGCTTACGCTGAGCTGAAAGGTGAACGAGTGTAAGCCCCTGCATCCAGGGCGACGGGCGCGTGAAGCTGGTGACCTCCAAGGCGCAGTTCGACAAGATCAGCGGTGAGGCGGGCGAGGGCCTGGTGGCGGTGCAGATCAGCACCAAGACGTGCGGCCCGTGCAAGGCAGGGGCTTACACTCGTCCACTTCTCAGCTCAACCTAGCCGTTTCCGGCACAAAATACACCCTAAACACCCCCTGATACCCCATAAATCCTCCCAAACACCACCTAAACACCCCCTGTATGCATACCCTGTCCCACAGCAAGCGCCTACGTTGAGCTGAAAAGTGGAAGAGTGTAAGCCCCTGGTGCAAGGTGGTGTACCCGCACTTCGCCGGCCTGTCGGAGGAGCTGCCCGACGTCACCTTCGTCAAGATCATGGGTAGGGCGCCGCTCAAACCCTGTGTCGGCTCCCGTGTTTCAAAGTTGTGGATTCCACAATAAACAACAGCCTCGAAACCGCCTTCATCCCGACAGACTGGTGTTCTATCCGCTCCGCTATAAATGGCGGACGGGGTTGGTTGATGCTCACTTTGGTGTGAGCGCCTTTGGGCTCGATGAACGTTGATTGTCTATGCTAATCACAACGCCGACTTGTGTGCAACTGGGACCTGACTGGCCGGGGACCACGACGTGGACACCCGGGCGCTGATGAAGGAGTGGGGCGTGCGCGTGGTAGGGCGGTGCAAGTTGTCCCTATCAAACCCGTGTTGAAACCGCCCGGAACCATGATCTTGAAACTAAAATATGATAAACAGCTTTCAATTTTGCTTCAATTTTGATTTCAATTTCAACTTGCGCCGCTACAGCGTGGTGCCGCTGTTCTACGTGTTCCGCGCGGGCGAGAAGCTGAACGAGTGGTCCGGCGCTAAGCCCGAGGCAAGGCGGTGCAGGTTGACCCTATCAAACCTGTGTTGAAACCGCCTGGAAATAAGCACTTGAAACTGTAATATTATAGACTGCTTTCGAATTTTGCTTACAAATTCAAGTTGCGCCGGTACACCGAGGTGCTGCGAGAGAACGTGCTGGCGCAGTGCTCCTCTACCGAGAAGGCCTCGGTGGAGGTGGCGTAACTTCACCACCGCACAGGAAACAACAAGCAAATGTAGTTTTGGGTTTTGGGATTTTTGGGTTTCTGGATTGGCATGATCACCTGTACGTAGTTGGGGGGGAATGGGAGTAAGGAGTGGGCAACAAGGATCGAAATCGGTTCTCGGTAGCAAATAATAGCGACGCTCACTGAATGTATTGTACTGAAAGAATGGAAGAACACCCCCGGATCGCATCGCGCGTCGCTTGATATCACGTGAGTTTTATGGGGTAAATTGTTTTCCGGTCCTCTTTATCCTCCAATTCCAAGCAGTCTGTCGGGATGAAGTCGGGGAGTATGAAACCAACCAGCATCATAATATTATTTCAAACGAGGCAACGAAGAAGCTCCTCGCGCCTCACACGCTCACAACTATAATCCCGTCGCTGTTTCAAGTCTAACGATGAAACACCCTCAAATCCGCGTGGGAATACCGTTGGACCTCATCTTACGGCCTGGCAGACATTGCTCGCCACGTCAACGTCACAGGATATGACAAAGTGCACCAAACCACGTAGACACTTAGTCTGACTTAATGCCCGCTCGACCAATCAGACCGCTCCAGTTGGACGACTTAGCATTACTTGCTGCTAAGTGTCTAAGAGGTTTCACGCACTTTTGTCATACCATTAAACTGAAGAAGCAAGCGTAACTTGACGAGGCGAACGATGTCTGGCAGGCCCGACCTCATCTCGTCCTTGACCTGGGAGATCTGCACCTCGTTGCGGTGGAAGATGCCCGCCGCCAGCGCCGCGCTGCACTTGGTGGCGTTGAAGACATCCGTGAAGTGCGCCGGGCACCCTGCGCCCGACGATCAGGGGCTTACACTCGACCAATTTTCAGCTCAACGTAAGCGCTTTCCGTGTCACAGGGCGTGTGTTCAGAGGTTGCTCAGGGGGTGATTAGGGGGTGATTAGGGGGTATTGTGGGTTGTGTAGGGTGTTTTGTTGTATCAGAAACAGCTCAGGTTGAGCTGAAAAGTGGACGAGTTTAAGCCCCTGCCGACGACGCTATCACCGGGATCTTCACCGCGTCACTCACCAAACCCACCAGCTCGTGGTCGAACCCGTTGCCAGGAGTTTACACTCGTCCACTTTCCAGCTCAACGTAAGCGGATTCTGTGGGATAGGGGGTGCATTTAGGGGTTGCTTGGGGGGTGTTTCGGAGGTATTACGGGGTATTAGGGGGTGATCAGGGTGTATTTTGGGTCAGGAACGGCTCAAGTTGAGCTGAAAAGTGGACGAGCGTAAGCCCCTGCCCGTTGCCTTGGCCATCCTCGTCAATGCAGTTGAGCAGGATCTCCCCCGCACCCAGCGCCTCCATGTAGGGGATTACACTCGTTCACATTAGAGCTCAACTTGAGCAACTCCAGGACACGTCCATGAGTTAATCTGGGTCACACGGTGGACGGAAGAGCTCAAGTTGAGCTGAAATGGGAACGAGTGTAAGCCCCTGCCTCCATGGCCACCGCGAGCTCGAACGCCCCGAGGTCGCGCCCCTCCCGCCCCCCCATCACCGTGCACTGGAACCACACCCACTCCTCCCCCGACGGCCCCCGCCGCGCCGTCTTCACGCACTTGTTCTTCGTCTCGCTCGGGTCCTTCATGTAGCGGCGCAACTTGAATTTGAAAGCAAAATTTCAAAGCAGTACATCACAATTTAGTTTCAAGCGCTTAGTTCCAGGCGGTTTCAACTTGGGTTTGATAGGGTGAACCTGCACCGCCCTACCTTGACGTACACCCGCCGCGGGTCGATGCTAATGACCACCGCCTGAGCGCCGTACCTCTCACCAGGGGCTTACACTCGTCCACTTTTCAGCTCAACTTAGGGCGCTTTGTATGGGGTAGGTGGTGCGCGTAGGGGTTGTGTAGCCCGTATTCAGGGGGTTAGGGGGTGTTTAGAGTGTGCAGGGTGTTTTCAGACACGGCTCGAGTTGAGCTGGGAAGTGGACGAGTGTGAGCCTCTGCCTCTCACTGATCTGCTCCACGCTCGTCGTGCCGTCCTTTGCACACCCCGCCGCATAGTAATTCTCCGCCACGTAGGGCCTGCTGAATGTACCCCGCCACGTCATCAAATGCATTTCAGCCCTCGTTTCTTGATTTAAATGTCACCCTATGACATGGCGAGCAATATCTGGCAGGCCCTCGTTTCTTGAATTAAATTTCACCCTATGACGTGGCGAGATATATCTGGCAAGCCCTACCGCCACGTACACGGCGTCGGAGCCGATGGAAATCTTGTCGGCGCCCGATGAGAAATAAGCCGACGCCACCTCCAGCGCCGTGTAACGTTTGCCCGCGCTGTCGGTAAAGTCCCGGATGTAGCGGCGCAAGTTGAAATTGAAAGCAACGTTTGAAAGCGGTCCATCACGTTTTAGTTTCAAGCGCTTAGTTACATGCGCTTTCAACGGGAGTTTGGTAGGATCAGCCTGCATCGCCCTACCCGGATGCCGCCACCCACTGTCAAGGGCACGAACACCGTCTCCGAGGTGTAGCGGCGCGAGTTGAATTTGAAAGCAAAATTTAAAAGTGGTCTATCATATTTCAGTTTTAAGAGCTTAATTCCGGGCGCTGTTAACGTGGGTTTGATAGGGTCAACCTGCACCGCCTCACTGAGGTGCGTCGCAGCACCTCCAGCATGGGGGCGTCGGTGAGGGGCAGGTCCCGGTACCCCGTGATAGAGCCTGGACGACATTGCTGTCGCCACGTCATAGGATGTCGCTCAACGCCAGAACCGAGGGTTCTAAACAAAGTGCGGGGAGAGGGAGACGCCTCCGCGTATACGAGGAGGCACCAGGCTTCCGCCCTGACCCCCGTTCCAAACAAAGTGCGTTGGAGGATATGGCGAGTGTTGTCTGCGAGGCCCTACCCGGTGATGTTGAGAAAGGCCACCTCGTCCGCACCCTGCTGGAAGTAGCGGCCCGCCAGCTCCACCGGCTTGCCGAGGTTCAGGGGCTTACACTCGTTCACTTTTCCGCTCAACTTGAGCGTTTTTTATGGGATAGGGGGTGCGGTGCGCGTAGGGATTGTGTAGCCCGTGTTAAGGGGGTATCAGGGGGTGTTTATGGTGTGTAGGGTGTTTTTGTGTGTCAGGCACGGCTCAAGTTGAGCTGAAAAGTGAACGAGTGTAAGCCCCTGCCGAGGTTGCGCACGTCGCCCCCATCGTCCTTCTCGCGCACGTCGTAGCTGTCGCCCTTGATGTAGCGGCGCAAGTTGAAATTGAAAGCAACGTTTGAAAGCACTTTCTCATGCTCTAGTTTCAAGCGCTTAGATCCAGGGCGGTTTCAACGTGGGTTGGATATCGTCAACCTGCATCGCCCTACCTTGGTGACCACCAGGTCGCCGTTGTCGTTGGACCGCACGTCCAGGCACGCGATCACGCGCTTGGCCAGACCCAAGTTGTAGGGCCTCAACTTGAACTTAAACGCAAAACTTATCATATTTTAGTATCAAGCGCTGATACCGGGCGATTTCAAACCAGGCGCCGCTTTCAACACGGGTGTGAACTTGAACCATCCCACCTTGTCCACACCGGCGGCGGCGGGGGCGGCCGCGCCGGGCGCCTCCGCCGTGGTGCCCTCCAGGAAGCTCTTGATGTAGCGGCGAGAGTTGATTTTGAAAGCAACATTTGAAGGCGGTTCGTCATTGTGTAATTTCAAGCGCTTAGTTATAGGCGGTTTCAACGTGCGTTTGATAGGGTCAACATGCACCGCACTACCTTGAAGATGGCGATCCCCTTGTCACCGCTCTTCTCCGGGTGGAATTGGCACGCCATGATGTAGCAGCGCAAGTTGAAATTGAAAGCAAACTTTGAAAGCGGTATATCACACTTCAGTTTGAAGCGTTTAGTTCCAGGCGGTTTCAACATGGGTTTGATAGGTTCAACCTGTGCCGCCCTACCATGACGTCGCCCTTCTGCACCGCCGCGATGAACTCGCCGCCGTACAGGGGCTTACACTCGTCCACTTCTCAGCTCAACTTAAGCGCCATTTCGTGGAATAGGGTTTGTGTTTAAGGGTTGTTTGGGGGGTGTTTAGGGGGTGTCAGGGGGTGTCGGGGGTGTTGGTGTGGTAGGAATGGCTCAGGTTGAGCTGAGAAGTGGACGAATGTAAGCCCCTGCCGCCGTAGTCGCACGTCGCCATCACCCAGTCCGAGGGGCTTGCACTCGTCCACTTTTCAGCTAAACCTGAGCCGCTTCTGACACAAAATGCACCCCAGACACCCCCTAATACCCCCTAATACCCCCTAGTACCCCTTATCATCCCCAAAATAATCCCTGAACAATCCCTAAAAGCACCCCTTATCCCACACAAAGCGCCTACGTTGAGCCGAAAAGTGGACGAGTGTAAGCCCCTGCCCAGTCCTCGTTGGCCGGCTCCGGCGTGGCGCGGTAGGAGTGCACGAAGTACAGGCGGTCGCCCTCGGGCACCTCCTGCAGCAGCCCACTCTCGCGCTTCGCGTTCAGCGTGTTCCACCCGATGTGCGGCACCTCCAGCCGGGTCGCACTGATTAGTAACCGTGCTTGCTTAGTGTAACGGTGCACGGGCTTACACTTGTTCACGGTAGAGATCAACTTGAGCAACGCCAGGACACATCCAAGGTTAAGTTGAGTTATACGGTGGACAGAAGAGCTCAAGTTGAGTTGAAATTGGAACGAGTGTAAGCCCCTGTACCGGTGCACACCGGATGATGTGGTGGGCACCGTTACTGGACTGATACACCACGCTGTGGATGACGTGGTGAGCACTGGAACAGCATGCATTCGCTCCGCTCCTACCACGAGGTCGTCCCCAGTGAACCGCCGCACGGTCCCGGGAATGAGCCCCATCCTAGGGGCTTACACTCGTTCACGTTAAAGCTCAACTTGAGCACCTTCAGAACACATTTTTCGGTTACGCTGGGGTATACGGTGGACAGAACAGCTCAAATTGAGCTGAAACGGGAACGAGTGTAAGCCCCTGCCCCAGCCCCTCCACGCCCCCGTTCTCCTCGCTGCCATCGAACAGCAGCTGCAGCCCCAGGCAGACCCCGAAGAACGGCTTGCCGGAATTCACGTACTCCTTCAGCGGCTCGACGAGACCGCGCTCCTTGAGAATCTGCATCGCCGAGCCGTACGCGCCGACTCCCGGGAAGATGAGGCGCTCGGCCGACAGGATGTCCTCGGGCTTGGATACATCACGCACGGTGAAGCCCAGCTTGGCGATGGCGTTGCGCACGCTGCGCACGTTACCCGCGCCGTAGTCGAGTAGCGTGACCTCCTTCGAGTTGGATGCCGCCGCGCGAACGATGGTGGAGGAGGCGCGGGCGCGGATGGCGCGGCGGCGGAGGGTGAGCTGGTCGGCACTGCCGTTGAGCTGCCGGGGCGCGAGCCTGCGAGCGGAACGCGTGAGGTGGAAGGGTCAGATCGTTCGCTCGTGCTGATGGGAGAGAGCCCGGGTCGAGGGCACAGTCCCTCCATAGGACGTGACATCTCTTGAGGAAAAACGTTCTCATCGGAAATGAGGGAGCGGGGAGAAAGGGAAGGCGGCACGCACCTCGAGGCTCCGACGGCCATCGCCATCGCGGCTTCGTGTCCCGAGCGGCCCGCGAGTGTCCGGTGGCGCGGAACAGTGAGGCCAGCGCAAGGGATGGTGCGTGCATTGGCGGCTCTAGAAACGCGTTAGCGCTCCGCTCAGGTCAGAGGCGCGGATAGGGATAACAACATTGAGCACCTGCTGGCGATTCTGGCTGGATGATTATGCGAAACAGGGCCATTTGCAATTTGCGCGCCACGCCGTCGCGTCCGGGCGTCTGTAGCGCGATGGACTTCAACGCGATGCTGGAGGGGTTCCGATTTGGAGCGGCGTCGCCGCCGCCGCCGCCGCCGCGGGCGATACCCCGCGCCGCGGCCAGTGCTGCTCGACATGAGGAGGAGGCGGGACAACAACATGTTGCCTCCACGGAAGGTGCCCAACTTCGCACCGACATCGACGGTGGCGACGACGAGGAGGATGGGTGGCACGTCAGCGACTCTGAAGATGGGAGTGGCGGCGGGGATGCCGATGCCGAGAGGGAGGAGGAGATGCCCATGCCGCCTGACCTCGAGGATGGGGTGAAGGAGGAGGAAGGGGTGAGGAAGGAGGAGGAAGAGGTGCATGAGCGAAGGAGGTGGCCGAAGGATGAGGAAGATGGACTGATAGAGGTAGGCACCGGGGGTGACGCATTGTGGAAGAAAAGGATGGCTTCACCATCTCCGTCGGATCATATCGGTGGGGGCGGCGGCGGCGCTAGCACGGGTGATAGAGGAGACGATGGCGGTGCCGGAGGAGGCAGCGGTGGTGGCGGTGGAGGCGGTGGTGGCGGTGGCGGTGGTGGTGGCGGTGGCGGAGGCGGTGGCGGTGGTGGTGGCGGTGGCGGTGGCGGTGGTGGTGGCGGGAGAGGAGGCCAAGGCCGAGGCCGAGGAGATGCCGCCACCGGTGGCGGCAGCGGCTCGAAGAGGCTGAAGCGCGAGCACCACAATGAGGAACACCACGACGACGGAACCTATAAAGACGCGGTGGCCATCGCCGTGGAAGCGGCTGAGGTAGAGCCTGGCCGATACTGATATTGCCCCCGACGTCATCCTCCTCATTTGCCGGACCTCGTTCCTCGAGTTAAATGGCATCCTATGACGTGGCGAGAAACATCTGGGTGGCCCTAGTCGGAGGCGGCGGGCACGGGCGCCGCGTCCACGTCCGGGGGCAATGCGCTCCTGGTAGGGCGGTGCAGGTTGACCCCATCAAACCCAAGTTGAAACCGCCTGGATCTAAGCGCTTGAAATTAAAACACGAAATACCGGTTTCAAATTTTGCTTTCAAATTCAACGTGCACCACTACATCCTGGCCAAGTCGCGGTTCTTCCTGCCCCGGCAGCACCCCGCGCGGCAGCTGAGTGGCGCGGGCGGCCCCGCGCCGCCGCCGCCGCCGCCGCCCAACTGGCGCGAGGTGCTAGACGCGGTGCGAGCCGCGCGCGCCGGCCGCACCGCCTCCGTCGACGACTTCCACGATTTCCTCTTGCAGCTTCACAGCGCCCCGGCAGGGCCTTGGGATTTAGGGTTTAGGCCTAAACCCTAAACCCTCGTCCCCTTCTCACACTCGTTCCCTTGCTGTCTGCTCATAGTGCACCTGTAGTTCACACACTCGCTGCATTCTACTCCTCGGCCTGGCCGCTCGTTCCCGTCGCAGCGCAAGTGGCAGGGAACGAGTGGGCAGGCCCTAAACCCTAAACCCTAAGCCCTAAAACCCTAAAACCCTGGGCAGGCCCTGCGCGGCGGACCCGCACTTCCAGGCACTGGTCGCCGCACTGCTCAGCGTCCAGTGCCGCGATGCCGTGGCCTTGAGGGCCATGCGGCAGCTGCAGTCCGCGCTGGGCGGCGCCGCCACGCAGACCGCGGTCCGGTCCGCGGACCTCGCCACGGTGGAGGAGGCGGTCGGCTGCTGCAACTACAAGCGGACCAAGGTAACACAACGTCATGTCATCATTACTCCCATCATTGACCATCTATCCTATATCAGCGCGAGACTGACACCCTTCCAACTTGAACCTTGCACACCTGAACCCTGAACCCTAAACCCTGAAACCCCAAACCCTAAACATGCACACGCAGGCGCGGTACGTGAAGGAGGTGGCGGAGGAGCTGCACGTGCGGTTCGCCGGCAGGGGCTTACACTCGTCCACTTTTCAGCTCAATCTAAGCCGTTTTGGTCACACCTCCGCGTGTCCCCCTGTCTAATAGACTGGGAGAAAATGATGAACCCAACGTATCCCACAGAATGTGCTTATGTGGAGCTGAAAGTGGACGAGTGTAAGCCCCTGTTGTCCGGGCAGGTGCCGCGCTCCGCCGCGGCGCTGCAACGCCTGCCGGGCGTGGGGCCCAAGATCGCGCACCTCGTGGCGTCGGCAGGGCCTCCCGACACGCATGAAACTTGCTCTCCCTGGAGCAGGTAGACGCGATATCTATCTACAGCAGCGGCCTTTTGGTCGTTGACGGTTGGACTCCGTTTTCGGGGCTCTAAACTTGAAAGGCAACCTCCCTGTTTGATACGAGCTATACATTCGATTGATTGTATTGCCACAATATTGCTCGCATGTTGCACTCTCATTTCTTGAGTTGAACGGTATCGTATGATGTGGCGAGTGATACCTGCCAGGCCCTAGGGGGCGGTGGCGTTCGGTGACGATCGGTCGGGAGTGGTGGTGGACACGCACGTGCGGCGGCTGGCGGAGCGGCTGGGGTGGGCCACTGGCAGGGGCTTACACTCGTCCACTTTTTCAGCTCAACGTGAGCCGTTTCTGACACAAAATACACCCTACATACCCCATGTTACCCGCTGACACCCCCAAAACACCCCCAAAACAACCCCTACACGCATCCCCTGTCCCACAAAAAGCGCTTGAGTTGAGCCAAAAATTGAACGAGTGTAAGCCCCTGGCCACTGGGCGCGCGTGTGTGACGGCGGACGCGACCAGGGTGCGGCTCGAGGGCAGGGGCTTACCCTCGTCCACATTTCAGCTCAACCTGAGCCGTTTCTGTCTCACAATACACCCTAGACTCTCCCTAATACCCCCTGACACCCCCTAAACACCCCCTAAACAACCCCTAGATGCACCCCATATCCCACACAAAGCGCTTACGTTAAGCCGAAAAGTGGACGAGTGTAAGCCCCTGCTCGAGGGGTGGCTGCCGGCGGAGCTGTGGGGTGAGGCGACGCTGTTGCTGATCGGGTTCGGGCAGGAGGTGTGCACGCCGCGGCGCCCGCACTGCGGGGGGTGTCCGCTGTCCACCATGTGTCCGTCAGCGTTCGCGTGGAGTGAGTGTGAGGGTGGGCGTGAGGGTGAGGTCGGGGAGGTAGCGGGTGGGGGGAAGACGAAGACGGGGAGGGGGGAGGTAGCGGGTGCGAGGGAGACCGCGTGGAGTGGGGAGGTAGCGCGTGGGAGGCAGGCGGGGAGGGAAGAGCTAGCGGTTGGGGGGGAGGCGGGGGAGGCGGGGGGCGGGGATGGGGAGGGTGTCGAGTGGGGGAAGGGGAGCCTCCTGGGACGCGGGAGTGGCCCAGTCGGGGACGTGGTAGACGTGGAGGACTTGTGATGCGCGTTACAGACTTACAATACGTGGTAGCTACGATATCTTCAGGTCATGTTCAATTGGTTCCCACTCGACTTGTGAAGTGCGTTTATACTTGTACATTGATGTGTGGTAGCTTCGGTTGGTTTGGTTGTGCTTAGATTGGTTTCCACTCGAGGGCCGGGCCCGCAGCGCGGTTTCTGATTTTTGCCTCTCTCGGTTTGCCGGTCGTTTTTCCACATCACCGCACACATCGACACAGTGCTGCTAGTGCTGCTGCAGGCGAGGTGCTGTTGCTCGTGCCATGGGGGTCGCTTGCGCAGCTGAAGCACTGGCAGGCCTCGAAGCCGCCGCAGTGGGGATTGTGGCAGCTCTTCCAGTCTTTCTTCTGGCACGCGGGGGTGTAGTACCGGACCTTGCGGCAGCTCAGGCATGTGCGGGTGATGTCCTGAGCGCCACACGACGCGCACTGTCCGGGCCGGGGTGCGTTAAGTCGCGCACACCTCGCGGTAGCTGGCAATGACCGACTGGAAGTCACCGCCACCGCTGCCGCCCGGGGGGGGTGCTCAACCACAGGAGGCAGCCGTTTTCGTGAGAAGTCGATTTTCCAAGTGCAAATCCTGGGAATTCAAAACCCGCCAAGCGCCACTCAACTACGAATGAACGAACTCAACGGTCTGGCCGCTCCCGCCTCACAACTGTACGTTCGGCCGAGTCGGGGCGGGCGTCGAAGCCGCACGCCTGGTTGTGAGGGTCATGGTACTGATGAAGCGCGCGCCGAGGTGCTCGCCGTGGTTCGTCGGCTTCCTCGCGCTCTGCGCCTTCGTCACCTCCTCCTTGTTCGTGTACGATCTGGACGACCTCGAGGGCCACGACGAGGTGCACATCCACCGCCCGCCGGAGGTCGGCAGCAGCAGCGGCGGCGGCGGCAAGGCCGTAACCACTCATGCTAGCTGTGCGTTCTGCTTTGGTTGCGCCTACTGCGCAACGGACGCCGCCGTCCCTGAAACTACTCAAATTTTATATACAACATAATGTGAAAT
>Ga0307489_10002882_pt1 | contig 11472 bp, 14 predicted proteins | sample SB12metaG_FD_202247 | JGI IMG/M metagenome (GOLD analysis project Ga0307489, IMG submission 202247) | Sea-ice brine microbial communities from Beaufort Sea near Barrow, Alaska, United States - SB 1.2 | ecosystem: Environmental > Aquatic > Marine > Coastal | place: USA: Alaska | collected...
CAGGACCAGGTGAAACACGCCCGCCGCGTCATGTAATGTCGTTCAACTCATCAAACGGGGGTCTCTAACGAGACGGGCGTATCTAACGCGGTGGACGACGCGGCGAGCACCGGTACACTATCACGTGAATGACACAGCAAGCACCGGTACAATGTTGGGTGGATGAGGCGGCGAGCAGCATTTGCACGTCCCTACACCCGCAGCGCAGAAGGGGTACTCCCACTCCGAGCGGAGCCCCACGGTCTTGCCCATGAGGCGCGTGAACACCCGCGGCTGGTTCGCCGCGAACCACACCACGCAGCAGGGTCATCGAGAAAAAACGTTCCACCGACGTTGAACGGACAGAAAACCTGAATCGGTACGAGGGTATATGCTCATACGACGGTCTGGCCGCCACGGACCGTGCGAGTCCGCGAGTCTGTATGAGCATTCACCCTGAGGGTGAGTCGCGCTGTGTGGTGCGTTGGAGGGGTTGTTCTGCAGACCCCCCCTGCCAGGTTCTCCAGGCTCATCAGCCCGCCGCTGCGAAAGTCCGTCGCCGGGTCGTACCCCTGCACCCAACACGGGGTGTATTTGGGGGTGTATTTGGGGGTGTATTAGGGGAGTGTTAGGGGTGTATTAGGGGTGTATTAGGGGTGTGTTAGGGGTGTGTTAGGGATCCGTCAGGAGTGTATTAGGGGTGAATTGGGGGTGTATTAGGGGTGTCTTTGGTTGCATTAGGGGTGTATTAGGGGTGCCGTTGGGGTGTATTAGGGATTTCTTTGAGGTGTATTAGGGGTGTATTGGGGATGTATTAGTGGTGAGTCAGGGGTGTATTAGGGGTGTATTAGGGTGCGTTAGGGATTTGTGAGAAGGAATTACCTGCCAGCCCATCTCCTTCCACTCGGGGCACTTGAGCGCGGGCAGCGCGCGGGCGGGGAACGCCAGGCTCCGCAGCTCAGGGCCCGGTGAACACCGCTCGCCGCGTCATAGGATGTCATTTCGTGCTAGAAACCAGGGTTTAACAAACGTTGGTAACGTGTGGCGGGCCTGGCAGATACCGCTCGCCGCGTCATAGGACGCCACTTTACGCAAGAAACGAGGGTTTAAAAGAAGTCGGTGACCTGTGGCAGGCCTGGCAGATATTGCTCGCCACGTCATACGACACCCGTCACACTGGAGGATGTATTGTCTGCTCTACCTGTTCCCGCACTTCAGCTTGTTTGTGTGGTCTTGTTGTCTGCGGTATAGTCGCTAGCCTAGCCATCGTTACAGTGCAGAGAAGGACCGAGGGTTGAACACGGAGCAGACTCCGTTTTCGTCGGCATAGGTGGCTCATTCGCAGCAGCGCTCGTGTACGCATTGTATGACGTGGCGAGCACGGTGTGCGTGACCCTGCCACAGACTGCGCAGGGTGTCTTGGTGCGTGGCGGAGCCAGTGTCGTAGGGCACGACCACGCGCGCGTGGAGGCGGGTCAGGCGCAGTTGCTGCAACTCCGTGAGGCACGGGCTTACACTCGTCCACCTTTCGGCTCATCATAAGCGCTTTCTGTGGGATATGGGGTGCATTTAGGGGTTGTTTAGGGGGTGTTTCGGGGGGGTGAAGCAGGTGTTGGGGGGTGTTTGGGAAGTGTTTTTGTGTCAGAAATGGCTCAGGTTGAGTTGAAAGGTGGACGTGTGAAAGCCCCTGCCGTGAGGGGCGGGGGGGGGCGCGCGCACAGCCCAACTGCCGACCCCAGGATGGCTAGAAAGTACGCGAGGAGGGAAAATAAGTCACCGACGCCGCCGCCGCCACCACCGGGCGTGGAAGCCGGGTCGCCAGCGCCATCACCGGGGGCGCCACCCGTGTCCCCCTCGCAGCAGGGTCGTTAAGAACAAGCACTGATTCGAGATCGGAGCTAGACTAGCTGGTAATAAAGACACCAGAGTTATGGCGGAGGTGGAAGAGATTCCGACATCGGTCGAGTGCTTGTCCTCGATAACCGCCCTACCTCGTCGCCCTCGTCGCCGCCACCCGGCCCCGACAGCAGCGGCTCGTGCAGGCTGCCGTCCCCCTCCCCGTCCGCCTCCCCCTTCCTGCGCCGAACGGTGCCGAGGTCCAGGGCCGGTGCTCGCCTCGTCACAAGTCACTAAGTCACAGGGTGCCCTAAATTCTAACTCGAGAGCTGAGGTTACAAAGTGCGTTGGACGTTGGATGACGTGTTGTCGAGCAATATCCGCCGCCGCCAGGCCACGTCGCAGGGTGCCATTCAACGCGATATACGAGGGTGCAAAGTGCGTGTTGATACAGCGGCGAGCAATATCCGGCAGGCCCTGCCGGTGTCGCGCTTCCCCATCTCCTGTTTTTGTTTTTGCCACGAGCAACAAGGCGACTGACGTGACCGTTGGCACGCACCCCGGCGCTTAGGTGGAGGTGACTTGGTTACGCCTGGGTGCCCTCGCTCACGGCGTACTTGTCGAGCTCGCCGAGAAGGATCAGGCGCACGCGTCCGCGGTTTGGATCTTGTGGCAAGTGGGACGTCGTCGCCGCGGGTCTCACTGGACCGTTGATAGGCACCCCAGAAAATAAAATTCGGATCCGCACCGAGAACGACGAACAGCAGCAATCTCCGCCTCCTCACTCAAAACGAAGCTACCCGGCCGGTGACGGCAGTGTGCGCGGTCGCAGCAGGCGACGGCGGCGACACCGGCATGACATCCCCAGACACGGACGGCGGCGCGGCGGCGTGCAGCCCCCTCGGCGACGCGCTCCAGCGCCTGTCCGTGCTGCTGCCCGCCGACCGCACCCTCTTCATCCAACCCCATGTCTACGCCAACGACGCGGCGGCGACGGCGACGGCGACGGCGGCGGCGGCGGCGGCGGCAGCGGCCGGCGGCGAGGGGGAACCATCGCTGGCGCTCGTGCCGGCGAGCGCGGTGTGGGCGTACGCCGCGCGTGTCGCCGCGCGGCTGCGCCGACTCGGCATCACCCCCGGAGCTAGCTCCTCACCCGGGGGTGCCGACGAAAGCAAAAGCAAAAGCCAGCTCCATCTGGTGGGCAGGGGCTTACTCTCGTCCACTTTTCGGCTCAACTTCAGCGCATTGTATTGGATAGGGGATGCGCGTAGGGATTGTGTAGCCGGTGTTGAGGGGGTGTTAGGGGGTGTTAGGGGGTGTTGAGGGTGTGTATGGTGTTTTCTTGTCTCAGACACGGCTCAAGTTGAGCTGAGAAGTGGACGAGTGTAAGCCCCTGCTGGTGGGCATCCACGCGGAGCCGGGCGCGGTAGGGCCCGGCAGATATTGCTCGAGTACTAATCCGCGTCATAGGATGCCACTCAGGTCATGAAACGGTGCCACTCAGCTCAAGGAGTAGCGATGCCACTCAGCTCAAGGAACGTTGTCACTCAACTCAAGTAACGACGGTTCCGAAGGCGTTGAATGACGCGGCTCGCAGCGTCTGCACGACCAGGGGCTTAAACTCGTCCACATCTTTGCTCAGCCTGACCACATTGGACAAGAAATGCTCACGTTGAGCTGAAAAGTGGACGAGTGTAAACCCCTGTGCACGACCCTAGTTCGCGGAGTATGTGGGCGCAGTGGTGGGCACGATGTGGGCGGGCGCGGCGTGGGTGCCGCTGGACCCCGCGTGGGGCGCGCCGCGGCTAGCGGCGGCAGGGCCTTACACGTCCTCCACACTTCGACTCATCGTGAGCACCTCTTGTGAGGTGGCCCGGTGATTTCACTGACAGAAACAGCTCAGGTTGAGCTATTAAGTGGACGAGTGTAAGCCCCTGGGGGGAGGTGCTCGAACACGCCGGGCTCTCTGCGCTCGTCGTCCTCGCCGCTCCGGTAGGGAGTACGAGCAAGAACTGACGCATATCACGGTGCTCGAGTACTCCGCGTCATAGGATGTCATTTAACTCCAAGAAACTAGGGCTCGACATGCATGTGATGACGTGCTGAGCACCATCGACACGTCATAGGATGTCATTCAAATCCACAAACACAGGCTCAAAACGCGTGTGGTGACGTGGCGAGCACTATTACCGTGTCATCGGATATAATTTACATCCAGACACCGGGGCTCGAAATGCGTGTGATGACGTGCGAGCACTATCCATCATCCATCAGACCCCACCCTCCGGGGACGTGGCACCAGGCCAGCATGTTCCACCCGGTGCCGCCCGAGCGCCAGGTGCGGATGTGCGAATGGCTCAGTATGAGTGGAGGGCGAGCAGCTGACGGTAGAGCCAGGGTCAGCGCCGGGATTGGGGCTCGGGATGGGGCCGGTGATGGTGATGGAGATGGGGGCGGGGCCGGGGCTGATGCTGGGGCTGGGGCCGGTGATGGTGACGGTGATGGGGGCGGGGCGGCCGGCGGGGCCAGGGCCGGGGACAGGGGCGGGGACGGGGATGCGACCGGTGCAGGGGATGGGGCCGGGGGCGGGGACAGGGGCGGGGCTGGGGCCGGGGCCTTGGATGGGGCCGGAGCTGGGGCCGGAGCCGGGAACAGTGTCGGGGATGGGGCTGAGACAGGTGATCGGGACGGAGCCGGGACCGGGAACGGGGACGGGGCCACACCTGACCTGTGGCGGGCGCTGGACTTCGCCCCCTCCCCGGCCGACGAAAACATCTGCTACGTGATGTACACCTCCGGCTCCACAGGCGCGCCCAAGGGGGTGTGCGGTGTGGCCTGGCAGACACTTGCTCGCTACGTCATCCAACACATTTTGAACTCTTGTTTCTTCAGTTTAATGATATCCTTCGACGTGGCGAGCAATATGTACAAGGCCCTAGCATGCGGTACGCACATCGGAGTGCTGGCGCGCGTGCAGTGGTAAGGCCGTGCGAGTTGGACTGATGAAATCCATGTTGAAAGCGCCTGGAATTTTGAAAGTAGAATATGATGAACTGCCTTCAAACTTTGGTTTCCATTTCAAATTGCGCCGCTACACAGTGGGCAGCTACCACGGAGGTGCGGCCTGGCTGATGTTGTCCGCCACGTCATCCACATCCACATTTGATAGCCTCGGTCAATAAGTTCAATGGCGTCACATTACGAGGCGAGCATTATCTATCAATGTTGCCCGCCACGTCATCCTCATCCACATTTGATAGCCTCGTCCGTTGAGAACAATGACGTCACATGAGGAGGCGAGCATTATCCGCCTGGCCCGACACGAGGGCGATGCAGATGCACGAGGACAAAAACGACCGCGGGATTCTGAAGACCAGTGTGGGATTCGTGGACTCAATCGCGGAGTTCCTGTGCCCGATGTTCCAGGGCTGCGCGTCCGCCGTGTGCGGATCCGCGGCGGCGCGCCGCGACCCCACGCGCCTCGCCGCGGCGGCAGGGGCGGGAAACTCCTCCACGTGTCGCCTGAACTTGAGCCGTCTGTATCACTGAAACCACTCGACGCATCCATCAAAAAGTGCTTGTGTTGAACTGCAAAGTAGACGAGTTTTAGCCCCTGCGCGGCGGTATATCGGAGCCGCGTGACGCACCTCACCGCCGTGCCATCCATGTGGGCCATGCTCGTCCCGGCGCTGCGCGCCGCCGCCCTCCACGCCCGCGGCAGCGTCCCCATCTCCGCCCACGCCCACGAAACAGATCCGTGCCTGGCAGGGAGGTTCTCGAGAACAACGACTAGACCGACGTCAAATCGACGTCAAATCGACGAAAAAGTCGGCATGTCTGTATGAGCAATCACCCTGAAGGTAAGTCATGCTCCGATCTCGGTCGAATGGTTGTTCTCGAGAACCCTCCCGGCTGTGCTTGCGCGTGTGCACATCCAGCGGCGAGCCACTGCCCATGACGATGTTGCGGTAAAGAACCGATGGATGGTGATCGCCACGTCATGAAACGCATTTTGAACCATCATTTCTTGAGTTACATCGCACATTGTGACGTGGCGAGCACTATTTATGAGTCCCTACGTTGTGGGAGATGCTGGCGCTGCAGCGGGAATCACAACCGAATGGTATGGACTGATGGATAGTGCTCGCCACGTCATAGTGTGCCATTTATCTCAAAAATGCGTTTGATGACGTGGCGAGCGCCATCCATCAGTCCCTGACGGAAGGGTTTTGTGTGTTCAACTTGTACGGCTCAACTGAGGTTGCCGGCGACGCCACGGGCCTCGCCTTCATCGCCAATACCACAAGCACCGCGCCTGGCCTCCCAGGGCCGCTTTCTGATCCTGAAACAATAAGGGTATCGCGAGTGCCCTTGGACCAGATCGCCGCGTTCTGGTACAGCGCCGAAGACGGGAGTGTGTTTCATCGCCCGTTGGACCCAGACGAGGCCGCCGCCGCCCACGCCCCCGCCGGCAGGGGCCTCCACTCGTCCACTTATCAACTCAGCCCGAGCCGTTTTTGGTCACACATCACCCAAAACACTAGTAATGTATCCCTCAAAAAGTGCTCACGTTCAGTCGGAGAGTGGAGGAGTGTAAGGCCCTGGCCGACGGGCGCCAGCTGTCATTCGCCGGCGTGATGCTCGTCAAGCCAAGGTTCACGCCCGACGGGATGATCAGGATAGGGTATGCAGTGGTGGACGAAGTGGGCGAGGTTGGGGGGGTGGTGGTGCTGGGGCACGGCGTGGCTGCCGGGTACCTCACGGACCCGGCTGCGCGGGGTGCGGTGGGCGGCGGTAGGGCCTGATGGATATTGCTCGCCACGTCATAGGATGCCGTTTCACTAAAAAGAACAGGTTTCATAATGTATTTGATGACGAGGCGAGCACTATCCATCAGTCCCTGGACGTCGGCGGCGACGGCCCGGGCCCGCTGGTCCTGGATGCAACGACGGCGGCGGCGGGGGAATGGGCTACGGACGATGACCGCTTTCCGACGCTGGGCGCCCTGATCGGCGACGAGAGGGCCGGGGCCAACCGCCGGCGCCGCGCGCACCGCACAGCAGGGGGTTCATTGAGAACATGCACTCGACTGACATTGAATCTCCTTTTCCTCTTCAGCGCTTCTGTACTAGTATGAGCATCCACACTTACGGTAAGTCATGCTCCGATTTCAGAACATGCACTCGACCCACATTCAATCTCCTCCTCCTCCTCAGCGCGTCTGCATGAGCATTCACACTCACGGTAAGTCATGCCCCGATCCCGGTCGAGTGCTTCTTCTCGATGACCCTTCCACACGGGTGACCTCGCGCGGTGGTCCAGCGGCGGGGAGCTGGTGCTGGAGGTGGGGCGGGGCAGGTTGACCCCAGATTGACCCCGTGTTGACCGCGCTTGTTCTCAGCGATTGAAACTGAGTCATGATGAACCCCTGCCAAGCTTTGCTTTCAGTTTCAACTTGCTCCAATACATGCCGGGGCGGCGGGAGGATGACCTGGTAGGGCGGTGCAGGTTGACCCTATCAAACGCACGTTGAAACTGCCTGGAACTGAGCGCTTGAAACTGAAATGTGATATACTGCTTTCAACTTTTGCGTCCAGATTCAACGTGCGCCGCCACAAGCTGGTGAAGGTATTCGGGGAGCGGGTCAGCCTGGATGAGGTGGCGGCAGGGGATTTCACTCTTCCACTTCTCAGCTTCACGTTAACACTTTTTGTGGGATACGTTGGGTGATTTCTGTATCGTATGACAAAATCGAGTGGTTATAAGTCGACACACACTGAACAAGAACCGGCGCATTGATCAAAACGGCCTAGGTTGAGCTGAGGAGTGAATGAGGGTAAGCCTCTGAGTGGCGGCTGCGGCGACTGAAGCGAGTTTACCTGGGGGGTACGTGGTGGCTGCTGCCGCCCGTTACTGGCCTGTGTCGGAAATGAAGGCGGCGGCAGCGGCGGCGGCGGCGGCGACGGCGGAGGCGGCGGCGTTGAGGGTGCAGACAGTGGCGGCATCGGCGGCGGCAAGGGCGGTGGCGGAGGCGGCGGGAGAGTCGATGGGCGCGGGGGCGGGGTCGACGGCGGCGGCGACGGTGTGGAGGGCGGCGGCGGTTGCAGCAGGGGCGGCCGCAGGAAAGGTGTCTCGGGCAGCGGCGGCGGCAGCGGCGGCAGCGGCTGCCAACGAAACCGCCATCGCCGATGCCAACGCAGATGCCAATGCAGATGCCGATGTTTGCTTCGGCGGATTGATGGCGGTATATGTGGTGCTGAACAAGTACGCCACATCTCGGAAACGCGAAGAGGGCCGCAGGGAGCGTATTGGGGGGGAGGCGGACGAACAGGTGCGCGCTGCAGACGCAGACGACGTGCGCAGGCGCGTGGTGGAGTGCTACCGCAGTCGGGGCGTCCCGCGCGCCGCGTGTCCCGCGGAAGCCGCGGTGGTAATACTGGAGGCGATGCCGCTGAACGAGTCGGGCAAGGTGGACAGGTCGGCGCTTCCCGTTCCCACGCGCCTCGGCCTCGAACGTTCGACATCGACGACGTGCGCGGGCCCCCGGAAGAGGAAGGCGGCGGTGGAACCAAACGGTGCCGAAGACGTTGGCGACGGCGGCGGAGGTGGCGGTGGGGACGGCGGCGGCAACAGCGGCGGCGGCGGAGGCGACAGCGGGGGAGGCGGCGGCGGCGGCGGTGGCGGCGACGGTGGGGACGGCGGAGGGGGCGGCGGCAATGGCGGCGGCTGCGAAGGCGGCGGAGGCGGAGGGGATGGCAGCGGCGGCGGCGGCGACGGCGGCGGTGGCGGAGGCGACGGTGGGGACGGCGGCGGGGGGGGCGAGGGGGGCGGGGGCAGCCAACGTCACCTTCAACGTACCGGGGGCGGCGATGCCGTCACCGCGCACGACGTGTCCCTGGCGATGCAGGCCGTGCTGGGGCTGTCGGCGGCACCCGGAGCGGCGGACGATTTCTTCGATGTCGGGGGCGCCTCCCCGGACGCCGTGGCCCTGGCGTACCGCGTCAGGATACCTGCGCAGATCGTCTTCTTGCATCGCTCCGCGGCCGCCATCGCCATCGCCGCTGCCGCCGCCGCCGCCGCCGCCGCCTCCGCTGCCGCCGCCGTCGATGACGCTGGTAAAGTTGCCGCCGCTGATGCAACTGTCGCTACCGTATCTGCTGCCGCCGATGCTGCCGTCGCCGCTGCCGCTGCGGACACCGTCACCGCCGCCGCCGCCACCGTTCCGGCGACATTGTCTGTCGCCGATAGCATATACGACGAGTCAACTCTTTCTCCCCTCATCGAGCCGGAGATCCCCCACGGCGGCTGCGACAGCGGCGGCGGCACAAGCACAAGCACAAGCACAGGCACGAGGACTCGCGACACGATGTTGACGGGGATGTGGCGCGCGCCGCTGGGGCGGTGCGTAGACGCGCGCCCCCTGCTATTCACCCAGGTAGGGCGGTGCAAGTTGAACCGATGAAGCCCATGTTGAAAGGGCCTGGAATTAAGCGCTTGAAACTATAACACTACAAACTGCTTTCAAGGGCTGCTTTCGATGTCAACTTGTGCTGCTACGCCCAGGACGGCGAGCGCCGCGTGGTCATCGGCTCGCACAGCCAGGCAGCGGGGGTGTTCAGAACAAAAACTCGACCGACAATGCATCTCCTCCTCCTCCTCCATGCATCAGTCTGCGCCTGCACCCTCAAGGTAAGTACTGTGTCATGCTCCAATCTCTGTTCGAGTGCTTGTTGTCAATGATGCTGGTGCTTGTTTACAATGACCCTACACCCTGGAGGTGTGCTGCCTGAGCGCGGACACGGGCGAGCGGCGGTGGTGCACCGCGCTGCCCGGCCGCGTTGAGGCCGGCGCCACGCTGCTCCCCGACGGTAGCGGCGCGGCGCTTCGCCCTGGCCGGTCGGACGACCTCAGCGTCGCGGTCGCGGTGCCATGTCTGGACGGCAAGGTGTATGTTCTGAATGCCAGAGACGGGCGGGTGGAGTGGTGCTACGACACGGGCGGCGCCGTCAAAGGGGAGCTAACGGTGGACCGCCGAGGGCGCGGAGGGATGGGGTTTCTTTGGGGGCAATCGCACGGCGGCGCGGCGTTCGCCCTCGACGTGTCCGCGGGGTGCGCGGCAGGGGCTTACACTCGTCCACTTATCAGCTATACATGAGCACTCTTTCAAGGAGACGTTGGGTGCTTTCACTGACTTTAAGTGATGAAAGCGTCTCAAGTTGAGATGAGGAGTGGAGGGTTGCAAGCCCCTGATGCGCGGCGTGGCGGCAGCCGTCTGCGGGGCCTGGGGTGGCGGCGCCGGTGCTGTGGACGCCTCCGCCTGCTACGGCCGACGCCGACGCCGACGCAGCCCCTGGCGGGCGGCGCGGGCGCGACCCCGTGCGCCGGCGTGGGGTCTCATCATCACATCACCAGTCGGGATCCCACCATCGACAGGTTGGGATGGATGGCCGCATAGTGTTCTTCGCCACGCTGGCGGGTGACGTCATCGCCGTAGGCGCCGCCGCCGCCACCGCCGCGCAATGTCAGCATGCGTGCTACGAACTCGCGGGGGAGGCGGCGGGGGAGGGCGGCGGCCAAGCGGGGCAGGCGGCGGGGGAGGACGACGGCCTCGTTGGGAAGGCGGTGGGAGAGGCGGCGGGGCCCGGGGCGGCGGGGGAGGCGGCAGCGGGGTCGGACGCGGGGGAGGGGGAGGCGGCAGCGGCGAGGAAGGCGGCAGCGGCGGGAGAGGCGGCAGCGGGGGAGGAGACAGCGGCGGGGGAGGGGGAGGGGGAGCACGCCGTGCGCTGGCGGGTGAACGTCGGTGCCCCGGTGTTCTCCACCCCGGCGGTGGCCGCGCGCTCCGGCGCCAGCGTGCTGTGCGTGGCCACTGTGGTAGGGCGGTGCAGGTTGACCCTATGAAACCCACGTTGAAAGCGCCTGGAACTAAGCGCTTGGGACTATAATGTGATAAACTGATTTCAACTTCATCTTTCAATTTCAAGTTGCGCCGCTACACGGTGGCGGGTGAGTGCCGCGGCCTCGGCGCCCGTGACGGCACCGCGCTGTGGACCCTCCCCATGGTAGGGCAGTGCATGTTGAAACCCGGACGGAACCCTAAACCCGTAACCATAAACCCTAAACCTTAAGCCCTAAAACCTAAACCCTAAACCCTCAATCCTAAACCCTAAACCCCGTTGACACCCGTGTTGAGAGCGCCTAGTTTCAGCGCTTTAAACTAGCATACGATGAACAGCTTTGAAACTTTGCTATCAAAATCAAGTTGCGGCGCTACATCTTGGCGGCGCCGGTGTACGCCCCGCTGCTCCTGGCGCTGCCGCATCTGCTGGTGGTGGGCACCGCGGGCGGGGCGCTCGTGGGGCTGCGCCTCAGCGGCGGCGGCGGCGGCGGCGGCGGCGGCGGCGAGGCGGCGATGGAGGTGTGGCGGGTGCAGGGTCCCGGCCGCCTCCGCGGAGCGCCCGCCGCCTCCGCCACCGACACCTACGCTGCCACCGCCGCCACTGCCGCCGCCGCCGACACCGCCGCCGCCGCCGACGCCGCCACCCCCGCCGACGCCACCGCCGCCGCCGCCGCCGCCGACACCGCCGCTGCCACCGCTGCCGCATCCGCCGCCGCAATCCCTGCCGCAGTCAACACCGCCGCCGACACCACCGCCGCCGC
>Ga0307489_10002884_pt1 | contig 11471 bp, 19 predicted proteins | sample SB12metaG_FD_202247 | JGI IMG/M metagenome (GOLD analysis project Ga0307489, IMG submission 202247) | Sea-ice brine microbial communities from Beaufort Sea near Barrow, Alaska, United States - SB 1.2 | ecosystem: Environmental > Aquatic > Marine > Coastal | place: USA: Alaska | collected...
TGAATCGCTTTCAACCGTGAGAGGGACGCGTCAGCGTGTATGAGGTGGCACCAGCGTCCGCCATGCCCCCCGTCCATTTAAACGTGGCAGCTTTTCATTTCAACTTGCGGCGCTACATCAAGGCTGCGGGGCTGACCAGCCTGACGGCAGTCACTGTGGTGGCGGCGGCCAGCGTTGTGCCCACCTCCACCACCACCACCACCACCTCCAACACCACCAACACAACCCCCTCGCCGCCGAGCCCCCCGCCCCCGCCTTCCCCGCCCTCGCCGCCCTCCCCGTCCCCGCCTCCGCCGCCGCCGTCCCCGACGCCACCCCTCTCGCCCCCGCCGCCACCCAAGCCACCTCCTTACAACATTCACATCCACGCGGAGGACATCGCCGTGGACAATTCCGCGGAAATGGACATGGGCAGGGGCTTACACTCGCCCACTTCTAAGCTCAACCTGAGCCAGAAAGCCGTTTTGTCGTCAATTTGTGACGGGTTATGACCCATCTATCTGATTCAGGTACCCAACGTATCACACAAAAAGTGCTTACGTTGAGTCGAGAAGTGGACGAGTGTAAGCCTCTGGACATGGGCGGTGCATTCTACGGGCTGGATGTGTACACGGTCGAGACTGAGCACATGCACTACTCCCCGCCGCCGCCGCCTCCGAGCCCTCCTCCGCCCCCATCCCCGCCGCCGCCATCCCCGGTGGGGCGCTGCAGGTTGACCCTATGAAACCCACGTTGTAACCGCCTGGAACTGAGTACTTGAAACTAAAGTGTGATGTACTGCTTTCAACTTCTGCTTCCAAATGCAACTTGCGCCGCTACACCCCGCCGCTGTCGCCTCCGCCGCCGCCGTCGCCTCCGCCGCCGCCATCGCCGCCCCCGCCGTCCCCCCCGCTGTCCCCTCCGCCACCTCCCTCGCCCCCGCCGCCACCCAGCCCGCCCCCATACAGCATTCACATTCACGAGGAGGACATCATCGTGGACAATTCCAATTCCGCGAAAATGGATATGGGCAGTGCATTCTACGGGTTGGATGTGTACACGATCGAGACTGAGCACATTCACTACTCCCCGCCGCCGCTTCCTCCGCCCAGCCCGCCCCCATATAGCATTCACATCCACGAGGAGGACATCAACGTGGAAAATTCCGCGAGCATGGACATGGGCAGTTCCTTCTACGGGATGGCTTCGTATACACTCGAGACTGAGCACATGCATTACTCCCCCCCGCCGCCGCCGCCGTCGCCCCCGCCAATGCCTTCACCGCCGCCGCCGTCCCCTCCGCCGCCATCGCCGCCGCCGCCGCCTCCCCCGCCGTCTGACGAAGATGTACTGCGCCGCGCAACCTTCTACGGCGTCACCTTGGAGGGAGTAGGCGTGGAATACATGTAGTCCACATGCATCCGCGGCCGCGCCGTGGATGCATCACACCCACCGCCGCCGCCGCCACTGCCTTCTCCACCGCCCACGCCGCGACGGTTCCATTATAACCTTCTAAGTCTACGACTTCCTTTATAAGTCTACGACTTACTTTATTATTTGCAAATCTTCATCGGGCCCCAGGCACACACATGTCGAGTATTACGACAACAAAGTCTGTAGCTCTCACTAGTTAATTCAAGGAATAAAGGAATAAATTAATCAACGCAATCAAAGCTCCACCCACAACCCGCCACCAACACGCCACAGACATGATCCCTCACTCGAGCGTAAAACCCCCCCCCCACATTGAGCGGGCGTGAGTGGAGGGTGTGAGCGGGGGGAGGCGGCCGCCGCCACGGTCGCGACCATCTTGTGTGCTCTGACGGTTCGCGGTGCACTGCCGATGCACGCCGAGAACAGAAGAAGTTTAGGGCTTAGGGTTTAGGGTTCATTTTAGGGTTTTAGGATTTCGGTTTTCAAGGCCAAATAAAAAAACACAAAAGCAAAATTCAATATCCCCTTCCCTGACCCATGCATGGCGCACTTCACCCAACGGCCTTTCGAAACGCGCTCTGCTTAGCCGCGCTTTGTCGTCCGCCCGAGGCACAGCGAGCGGGCAGCCGGTGATGGCGGTAAGCGGAAAGGTGAGGGCCTTAGCAAGGCGAAACGCTGCCACTCCAAAAAAGACCCCTCGAACACGGCACCCCGATTTACGTTCACGTTTACCCACGGCCACACCAACCGTGCGCCGCCTCGCCTTCACTCGCGTGCCGTTGCTGTTGCGCCTACTGACACCATCCACACCGTGACTGCATCGTGCGGCGCAAAGGGTACCATAAGGCTCCGACTGTGTGCTCGTGGTGTAACGATACACGCTCAGTGATGGTGTATCAATCAATTAACGAACGCCGCGGATGCGCGCTGCCCTAGCCACCGGAAGCCATCCTCGCGGCGGCGCGGCGCATCGCGGCGCTCGACTCCGACGACGATGGCGACGACAGCGGCGGGGAGGGCATGGACGAGGACTGGGCGCACTGGGCAGGGCCTTCCACTGTAAGCTGTTCGACCCTTAACCCACTTGATTCACCCCACTTATTACCTCCAGATACTCAGAACCAGGGGCTTACACTCGCTCACTTCAGAGCTCAACTTGAGGACCTCCGGGACACATCGCTCACGTTAGAGCTCAACTTGAGCACCTTCACGACACATACACGTGTTACGTTGGGTCGTAAGGGGGACACAGTCAGCTTAAGTTGAGCGGAAAGGGGCAAAGTAAGCTCAAGTTAAGCGGAAATGGGAACGATTGTAAGCCCCTGCTCAGAACTCAAGTGCTGTCTGTAAACGAGTACTCAAAGTATAGCAGTGGCTCTGGCATTGGGGTGGCGTGGACTGGAAGAACTTGGACGTGTACGACGACAGCGACGAGGACGTCGGCGGCGGCGGGGGTGGGGGCGGCGGCGATGTCTACGGTGGGGACGGGGGCGGTGGGGCTGGGAGCAGCGACGTCGTCGGGGGAGGGAGCCGGGGCAGGGGGCGGGCATTGAGTAGGGACGGTGACGTCGTCGGGGGCGGGGGAGGGGGCGCAGGCGCCGGCGCCAGCGCTGATGCCGCACGCCCGGACTCCTATCTTGACAGTACACGCGACCACAAGTACGGATGCAGCGGCGCTGTGATGACCACCCAGGAAGTGGAGGAGAATGACGATGACGATGCTGCCGTGGCGGAGGCTTTCGCGAAGCGGAACCTCGACCGGCAGAAACAGACAATGGGTGCAAACGAGAACGAGAACGAGGGGCGCCGAGTGCAGTCGGCCACCCTCGACCCCACCAACAGCATGGAGGAGGACTGGGGAGGTGGGCGCATTGTCGGCGAGAGCGATTTTGGCGGCGCGCTGCGCCGGCCGCCACCGGAAGCGCCGGACCCCCGGGCTAGCTTCCTCCACGATTTCCCGAAGAAAGGTTTCCGGGGTTTGTTTTCGGACCGCTACGGATACCGTGACACCGACCCCGAACCAGTTGCCCCACCCCCGGGTGTGCGTTCGCAGGCTCAATTGTCGACGGTTGGGCCTGGCAGATATAGCCCGCCATGTCATATGATACTATTCAATCCAAGGCATGAGAAGCGTGTCGATGATGCGGAGAGTGCAATATCTATCCTTGGCCCTGCGACGTATTTCTAACTCTCCTTTGTATGTCTGAATTTCGTCCTATCATCTAGCGAGTCATATCTGCCTGGCCCTCGTTGTCGGCCGACCTTGGGCTGCCCCCGCGCCTCGAGGCGTGGCTCGCGAAACACAAGGGCGGCGACATCCGTCGCGCTGCGCGCGTTGCTCTGTCGGGTGTGGCAGCGCGCAACGAGCGGACCAAGTGCGACGCTGATGGACACATGCGGCTGGGTGGCGACCGGCCCAAGTACAAGCCGCTGAATGAACGCCGGGTGGAGGTGCAGCCAATCGCGCGGCCGGTTCCACGCTACGAGTTCGAGCCCCCTCCCACGGAGCAACAATTCAAGCAGCAACAGGAGCAGCAGCTAAACGGTGGGTGGGATGCAGAGAAAGGGAAAGTGGTGAAGTTGAACGTGGCGGTGTCGGCGGAGGCGAAATCGGCGGTGAGGCTGTTCATCGTGTTCATCATGGCCACGGCAACTTCCATTTTGAGACTCCCGTGTCTCGTGTCGTGCTTCAAACGCCACCCTGGTCATGTTCGCCACGGCATCCTTCACCTTGAGACTCCTGATTCTCATATCTTGATTCAAACGCCACCCTGTGACGTGGCGGAACACTGTGTACCTGGCCCTGAGCCCCGGTGGAGTCGATTGTGCGGCCCAGGTGGGAGGCAGACCTTCCGAAGGGGGCCGGGCCGACCGACCGCCACGAGCCGTTGTCAGCGGCGGCTAAAGGTAGTAATGGAGGGGTCGGTTACCAACCGATTTCCAACATGACTTCTATATTGGGGACGCTCGGCATGGCGAAAGGTGCCGCCGCCACAGCCGCCGCCGCCTCCGCCAGAGGGACTGCTACGGCGGGTGCAGCGGCGGGCAGCAACCTGGCGGCGGCCGCGGTGGCAGCGACGGCGGCAGCGAGGGCGTTAACGGCAGGGGCTGACACTCGTCCACCTCTCAGCTCAGCCTGAACTGCTCGTGTCGATGAAACACCATGATATCACCCAGCGTATCCCGCGAAAGGTGCTTACGTTGAGCTGAAAACTGAAGGAGTGTCAGCCCCTGCTTGACGGGCACGGCACGGGTTGCCGCAGACGCCGCGCTGATGCGGCTGCTTCCGGCTGCAGACCGCCCTGTGATCGACCAGGGTTTACTCGGCGGGATGCATGCGGCAGGGCCCCTGACAGAGATTGTTAGACATGTCATAGGTTTACATGCACTTCAACGAGAGAAACTAGGGTTCATAACGCGTTGGATGACGTGGCGGGCAGTATGTTGCCAGCAACCTCATAACATATGCCAATTACAAACAAGAAAAGAGGGTTCAAATTTCGTCAGATGACGTGGCAGGAAATATCTGGCAGGCCATATCACGTGGGGACTTCGCGGGTGCCGCGGCCGATTCGGCAGGCGACGCTGGACGCCCTGGCGGCAGCGGCGGTGCGCGCGGAGGCGGCGCCGGGGGCGGCGGACGAGCGCTGGATCGCGACGCATCCCAACGCGCGGAAACGGGCGGTGGCGCGAGGGCAGGGCCATCCCTTATCACTTTCTTCCAGGTATCAGCTCAACTTTCGAGTATTGAGGCATTATGTGGGATCTTTCAATTGGTTTCAAGGGCAAATGGCTTGAAGTTGAGCTGGGAAAATTATTTAGATGAGGCCCTGAGAGGGGGGCGGAGGCGGAGCTGAGGATCTTTGACAAATCGGCGAGTAAGGTTACTTATCGGAATCTCACCGCGCAGGCGTTGCGGGTCGACAGCGGCGGGGGCGGGGGCGTGGGAACGGAGGGGGCGGCTGGAGGGGGAGCGGCTGGGGCGGCTGGGGGAGGATTGGGGGGCGGTCCAGGCAGAAGTAGCGGCAGCCTCGGAGGCGGGGGCAGCGGGGCCGGGGGTGGGGCTGGGGATGGGGGCGCAGGCGCAGGCGGGGGCGGGGCCGGGGGCGTAGCCCAGGGTGAGGGCCAAGGCAGGCCCGAGTCCGAGTCCCGGGGCGTGAGCGAGGGTGGGGGCGGAGGTGGGGGCGGCAGAAGTATCATGACCGATGCGGATAGATCTGCGGGCGCGGCGGCGGCGGCGATGGCGCGCGCGGCGGCAAGGGGCATGACCAAGACGAGCGCGGGCAAGTCCCGTCTCATCGGCCTCGCCACCCCGGCGCCCGGCGCGCTGCTTCAGGCATGGACTCGCAACCCTAGGCCTCAAACCCTCATATTCAAACCCTATGCCTTAAACCCTACACCCTACACCCTGAACCCTGAACCCCTTGGGCATGTACTCACACTTGTCCACTTTTCGGCTCAAGGTCACATACGTTTGTGGGATAAGTTGGGTGGCGTCAGTCTGTTACCGACACAAGCGGCTCACATCGAGCTGTAAAGTGGACGAGCGTCAGCCCCTGGCGTCAGGGCCACAGCTGTGCGGCGGCGGCGGCGGTGAACCTGGTATCGGGGCGCGTTGTCAACGGTGCCTCATTCATTGCATTCTTTACCACCGCCACGCGCCGCCGGAATCCCAGGAGGGAGCGCCGGCGGGCCCCGACGCCCCCGCGGCATATCAAGGAGGAGGCGGCAGCGAAGGCAGCTGAGGCTGCCGCCGCGGCGGCGGAAGTGGCGGCGGAGGCGGCGGGGGCGTCAGCGGCGGCGGCGGCTGAGGCAGCTGCGGCAGCAGTCGCGGCGGAAGCGGCAACGGCGGCGGCAGAAACGACAGTTGCGGCGGCGGCTCGGATACTCATGGACGGCGGCAGCGATGATGGCGGTGGCGATAGCAGCGACGGAGATGCAGACGGCGGCGGAGATCGTGGTGGCGGCAGTGTTGGAGACGGCGGAGGCGGCGGCGGAAGCGAAGGCCGTGGCGGCAAGAGCAGCAAGATCGGCCACGAGCGCAGCAGGATAGCCACTGACCGGACGCAGTTTGCCGCCGCTACAGCCGCTGCCGCCGACATCCCCGGTCGTCCCAAGGTAGTCTCCGAGGTCCGCGCATTCATTGCCTCCTACCTGGAGCCCCTGCAGCACGTCGGGGTGGTCAGCGCCGAGCAGGGTGTGCGGATAATGCACCGCGCGCTGGCCAAAGTTATGCGGAAACACGAGCGGGCCAAAGAGGCGGCGGCGATCCTCAAAAAAGAAGGGGAGGCCATTCGCGGGCTGGTGCGGGGGTACATTCAGAAAGAGCAGCAGCAGCAGAGTGCACCGGCGAACCAGCAGCAGCCGCGACCACAGCCGAAGCAGCAGCAACGGCATAGTGCACCAGCAAACACAAGTAATGCGGCGGCCAAACACGAAAAGCACGGCGGCGGCAGCAGCGGCGGCAGGGTGGGTGGCGGGGTTGACTCTGACGCCAAGAGGCGCAAGGTCGATACCAAGGTGGTGGTAGATTACGATGTTGACCTGTAGTTTTGTTTAGTCACGGTTGTAACGAATGGGTGCGTAGACGAGTAGATGCATAGCCTTAGATGTTTCGTATTGTTTATTCCAAAGCTAGTTGCGAGTATCTCAGAAATCATCTAACGTTCATCGAGCCCCCAAGGCACTCACATGGTGAGTAACCAACCCCATGCACCGGGACTGGGCTACTACTAGCAGTATGTCGTCCATCTAACACAAGCGTGTGCGTATTTCCGGTTTCTGTGATGACATGGCGTCACTCATGCCACGCTCTTTATGAGAGGAGAATGCGGCGGCCGACGGCGGTGCCGCCGAGGAGGACACTGCAGGCGAAATTGGCACTGGCGCCGCGGCAAATGAGGAGGACGCAGCTGCCTCCACGGCATCAACATCAAGTCCGCCGTGGACGCCGCGCCGTCGTCACTTCCGTCGCCGCCGCCATCTCAAAAGCCATCGCCTGTGCCGATGCCACCGGTGCCGTTCCTGCACCTGCCGCTGCTGCCCCCACCCCCGCCCGCCGCCGCCAGCCCCGCCGCCGCCGCACCCGCCGCGACCTTACTGCTGGCCGCTGCCACCGCCACCGCCACCGCCACCGCCACCGCCGCCGCCGCCGCCTAAGGACGATGTGGAGGACGCCGTGGGCGACGGTGGCCCTGACGCCGCGGCGAAGGACGAGGACGCCGCGGGCGATGGGGGCCCCGGCGGCAGTAGGCCGCTAGGGTCGGCGGTCATCGCCTGGCTCCAGGGGCTTACACTCTTCCGCTTTTCAGCTCACCGTGAGCACTGTTTGTCCCATGTGGTGAGGTGCTCTGCTGGTGTCAGTGACAGAAACGGTTAAGGTTGAGCAAAGATGTGGACGAGTGTACGCACCTGCCTGGCTCCCACTGCTGCGCAGCGTGGACATGAACATGGGGTTGGCCATCATCACCGGGCTTGGCATGCCAGGATCGCCCATCACAACCGGGTTGATCGGGTTGGCTGTGTACGGGTTCAACGTCTCTCGCCTCGCGTCTCTCGCCACGTTGGGATCGGCCGCCATCTCCGTATGGTAGCGGCGCAAGTTGAAACTGTAAGCAAGATTTGAAAGCAGTTGATCGTACTTTTTAATCAAGCGCTTAGATCCAGGCGCGTTCAACGTCAGTTTCATCGGGTCAACCTGCACTGCCCTACCGGGTTGGGCGTGAAGGGGACGGCCGCTGACATCACGGGTGTGTCCGTGAAGGGGATGGGCGTGAAGGGAATGGGGGCGGGGTCGGCAGTGAAGGGGGTGGCTGCTGCTGTGACAGTGGAGGGGGAGGGGGTGGCCTTGTTGGGAGGGGAGGGGGTGGAGGTGGTGGGGGAGGTGGGGGAGGCGGTGGAGGAGGCGGCGGGGGGCGTCATCCCAAAGCTGGCGGTGTTGGTGGGACACGACGGCATCGCAGGGCTACCGTTGGTGGGGTGAGGCGCCATCGCTTGGCTGGGTGGACGGGCTGGGCTGGCCTTGGCGTAGCGTCGCAAGTTGAGATTGTAAGATAAACTTGACTGTATCATATTATAGTTTCAAGCGCTGCTTCCAGGCGCTGTCAACACGGGTGTCATCGGTGTTACTTGCACCACCTTACCCTGGCGGGCGGCGGCGGGCGCGCGGGCATGAGCTGGGGCGGGGGGCGCATGGGCGGCGGCGGGCGCGCTGGAGGGCGCATGAGCGGCGGGGTGCGCCCAGGTGAGGGGCCGCCATTGCCGTTCGCGCCCCCTGGCGGGGGCCCGTTTGCGGGGGCGTGCGGGGGGGGCGGGGGACGGGCCGGGGGGCGCCGGGGAGGGGGCACGGGTGTGAAGGTGGAGGGCAAAGGGTTGATGTGGGGCACGGTGGGCGCGGGCTGAAACGTGGAGGTGGAGGTGGAGGCGGTGGCGGTGGCAGCGGCATCGGCAGCGGCGGTGGCGGCGGCGGCAGCAATGGCGGCGTCGGCGGAGGCGGCGGCGGGCCCAGTCGCAGAGGAGGCTGGTCCTAAACCGACGGTGGAGGTGACAGCGGCGGTTGGGGGCGCAGAGGTGGCGGAGGGCGCAGAGGCGAGGACGAAGGCGGGAATGGCGGCAGGGATGGCGGTGGCAACTGCAGCGGCGGTGGTGGTGCTGGGGATTGCGGCGGGGGTAGTGGCGGGCGGGCCGGCGGGCGCAGGGAGCTCTTCCTGCGGCATGGCATTGCCGTCGCCGTCGAGGAGACCCCCGGGCGGGCGCAACCGCACCCTGAGCACCCGCTTCTTGACGTCGAACGTCGCCGACATCTCCCACATGAACTCTGGGAGCTCCGCCCCCCCGGCCACCGCCGCGTCGCCCCCATCGGCCCCCACTCCCGCTGCCACCTTCGCCTCCTTCGCCTTGGCCCAGTCCGGTCCCCGCGCCTCCTTCGGTAGCGGCACGCTCACCTGGTGCCACCCGTCCAGCGCCTTCATGTACTGGCGCAAGTTCCATTTGAGAGCAACATTTGAAAGCAGCTCCTCAAGTTATAGTTTCAAGCACTTAGATCCAAGCGCTGTCATCGTGGGTTTGATAGGGTCAACCGGCACCGCCCAACCTTGACGTTCACCACGTCCGGCGACACCAGGATGTCGCACTGCGCCGCCTTGGTTTAGGGTTGCAAATGAAAGCAACACTTGAAAGGATATTTTAGTTGCAAGCGCTGGTATCCTGCGCTCTGCAAATCGGATCGAAAGCAACACTTGAACGCAGCTTATCATATGTTAGTTTACAGCGCTGCGACCAGGCGATTTCAACATGGGTGACAACTTGCACCACCCCGCCTTCGTGACACCCGGCAATGTGATCATGACGTCAACCCCGCCCCCCATCACGCCCCCCATAAACGTGCCGTCCCGCGACGGCACCTGCACCAGTTCGAACTTCGCTTCCTCCGGGACATCATCCGACGGGTGCGCCCGCCACCAGGGGCTTAGACTCGCCACATTTCGTCTCAACATAAGCACTTATTGTGGGATACATCGGGCTGTTGATTGGTTTCAATGATGAAAACGGCTCAGGTTGAGCTCAGAAGTGGACGAGTGGAAGGGGCTTACACTCGTCTACTTTTCGGCTCAGCGTCAGCCCTGTTGAGGAATATGTCGCGTGGCTTCAAGGGGTATCAGTGACGAACACGGCTCAGGTTGCGCGTGGAAGCCCCTGCCCGCCACACCGCGAAGTACAGAGTGCACATCGCACCCATGGTCAACAGAATGTACCCAAACACGTCTCCAACAAAGTTATCGAGGTCGTTAAGGTCCGCGGGCAACGGCCCGAGGAGTTCTCGCAATCGGAGCACAGGGCCTGGAAGAATCGCTCACAAAGTCACAGAGTTGCAATTTGGTTCGTGAGATGAGGGATGAAACGTGATAAATCAGGTTCTGAGCAAATTATGCCACGCTCCTACGAATTGCCCGTCGGCTCAAGTGCCACCAATCCTCGTGCCGTCGAGTTAAATCATGCCAGTATGGTGCTTCCCAGTTTCTGCCGGTCCCTACCGAAGCGGGAGTGCGGGGTACGCCGACGCAAGCCTCGTCGCGACGGGTGCACCGAGCCTCGCCAGCGCAAGCCGCAGCTTATTCACCGACGGCCCAGCGCGCGCCTCCACGGACGCGTGAACTTGCGCTGCACGGACCACAGACGACGCCTTCACAAACCCGAAGAGTGTCATCAGTTTCCCCCACCCATAGGGCCTGACAGAATAGCTCAAGACGTCCCTCGACGGAATTTGTATGTCTTGTCTCGACTTTAAAAGCATTTCAAGTGCCCATAGTATTTCATACTACCTGTAGCAAGTTGCCGCTTGGTGGTTTTGAAGGAACGTCAATTGGCTTTTTGCCAAATTACCAAACTCCAATTTACTACAAGTTACCAGTCCACAGACAAGGCACAAGACGTGGCAGCAATATCTGGCAGGGCCCACCCAAAAAAACCCGACAAGGCCCGCGAAGTCAGCCCACAGGTGTCCACCGCGCTGCCCCTGACGCTTCCAGTAATCGTCAGGACCCGCAGGGTACGCCTGGGAGCGCAGCTTTCGCGCGTCCATCTCAGGGTTCAGTCCTGGCATTTTCCCCTCATCCTAGGGTCCGGCAGAGATTGCTCAACACGTCATCGACACTCATTCGAACCTTTTGTCTGGATTTTGTTGTTATCTTATATGACGTAATATCTGCCAGGCCTATTGCCCGCCACATCCTATGCATGTCGTGCCCACGATCCTTAAATTGATTGGTATGCTATGACGTGGCAATCAGTATCTGCCAGGCCCAACCTCGTGCTCCCGCCGCATATCGCCCGCAGCTTTGAACTCGGTGACGAGCAATATCACGTTTTTCACTGCCTTGGCGAGCACGCCCACGCAGCACGCGTAGACGTCGCTTATGCGATGGAACATGTACACAGTATGCGTGTACACGAACGCGCGGTAGGGATGGGTGCGATCCATGATCGTGTCGTGGGCTGCGTCGAGTTGTTCGAGCTTGCCGGTCAGGGCCAGGCCGGCACGCGGGGTAGGGCCGGGTAGA
>Ga0307489_10002885_pt1 | contig 11470 bp, 21 predicted proteins | sample SB12metaG_FD_202247 | JGI IMG/M metagenome (GOLD analysis project Ga0307489, IMG submission 202247) | Sea-ice brine microbial communities from Beaufort Sea near Barrow, Alaska, United States - SB 1.2 | ecosystem: Environmental > Aquatic > Marine > Coastal | place: USA: Alaska | collected...
TGACGCGGCGAGGAATCAATATGCCGGGCCTTAGGACGCGGCTCGCGCCGCCGCCGACCGCGCTGCGACGGAATCGATCAACCAGCTTGAGCAACTACGTAACGCCGCCGCCACCGCCGCTGACGCCGCCGCTGACGAGCTCGCCGCGCACGTCGCCGCCGCCGGCAGGGGCTGACACTCGCTCACTTCTCAGCTCAACCTAAGCCGGTTTGGTCACACTTGCCCGTGTCCCCCTGTCTAATAGACTGGGGGAAAATCATGCACCCAAATTAATCCTCAAAATGTGCTTACGTTGAGCCGAAAGGTGGACGAATGTAAGCCCCTGCTCGCCGCCGACGCCGTGCAGCAGCTCAACGCCGCTGCGGCAGGGGCTTACACTTGTCCACTATTCTGCTCAACATAAGCGCTTTCCATGGGATAGGGGGTGCATGTGGGGCTGGTTTAGGGGATGTTTAGGAGGTGATAAAGGGTATTATGGGGTATATAGGGTGCATTTTGTGTTCGAAACGGCTTAGGTTGAGCTGGAAATTCGACGAGTGTAAGCCCCTGCTCTGCGGCTGACGCCACTGATGCTGCCGCCGCCGCCGCCGCTGACGAACTCGCCGCGTACACTACCGCGGCTAACACGCGCCTCGCTGCGATGGAGGCAACCGCAGCCGCCGCTACCGCCGACGCCGACGAGCGCATCGCCGCTATCGAGGCTTCCGCCGCCGCCGCCGCGACCGCCGCCGCCGACGACCGTGCCGCGATGGAAACATCCACGGCCGCGGCCGCTGCGTCCTTCGAAGCGGCGCTTCAGGACAGCGCCGAGGGCGCCGCCGCGTTGGTAGGGCCTTGGATGACCAAAAGCAAAAAGCATGGACCAATCACAAGCTCGGGATTAAGGTCGGAACGGTCGGAACGGTTTGATCCGAGCTTGTGATTGGTCCGTGCTTTTTGCTTCTGCTTTTGCTTTTGCTTTTGCTTTTGCTCTGTAACACTGTGACGCACCTTCTCACAGACAACACCCTCCAGCGCCACTGTATCCTCCACATTTCGACCCTCCTGAGTTGAAGGGCGTCACATGGTGTGATGAGCCGCAGGGCCTGGCAATTAATGCCTGCCGCATCTACCCACACGTTTTCGCATTTAGGCACTCGTGCCTCGAGTCAATTGGCAGCACACGACGTGGCCAGCATTGGGTGGCAGGCACTACACCCTAAACCCTACTACACCTTAATCCCTAAAACCTAAAACCTAAACCCTACACGACGGAGAGCGCCGCTGCCGCCGCGCTGCAGTCCCGCGTGGCTGCGACGGAGGCCGCCGCCGCTGACGCCGCCGCCGCTGCCAAGGACGAGCTTGCGGTGGGGCCTGTCAGACATTTGCCCGCCACGTCATCGACACGCATTTTTAATCCTCCCTTGTTGGGTCCAATGATTTGTTACCTCCTCCTCCTCCTCCTCCTCCTCCTCCTGTGACGTGGCGAGCAAATTCTGGCAGGCACTATGTAGCGGCGCACGATGCTGCGGCGGACAGCCGCGTGGCCGCCGTGGAGGCATCCGCCGCCGCCACGGTCGCCACGCTCCAGGCCGACCTTCGCACTAGCGCCGAGGACGCCGCTGCCGCGGAGGCGTCCACCGCCGCTGCCGCCGCCGCCGCCCTCGCGTCGTACAACGCCGCGATGGAGCACGGCACCGAGGACAAGAACACGTGCCTCGCGCAGCTGCAGTCGCAGATGAGCGAGGCGGCCGAGGTGGCGCAGGCGGGCGCGTTGACGGCGCAGCGGTCGGAGCTAGAGGGCGCCGCCGCCGCGCACCTCACCGCGTCGCTCGAGGCGCAGGCCGCCGAGACCGCCGCGCGCGCAGCCGAGGACCTGGCGCGCGCTCTCGCCGCCGCGTCCGGCGACAAGGGCGAGGCCATGCAGGCGCTGGAGGCCGCGCTTCGCGACGCCGCGGCCGCCGACAAAGCCGCCGCGCTCGCCGCCGCCGCCGACGACAAGGCGATGTCAATGGAGCAGCAGCAGCAGCAGCTCCTCGGCGACAAGCAAGCCGCGCTCGGCGACGCCGCTGCCGCCGCCGACGACGCGCTCGAGAGGTCACTCGCCGCCGCCGCCGACGGCGCCGCGGAGACGCTCGAGAGCTCCCTGTACGCCGCAGCTGACGACAAGGTGAGGCAACATGATGGGACGTCGTCGGTTTAGGGTTTAGGACATCGTCCGATTAAATGCCTGTGTGTAATGCCTGTGTGTGGTGTTTCTGCAGTCATCTGTCCACGTGTTACTACTGGGTGTGGTCACACTCGGGATAAGACATCGTCGGTGTGTCTGTATGAATGCCTGTGTTGATGTGTGTGATGTTCTGCAATGTTTCATTCTTATTACGTGCGACTACTGTTGTAATGTACATGTTCCCTGCGACCAGGCTAACGAGCTGGCGGCCGCCGCCGCCGCCGCCGCGGAGGCGCAACAGTCCGCGCTGGATCAGCAGCACGGTAGGGCGGTGCAGGTCGACCCTATGAAACCCACGTTGAAATCGCCTGGAACTAAGCGTGTTGAAACTAAAACATGATAAGTTGCTTTCATTTTTGCTTCAATTCTGCTTTCAAATTTCACTTGCGCCGCTACAGAACGGGGAGATGTCCTCTGACGCCGCCGGCGCCCTGGCCGCCGCGCTCGCCGCACAGGAGGCGCAGATCAACGCCGCCGCCAACGCGTCCGAAAACATGGCGCTGGAGGAGCAGGAGGTACGGCCTGCCAGACATTGCCGCCCCGCCACGTCATCCTTCACAGTTTAGACCCTCGTTTCTTGAGCCCCACGGCATGGCATCACATTACGTGGGGAGCATTGACTGCCTGGCCCTTGCCGGAGGCCATTCTCCGCGATGAGTTTGCGACCGACCGGGCCGCGGCGCTGGACGGACAGCGCGCGGCGCTGGAGGCCGCCGCCGCCAACGCCCAGAGCGAAGCGCTGTTTGCCTCGGAGGCCGCCGCCGCCGCCGCCGAGGTGAGGCGATGCAAGTTGACCCCATATTGACCCTGGGTTGACCGAGCTTGGTTTTAGCGCTTGAAGCTAAACAGTGATGAGCTGCTTTCAACCTTTGCTTTCAATTGCAATGTGCGCCGCTACGCCGAGGGTGCTGCGCTGGCGCGCGCCGCCGCCGCCGCCGCCGCCGACAAGGCCGACGCGCTCGAGGTAGGGCGGTGCTGGTTGACCCTATCAAACCCACACTGCAAGCGCCTGGAATAAAGCTATTGAAACTAGAATTTGATGAATCGCCTTCAAATGTTGCTTTCAATTTCAACTGCGCCGCTACATCGAGGCACAGCACGCACACCTCTCCGCCGCTGCCGCCGGTGGGGACCGCCAGATATTGCTCGCAACATCATCCAACTCATTTCACCAACCCTCGAGTCTTGAGCCACATGGCTTCCTATGACGTGGCGAGCAACAGATATTGCTCGCCACATCATCCAACTCATTTTCCCAACCCTCGAGTCTTGAGTTACATGGCTTCCTATGACGTGGCGAGCAAGATCTTCCAGACCCGATCCGGCGGCGACATGGGTGAGACCACGCAGCGACTGCTGGACGAGGCGGCCGCTGACAAGGCGGGGGGTGACGGAATAGTTTGGCCACCATTCATCATACTGTAGACCTCATTTTATTACATTTTTATATGTCAAGTCTAACGATCAAAACCCTTTACCTCATTGAGTTAGCAAAGTGCCACTCGTGCCTTTGTTTATTGAGCACAGTGCCATGGTCGATCGAGTCAGGTGCCACCCCGTGCCTTGATTTATCGGGTCAAGTGCACCCCGTGTGCCTGTGATCCCGTGACATTGACGTGTGCCTGGTTTGTTCGTTGTACGGGATCTTAACTTGTAGTACCGGCCAAAGCACCAAAACTCGTTTGACTTTGGGCCAGATCACCAAACTCCACCAGACCAGGCACAAGCTCAATCTACGGGGCCCTATGATACGTCGGCGGCGCTGAACGCCATGGCCGCGGAGGCTCGCGCCGCGCTCGAGGTAGGGCGGTGCAGGTTGACCCTATCAACGCCAAGTTGAAAGCGGCTGGAACCAAGCGCTTGAAACTAAAGTGTCCTATGCTGCTTTCAACTCCTGCTTTCAATTTCAACCTGCGCCGCTACATCGAGGCGCAGTACAGCTCACTGCTGGACCAGGCGTCGGTCGAGCGCGCGGCGGCGCTGTCGGCGGCTGCCGGCGCCTCCACCGCGGCGGCGACGGCGCGGGAGGCCGCGGTGCGCACCGAGTGCCGCTCGCGCTTCAGCGCGGAGTCGGCCGCCGCCGCCACCGCGCTACGCACCGGCGCCCAGTGCCACGAAGTAGGGCGGTGCATGTTGACCCTATCAACCCCATGTCGAAAGCGCCTGGATCTGTGCTCTTGAAACCACAATTTCATGAAGCACTTTCAAACGTTGCTTTCAATCTCAGCTTGCGGCGCTACAACGAGGAGCTGGTGCTGGCCGCCGCGGCGGAGGACCACGCCATCGAGCTGGCCACCGCCGCTGCCGCCGCCTCCGAGGCAGGGGTTTACACTTGTCCACTATTCAGCTCAACTTGAGCCGTGTCTGACACAAAGCACACCCTCAACACCCCTAATACCCTCTACCACCCTGTAAACACCCCCGAAACAACATCTAACTGCACCCCCTGTCGCACAGAAGGCGCTTAAGTTGAGCTGAAGAGTGGACGAGTGTAAGCCCCTGCTCCGAGGAGCACGCCGCCGAGCTGGACATGCTCCGCGACGAGCTATCCTCCGAGCTCCAGCAGGCCCTCGCCGACGCCGAGGACGCCAAGGACGACGCCATCAGCGCTGCCGAGTCCGCCGCGCGCGACGTCGCGGATTCCGAGATTGCGTGGGTCCGCGCCGAGGTAGGGCCTGCCTGTTATTGCTCACCATGTCATAAAACGGCCTCCAAAATCAATAATCGACAGTTGAAAACGCGTGTCGATGACGTTTGGAGCAGTACCTGCCAGGCTCTGTCCATATCACAGGATGGCATCCATATCGAGAGTTGAGAGTGTATTCGCGTGTTGATGACGTGTGGAGCAGTGTCTGCCAGGCTCTGTGCCGAGGCGGTGGAGGAGAAGGGCACTGCCATGGCGGAGATGGAGGCCGGGCTCCGCGCAGAGCTGAGCGCCGCCAAGCTGCGCAGCCTGGAGGCAGGGGCTTACACCCGTCCACCTCTCACCTCAACCTGAGCCGTTTGTGATACAGAAGCACACCCTGAATACCCCCTCATCCCTCACACTCGGCAGACAACCCCTAAATACCCCCTAAACGCAACCGCATCCCATACCAAAGCGCTTACGTTGAGCCGAAAAGTGGACGAGTGTAAGCCCCTGCTCGGAGGGCGCCAGCATGGAGACGGCGGACGCGCTGCACTCCCTGGAGGCAGGGGCTTACACTCCTTCACTTTTCAGCTCAACTTCAGCCGTTTTTGGTTACACCTTCCCGTGTCCGCCTGTCTAGTAGACTGGGGGGGGATCATGCACCCAAGGTATCCCACAAAATGTGCTTACGTTGAGCCGAAATGTGGACGAGTGTAAGCCCCTCGCTGGAGGCCAGCCTGCGGCTGGAGTGCGGCGCCGAGCGTGACGCCGCGGTGGCCGCCGCCGCCGAGGCCGCCACCCGGGTGCTGCACGCGCGCGAGGAGGAGCTGCGGGGCGAGGCCAAGGCGGGCCTGGAGCGCTCCGAGGCCAAGGGTCGGCAGGAGCTGGACGCCGCGCTGGCCAAGGCCAAGATGCAGAGGGGCGAGGCGCTCAAGAAGATGCAGGATGGCATCAAGGTCCGAAACCAACCGCCCATCCGCTTGAATCCAACGTTCAATCACTTTACATGGACTTGAGCCTGACGTAGTATCAACCTGAACCGATCTCATCCCCTAAACCCTAAAGCCTGAACCCCAAACCGTCAACCTAAACTGATCACACAGGCGTCGGCGGAGAAGAACCTGTCCACCAAGCTGGCGCTACAGGAGGCATCCATCCGCAAGGAGGCGTGGGAGGACAAGTCGGCCGCGCTGACGGCGGGGGCTTACACTCGTCCACTTTTCGGCTCAACGTAAGCATAATTTGTGGGATATGGTGGATGCATAGTTTCCCCCCAGTCTATTAGACAGGGGTACATGGGAGGCGTGACCAAAACGGCTGGGGTTGAGCGGAAAAGTGGACGAGTGTGAGCCCCTGGGTGACGGCCGCCGCCGCGGAGCGCTCCGACGCGCTCATCGGCGCCGCCAACGAGAAGTCGCAGATGCTCATGGACTGCTCCAAGGCAGGGGCTCACACTCGTTTACTTTTCAGCTCAACTTGAGCGCTTTTTATGGGATAGGGGGTGTGCGTAGGGGTTGTGTAGCCCGTGTTAATTGGGTTCTAGGGGGTGTTTAGGGTGTGTAGGGTGTCTTTGTGTGTCATACACGGCTCAAGTTGAGCTGAAAGTGGACGAGTGTAAGCCCCTGCTCCAAGGAGAAGGCGGAGAGCCTGCGCGCGCAGGAGGAGTCCATCAACTCCCGCAACGCGGTGGACCGCGCCGCCGCGGCCACGGCCGCCGCCAACGAGAAGGCGGCGGCGCTCGACTCCCTCTCCGCCGCAGCAGTAGGGCCTGCCGCAAATCGCTCAAAATTTCTTAAACTCGGTGTAAACCTGACTAATCAGATGTATCTCCTCGAAACCGAGTGTCTATTTACTCAACGATCGCGACCCGGTCGGACTGGGGGCGGGTCGGTCGGTGGGATTTTTGAAAGGGCCTGTTCTTATTGGTCGAACGGGATTTAATGCCAGATTTTCGATGCCAGACCCGACACTGAGTTCAAGACACACCCTCAGACGCTTCCTTCGACACATCGACACATCCTTCGACTCATGGGCGCATGTTTTTTTTCATGAGCTAAGTGTCACCAGCCTGATGTTTTCAAAACACGTTCCGCCGGGCCCTACGCTTGGACCTGGAAGCTCGAGCAGTGCCAGCGCGACATGGGTGCCGCCGCCGCCGCCGACAAGACCGAGGCGCTTCACACCGCCGCCGCCGCCGCTGCCAGCGACAAGGCATGGACAAATGCATCCTTCGCAGGTTTCCAAGGTACCTTAAATGGCGGTCGCCAATTCTGAAGTGATAGACTGTCGAATCGCCATGTTGTACCATTGTATGGCAAATCTGACCGTCTATTTACTCGGCAGCGCAAATTTGCGCAGCGTTGACCGCCATTTGAGGTACCCTGGAAAACTGCGAAGACATGCCTCAGCCTCGTCATCATGCTCGTTGTGCACCCCGCTTCTCGAGTTGAATGGCAGCCTTCGACGTGGCGAGCCTTAGAGGAACGAGTGCGGGATGCCTGTCATCCATTCGACGTCGTCGTAAACCCCCCCCATGTTTCTTGAGTCAAATGGCAGCCGTTGACGTGGCTCCGCTTGATGTAATTGATCCTGCTCCTGGGCTGCCGCGCTCGCCGCCGCGTCCGGTGACAACGGCGAGGCCATGGCCGCGGCCGCCGCTGCCGCCGCCGACGACAAAGACCAGTCCCTGGCGCGCCAGGAGCAGGCGCTGCTCTCTGACAAGGCTGCGGCGCTCGAGCACCTCGAGACCTCCCTGACCTCCGCTGCCGCCGCCGACAAGGTAGGGTGGTGCAGGTTGACCCAATCAAACCTACGTTGAAAGCGTCTGGAACGCAGCGCTTGACGCTAAAATCCGATAAACCGCTTTCAAACGTTGCTTTCAGATTCAACTTGCGCCGCTATAACAAGGCCGGCGCCCTCGCCGCTGCCGCCGACGCCGCCGCCGCCGAGCAGTCACACGCACTGGCCTCGCAGCACGCCGAGCTGCAGGAGGAGAAGGCGGCAGCTCTGTCCGCTGCCGCTGGGGACAACGGCGAGGCCATGCAGCACCTGGAGGCCACCATCCGCCAGGTAGGATCTCATGCGGAGACCAGTGAATCCATGAGGAGACCCGTGAGGAGACGGTGAACCCATGGGGAGACAGTGAGGAGGCAGTGAGGAGACCCATGCGGAGACCAGTGAACCCATGAGAAGACAGTCACACCCCGAGAAGTCCGGTGCATCAGGCGACCGGTGAATGCCATGACGAAGCAAGTTTCACCGGTAGTGGCATCCTCTGACGTGGTGAGCATGATTAAGCCGCCCCTAAACCCTAAACCCTTGAAAACCAAACCCTGTAAACCCTAAATCGCCCCTGTATACCCCAAGCCGCTCGTGTAAATCCTAAGCCGACCCTGCCGTTAGGAGGGTGCCGACGACAAGGCGTCCGCGCTGTCCGCCGCGGCCGCGCAGTCGGCGTCCGAGCTGGAGGCCGCCGCCGCCGACAAGGCCGAGGCCCTGCACGGCGCCGCGGCGCACCTCACCGCGTCCCTCGAGGCGGGGGGGGCTCTTGAGAGCGCCGCACCCCACCGACGGTGAACCTCCTCCTCCTTCTCCTCCTTCTCCTCCTTCTCCTCCTCCTCCTCCTCCTCCTCCTCCTCTTCCTCCTTCCCCACCTGCTCCTGCACCTTCTTCTCCTCCTCCACCTCCTCCTCCACGTTCGCCTCCTCCTCATTCTCCTCCTCCTCATCTCTGCATGAGCATTCACCCTGAATTTGAGCAATGTGGGCACGTCCGATCCCAGCTCGAGTGCTGATTTTCATTGACTCTGCCGCGAGGGCGCCGCCGCGGACCAGCAGACAGCGCTCGAGCAGCAGTTCACCGCGCTCTCGCAGCGCGCCGCCGACGAGCAGGGCGCCGCGCTCGCCGCTGCCGCCGCTGCCACGGTAGGTCCTGCCGGGCATTGTTCGCCACATCATAGGATGCCATCAACATCGTTGAACGAGGCTTCAAAATGCGTTGGACGACGTGGCGAGTAACGCCTGTCCTTCGCACTTTTCCAGGGTACCTAAAAAACGGTCGCCATTTCTTGAGAAGTAGAATGTCGAATGGCCGTATTGCAGCAATGTATGGCAAATCTGACCGTCTATCTACTCAATGTCTCAAATTCGAGACGCGTTGACCGCCGTTTGACGTACCCTGAAAACCTGCGAAGTCAGACCCTGCAACAAGGAGCAGTCGCTGCAGCAGCTGGACTACAACGTTCGCGAGGAAGCTGCCAGCGACAAGGCCGCGGCGCTTGAAGCCGCCTTCGCGCAGACGACTGCCGGGCTCGCCGCTGCCGCGGAGGACAAGGCGGCGTCGCTGCAGAGCCTGGAGGCAGGGGCTTACACTCGTCCACTCCTCAGCTCAACTTAAGCCGTGTCTGACACACAAAATCACCCTACACACCCTAAACACCCCCTATCACCCCCTCAACATGGGCTACATAACCCCTACGCGTAACCCCTATCCCATAGAAAGCGCTCAAGTTGAGCCGAAAAGTGGACGAGTGTAAGCCCCTGCCTGGAGGGCGCCATGACGCAGCAGGCGGCTGAGAACCTGGAGTACGCGCTGCGGGCCGCGTCCGGCGACAAGGGCGAGGCCATGCAGGCGCTGGAGGCTGCGCTGCGCGACGCCGCGGCCGCCGACAAGGTAGGGCGGTGCAGGTTGACAGTTTCAAAACCCGTGCTGAAAGCGCCCATGGTTTCAGCAACTGACACTAACATGTGATAAACTGCTTTTAACATTTACTTTTGAATTCAACATGCGCCGCTACAACAAGGCCGACGCGCTGGGCGCTGCCTCGGAAGCCGCCGCCGCTGCGCAGGGCGCCGCGCTGCAGCAGCAGCACGTGGAGATGTCCTCCGACGCCGCCGCCGCCCTGGCCGCCGCGCTGGCCGCGCAGGAGGCGCAGCTGAACGCCGCCGCCAACGCGTCCGAAAACATGGCGCTCGACGTAGGATCTGGCAGTTGTTGCTCACCACTTCACGAGATGCCCTTTTGAACTCAGTGTCGGCGTTACATGTAACGCTGATCTCCTCGAAATCGTGGGTCTGTTTACTCAAGATGACGAACCGGTCGGACTGTCGGCGAGCGGGTCGGTGGGATTCTCGAAATGGACAGTTCTGATTGGTCGAACGGGATTCGATACCACAAATTCGATACCAGATCCGACACTGAGTTTAACTTTAGAAACGAGTGTTCAGAATGCGATGGATGACGTGGCGAGCAATATCTGGCAGGCCCTAGGTCGAGGAGCAGGAGTCCATTCTCCGGGACGAGTTTGCGACCGACCGTGCATCGCTGGAGGCCGGACAGCGCGCGGCGCTGGAGGCCGCCGCCGAGGACAAAACCACGGCGCTGGCGGAGGCGTCCGACGCGCGCGTTGCCGCCGCCAACGCCGCCGCCGACGCCGCCGCCGATCTGCTCGAGAGCTCCCTCGCCGCCGCCGCCGACGACAAGGTAGGGCGGTGCAAGTTGCCCCGATAAAAGCAAGTGTTGAAAGCGGCTCTGGTTTCAGCGCTTGAAGCTAGAATATGATGCACCGCCTTTAAACTTCGCTTTCACCTTGAACTTGCGCCACTACAACAAGCAGGCGTCGCTCGAGCAGCAGCAGCAGGAGATGCTCGGTGACAAGGCCGCAGCGCTCGAGGCCGCCGCCGCGCAGTCGGCGAACGAGCTCGCCGCCGCCGCGGAGGACAAGGCGGCGTCGCTGCAGAGCCTGGAGGGAGCCATGACGCAGCAGGCCTCCGAGGTGGGCCTTGCCAGATATCGCCCCTAAACCCTACAACTAAACCCTAAAACCTAAACCCTACACCCTAACCCGCCCTCCACCTCATCCTCCATCGTTTAGACGCTCGTTTATTGGGTTAGATGGCATCGTATGACGTGGCGAGCATCATCGGTCTGACCCTGGTTTGAGGATCTGGCGCGCGCGCTGTCTGACGCGTCGGGCGACAAGGGCGAGGCCATGCAGACGCTGGAGGCAGGGGCTTACACTCGTTCCCATTTCCGCTCAACTTGAGCTTACTTTCCCCCTTTCCGCTCAACTTAAGCTTATTTTGTCCCCCAGATGACCAAAATCAACCCGTGGATGTGTCCCGAAAGTGCTCAAATTGAGCTCTAGCGTGAGCGGTTCGTCCCAAAGGTCCTCAAGTTGAGCTCTGAAGTGAGCGAGTGTAAGCCCCTGGCTGGAGGCCGCGCTGCGCGACGCCGCGGCCACCGACAAGGCCGCCGCGCTCGACACCGCCGCTGCTAACGCCGCCGCCGAGCTGGAGAGCTCCCTCGCCGCCGCCGCCGACGACCAGCAGCACTCCATGGTATGGCCTGGCAAACTTTGCCCGTCGCGTCATCGACACGCATCTGGAACCCTCGTTTCTTGAGTTATCTACAGGTTTACCCCTAAACCCTCAACTCTAAACTCTAAACTCTAAACTCTAAACTCTAAACTCTAAACTCTAAACTCTAAGCTCTAAGCTCTAAGCTCCAAACTCTAAACTCTAAACTCTAAACTCTAAACTCTAAACTCTAAACTCTAAACTCTAAACTCTAAACTCTAAACTCTAAACTCTAAACTCTAAACTCTAAACTCTAAACTCTAAACTCTAAACTCT
>Ga0307489_10002886_pt1 | contig 11469 bp, 17 predicted proteins | sample SB12metaG_FD_202247 | JGI IMG/M metagenome (GOLD analysis project Ga0307489, IMG submission 202247) | Sea-ice brine microbial communities from Beaufort Sea near Barrow, Alaska, United States - SB 1.2 | ecosystem: Environmental > Aquatic > Marine > Coastal | place: USA: Alaska | collected...
TGGGTTTGATAGGGTCAACCTGCACCGCCGTGCCACGAGAGACGTGAGCCACACCACCACGCACAGCAGCGCCGCGCCCTGCACCACCAGGGTATAGCGGCACAATTTGAAATTGAAACCAATGGTTGAAAGCAGTTTGTGATGTTCTAGTTTCAAGCGATGAGACCACAGGCGCTTTCAACACGGCTTTTGATACTGTCAACCTGCACCGCCCTACCAGTGTGCGCCAACTCACCTCCGCCGCTCCTTCCGGGTGACTCCGCCGCTTCTTCTCCGCCAGCCAGGGTCTCATCGCACACCAGTTCCCTGACTGTTCTCTCATAGCGTACCGGTGTACCCGTGCACACTCGCCGCCTTCTCCTCCCTGCTCTTTGACCAATTATCACATCAGCTTTACTTATAGGCATCCCCGAGTGTCTTAGAGGCATCAAGTTGGGACGAAGCGACTTACATTGAGCTGAATTGAGCTCAAGAGGGAAAGACTGTAAGGCCCCTGCCGGCAACGTACCCTCCACCGCCATCCCACCGCGGCTGACTCCCGGCGAAACCACCCCCGGTAACCTCGTCCCTCCCGAGTCCTCCCCCTCTCCCGCCGTTGCCGCCGCCGCTGCCGCCGCCACGGGCTCCACGGGCACCTGCACGGGCGCGTAGTAACCCTCCCCGCCCGGCTCCACCGTATTCCAAGGTGACACTTGTTGGCCTCGTTGGTTTTGTGAGGGAGCGCCCGCCCCCCGCTCGGCGCCACGCCACGCCCACGCCACCTCTGCCGGCACTCCCCTCACCACCCCCGGAGCACCCTCCCCAGCTCCGGCGTCCGAGAGATCCACCGCGCTCACTCTTCCTCCTCCTCCTCCCCCGTCTCCTTCTCCGGCGTCGTCCAGCGGGCGGGTGTCGCAGCACTCCGAGCGCGCCCCTTCCTCGTCCGGGCAACACCCCCCGTGCTAGGAACAAGCAATAGGGAGAGGATGATGTTGGTTGAGTTCTCACGTGACTCAAACGAAGATGGTGTCAATGTGGTGGATGGCGTGGCGAGCAGCAAGAGCAAAGCCTCACCCCACGCGCGCAGCAGCTCATGAAGTCCCCGCCATCCTCGCCGTCGCCCCCCTTCGGGCAGCACCCGTCGTACGCTGGGCCGCTGAACACCACCTTGCTTTTCGCGCGGTTGCCCTCCAGGCAGGGGCTTACACTCGTGCCCATTTCCGCTCAACTTGAGCTTACTTTGCCCCTTTCCGCCCAACTCAGGCTTACTTTGTCCCCCAGATAACCCAAATTAGCCCGTCAATTTGTCCCGAAGGTGCTCAAGTTGAGCTCTGACGTGAGCGATGTGTCCCGAAGGTCCTCAAGTTGAGCTCTGAAGTGAGCGAGTGTAAGGCCCTGCCTCCAGGGTTCCCGCGCGCTTGACGCAGCAATGCAGAAAATGCCCCACGTCGCCGCTGGGGTCCAGGCTCGGGCAGCAGCCCCCGCTCTGGCAGCACTCCAGCACGTCGCTGGTGCCGTCCTGCGGGCAGCACCCCTCGTACGATGGCCCGGTGTACTGCACCTCGTTGACTCCGCCCAGGGAGCCATAGCCACGCTCTTCATTTTCTGAGTTGCTGGATTCTTTGAGGATGGGGTCGGGGGAAAGGAGGTCGGCAGCAGCGGGGGGTGTCAGGGTGAGGAAGACGAGGAGGAGGAGGATGGAGAGGCGAATGATGGGGGGTCGACTCCGCATCTGTGCCGGCGGTGGCGCCAGTCGAGCCCCACGCGCGCTTTGAAGTGGCCCACGTGTGACGACTTCATACGAGGGTGTTCAGATCCCGATCCGCGGGCATTTTCCCGAAACTTCCCGAAACTCCCCTCACGGTCGCCCTCAGCCTCCGCCAGCCGCGCGAGTCCAACAAATATCTCAACCGCCGGGCGTTTCGAAGACGCCACCGCCCGCGCACGACGCCCTTTTCAGCAGCGCCCCGCCGCCCGCCGCCGTATTGCTGTGTCCAGGTGAGCACGCGCGACCAGTCGACCCCTTGCCCGTCCCCCGCGTGAGCCGCCGCCCGCCAAGCGCCAAGTGCTACCCACCGGTTGGGAGCCCTGACCAAAGATAAAATGCCGCCTTGAGCGTCGCCATCGGTCGACCCCGTGCCGTGCTGCGGGCGAGCGGGGACCCGGGGGACCCGGGGACCCGGGTACCTCGCGCCAGGGCGTCGCGTAGCTTGATACCGCGCGATTGGGACAGTTTCAGAATGCCCTATCTTCCCCCGGTGCTCCCAGGCACAGGTCCTCGCGGGTCCGATGCTCGGGCGCCGCTTCAGCGCTTCACCGCACTCGCCTTCGCGCCCCGCCGCCAACCGTCGCCTGCGCTCGCGCGTCCTAACCTTACCTCCCCCGCCTCCTCCCCTCCACCTGTTATTTCCGCAGCCGTCGAGAGGTCCGTCGGGCGCGCTGTCCGTCGGCCTCCACGTCCACGCAGCAGGGCCTGGCGTTATCATCATTCCAACGCTCGATGGCGGGCCTCGCGCTTCCTTCAGCGGCGGCGATGCCTTCGCGTTGCTCGTCGCCCGGGTCGCCCAGCGTCTCGCCGCGCACCTCCTTCAACGCCTCCCGCCCGCACACCGGCCTGCTCAAACATCGGAGGAATCACTCACACCAGGACACGATGGTGGTGCGGTGCGCCGACGCCGCCGCCCCGCTTGCCGCCGAATGGACAGACTCCGAGCCCGCCGAGGTCGCCGAGGTCGCGGGGTTCGGGTCTGCCGCTCGCATCGCCGTGCACTACCACCGCAGAGACGGCGCGGCGGCGCAATTCGGCCTGCACATATGGGAGGACGTCGCCAACCCGACGGCTTGGGATGCGCCGCTGTCCGGGGCGGTGTCGGGGGCGGGGGCGGTGTCCGGGGCGGTGTCGGGGGCCGCAGCGTCGGGGGCGGTGTCCGAGGAGTGGTTCACGTTTGAGTTCGCGCTCGCCCCCGACGCTGCGATGCTCAGCTTCCTGACGCACCGCGGCGACGAGCAAGACACGCGCTGTGAGAGCTACGACGTGGCCGCTGCCGCCGCCAACGTCGAAGCCGTGGAGCAGCAGTGGGGCGCCGCTGCGGCAGGGCCTTACACTCATCCACTTTTCAGCTCAACTTGAACGCTTTGTATGGGATAGGAGGTGCGCGTAGGAGTTGTGTAGCCCGTGTTTAGGGGGTGTTTCAGGATGTTTAGGGTGTGTTTTTTTATTACACACGGCTCAAGTTGAGCTGAGAAGTGGACGAGTGTAAGCCCCTGCGCTGCGGCCGCTGCGATGGGCCCAGCCTTATCTCTCTGGGTCGTCTCGGGCGTCGGCGCCGTCTTCACGGAGAGGCCGGATCTCGCGCAGCTTCCCAAGGGAGATCTAAGCAAGGCGCGCGCGATTTGGGTGGCGAAGGATATCATCGCGGTGCCGTTCGCGCCCACTACGGAGGTGCGGCAGAATAAACGGTGCCTATCACGTCATCCACCGCGGTTTAGACCCTCTTGTTGAGTCGCATGGCGTCGTGTGTCGTGGCGAGCATGTCACGTCATCCACCAGGTCCCGTGCATTGAGTTACGTGGCATCGTATGACGAGGCAAGCATAATGGTCTTGATCCTCGACGGAGGACGGCAACGCGCGCGTGTTTGAGCTGGTGGCGTCGGCGGCGGCGGGGCTCAGGCTGGACCGGGACCAGGGTGTGGCGGGTGGTGAAGATCCGGCGCTTGTGTGCGAGAGGATTCGCCTCCAGCCGTGCACAGCTGGCATCAGCGACGGCGGGCCGATAGGGGGCTGGGCTGCGGCGGATGCCACGTTGGCCGGCGAAAAGTTCCCGCATGTGCGCGCCGCCGGGCACACCTGTCTGCGCCTCCCCCGTGGTAGGGCACTGCAGGGTGAACCTATGAAACCGAGGTTGAAACCGCCTGGAACTGAGGGCTTGAAACTAAAATGTGATAAATTGCTTTCAATGTAGCTTCAATTTCGCCGCTACACCGTGGTGTTACTTCCGCCGACGTCGCGCGGCTACTCAAGTGCCAGCTGGCGCTCGTCGTGTTTGGCGAGAGCGGCGGCAGCGAGGGGTTGGAGCTGGAGGACGCGACTTCCGTGCAAACCCACGGCGCCGTTGATGAGCTGTTCGGAGGCTACAGCGGCCCGCTGGGATGCGAGGCAGAGGCTTGCACTCGTCCACTTTTCGGCTCAACGTCAGCACTTTCTGTGGGATAGGGGGCGCGTTTAGGGGTTGTTTATGGGGTGTTTAGGAGGTGTCAGGGGTCAGGAGGGGGTATTTAGGGTGTAGTTTGTGTCAGAAACTGCTCAGGTTGAGCTGAAAAGTGGACGAGTGTAAGCCGCTACCGCGAGGTGGCGGGCGGCGGCGGCGGCGTGGCCATGCGCGTGTGGGCGCCCACCGCCACGTCGGTGACGCTTCACATCTACAACAAGCCGCATGGCGGTGACTCCATCGCCGAGGTGCCCATGGTAGAGGGCGCGGCGGGGCCGGGCGTGTGGGGCGCCGTGGGGGTAGGAACTCATCATGCATGCTCGACTTTTTTCTTTTTTCTTTACCAAAGCTAAGGAGATATAAAGAGCTATCATGCCGGGTAGCTCTCTGCGGAAGGCCCGAGGTAAAGGTCCTCTAGTCGGACTAGGAGTAACCACACCTTGCCACGTCACACACCACATACATTGTTAACCAACGTTATCGAGCCCCAAAGCGCTCACTCAGTGAGCATCAGCCGAACGGTATGTCGCGATTGAGGCCGTATCGAGGGTGCTCGCCACGTCGTACACCACATGTAAGCCCTGGTCGCATGAGTTATTCCGCATCGTATGACGTGGCGAGCAGGAATTACTGAACCCTGCGTGGAGGGGGCGGAGTGGGAAGGGAAATACTACCAGTACGCGGTGACGGTGTACCACCCGTGGGCAGGGGCTTACACTCGTACACTTTTCAGCTCAACTTGAGCCGTGTCTGACACTCATAAACGCCCTACACATCCTCAACACCCTGAAAACCCCCTTAAAATGGGCTACACAACCCCTACGCGCCCCCCCTATCCCATAAAAAGCGCTCAAGTTGAGGTGAGAAGTGAACGAGTGTAAGCCCCTGCCCGTGGAGCGGCGGCGGCGGCCTGGTCACCACTCTGGCGACGGACCCGTACTCGCGGTCGCTGGCCGCGGACGGCGAACGCTCCCACATCTGTGACATCACCGCGGCGGCCCTCAAGCCACCGGGTTGGGACGCGCTGCGAAAGCCGGAGGTTTTGGAGCAGTCACGGGTGGAACCCACGGACATGGCAATATATGAGCTGCATGTCCGGTGGGGCTGGGTGAATCCTGAACCCTAAACACTAGACCCTAAAACCCTAACCCTGAACCTAAATCCCAAAACCATGCCTGTCGCTCATCCACCACGTTCTTATAGACGGCCGAGTGAACCATGCTTGTCACTCATTTACCACGATGCTGACCGTGGTTTCTTGACTTAATGGCACCCTACGACGTAGGACAAGGGAATAATGATCGCCAGGTCATCAAACACGTTGTAGACCCTCGTTTATTGAGTCAAACGGCATCCTATGACCGGTCGAGCGTTATGTACAGTCGACCATGGCGTCCGGGATTTTTCGGCGCTGGACCAGTCCGTGCCGGCGCACCTCCGCGGAAAGTACGGAGCATTCGGCGTCGTCGGCGGCAGCGGCGTGGCGCACCTGGTAGGGGCGAGCGATTCTTTCCGATGGCGCCCCGCCAAAGTTCTTTTCCGCAATTCCGCTGCAAATCCCCCAGATTTCCGCTATAAATTCAGCATAATCCGCCCAAATCCCTGCGAATCCACCCGAAAGTTCCCCACTCCGCCCAAATCCGGCGTAAATCCGCCGAAATAATTCAAAATTCGCTTGCCCATAGCACCTGGCCGCTCTGGCCGCCGCCGGCCTCACGCACGTGCACCTCCTCCCCACGTACGACTTCGGCAGGGAGTTTCCAGAAAGTTCACCAAATCGCATCAAAGTAATACAAAGCTAATGCACTCTCTCGACCAATCATATGAGGGCCTTCAACGCCTACGATAGGCGCGAAGACTGAGTTTAAGCAACTTTGAGGTATGCCAGTGGGATACATCAAGTGATTTCAGGGACGCACGGCTCAGCGTTTAGCGGAATAAGCGATTATGAAAGGCCCTGGATGGCGGGTCGGTGCCCGAGCGGGAGGCGGACCAGGAGACGGTGGACGAGGGGGTGTTGGCGAGTCATGCGGCGGACTCGGAGCAGCAGCAGGCGGCGGTGGCGGCGGTGGCCGACAACGACGCGTACAACTGGGGGCAGGGGCTTACACTCGTTCACTATTCAGCTCAACCTGAGCCGTTCTTTACTCAAAATACACCCAAAACACCCCCTGCCAACCCCTGCCACCCCCTGAACACCCCCTGAACACCCCCTGAACACCCCACTACACAATCCCTAAATGCACCCCCTATCCCACAGAAAGCGCTTACGTTCAGCCGAAAAGTGGACGAGTGCAAGCCCCTGTCTGGGGGTACGACCCGGTGCACTACGGTGTGCCGGAGGGCAGCTACAGCACAGAGCCGGACGGTGAGACTCCCGTCCGCTTCAACCCAACATTATCATAACATTAACCTAACCCAGTATCATCATAACATTAACCTAACCCGCATTAACTTGATCCCAACATCCTATTAGCATGAACCTGGCGCACAACAACTCAGACCTTACATCCTGTCAACAGGAACTCAACTTAAACATCGACTTGGAAGGTTTTAAACCAACATCAACTGTCAACAAGACTAGAGCTATCCTAACATCAGTTTGGAGCTAACATCCTAGACACCAAAACATGCAGGCGCGCAGCGGGTGTTGGAGTACCGGCAGATGGTGTCCGACCTGTCGTCCATCAACCTGCGCGTGGTGTGCGACGTGGTGTACAACCACACGCTGGCCAGCGGCCCGACCGACCGCAACAGCGTGCTCGATAAGATCGTCCCGGGGTACTACCACCGCCGGGACCTGGACGGCGGGTACGAGGCAGGGCCTTAACCTTTGACAAGGGTATTGACGGACTGAAAGTATGAAACGAAAGGAAATGAAGCGACCAAAAAAATAAAAAATGGAAGATCGAGCTTTTCGTCTGACGTGGCAAACATCTTTCGCTTGTGACTGGTCGATATCGTTTTGTTTCCTTTCACATTTCAGTTCCTTTGTCATAGTTCCCTACTTCCCTCTTATAGCTCAACCGAAGCATTATTCCTCAAACCTACTGACTCATCCCATTGTGTTAGCTCTACCTCAAAGATGCTTGAAGCATTTGAGTTGATCTGAAATGGCGTTTAGTGTGAGGCCGTGGGTGGAGGCTAGCACGTGTTGCAACAACACGGCCAGTGAGCACCTGATGATGGAGCGTTTGATCGTGGATGACTTGGTGCACTGGGTGAAGGACTACAAAGTGGACGGCTTCAGGTTCGACCTCATGGGTCACCTGATGCTCAGGACGATCGAACGAGCCCGGGACGCGCTGGGCAGGGACCGCCCACTCGTCTCCTTCTCAATAGACCGATTTCGGTATATCGCCTGGGTGAAATGCCCACACAGAGTTGCGGGCAAAGCGTCAGCGCTCCGCGCGGGAATGCGGGCGCCAGGTTGAATGCACATACAGAGTTGCGGGCAAAGCGTCAGCGCTCGGCACGGGAAGCAATATACCGAAATCGGCCTATGCAACCTGACTGTTTGATTGATCATGGTGTGCCAGTGTACCGTGCACACTCGCTGCGTCCGCGGGTACACCGGTACACTATGAGCTAACAGTCAGGGAATGAGTGGCAAGGCCCTGATGCTGTGTCCACGGGTACACCGGTACACTATGAGCTAACAGTCACGGAATGAGTGGCCAGGCCCTGGCGCTGGGGTCTCTGACACTTGAGCGGGACGGAGTGGACGGGCCGGGGATATATTTATACGGTGAGGGGTGGGATTACGCCGAGGTTGAAAAGGGGCGGGTCGGGGTCAACGCGTCGCAGTTGAACCTGGGCGGCACCGGCGTGGGCAGTTTCAACGACAGGCTGCGCGAGGGCGCCATGGGGGGTTCACCCTTTGGTGACCCAAGAACCCAGGCAGGGCGCAATGAGAACAAACCCTAAATCCTAAACTCTGAAGCCTAAACCGTAAAACCTAAACCCTAAATCCTAAACCCTAAACCCTAAACCCTGGGGGCATTGAGAACAAGCACTCCACTGACGTTGAATCGACGATTTACGAAATCGGCGGGCCACCGTTTGTATAATTGGTCATGTGATGGTCGTGGGGGTCGGTTGGAGTACTAGTACTTCACCGCGAAGCGTGTCCGCGCGTCTGTGTGAGCATTCACCCTGAAGGTAAGTTATGCTCCGATCTCGGTCCGAGTGCTGGTTCACACTGACCCTGGTGGCAGGGGTTCCTCACAGGGCTGTACTTCGCCCCCAACGGGTTCATCGAGCAGGGGTCCGAGGTAAGGCGGTGCAGGTTGCCAGTATCAAAACCCGAGTTGAAAGCACGCCTGGTTTCACCGCTTGAAACTATAATGTGATGTTCCGGTTTCAAGCGTTGCTTTCAAAATCAACTTGCGCCGCTACACCGAGGAGGAGCAGCTGCGGCGCGTGGTGGAGGACACCGAGAAGATCGTCGCAGCCATGGTTTGGCCTTCCCTAAACCCTAAACCCGAAACCCTCAATACCAAACCCTAAACCCTGCTTCGTACCGCTCGCCACGTCATAGGATGCTAAACCTGGAAGATCGTCGCAGCCATGGTACGTCATACTGCTCGCCACGTCATGAGATGCCATTTGACTCAAGACACGAGGGCGCAAAATATACTTGATGACGTGGCGAGCAGCACCTGTGTCCTTAGGGTATGGCGGGCAACCTGCGGTCGTACCGCTTCATCAACCGCGCGGGGGTGGAGGCAGGGGCTTACACTCGTCCACTTTTCAGCTCAACCTAAGCCGTTTAGGTCACACCTCCCCGTATCCCCCTGTCTAATAGACTGGGGGAAATCATGCGCCCAACGTATCCCACAAAACGTGCTTACATTGAGCAGAATAGTGGACAAGTGTAGGCCCCAGGGTGGAGGTGGCGGCGGCGGACGCGGCGTGGAGCGGATCCAACGTGGCGTACTCGGCGCAGCCCCGGTAAGGCGGTGCAGCTTGACCCCATCAAACCCACGTTGGAAACGCCTGGAGCTGAGCCCTTACACCAAAAAGTGACGAACTGCTTTCAGACTTTGCTTTCAATTTAAACTGGCGCCGCTACAACCCGGGAGACGGTCAACTACGTCAGCGCGCACGACAACGAAACGCTGTTCGACGGCATCACGCTGCGGTCGGCCGGACACGTGCCGCTGTCCGTCCGGTGCCGCCTCAACCACGTCGCCATGTCCGTTGTGGCACTATCCCAGGCAGGCGCGTTATTGAGAACAAGCTCTCGACCGACGTTGAGTCGCCTCCGCCTCCTCCGCGCGTCTGTACGAGCGTTCATCCGGAAGGTATAAAGTCACGCTCCGATCTCGATTCCAGTGCTTGTTCATCATGACACTGGTGGCAGGGCGTGCCGTTCTTCCACGCGGGCGACGAGTTGCTCCGCAGCAAGTCGCTGGACCGTGACAGCTACAACAGCGGCGACTGGTTCAACCGCCTGGTGGGGCGGTGCAGGTTGCCCCTATCAAACCCACGTTGAAAGCGCCTTGAACTCAGCGCTTGAAACTAAAATATGATATACTGCTTTCAATTTTGCTTGAACGTTGCTCTCAAATTCAACTTGCGCCGCTACAGCCTGGACTTCACCGGCCACACCCACAATTTCGGCGTGGGGCTGCCCGGGCAGGGGGGTTATTCAGAACAGGCGCTCGACCGACGATGAACCTCCTCCTCCTCCTCCACCGCGCGTCTGTATGAGCATTCACCCTGATGGTAAATGTCGGCAGTAGTAGTACAGCCTGTATATAGACTAGGAGCTACGCTCCTGTCTGCAGCTCACTCTATGGCGACGCCTAGATATCTCAAAGTCATGCTCCGATCTCCTGTCGAGTGCTTATTATCAATGCCCCTGCTGCCCGGCGCGAGAAGAACGGCGACCGGTACGCCTACATCGCGGGGATGCTCGCGGACGCTTCGTTGAAACCTGGCAGGGTAGAAATCGCCGCGGCGACGGCGCATTTCTGTGAGTTGTTGGCGATCCGTCGGTCGTCGCCGCTGTTCAGGTTGAGGTCGGCCGAGGTGGGGCGGTGCAGGTTGACCCTATCGAATCCACGTTGAAAGCGCCTGGACTAATCTTTTGACACTGAAATGCGATGAACTGCTTTCAACTTTTGCTTGCAAATTCAACTTGCGCCGCTACACCGAGGACGTGCAGCGCCGTGTTCGGTTCTACAACACGGTAGGGCGGTGCAGGTTGACCCTATAAAACCCAAGTTGAAACCGCCCAGAACTAAGCGCTTGAGACTAAAATATGATGAAGTGCCTTCAAATTTTGCTTTCAAATTCAACTTGCGCCGGTACAACACGGGGCCCGGGCAGGCGCCGGGGGTGGTGGTCATGGGTATCTGCGACGGCGACGAGCTTGTCGGTGGGACCGGGCATGGGCTGCCGCGGCTGGACGCCTTCTTTAAGCGCGTCCTGGTAGAGCGGTGGAGTTGACCCTATCACACCCACGTTGAAAGCGCCTGGATCTAAGCGCTTGAAACTGTAATATGATGAACCACCTTCAAACTTTGCTTCAAATTCAACTTGCGCCGCCATATCCTGGTGTGCGTGAACGTAACGGGGGAGGTGCACACGTTGCACGATGTGGCGCTGGTCCGGGACTTGGTAAGACGGTGCAGGTTGACCCTATCAAACCCAGGTTGAAAGCGCCTGTATCTAAGAGCTTGAAACTGAAATATGATGAACTGCTTTCAAATGTTGCTTCCAAATTCAATTTGCGCCGCTACAACTTGGCCGGGGTGGAGATGAGCCTGCACCCGCTGATGAGCGGCAGGGGCTTACACTCGTCCACTTCTCAGCTCAACCTAAGCCTTTTTGGTTACACCTCCGGGTTTCCCCCTGTCTGATAGACTGGGGAAAAATCATGCACCCAATGTATCCCACAGAATGTGCTTACGTTGAGCCGAATAGTGGACGAGTGTAAGCCCCTGCTGAGCGGCGACGCGGTGGTGGCGGCGGGGGGCCGGTGCGCGGGGGGCGCGCCCGTGGTGCCGCCGCACAGCGTGGCCGTCTTCGTGGAGCTCCGCTAGCTTCATGCGCCCGTAGGTTCATAGTCATACTATATAGCAGGATCAGATGTAGGCGCGGGAGGGTGTAGGACAGTGTGGAGGGTCCGACCAAAAATCAGCAATGGAGGCCGCGTACAGAAAGTGTTTTGAAGGAAATCGCACACGCCGACGCACGTGTAACACGAATGACTGTTTCGCCCCCGATCGACCGTCTATTACTTCTGGGTCCGCCTAATCACAGGCACGCCAC
>Ga0307489_10002887_pt1 | contig 11467 bp, 27 predicted proteins | sample SB12metaG_FD_202247 | JGI IMG/M metagenome (GOLD analysis project Ga0307489, IMG submission 202247) | Sea-ice brine microbial communities from Beaufort Sea near Barrow, Alaska, United States - SB 1.2 | ecosystem: Environmental > Aquatic > Marine > Coastal | place: USA: Alaska | collected...
GAGGAGGAGGAGGAGGAGGAGGAGGAGGAGGAGGAGGAGGAGGAGGAGGAGGAGGAGGAGGAGGAGGAGGACGACGAGGAGGATGAGGAGGACGAGGAGGACGAGGAGGGGGATGATGAGGACGTGGAGGGGGAGGGATGAGAGGGGAGAGAGGAGGATGGGGGAGGGACGAGGGAGGGAGCAGAGAGGAGGAGGGAGGAGGGAGGAGGGAGGAGGAGCAGAGATAAGGAGGGAGGAGGGATGCCTGTATCGTGGTGCGGCCTCGCCGTTACGCTGTGCGTCTTGAGCATAGCCACCAGCTTAGCGGGCATGGCGCCGCTCATCTCCTCCAGCTTTTCCCCGTTTTTGAACAGCTGGTACGTGGGCAGCGCCTTGACGTTACACCGCTGCGCAATCGCCTGTGACACAGAGGGAAGACACAGAGGCGAGGTACGTCGTGTCAGTAGTGTGGCGTTCGCTCCGCACCCCGTCTCGCTCGCACTTTGGGAGTGGCGGCCAATGAAGGCTACACTACAAACTACACATTCAGCGCACTTGGGGTTTAGGGTTGGGGTGGTGCAGCGTTCACAGGGTTTTAGGGTGGTGTGAAAACGCAACGACGGGGACCGGGACACGAGGCAGCGTGGGATGTGGCCGAGGGATCCGAGTATTTGGATGGTCGTCGCTCTAGTAGTTGATGTGTAGTGTGGCCTTCATCGGCTGCCGCTCCAAAGTGCGAGAGCGAGACGGGGTGCAGAATCAGAGCAAAAGCAACGAGGTGCATAGCTGTGATTCAGAGGTTGCACGCACCGGAAGCGCTTCCATATCCACCCGCACGAAGTGGATCTTCTTGTACTCGGGCGACTTCGCCAGCGTGGTCATGTACGGCTGCATGCTCTTGCTCGACGTGCTCCACCCCTGCGCGACACGAAAGCAGGGAACCCAAGGTCAGTCAGTGCGCGTACAATCGCCAGCACTGGGCGCAGCCAGGCAGACGGAGATGAGCAGGCGCCATCCCGCGCGACTCGCACCCCACTCCAGCCTGGAGATGGACCAGGAGATCCATAGCGGCGAGCCAGCGCTGAACACAAACAACGACACCGGTCGGATCATGTTCGCCGAAGCGGCGCGCTTCGTGTACATGGTTGAGTAGGCAAGTTGCGTATCTTATTGGATAACGACACAGGGAAACACGAGACACGTCAGGCGGGTAACTATATGGGGGGGGTGCGCACCGCGACGAACTCCACGAGCACCAGCGCGGTCTCCCCCGCCTTCTTGAACACCTTCTCGTAGTCCTCCTCCGTGTGGCAGTTCACGATGCGGCTGAACGCCATCATCTTGCGGGCGCTGCCCGCGCGCCGTCGCTGCGCCATCGCTGAAGGTTGGTTTACGTTGGATGGGGGTTAAAGCGGTTGCTGCGATTCGGCAGGGTCGCGAGAGCCTCGGATAACGCGAGGGCCCGTGACTGATACGAACAGGAGTATGTGCACGTCGTCGAGGGTGTGCCGGAACGGGTCGCGGTTCTGGCGGCGTCGGGGGCGGGGGAGCGCTACTTGTCGACGAGGCACGTGCAGGAAATCGCCACGGGTTTTTGGGGAGATCTAAAGAAACCCTAATCCCTAAACCCAAACCCTAAACCATGCCACACGGAGGGCGGCGGCTGGGATAAAGTGCCTACCTCCCAACGATCTCGAGGTGCACCATTCGTTCGGCGAGCAACGCCATCTGCATTCGATCTACAACGTATATCTCACCTCGATCCGTCGACGACACTTCTGCCGCTTAGTACTACCTGTACCGACGAGAGAATCAGCGCTGCCCGTGCCTGCCAGAGCTCCTCGCTTTCATAAACTCATCTGACCCGGTTGCATTTTCACGACTGCCGGTATGAGCGACTTCGAGGACTCCGATGACGATGCCCATGCTGGCAACGAGGAGGAGGAGGAGTTCTCCAAGGCGGCCATCCTCAACGTCGACGTCGGCTCCAGTCTCACGGTACGCACTACGCAGGCAGCTTCTGGCAGAGTTGCGACGTACCACCAGAGTTGAATCCAAGAAAAAGCGTGTACTCGCATAGAGCCGACACCCCGACGGGTGGCGCTGGACGTACCGGCCGGCGTTGGAGGAGCTTCCCGTGGCAGTGACTCGGGAGGAGGCGCGATGCGAGGCGTCGGGCCAGAGGTGGCGGCGGTTAAAGGCGGCTGCGGCCGTGGCGGTGCAGACCTATCTCATCTAAATTAGATCGGCACAACCAGAGCCCACCTCCACGACCTGCCGAGGAGTGCTGTTGCTTACCTCCTTTCCGTTACCATCCCTCCTCCCTCTGCAGAACCATGACTGGGGAGACATTGACAACAATGACCTGGTGGCGAAAGTGCGCGCGAGCGCCGGGTAGGGACTGATGGATAGTGCTCGCTACGACATCACACACATTTTCATCCCTCGTTTCTTGAGTTTAATGGCACGCTATGACGCGGCGAGCACTATATGTCAAGTCCCTAGCGCGGGGTTCCGCATCATGCGTGAGATCGCGCCGTGGGAGGACGCGCTGGACGCGCCCCCGGTTGGGCCTGGCGGTTGTTGCCCGCCATGTCAAGGGTGTAGTTTAACTCAATGAACGAGGGTAACAACTACGTTGGATGACGTGGCGAGCATGGATGATGTTGCTCGCCACGCCACAGAATGCGCTCATCAAGCGAGGTTAACAGCTCCGTTGGATGCTGTGGCGGGCCTGGCGGCTGTTTATCGCCACGTCATAGGGTGTATTTTAACTTTAGAAACGAGGATCACAACTGCGTTGGATGACGAGGCGAGCAATATCTGGCAGGCCCTAGCCCCCGGCGATTATAAACAGCAAGGTGTTTGAGTTCTTCTACGTGCAGCGCAAGGAGGCGGACATGTGGAAGACGCTCGCCAAGGAGTGCTTCCCTGCTGAATACAAGCTGGCGACCGAGGCAGGGAGTTTATTGATCCAAGCACTCGACGCAACCTCCTCCTCCGCCTCCACCTCCTCCTCCTCCGCCTCCGTTCGCCTCCTCCTCCGCCTCCTTCGCCTCCTCCTCCGCCTCCTCCTCCTCCGCCGAAGACTCTTCCTCCTCCTCCTCCTCCTCCTCCTCCTCCTCCTCCTCCTCCTCCTCCTTCTCCTCCTTCTCCTCCTTCTCCTCCGCGCGTCCGTATGGGCGTTCACCCTCGAGGAGTCACACTCTGATATGGATTCGAGTGCTTGTTCTCGATGACCCTGCTGGGAGGACAAGGGCGAGAAGAAGCGGCTGCAGGCGCTGTGGAGCGGCGCGGTGATGGACGAAATCAAAGCCATGCGCGAGCACGGGAAACACACCATGCGCTGGCTCAACGCGGCAGGGGGGGTATTGAGAACAAGCACTCCACCGACGCTGAATCTCCTCCTCTTCCGTATACTCCGCCGGGGGTCATTGAGAAAAAACACTCGACCGACGTTGAATCCCCTCCTCCTCCTCCTCGGGGGGTATTGAGAACAAGCACTCCACCGACATTGAATCTCCTTCGCCTCCTCCTCTGCGCTTCTCTATGAGCGTTCACCCTGAGGGTAAGTCAGTAAGTCATGTTCCGAGCTCGGTCGAGTGTTTGCTCTCAACGACCCTGCATCAACCCGTTCTGAAAACTCTTGGTCAATGCGTATGACGATAAACACGGGTCTGAATAACCCTGTCCTAACCACCCCATCCAAGGTGTTTGTGAGGATACTTATTAGCTCTATCCGACGCATGTTACGAGATTTGCCCTAGTCAACTTAAACGTCCCCGCCCAGTGCAGTGTGCGTGCTCGTGAGTGTGTGTGTGTTTGAGCATTCACACTCAAGGTAAGTCATGCTGCGATCTCGGTCGAGTGCTCCTTCTTCATGACCCTTCCGGGGATTAATTGACATTAAGCCTCCTCCTCCTCCTGCTCCTCCTTTGCGCGTCTGTGTGAGCATTCACACCGAAGGTGAGTCATGGTCCGATCTTGGTCGAGTGCTTGCTCTCAATGACCGTCCAGGGGGTCTATTGTGATGAAGCCTCCTCTTCCTCCTCCTCCTGATCCTCCTCCTCCTCCTCCTCCTCCTCATCCTCCTCCTCCTCTGTTATCTGTATGAGCATTCACCCTGCAGGCAAGTCATGCGGGCTTGTCCGATCTCGGTGGAGCGCTCGTTCTCAATGACCCTTGCACGCGGTGATCAACGCGCAGGCAGCAGACCACCTTTTCCTCCGCCGCGAGGCCCTCAAGCACGGACCTACCTCCACTGAGGCGTTGGCGGCAAGGATCGTTTGGAAGGACTGCAGCAACCGCATCAAGGTGGGGCCTTTGCACCTCGCCTGCCAGCCGTCACAGCTGTTGGGGCCTGACGCGTGTCCCTTGTCACACGACTGCCTGCCGTCACACCTGTGGTGTCTGCGGCAGCTGTGAACATTTCCCTGAAATCACTTCAGCTTCCTCCACTTGGTAGATCGGAGGATGCGGCGATGCAGGTACACCTGTACCCTTTGCGCAAATAGTAAGGGCACGTGTGGCCAGGCCAGGGAGGTGGATGTGGCGGGTGAGTACAGATCAATCAGTGCTCAAGTTGAGCGATTCAGGGGACGACAGTGCACGGCCCTGCGTGAGGGACCAGGCGTTCGACGCCATGCACCTGTGCACCAACAAGGGCGGCGCGCAGTCCGGCGGCATCGCGCGCATGTACAAGCACCAGCACGAGCTGCTGGAGGTGGGGTATGATGGATGGTGCTCGCCACGTCATCAAACGCATTGTAAACCCTCGTTTCAGTGCTCGCCACGTCATCAAACGCATTGTAAACCCTCGTGTAAGTGCTCGCCACGTCATCAAACGCATTTTTAAACCCTCGTTTTTTTATTTCGATGGCATCTTGCGACGTGGCGAGCACTTTCCATCAGTCACTAGCTGGAGGAGCTGGACAAGCACTACACGTCGATGGAGAAGGCGGCGGAGGCTGAGAGGGAGCCGCCGCTGCCGCTGCACGTCATCCTGTCCACCCCCACGGGCTCCGGTAAGACCTTCACCGCGCTCATGGTGCACTTGCGCCTGCTCAAGGTCAAGCACCCCAACATCATCCTGGTAGGGTCTGGCTTATGTTGCTCGCCACGTCGTCCAACGCAGTTTGAGTCCTCGTCTCTTGAGTCGAATTGGGAGTCGACGCCGCCGCCGCGCCCGCTGTTGGCACTGCCTTGAGCGCCGCCGCCTCCACCAGGACCTCCTCCGACACCCGCCACAGCACGTCCGCCACGGCGTGAAGCACCGTTGCCGTCCCGCCCCAGGCCCCGCCCCCTCCGCCCCCGCCGCTCGGCCAATGGCACCCTAAGACTCGGTGAGCGGTATCCGCCAGGCCCTAGATCCTGGTATACTCTGTGCCCACCAAGCAGGTGCTGAAGCGCGTGGGGCAGGAGTGCGAGGCGCACGCTGCGCCATACTGGACCGCGGCGCGCGACCACGGTAGGGCGATGCAAGTATAATCCCAGCTGATCCCAGTATAATCCCAGCTGATCCCAGGTTGACTCCGAGCCCAGGTTGACCCCAACTCAACCCCAGGTTGACCCCAGGTTGACCCCAGCTTTACCACAGCTTGACTGCGCTTGTGTTCAGCGCTTGAAGCTAATTTGTGATGGACCGCTATCAAACCTTGCTTTCAATTTCAACTTGTGCCCCTATACGACGGCGGGTCCATGAAGGCCGGGATCGACCTGAGCCAGGTGCGGCGCCCATACTCCATCCGCGACAAGGCGCGCAACCGCCGCGCTATCCGCGCCAAGGCCGCCATCGGCGAGAAGATGAGGCAGGGGGCAAAACCCTAAACTCAAAACCCTGCACCCTAGACCCTGAATCCCTGGGCGTGCACAGCACACGTGCTGGCCACAATCTCATAAGATAATCACCACGCGAGTAAACCCCTAGCTGTCGAACTCACTTCGGTGGTTGATGCTGCGAGCGTATACGTCGACCGAGAAGTAGCCGTCGTCCGTCAGGCGCTCCACCTCCTTAGGGATGCCGAGGTCGCCGACGATTGAAGCAATCTTGTCGTGTGACCTGGACACGTGCTTATCGTCCTGAATAATGCTGCGGGTGGCCGTACTGCCCGTGCGGGGTCCGGCACCATCGAGCAGCAGCTGGAGTACGCGGCGGATATCGGCTTCAAGCTCAAGGACCACGGTGCGGGCAAGCCTGATATCATCATCGCCGATCTCAACACCACCGCCAGCCTTCTCAAGGGCGCGCACGCGGCAAAGCCCGGGTCATTCTACCACCAGGCAGGGGGGTCATTGAGAACAGCACTCGACCGACGTCGAATCTCCTCCTGATCATCTCCCTCCTCCTCCTCCTCCTCCTCCTCCTTCTCTTCCTCCTCCTCCTCCTCCCCCTCCTCCTCCTCCTCCTGCTGACACAGGTGTTATTGAGAACAAGCACTCGACGACGTTGAAATCCTCCTCTTGCTTCGCGGGGGGTTATTTTTAGCTAGCACTCGACCGACGTTTCGTTCCCTCCTCCTCCTCGTGTCTGCATGAGGTATTATCAAACACAAGCACTCGACCAACGTTGGATATCCTCCTCCTCCTCCTCCTCGCGTCTCCTCGCGTCTGTATGAGCATGCACATTCAAGGTGTGCGAAGATCCGACCTCGGTCGAGTGATTGTTCTCAATGACCCTGGTGGCAGAGCAACCTGCTGCTGTACTTCGACGAGCCCAACATGGGCATCCACCTGGACCCCAACGTGCTGGGTGTGGTGTCCACCATCCAGGCCAACATGGTGGGGGCACATGCGAAACGACCCGATATGCACCAGTAAACCTCGCGAATCTACCCAAAACACCTCACTGAACCGCCAGTGCTGGGCGTGGTGTCCACCATCCAGGCCAACATGGTGAGGCCACGTGCGGGAGGCAGACAGCAGACGTCGACGTCGTTGCTGTGTCTCAAGAATTGCTCATCGTGCACCCGTCCTCCTCCTCCTCGTCCTCCTCCTCCGCCTCCTCCTCTGCCTCCGCCTCCCCTGCCTTCTCCTCCACCTTCGCCGCTGCCTCCTCCTCTGCCTCCTCCGCCTGCTTGTCCGCGCCATTGGGTGATTCATGTTCGGGGAGTTCACCTCGTTCTGTTGCGCATGTGCGTTGTGCGCCCCACTATAAGCCCCAAACCATAAACTCTAAACTCATCTGTGCTATGTGCGTGTGTACCCTACACTATGCCCGCCTCCGCGGTGCTGGCGTCCGCCACGCTGGGCTCTTGGGAAAACCTGGAGAACTGGTGGCGCGGCAGCAACCCGGCGGGGTCGCGGCAGATCACCATCAGCCTCGAGCCGTACGACCTGCCCATGTCCACGCTCAACGTCTACTCTGAGGACAAGCTCCAGCCGGTGTCACCGCTCGGGCAGGGGGTTATTGAGAGCAAGCACTCGACTGACGTTGAATCTCCTTCTCGTCCTACGTGGGGGGTCGATGAGAACAAGCATTCGACCGACGTCGAATCTCTTTCCCTCCTCCTCCTCCTCCTCCTCGGGGGATTCGGCATAACAAACACTCGACCAACGTTGAATCTCGTCCTCCTCGTCCTCCTCCTCATCCTCCTCGTCTTCGCGTCTGTATGAGTTTCCAGCCCCATGGTAAATCATGCTCCAACATCGGACGGATGTTTGTTCTCGTTGTCCCTGCTGTCAGGCTGTTCGCCAACTACGCGGAGTTCCAGCGCATCATGCTGGACAAGCGGCTCCCGTGCCTGCTGCTGCGCCACCTGACCCCGAAACAGGCAGGGTCGCACACCCTGACTGTTTGCTCATGGTGTACCGCTGTACCGATGCCTGCTGCTGCGCCACCTCACACCCTGAGTACACTTGTCCACTTTTCAGCTCAACCTGAGCCGGTTTGGTCACTGGCTCCGCCCAGCCAGCCAGCGTATCCCCTGCAGTATCCCCCGCAGAAAGTGCTTACGTTGAGCTGAGAAGTGGACGAGTGTAAGCCTCTGTCGCCAGGGCAACGACCTGCTGCAGATCGCGACGGCGCGCGAGGCCGGCGAGGACTGGGAGAAGATCGCGCCCGAGGTCAAGGAGCTCCGCATCGCCGTGGAGCCCATCTTCAAGGCGCGGCTCAGCCAATCACGTCAATCCATCCCGCCACATCAGCGATAGTCAGCCACTCACAGTAGTCCGTATCGCCACGTCAGTGACAGTCAGCCAATCACGATAGTCCCTCGCGACACGTCAGTAACAGTCAGCCAATCATGGGCGGTCCCTGCTTCAAGGCGCTGTCGTACGCAGAGTTCACCAAGCTGAAGGCGGCGTGGGCCGGCGGCGAGGCAGGGGGTTTCTTGAGAACAAGCACACCACCAATACTCTCTTCCTCTTCCTCCGCGCGTACGTATAAGGGGGTTGTTGAGAACAAGCATTCGACCGGCGTTGAATCGATGCTCTCTGCCTCCTCCTCTGCGCGTCTGTATGAGAGGGTGATTGAGAACAAGCATTCGACCGGCGTTGAATCTCCTCCTCCGTCTCCGCGCGTCTGTACAAGTATTCTCCCGCAGAACAATTCGTGCTCCGATCTCGGTCGAGTGCTTGTTCTCAATGACCCTCCTGCAAGGGCGCGGCCCGACCGGTGGAGGGCATCCGCGGCGCGCTGTCCAAGGAGGGGGTGACCATGGTGGGGTGCATCTTGACCCTAATTTCCAAACCTCCTCATTCTCCTCCTCCTTCTCCTCCTTCCCTCCTCTTCCTCTCTTCTGTCTCCTATCTCCTCTCTCCTCTCTCCTCTCTCCTCTCCTCTCCTCTCTCCTCTCCTCTCCCCTCTCTCCTCTCCCCTCTCTACTCTCTCCTCTCCCGCATTGACTGCGCTCGGTTCCCGCACTTGAAGCCACAACATGATAAACCGGTTTTGAACATTTCTTTCAATTTTCACCTGCGCCCCTATACCAAGGTGGGGTGCATCGATCCGCGCAATTTTGCCATGGGGCTGGCAGGATTCCACGACAAGGAGGCGTGGACTCAGGATGTGCATCGCCTCAACACCAAGCTCAAGGCAGGGGGTTGATTGAGAACAAGCTCGTACCAATGTTGAATGCCGTGAATCTCCTCCTCCTCCTCCTCCTCCTCTTCATCCTCCTCCTCCTCCTCCTCCTCCTCTTCCTTCTCCTACTCCTCCTCCTCCGCGTGTCTGTATGAGCATTCATCCTGACAGTAAGTCAAGCTTCGAACTCGGTCGAGTGCTTGTTGTGAATGACTATCCTGCAAGGACGCGGAGCGCATGATGAAGGAGTCAGCCAAGGCAGGGGGGTTCTTTGGAACAAGCACTCGAACCGAGCTCGGAGCTGAGTGTCTTTCGAGTAGAATGCTCATATAGACGCGCGGACCCTCAGACCTACACATTAGTATTCACCTGGGTTGGACGATTCGGTTTCGAGGGTGCTGGAATCCCTTAACCGAATCGTCCGAATTTTCGAGTCAGTCGAAATGCTCATGCATGAAAAAACCCTTCCTGCGGGGCGTCAGCGAATCACCCCGAATCCCGCCGAATCCGACCCTCCACCGAATCGTCCGAATTTTCGAATGCACCACCCAGGTATTCACCCTCGCCCTCACGTGCTGCCCGACTTCAGCTTCCCATCGTTTCAACTTCGGTCGAGTGCTTGTTCTCAACGTCCCTCCTGCAAGGCGGAGAAGCGGAAGAAGAAGGACGAGGATGAGGACATCATGGGCGGCGGCGACGACGAGGGCCAGATCGGCCTCATCACCCTGCGCCCCATGCTCAAGGCAGGGTGGTGCAGGTTGTCACTGGTTGGAAATCCGTCATCAAAGCGCCTGGTCTCTCCCTCCTCCCTCCTACCCCATCCCTTCTCCATCATCCCTCCTTCCGCCTCCCTTCCCTTCCACCTCCCTCATCTTCCTCCTCTTCCTTCTCTTCCTCCTCCTGCTTCTGCTCCTCATCCTACTCCTCCTACTCCTCCTCCTCCTCCTCCTCCTCGTCCTCCCCCTCCTCCTCCTCCTCCGCCGCCGCCGCCTCGTCCTCCTCCTCCTACTCCTCTCTCTCCTCCTGCTCCTTCGCCTCCTCCTCGGCAACCTTGAAGGAAAATTGTGCTCCAATCTCGATCGTGTGCTTGTTCTCAGTGTCGAGTGCTTGTTCTGAATGACCCTCCTGCAAGGTGTCGGTGGCGGAGGCGCTGGACTCGGACATCGACACGCTGGTCATGCTGTCCAAGGGAATCGCGTACGCGTGCGGCAGCGGCACGGAGCCCATGGTCAAGCGCCTGTATAACCAGGTAGGGGGGGTATAGACAACGACCACTCAAACGCAGACCGGAACACGACTTCGCTTCAAAGTGGATGCTCATATCGACGTGCGGATTTCATATGTGCTGGTCAAACCGTCGTATGAGCATGTACCCTCGGCCTGCCGTCCACAACAGCGCATGTGCTTGTGGGTACGTGGAGCATCATATCTGCATAACCCTCACACAATCATATGCACATAATCCTCGGCCTGATTGTGGTTTTCTTCCATTCAACGTCGGTCAAGTGCATGTTCTCCATGACCCTGCTGGGAGGCGCTGCTGACGGTGCCGGATTCGCTCAAGGGGCGCGCGCCGCCGCTGAACGTGCTGGTGGTGGACTACTCGTCCATCTACGGTACGGATTGTCCGGCCGTGGATACCCTGCTGCTGCAGGAGGACCTGGGGCGCCTGCTGGCGTGGGAGGCAGGGGCCTTTACTCGTCCACTTCTCACCTCGACCTGAGCCGTCTTTGTCACTGAAATCAACCCTGTAATGGGCACCTGAACCCCTATAATGGGCACATGCCCCCCTATAATGAACAACCCACCGCCCTATAATGGGTATTTGACCCCCATACAATGGGCACCATGGCCCCCCATACTGGACAACTGACCCCCCCTACAATGGGCATCTGACCCCTACAACGGGCTCCTGACCCCCCATGGCAGACAGAATTCACAACGAGTACCGACGTTGAGCCAAAATGTGGACGAGTGTAAGCCTCTGATGGGAGGACTTGCAGCAGTTCCTTGGACGTCTGCGTCGCGACGGCACGGCCATCTTCTACTCGCTGCGCACGCTGCGCAAGGCGGCGCTCGGTAGGGCGGTGCAGATTGACCCCAGGCTGACCCCGGGTTGACCCTGGGTGCACCCCAGGTCTGACCATGACCCCAGGCTGACCCCGATTGACTGCGCTCTGTTCCAGCGGTCGAAGCAAGTAAGTGATGGGCTGCTGTCAAACTTTGCTTGCAGTTTCAACTTGCGCCCCTACAACCGGGGCCCGGCGCGGAGGAGGCGGAGGACAAGTCGGACCAGGATTACCAGAAAGAGGTGGAGAAGGCGGTGTTGGGCATGCACAGTGCCAGCGGCGCGCGCGACACCGCGGCGGAGGTGGCGTCGCTCACGGCCATCGCCGAGGGGGCGGGGCGCGGCGTGGCGGAGACTGCGGGGTTTGCCTTGGCTGCCGTGCTGTGCTTGGTGCTCCCGGC
>Ga0307489_10002889_pt1 | contig 11463 bp, 4 predicted proteins | sample SB12metaG_FD_202247 | JGI IMG/M metagenome (GOLD analysis project Ga0307489, IMG submission 202247) | Sea-ice brine microbial communities from Beaufort Sea near Barrow, Alaska, United States - SB 1.2 | ecosystem: Environmental > Aquatic > Marine > Coastal | place: USA: Alaska | collected 2017-05-06
ATTCTACAGTACCAATCGAATATGGCGATGATTCCGCGCCGGGGGTGGTTGCCTGTTGGGGGGCGGGTGAAAACGGTATGTTGGGTGTAGACACTTGCAAATCCATTGATACATCCGACACAAGTGTAGGTCCCAATGTTTTGAATTTGGACGTGCTGCCTGCTGGGGAACATGCAGCACACTGGCAACATCTGTACCGACAAGACACAACGTCTCGTAGTTTCGAAAATACTCTTTATAGCGGCGAACTTTTACATCACCGTCTGGCCATGGTTGATATCGATAATGTTTGGTTGAAGGTCACCCTGAATGTGTCGTGTGAGAACTGTCAAGTGGCTATGGCTAAAAATGTCAAACCAGATTTTACTTCACTATTTGCACAGCAAGTAATAAGTAATTTTGGCAGTCCTGAAGAGCTTGCTGAACATATCTTTCTGTTACAAAATGTTACCAACGAAACACCTACACAGCTAACCGCGTACGTATGGGTACAACATGGTGACTCCTTGGCCATTTTTTCAACATCAAACGATGTGACCATTCACACAGTTTACAGTTATATTGACAGTGATGCGTGTATGTATACATGTAAACAAGATTATTATATGCGCAACGGAATGTGTGTGGAGTGTCGTCTGGATGATTGTTCCATTGGTCAGCATAAAACAAGTTGCTCTCACGGTGCAATACATCCACGAATGCAATGTCAAAATTGCAGTGGCAAGCCACCTGGAAGTACTTCTGTTTATAGTTTCAACCAAGAAGAGCAATGTGCGTGGCTATGCAAGGACGGATATTTTCGAAATAAAACAGAATGCCAGGCTATGCGCTCAGAAGCGTGTCCGGTTGGCTTGTATTTGACGGAAGGTACTACATGGTCAGACCGTGTGTGTGAGCCGTGTGATCATATTTACACCAACTATGTGTATACATCAGGGGGAGATACTACCTCCGATTCGTGTGACAAAAAGTGTATGTCTTCATTTTTTTTTGGTGGTGATTTATCCGAAGTTAATTTGGCAGAAAGGTGTTTACCTTGTAACGTCGAGACGTGTGGACAGGGTGTAGACACTACAAGATTTGTTTTTGACGGGTTCATGGTCACGCAAGAGTGTACGGATACTGAAGATTCGGAGTGTAAGCTATGTGAGAATTCGGACGAAAGTGTAATGTACAAAGGTGGTCGCTTTGCATGCGCTCACCGATGTAAGAGTGGGCACTTTGCAGAATCGCAGTGTGGTACTTGGAATGAGCATGCTCCCATGCACTTCACCAACAGCATTGGAAGTGTGGAGAACAAGATATTTGTTACACTTTTGTCTGATTCACCAAATACACTTACAACCATAGACAACGATACGTTTGCAGGTATATTTCCAAACACACCTCAGGTCATTAAATGGAACAACACTGAGCTATATACTGCGGTATTTTTACTAGAGGGTCGTATCAGAATACGAGCAGACACTGCTCACTCGAATGTTGTTATTCAAGTCACCAAAATAGAAAGTGATGACATCGAGGTAGTGTTGTCAATAGACATAACTGCCCAGGTATATGCGGGGTATGGTGCCTATGGAGATGTTTGGCAAACATTCAAAAGCGTGTGGAGCACAAGCGGAATTAGGGATTATGCTGCGTGGCAAAATCAGGCGGTGCATTTCGTCGCTGATGATACAACATTTGACTTGCTCGACGTGGGTTTGCATGTACAGATCCAGCAACCATGCAGTGACGAAGCATATGCGTGTGCGCCGTGTGATGATGCAAATCTTCCTGTCAATGCAAATTTCGTTGCCTATGACGTTGCCACTGAGAACCAAGTTGAGATACTCGAGCAAAGCCATTGCAAATGGATGTGTAATTCGGACTATGAATTACGCACAGATGGTACATGTTTGTTTTGCCCTGCTGAAGCTTGCTCGATTGGTGAGTATATGAAAGACTGTAATGATTGTGAACCATGTGAATCTGATGATCTAAACATCAAGTGGTTGTCTACCGGTGACAAGGGGGAGCCAAAATCTTGTGTGTTTGAATGTGATACAGATTTTTTCCAAAAATCTGACCAAAATCAGACTTGTCATGAATGTTCACTTAATTTGACGTGTCCACCGGACTTTTTTTTGGAAGAGTGTAACCCATTGCGAGATGCAGAGTGTCAATCCTGCACCTTATGCTCCAAAGGAACGTCTACTGTGAAGGTTTGTAATGACACCACAGACACTCAATGCGCTGAGTGTGAGGTAAATGGCAGCTATTCGCACTCGTTGCCAGAATATGCAATATGGGTGGACACTAAGTGGAATTGGGGTACTGATTCATATGTTGCTCTCGACGAGTGTTACTGGGAATGTGCTGGGGGGTCCTTTTATGATTCTTCGAAAAAGAAATGTAGATTTTGTGAAACGACGTGTGAAATCGGTGAGTATCACACTGAATGCACAATTGAAAATGAGTTTCGCAATTGTATGCCTTGCGAAATTCCGGAAAATGCAGTTTCCACAAGTGTAGGTCGCAATTTGCCGACCAGCTGTGCATGGGAATGTAAAGACAACACATCTTTGGTCATTGTGGACTCTGAGCTTTTCGCATGTGAGGCTATGTCCACACCATCCCCGCCTGTGGTGGTCATCGAATGTGACATGAGTCGCTTGGATTGCGCGGTAGGAGAAGTCTTTTCAACGTCCTCATGCTTGTGTTTGCCCTGTCAGTCATGGCTGAAACCAGGGCTGCTTGCAGCTTTCATCAAGCGGGATTCTTGTGACTGGGTATGCGTGTATCCTTTCACTCGGGTCAACGGGCAGTGTGATCACGTGACAACGGCAAGCAATTCTTTAAGCAATTCTTTACCAGTTTCAAATCATACAAACCCCATATTCGAGGCTCAAACTGGATTCATTGCGCTGACAATCTTGCCGTTTTTTATAATTTTTGGTGTGGCCAGTTGCAGCTTGCTGCGTTGAAAAGTTTCTGGTTACATACATAAGTCGACACTGAACTACACAAATGTGTAATAATGCTTTGTGAAACCGACGGCAACAAATGTCATGACTGGGTCAGGATAGTAGTAGTCTACCGGAAACCATGTTGCAACCTCGATAGGTGCGTGCAAATTATTGGAAATTGTGGCGCCTATACTCATTGTGAACTTTACTGTCCTGAAATGCTACATAATGGAAGGCTTGGGTGGACTTTTACCAATTTTTCTTTTTACGATATGGAAGTAACACAACAATCTGTTTGTGAATACAGAAAAGACCCACATCTCTTTGATGTCCATGAAATTTTGATTCGTCGAGAACAACATGATAAATTACTGCAATGGAATATGGATTTAATTCAACACAAGTGCTCATATAACTACTCTGGTTTGATGTTACATCTGATTCCCGTGTGTATAGCTCGGGTGTTGAGGCCCGATAGCAAGGATATGCTACTGACACCTACAAAACTGTACTGCTCTCAAGCTGTAATTTTGGCGCTACGGCATGCACTTGGCCCTCAACACAGAATTAGCCAGTTGTTTGTTGACATAAATATTCATCTGTGCAAACCTTCATCTATAAATGAAAACCTTTCAATAGTATTGGGTGCACCCATGGAAATGAAGCAATTTGCTTTAAAATATTGTTTGTGAACCCAACAAATAGGATTCTGGCGATACACATGCAAAGGTTGGTTTATTGAATCAAGAACATCTCAACAATAACGTCTCTCATTGACACCTGTGTGGCCTACTTAGAAGACTTGACTTTCTTGACGACCGCCTTTTTCGGCTCCTTCTTGGAGATCCTGTCGTCCTCCTTGTTCCGCGCGACCATCTTCCCATATGGGGATTTTTTGTTCCAGCGCTCGAAGCTCATTTTTGTCGGCTTCTGAACTTCTTCCGACTTCTTCTCCTTCTTGTTCTTCCGGTTGATCTTGAGCTTGATCTTGCCCGACTTCGGGCACTTCATGTCCTGCTTCGGCATGGCGTCCACCGCGTAAGCCTTCTGGTTCATCTTAGTGTTCTCGTTGTCCCGGGCGATCTTCTGCTGATCCCTAGTCATGAGCTTCCAGCGCTTGTTGGACATTTTCGAGGGTTTCTTGATTGGTTCCTGGAACCGTGCGAACCACCATTCCATATTGGCTTGGGTCATGCGGAGGCACCCATCGATAACATTTTCCCTCTTGCAAGACATTTTGCGCAATGGTCGCCGCGGAGAAATAGGGTCAACGACCATACCGATGACCCCTTGGTTGATCAATGTTGGTGATGGTTCTTTAAATACTGTGAAATAAATAAATTATTTTGGATCTCCTACTCTAGTAAAATCTCCTACTGAAGTTTGGATCTCCTACTGAAGTAAAAGAAATTGGATACGTCGAAACGATGTTTCAACTGTCTGTGATCAAGCTCTGGTATGGCGCTTGGTGGTGCAAAATTATCCTTGCGGCCCTTGCACTGATACCAAATCAAAACAATGACAATACATGCACCGAAAAGTGACCCTAACACAACACCCCCTATGGCTTCAACTGGTGTGGTACCAGGTAGTGGTGTGCTCCAATGCAGCGACCGTGGGTGAGTTTGTGGTGGAGTCTCGACTAGTGTTGTGGTCTCAGGTAGTGTTGTGGTTTCACGTAGTTCTGTAGTAATACATATTTCATCTTGAAAAATTACATCCAAACGCACATATGGTGGCGTAGATGCTTCGGATGCATACATTACAGCCAATAAGAGGTTGATGTTTGTCTGATTCAACAATAGTATGTCAGCTGTGCAGTCGTTTATAAATAACTCTACAGCTACATTGGATTCTTCTTGTAGCAACCTTCGTGATATGGTTGAAAGTGTCATATCTTGAATAGCAAGTATTTCTACCAAAGAAACATTGATCATCAATATTTCTGAAATTACAGTCACCAAAAATTGCCTGACACTCTCTGTAAAGTCCACAACACCTATGTCCAAAATTAGACGAACAAAGGATCCGGTGCCTTGCTTTTTCATGCACTCTTCGTTGCTGACATCAGCTTTGTAAGAGTCGATAACACAGCTTGCACACGATTTTGTCTTCTTGTTGTATCCATACCCTGCCCCGCACATGCAATCTAGGGCACTGTCCTGTCCAATATTCGAGGTGGTGGTGTTGGTCTGACAGAGCAAGCAGTTAGTACTTCCTTGCATATCTGTGTATTTTGCAACAGGACAGGGTAAACATTCAAAGTTGCCGATATCGCTCTTATACCGACCTGCAGCACACTCGTTACAAATTCCGTTCATGTCAAAACCATACCCCTCATTGCAGCTGCATGTTGTACTACCATAATCGGAAAAGGTTCCTGTAGGGCACGGAATGCAACTGTTATTATACTGGGTTTTGAAATATCCTGGCAGACACGCCGTGCACGTACCACCAGTGGGCGCATCGTAGCCATCGATGCACGTGCAATCCAAGTACGATTGGCTTTTTATGGGGGACTCTGAATTTTCCGGGCAGCTTATGATCGAATTGTTGACACAGAACATGTTTTTAGGGCACACGAAACAAACACCTTCACTATCTATCGCAGAAACCAGAGAGAACAGGTAAAAAATTGCACACGTCAGGGTCCAAATAATTTTATTTTTGCATTTGTATACAATGAGTGGAAACTGTGTCATCTTTATGTCATAAAACTTTTATTCCTGTCAATATATACTACATTTGTGTGTTAATATAACAGCCCAATTCTTTTTAAAGATTGGACGGCTGAAACCTCGTCGAATCATAGTAACCAGTATTACACACACAGTCATCATTATTACCACTTCCTGAATCGGAGGTGGAGTTCCCTTGGCATTGTATACACGTATCTTTTGATGTCGCAGCCTCAGTGGTAGAGTATGAACTCGCATCGCAATTAATACACCCGCCAGAACCAGTTTCCGTCTTATACGTTCCTGTACCACACGCAGTGCACGCAGTGCCGTCGGCTCCTGTGTAACCCGCGAGGCAAGTACAGTCGACAATTTTGTTGCTCTCTGACATCGAAAATGTTTTAGCCGGGCATGACAAGCAATCATCTTCTGAAGAAGCCGCTGTAATATTTGAATAGGTGTTAATACGGCAAACATAACAATTACCTTCTCCAGTATAGTTTTTGTACGTACCACCTTTACATGCTTGACATTGATCTCCGTCATTGCCGGTGTACCCGACGAGGCAAGTGCATTCTTCAATTTGCTGCGCACCTTGAACAAGTGTGCTACTACCCGAGAGACATTGTGTTTCTATGCCTCCGAAACACCACGACCCCACTGCGCATTCTGTGCACTCACCACCCTGCGGTCCGTGCCATCCCGCCATACAAGTGCAGTCCAAAGAAGTAGTGCTCCCGCGGTCTGTCTGTGAGTGCAAAGGGCAGTTCATTTCATGGTTACCACCTGTACAGAACGAGTCCATAGGGCATATGTCACACTGATAACCATTCTCTCCGACATATCCAGCTTTGCATATGCAGTCTGTCTTCTCATCGCTTCCAGAGATTGAGAGCGCATGTGTAGGGCATACGCTCTGATCCCCACTGGTACAGAACGTGTTTACGGGGCATAGGGTGCATGGGCCCCCATCAGAGCCCTCAAAACCACCGTCACATATACAGTCATTCAATTTGAAGCTCAATTGTGGAGAGCTTGAGTTCACTGGGCAGCTCAACTCCAAGTCGCCTCCTGGACAGTAAGTATCTGCTGTGCAAGATTGGCAATATGTTCCGTTCACTCCATGGTATCGGGGGTCGCATTTGCATTGTGTATCGCTGACGCTTCCTTCTGGAGAGTTCGAATGAGACGGGCAAGAGTAATTCATACCCCCCCGACACCAAAACTTAGCATCACAATACCTACAGGTATCTCCGTTCGGACCATACCAGCCTTGATTACATACACAGTCAGTACCTTCGGTACTTTTTACTGCAGAATCACTATTACTGGGGCAATTTTGGCATGTAGATGACGAATCAGCAGCGGAGGTCGAAGAATAAGTTGCAGGTGGACACGAGGTGCATGCACCCTGCCCTGTGGATTCCTTGTATGTGCCTGCCTTACAAGACGTGCAGTCTTCACCATCTTCTCCAATGTATCCGGATTTACATGTGCAGTCTGTTTCAAAACCAGAACCACTGTCAGCAAAGGTGTTGTCTGGACACGGTTTGCAAGCGTCTTGCGATGTTTCGGATTCATCTTTCGAAAACGTGTCTTCATCGCAAAGAATGCAGTCACTGTCACCAGTGGCAGTTTTATATGAGCCAGCGTCGCATGGGGAACATTCAGCACCATTCTCTCCAAAAAATCCAGCTTTGCAAGTGCAATCTGTTAGACTGCCAGAGCCGCCGGTAGAGAAGGTGTTACCAGGACAATTATTGCAAGAATCTGGTGCATCGGCAGCAGTGTCAGCAGAGTAAGTATTGGCTCCACAATCTGTGCAAGATGCATCGCCAGTATTTTGCTTATATGTGCCCGCACCGCAAGCAATGCACGCTGTACCATCGTCACCAGTGTAGCCAGCAAAGCATGTACAGTCTGTTTGCTCGTCGCTTTCCGCAGGTGAATCTGTATTCTCAGGACATTCATTATCATTTCCGTCTTGGCACCAATATCCAGCTCCACATTTTGCGCATTGCTCGCCATCAGGACCAAACCACCCGTCCTTACAGGTGCAATCATCCAACGAATCACTTCCTGCAAGCGAATTTGAATTGTCTGGACAATTGACATAAGACGTTCCGCCAGAACATACAGTGTCTGCATCACACTCTGCACATGGTCCTCCATCCGGACCATAGTACCCTGGATTACATATGCAATGCTCTTTCTTGAAACTTCCTGGATCCGACATTGTATTTTGGGGACATTGCTCGATACCTTGGTCTGTGCAGTAATAATTTTCATGACATAGTTGACATACCCCCTCTTCATTCTGCCCATAAATGGGTGAAATTACAAAACTAAAAATAAGAACCAGGACCACCCAGTATTTGCATCTAAATTTAACAATATTCATACTGTCAAATTGTTTATGTTTACTGTAACATGTGTATTCTTTTAATATACTACACATCCTCATTTACGTTGTTCCTATATGGTGTTTAAGAAAAATATCCGTATTGCTGATTACAGAGACAGTACGAGCTACCGGCGTGCGAATATGAATTGTCATTACAAGCGATACAGGTACTCGAAATCTTTGCAGCGACCGTGACTGAGTATGTATTAGGTGGACATAGCTGGCACTGAGATGTGTCAATCATGGCGTTGTATGTCCCTGGTGCGCATGGCACACACTGCCATTGTCCAACATTCCAACCCACGCCTTCCATGCAAGTTCGGGCGCATGGTAATTCAAAGTTTGTGCGGAAGCACGAATATTGACTGACTTCACCAATGTCTGAGATGGGAGTTTCTGTGGCTGAGATGGGAGGGTGGTATATATCCATATTACCATGCGCAAGTGCAGCACGTGCATAACCCCAACATTTTAATGGACCCTCCGCAGGCATGGCACAAAATCCATCCATAAATCCTTGCAAACTAACTACCGGCGCACCCACCCAAATCGATGGAAGGTTGGATCCAACTGTATCTGGCGTATGTCCGCGCTGCACGGTATCACCATATCCCAGTTGACCATACGCGTTGATTCCCCAAGCCTTGATTGTACCGTCGCTGAGCAGTACAACTGCGTTAGACTCTCCATAAGATAGTGCAATCTGTTTAACTGGTAGTGAAGTTCCGATAAGAACATCGCCACCCATCCCATAGTCGGTAGTTGTGGATCCCAATCCATGAACCTCATTCTTACCCCAGCATTTGACATTTCCGTCGTCCATCACGACACATCTGGCCGATGTTTGCATGGTTAACATCGATATAACATAATGATCATTACCAAGGTCTAAAAATGGTAAATTATCTCCCATGGTTAGTGACCCATAACCAGGGTTATTGTTATCTAAATATTTGCCCAAAATTTTATTGTAGTTCTGGCCCCAGCATTTAATATGGCCCGTCTGCATGCGAGCACACATAGAGCTCATACCTCCTGTAAAAATCTGGATAGGGTATAGAAAACTTCCAAAATCGATTGCGATGGCGTTCTGTGGGTCTGTGTACTTATTGATGGTTACACGCGGGTCACCCCATGAGGTCCCTGTTCCTGCCTCAAGACCCTCTACGTAACGATTGCCAAAACACTTCAGCACACTTTTTCGTATAAGCCTACCACCGGTCGCTGCCACGTTCATCGTTTGTGAAAGAAGGAAGCATGAAAAGTCGTATGAATGAACCAAGTCGAGCAATTCAAATTCGTTGAAGGTATCTGCTGAAGTGTGCGGAGTTTGCTCGACTGGGTAATCATTTGAACCAGAGGAATCACTAGCACTGTATCCATAGTTCTTTAAATCACCATGCATCAGTAATCCTACTCCCATATATGTGTTGACAATGCCCCTATTCTTGCCAAAGCATCTGAAAAACGATGATCCATCCTGGTGGAATTTAAGACATGTGGCATCATAATGGCACGTAACCCCCTTAACATTATCAAATGGGAGGAACGGCAAGTTTGAACCCAGTTCACCCGGCTCATCACCTATATTGTCTCTGCTATTGGAACCCAACGGCCCGCTGCCCCAACACTTTACCTTTTCCAGGCACGGGAACAACAAACAACAATGATACTGACCGCATGTCAACACCGAGCTGCAATCCGTTCGACTGGCCCTTTCGGTGACATTGTTCGGCGAACATGTACAGAATGTTTGGCCAACTGTCGAAACAGATTCATCTTTACACGGTTCACAAAATCCGTAGGGGTCTTTGTAACTCATCGCTGGACACACGCAATCTGTGTAAATAGCACCCCCCAAAAACGCCGTTGTATGATTTATGGGGCATGCGCGACATGAATATTGCGCTGGAAGCGCCTGAAATGTTCCAATGGCACACTTTAGACATAATTCTATTACTATATCAAAGTATTCACCAGGAATACACATGGCCAGGTTTTCTTTGGGAATACACGTTGTGGCACCCCCTTCAAGCGTCGTGGTGTAATCGCTGGGGCATGCGATACAGAAAGTCGAATTTGTCAGCGTCTGGAATGTTTTAGGTGGACACTTTTCACACTTGTTTCTTGCTTCACGAAAATATTCCCCAGGATCACAAACGAAGTTTTGTATGCATTCGGTTGCACCTATGTCCGGCTGCTCTGTTCCGTTTTGACACACCTGGCATTCTGCAGCACCAGCGGTTTGACTGTACGTGTTGACATTACAGCGTTTACATGTGTCGGAATTGACTGCTGCGATTTCATTGCCAAAAGTCCCCGCACTACACTGCTTGCACTGATCCAGCCCAGCCACGACCGCAAAGCTCCCAGGTGCACATGGTTGGCATATGGGGTCATCTATGATGTTAAAATGTGTGCGGAAGCAAGAGATATTAGCACCAAGGTCTGTATACGGAGCCGCACTGGCAGTTCCTTGCCAATCGTCGCCAGTACCGTGTCCAAGTCTGCCTGTGATTTCCCAATTGGTTCTAGAAGATTGATAGTCGTCATCTTGTTGACCCCAACATTTTACTTTCCCACTTTTTGTTAGAGCACAGCAATATGTATCGACAAATATGTCGACGATTTCGGAGTCGAGAGTAATATTTGGCAGATCATCTCCCATAGATCCAACCACTGTCCCTCTGGGAGCCCAATCTCCATAGCCCAAAACTTTATAACCACGACCCCAGCATTTTAATTGTCCACTAGCAAACAATACACAGTTCGTCTGATCACCCAATGCTATTTTTTTTATCGCACTAACATGACCAAAGTCCACAAATTTAATTGATCCATCTTCAAGAATTCGTGGTTTAAAAGTCTCATAAGAGTCTTCTCTCCGACCAGCCCCGACCAGTTCAAACATATAAGCTTGACATGAGCCCCAGCACGTGACCTTTTGATTGTCAAGTAATGCACAAGCATGCCACATATGTGAAGTTATTGTATGTACGTAATTGTTACCAACGTTTACAGGTAGTTGGTTCTCCCTATCATCTCTGCTCTTTTTCTCCATGAAGTCCACTCTGTCACCAACCCCCAGTAGTCCCTGTCCATTGCGACCCCAGCATTTGACATCCCCGGTCTGCATGCGTGCACAAAGTGTAAGTCTTCCAGCCCACATCTGCACTGGGTAAAGATCTTCACCAAAATAGTTTGATGGTATTCTGTCCAAATTTGCCGGCATTTCGTAAAAGTCACTCTGATCATCAGAATAAACACCTCGATAATCTTTGTGACCCCAACAAACGATCTTGTTTCTCCTCACACGCCGACCACCTGCAACGTCATCGAAGGATTTTTCAACGTCGGATTCCTTCATGGAAAGAAGGGCGCATTGAGCATTAGAACTAATCATCTGGACGTCGAGCAGAGCATGCGCGCCAAA
>Ga0307489_10002890_pt1 | contig 11462 bp, 18 predicted proteins | sample SB12metaG_FD_202247 | JGI IMG/M metagenome (GOLD analysis project Ga0307489, IMG submission 202247) | Sea-ice brine microbial communities from Beaufort Sea near Barrow, Alaska, United States - SB 1.2 | ecosystem: Environmental > Aquatic > Marine > Coastal | place: USA: Alaska | collected...
GGGAGGGCCCCCCCTGGTTGCCCCCCTCCTCTCTATTGTCTCGTTTCCGTTTGGCCGTCTTACTGGTGCCCGAGTTGAACGCAACCTGCACCTTCTGCGAGGATGGTAGGTTGAAGTTGAGAGGATGTTAGCTTCACGTCGAATGTGAGTCAGGTTTACGTCGATAGAATGCTGGGCACACATTGGTATGACAAAGTGCCTGAAGCTATCAATTTTTGGGCCCTTTCTCAAAACCTCAACTCACGATTCTTGAGTCAAAAGACGCCATATCAATTATGCGGCATGAAATGACGTCTTTAAAGTAATTGCTTTGAGCATGGGCCTGGAAAGTTGTAGCTGCAGGCACTTTGTCATAGGATATGTGTTGTCACCTTGGGGTTCCCAGACTTGGAGACGGTGACCCCCGCCGGATACCCGCCTTGGGCGCCCCCTGTTCCCGCCCGCGGCGCTTCGTTAAGGGCCCCGCAAAAACATGCTCCGAACATCACAGGGTGGCATTCATACTCAGAATCGGATTTGGTAACGAAGATATGGTATCGAATCCCATTCGACCAATCAAAACCGTCCAAAGCAACAATCCCGCTGACCAAGTATCCGGCAGACCGACCGGGTCGCGATCCTTGAGTAAATAGACCATCGGTTTCGAGGAGATAAGCGGTCCTGAGAACGCCCACACTGAATTTAAATGACGAAGGCAGGGATTAGGTGTGTTTCAGGGCGTGTGGAAGGTTTCTGCCAGGCCCTGCGGTAGTTTTTCTTGTGCTTATTTTGCGGCGTGTGATGTTTTCTCTGAAAGGGCGAATGCTGCGGTTGCGGCTGCTGCTGCTGCTGGTTGCGTTGATGATTGGGGTTGGCGCTGCGCCCCCTCTGCAGCGCCGCCTGATTCTGCTGCTGCTGCCTCTGCTGCTGCCACGGTGTGGGGTCAAAAGCTCGAATGATGCTTGCCAAGTCAAGTATGTGGTGCCACCTCAGTGATTACGCTGTACGATCCCCTCTACTTTAAGAAATTGCGGGGTAAATCAGACTGATTGACAGTTGGTGGTTTAATAACTCACTGAAACCGGTCGGCCGGGTGTCGATCGTAGTTCCAGAATCAGGTAGTTCCACACTGAACCCTCCAGTTTCTGAAAGTAGAGGGTCGCCGACCGCGTAAGATGATAATCTAATCTAACACGTGGCGAGCATGATGTATGTGGCCTTGCCAATTTGGGCTCTGGCCCCCACCGGCCTGCCAGTGTGGCGGCCGGTCGGTCACGCCGGCCGTGGCACACTCGGGCATGAAGGTCAGCTCACCCTCCGCCGACATCCAGGGGCTTACACTCGTGCACTTTCCGGCTCAACGTAAGCACATTCTATGGGATACGTTTGGTGCATGGTTTTCCCCAGTTTATGAGACAGGGGGACAGTAGTAGGTGACCAACACGGCTTAGGTTGAGCTAAAAAGTGGACGAGTGTGAGCCCCTGCCGACATCGCCGCCGCCGCCGCTCGGAATAAACTGCGAACTTCCTTGAAGCGGTATGCGGCACCCGTGATGTTGCGGCCCGCCTCCAGGGGCTTACACTCGTCCACTTTTCAGCTCAACTCGAGCGCTTTGTATGGCATAGGGGGTGCGCGTAGGGGTTGTGTAGCGCGTGTTAAGGGGGTGGTAGGGGTACTTAAGGTGTGTAGGGTGTTTTCTTGTGCTAGACACGGCTCAAGTTGAGCTGAAAAGTGAACGAGTGTAAGCCCCTGCCCGCCTCCTGGGGGTCCTCCGCCAGCACCATGGTGTACCGCCGCAACTTGAAATTGAAACCAAAGTTTGAAAGCAGTTTATCATATGCTAGGTCTAAGCGCGTCGTTCCAGGCGCTTTCAGCATAGTTTTCATCGGTTCAGCTTGCGCCGCCCTACCATGGGCCGACCGGCCGGCCCGCTTGGGGCGGGCAGGTCCCGCGCGCGCATCACCCCCGACCAGGGGCTTACACACTCGTTCCCATGTCAGCTCAACTTGAGCACTTCCTCCACGGTATAACTCAACTCAACTCATGACGGTGTCCTTGAGTTGCTCAAGTTGACCTCTAACGTGTGCGAGTGTAAGCCCCTGCCCCCGACCCCCGCCCCGCCGCCCACGCGTAGGGCCTGGCAGATATTGCTTGCCACGTCATAGAATGACATTTCAGTCAAAAGGCAAGGGTTCACAAGCGCTTCAAGGTCGGTGACGTGGCGGGGAATATCTGCCAGCCCCCACCACGGCGGTGCGTACGTAGTCGAATTCGTGGCCGAAGCGGCGGAGGAACCCGAGGAGCAGTGTCGCACACCGTGTTCCCGCGGTGACTCAACTGACTATTTGCTCATAGAGTACCAGTGTACCCGTACACACTCGCTGCATCCTCTTCCCCTGAGTGTTTGCTCATAGTGTACCGGTGTACCCGTACACACTCGCCGCATCATCCTCCCCTGACTGTTTACTCATAGTATACCGGTGTACCCGCATACACTCGCCGCATCCCCTCCCTGGCCTGGCCACTCTATGGGCAAACAGTCACGGCCCTACCAAGGAGCAAGGCGCCGAGGTCGGGTGCCGCCGCCGCGCCCGCCGCGCCGCTCTGCCGCAGGTGCGACACCGCCACTCACCAGGGGCTCCCTGATACTGCTCGCCACGTCATCGGTTGCCGTTCGGCTCAAGAAACGACGATTCAATATGCGTTGGATGACATGGTGGGGACTCAATCTGCATTGGATGACGTGGCGGGCAATACAGATATTGCTCACTACGTCATAGGATGCCGTTCAACTCAAGAAACGAGGGTCCAGAATGAGCAGGGTGACATGGCGGGCTGTAGGGTGTAGGGTTTAGGGTTTAGGATTGAGGATTTAGGGTTTAGGGGTTAGGGTTTAGGGCAGTATCTGGCAGGACCTGCCAGGGAGACCAGCAGGTACCCCCCGCACCCGCCGCACGACGGGTCGTCCAGGTGGCAGGGACTTACACTCTTTCCCAAATCAGCTCAACTTGAGCTCTTCTGTCCACCGTATAACCCGACTTAGCTCGTAAACGTGTCCTAGATTGCTCAAGTTGAGCTCTGACGTGAACGAGTGTAAGCCCCTGCCAGGTGGTGCGTCTTCAGAAGCCGCTTCAATACCAGCACCAGCGGGCGCAGCGCCGCCAACCCCGCCACCTGCTGCCGGATCCACCCCACCGCCGATAGCCAGGGGCCCACACTCGTTCACTTTTCAGCTCAACCTGGGCCGTTTCTGACAAAAAACACCCCCTAATACCCCCGAACACCTCCTAAACACCTCCTACAAACCCCCCTACCCCCCTAAAGAACCCCTACGTGCACCCCCTATGCCACAGAAAGCGCTTACGTTGTGCCGAAAAGTGGACGAGTGTGAGCCCCTGCCGATAGCCCGTTGGCGGCCCCCACGCACAGGTCCACCGCGAGTCAGGGGCTTACACTCGTCCACATCTTTGCTCAACCTGAGCCGTTTTTGTCACTGAAACCAGCAAAGCACCCCACCACATGGGACAGAAAGTGCTCACGTTGAGCTGAAAAGAGGACGAGTGTAAGCCCCTGCCGCGAGGCCACCCGCGTTCATCTTGACGATCGGAATCTTGGCCGTGGAGATCACCGTGGCTTTCTGCACCACGCGCCCGGTCTGCAGCGCTTTGGAGATCTTGCGGAGTATTTTGACGAGATCTTCGCGGTCGTGGCGGTTGTACCCCCCCCCTTCAGGGCCTTACACTCGTCCACTTCTCAGCTCAACTCGAGCCGTGTCTGACACAAGAAAACACTCTACACACCCTGAACGCCCCCTACATCCCCTTGACACGGGCTACACAATCCCTAAGCACACCCCCTATCCCATAAAAAGCGCTCAAGTTGAGCTGAGAAGTGAACGAGTGTAAGCCCCTGCCCCCCGCCCTCCGTGGTGGTGGGGCCCGCGCCCAGGACCACCAGGTCGATGTCCGCGTCCTGTAGCGCCAGGCCCGTGGCGCCGCTACCGAACAGCTCCACCCGCGCGCGCGGGTACATGGCCGACACCCAGGGGCTTACACTCGTCCACTTTTCAGCTCTACCTAAGCCGTTTCGGTCACACCTCTCCGTGTCCCCCTGTCTAATAGAATGGGGGAAAATCATGCACCCGACGTATTCCACAAAATATGCTTACGTTGAGCCGAAACGTGGACGAGTGTAAGCCCCTGCCGTCACGGCGTCGTGCACCTGCTCGTGCACATGCGTGCGGCGCCGCATGGCCTCCGCGCTCGGGCCCGCGCCGCGCGCGAACGCCGCCACTTGCGCGTGTAGGCTACCATGCGGGTCGTCGTCGTCGTCGCCGCCGTGGGTGCCGGGCCCGGCGCCGCCCGAGGTGTAGCGGCGCAAGTTGACATTGAAAGCAAAACTTGAAAGCATTTCAACACATTATGGTTTCAAGCCCTGACACCGTGGGCGTTTTGAACACAGGTTTTGATACGGTAAACCTGCACCTCCCTACCGAGGGCGCCGTGCCAGGCTCCGCGTTAAAGTTGTAGTCGTCCTGGTTGAAATCATCGTCGCTGATATCCACGGAGGATGCGTCCTCGTCTTCCTCGTCGTCATCGGAGATGAGGATGGCGTGTGTTGCGTCGCGGCCTGGGTGTAGCGGCGCAAGTGAAATTTGAAACCAAATTGAAGCAAAATTGAGAGCCGTTGATCAGATTTTAGTTTCAAGCGCTTAGTTCCAGGCGCTTTCAACATGGGTTTGATACCGTCAAACTGCACCACCCCACCTGGGTCCGCGGCGGCGGCGGCGGCGACGGCTTTGAAGGCTTTGATGACTTTAATGTCTCTGAAGTCGTTACCAGCGGCAGCGGCGGCGGCGGCGGCAGTAAGAGCGGCCGATGCGACGGAGGCACGCGGCGACGTCCGCGTCGCCGCCGTCATCTGCGGAGCCTCCCGCGTGGTGTGCCCAGCAGCATTCCTCTGCCGTTTCGCGCCGCCACTATCCGAGTCTGAGCCCTCCTCTTCCTCCTCCTCGTCGTCGGAGTCTGCCTCCTCCTTTTTCCCGTACTTCTCCTTATTGTCCTCCTCCTCGTCGGATGACGACGCTCCCAGCCCGTCTTCGCTCCCGTCTTCGTCCTCGTCCTTAATGTAGCGGCGCGAGTTGAAATTGAAAGCAAAGTTTGAAAGCGATTCGTCGTATTGTAGCTTCAAGCGCTGAAACCTCAGGCGCTTTCAACACAGGTTGTGATACTGTCAGCCTGCACCGCCCTACCTTGACCATGTTGACCCACCCGTCGCCGTTTTCGTTCCATCCCCCCTCGCCCTCCGCCTCCGCCTCCTCCTCCGACTCCCCCTCGATGGCGCTGCCATACACAGTATCCGCCGCCGCCGCTGCCGCCGCCTCCGCCGCCACTGCTGCCGCCGCTGCTGCCCTTGACCGTTTGCGTATAGAGTATTGGTCCTCCTCCTCCGCCGCCGCCACCGCCGCCTCATCCACCGCCGCTTCGAGCGAGGCGCGTGCGAGCGAGGCGCGTGCCAGGGTGTAGCGGCGCAAGTTGAACTTGAAAGCAAAATTTGAAAGCGGTTTATCATATTCCAGTTTTAAGAGCTTAATTCCAGGCGCTTTCAACGTGGGTTTGATAGGGTCAACCTGCACCGCCTTACCAGGGCGGGATTGGAAACGGCTGGAGAGGGGTTCCAGGATGGGGCGGCGGCGTTGAGGCAAAAGCTGCTGGCATTCGGTGTAAGCCCCGCTTGCTCCGCCCTACTACCGCTGCCGCTGCCGCTGCCGCCGCCGGCGTCGCCGCCGCTGACCCCGCCCATGCCGCCACCGCCACCGCCACCGCCGCCGCCCCCGCTGCCGCTACCGCTGGGTTCGCCCCTGGCGCCCCCGCCGCTGCCGCTGCCGCTGCCGCTGCCGCTGCCGCTGCCGCTGACCATGGGCTTACACTCGTTCCCATCTTCGCTCAACTTGAGCTTACTTTGCCCCTTTCCGCTCAACTCAAGCTTACGTTGTCCCCCATATGACCAAAACAACCCGTGAATGCGTCCTGACGATGCTCAAGTTGAGCTCCAACGTGAGGGATGTGACCCGAAGGTCCTCAAGTTGAGCTCTGAAGTGAGCGAGTGTAAGCCCCTGCCGCTGCCGCTGACTGTTTGCCCATCGTGTACCTCCCCCCCCCCGCCGCCGCCGCCGCCGCCGCCGCCCCCCGGGCGCTCCTCCTCCGACGCCAGCTTGAAGCGAGAGCGGTCCAGCATGTGCACACGCCCGTCGCGCACCATCCCGCGCAGCAGGGGCTTACACTCGTCCACTTGTCAGCTCAACGTAAGCGTTTTTGGCGGGACAAGGGGTATTTAGGGGGTGTTCAGGGAGTGTTAAAGGCGGGGATGGAGGCGGTGTTCAGGCGTTTAGGGGATGTGTTGAGTGTCAGAAACGGCTCAGGTTGAGCTGAGAAGTGGACGAGTGAAAGCCCCTGCCGCGCAGCGCGCCCTGCACGTGCACGTACCAGTCCGCCGCACCCAGCTCCTTCGCCCCCTGGAACCAGGGGCTTACACTCGTTCATTTCTCAGCTCAACTTGAGCCGTGTCTGACACACAAAAAACACCCTACACCCCCTGAACACCCCCGAACACCCCCTTAACGTGGTCTTCACGACCCCTACACGCACCCCCTATCGCATAAAATGCGCTCAAGTTGAGCTGAGATGTGAACGAGTGTAAGCCCCTGCCTGGAACGAGCGCAGGATGCACGCGCCCACCTGCTGCGATGTGCACCCGAACGCGCCCTCGCCGCCGCCGCCGTCGCCCTCGCCTGCGTCCAGGGACAAGCACATGAATCCAACGACGTCATCGGAAAGCATTTCGAGCCCCCGCTTGAGCCCCCCGTCATCAGTTGAAAGGCATCCTGTCAGCAGAAGCTCGACTTTTGGAGCTTGGTTTATATGTACTTGGTGGCCAACTTGGCATTTGGGACGAACTCTCCTCTTGCTACTGGTAGATGCGAGGCCTCGCAGAGAACCTTGCAAACTGTGTGCCCACGCGGAGCATGGGTTGAGGCTGTCCCATCCCGGGGCCCGCAACGCCTCGCTGCGCCCCCGCGAGTATGTGCGTGTTACGTGTCCCTCCCCTGGTGCCTGTGAGGTGGCGAGCACCATCTCGACTTTTTGGAGCGTGTTTATTGTGTGCTTTGGCAATCGGGACAAGCTCTCATCTACGAGTAGTAGGTGAAGAGGCTTCGCAAAAGTCCTGTGGGGGGAACCTGTCGACTTGTATGCATATGCATGGCTTGAAATTGTTACACCCCAATCCTGCAGCGCCCCACGAATGCATGCGTAGTGCGTGTCCCGCCCCTACCCGTGGTGTCGGCATCCACCCGGTCGGCGCCGCCGCCGCCGCCCTGCCCAGCCGTGTGATGGTACCTGTCGAGGCCCTGTGCCGCCGCCGCCTCGGCCTCCAGGCTGGCCAGCGCCGCCGCCACCATGCGCTGGTAAGGCTCCATCGCAGAACGGGGGATGCGTCCTCCCACCGGGGTCGGCGCTGTGTCGCCGCCGCGGGCGCATTTCCTGACTTTGAATGTCGATGTGGCGTCGGAGCGGATACTGAAGGTTCGGAGCGGATCCGGAAGCCGGAAGCGATACTAGTATCCGTATCCGTATCCGTCTAGATCCGACACGGGTCTGTCTGCGCCGGAATCGCTCGTCGGAAAGCACCTTCCACCCCTTCAGCAGGGGGTTGATTATGCCGTTGCATTTACTTGTTGGTGGTTCGAGCGTTGAAACGTCGCGTCGTGAGGAGGGGCTGATGCAAACTGACAGCGCCGCGCCGTCTTCGCTCTTGGCGCGATCGAGGAGCGGCTGACCGTTCCCTGTTTCGTCGCTTGTACATTAGCAGGGGTCCCTCGGCAGCCCGGTACTTCACGCCCAGGCGTCCTCTCGCACGAGGCATTATGGATTGGACGGGAGCGGCACCTAATAACGACGAAACGAGGCAACGAAAGCGCGCGCCAACAATGGGCGAGGCCGATGAGAGCGCCGATCGCCTCGCGCTGCGCCTCGCCGCCAAAACAGAAGTAGAAGCTCTGCTCCCGTCCCGTCAGGAGGTCGTCGCTTTGGAGTCATCCCAGGTGGTCTCGTTACCCGCAGCAGGACCAAGAGTAGGCCCTGTCAGATGATGCCCGCCTCGTCACGAACACGCTTTTTATTCTTTTAATAACCAAAGTTTATTGAGATGAATAGTATCCTATGATGTGGGACAAGCAAAGATTGCCCGCCACGTCATCGACACGTATGTTTAACCCTTGTGCAGTGAGTTTAAGTGTGTCCTGTGACGTGGCGAGTAACGTCTGCCAGGCCCTAGGATGAGGCGCAACTGGGCGCGCTGCGCGAGGAGGTGGAGCAGCTGCGTGGCGCTGCGCTGGTGGGCGCCGCGGAGGCGGCGGCGGCGGCGGCGGCCGCGGCGGCGGTTGAGGTTGCCGCGCGCGTAACGTGCGTGGTGTGCTACGACGCCTTCAACCCGGCGCTTGGGGTGACTTGCACCGAAGGACACTTCCTGTGCAGCCACCACGGGGAGGGCGACGACTGCCTGGGCGGGCACGTGCGGGCGCGCGTGGAGGCGCTGCAGCAGACAGAGCGGCTGGCGGCCCAGGCAGGGGCTTACACTCGTCCACATTTCAGCCCAACCTAAGCCGTTTTGGTCACCTCCCCATGTCCACCTGTCTAATAGACTGGGGAAAATCATGCACCCAACGTATCCCTCAAGATGGGCTTACGTTGAGCCGAAAAGTGGACGAGTGTAAGCCCCTGGGCCCAGGCGGAGGCGGCGGAGGCGGGGGGGGATACCCGCCGGGCCACCGAGCTCGGCGGCGCGGTCCACTGCCCCGTGCCCGGGTGCGGTAGGGCCTGCCAGATATTGCTGGCCACGTTATGGGATGACATTCGACCCAAGAAACCGGGGGGCTGACTGATAATGCTCGCCACGTGTTAGGATGACATTTCACTCAAATATTGAGGGGGGCTGGCTAATGATGCTCGCCACAACATTGGATGACATTTGACTCAAGAAACAAGCGGGGCTGGCTCATGATGCTCCCCACGTCATACGATGACGTTTGACTCAAGAAACGAAGCGGGGTGGCAGATATTGCTCGCCATGTCTCAACAAGCCATTCGGCTCAACAAACGAGTATTATGAGTTCTCTGGACGATGTGGCGGGGATCTATGTGCATGTCCCTATGGCACGGGGCGGCGGCATTCAGCGACGTGAGCATCGCGCGGCACGCTGCGGAGGCGGTGGTTGCGGAATACCTTGGTACGGTGGTGCAGGTCGACCCAATCAAACCCGTGTAGAAAGCGCCTGGAACTAAGCACTTGATACTAAAATACGATGAGCCACTTTACGATTTTGCTTTCAAGTACAACTTGCGCCGCTTCGCCTGGGTGGCAAGACGCTGCTGCCCATCGCCCGCGAGGCGGCGCGCGTCTTCGAGCAGGCGCAGATAGGGCCGAGCGGATGTCCCTCGCCACGACATTGACACGCATTTTGATCCCTCGTCTCAAGAGCTGAATGGAATCCTGTGACGTGGCGAGCAATATCTGGAAGCCCCAGAGCGCCACGTCATTCGACGCAATTTGAGCCCTCTGTTCTTAAGTGAAATGGCAACCTATGACGTGGCGAGTAATATCAGCCAACCACCCTTTAATCTTGAGTCAAATAGCATCCTATGACGTGGCGAGTACTATCCGGCAGGCACTGGGAGCAGGTGGCGGTGAACGCCGCGCAGGCAGAGCTGGAGGCAAGGGCGTACACTCCTTCCACTTTTCTGCTCAACCTGTTACTGAAACCACCCAAGCATACCACAAACACTGCTGTTAAGCCGCAAAGTGAACGAGTGTAAGCCCCTGGGTGGAGGGGCGCGTGAGCGCGGGGGAGGTTCGCGAGGCGGCGCAGCGCCTGCTCGAGCAGCAGCTTCACTCGCAGTTCCCCAACGCGCGGCAGTGCGGAGGGTGCGGCGCCGGGCCCGTGGACCACGCGGCGTGCGACGACCTCACAGCGCACCATGGCTGGGCGGTGCAGGTTGACCCTATCACACCCACGTTGAAAGCATCTGTAATTAAGTACTTTGAGACTGAAATAAGATAAACTGCTTTCAACTATTGTTTTCAAATTCAACGTGCGCCGCCACACCACGGTGAGCGCCGCGGGGCGGCCACCATCAACAACGCCTGTCCGCGATGCGGCTGGTTCTCGCGCAATGTTGACGAGTGGCCGAGGCGTGGGGGTCATTGAGAACAAGCGCTCCACCGTCTTGAATTGACCGGGTATACTCCTCCTGTGAGTGCATTTACCCTGAAGGTAATCATGATCCGATATCGGTTCGAGCGCTCGTTTTCAATGACCCTCATGCGAGGTGGAACGGGCGAATGCCCAGTGACAATGCAGCCCTCGTTATGGCCGACGCCGATTTCGATACTGTGGTGGCACGCATGAGCGCACACTTGGGAGACGCGGCCGCGCAGGAGCGGGCGTGCCGCGATCTGTGCCGCATGACTGTTGGTAACGTTGAGCGCCGTACCCGTGCAGTAGCCGCGGGCGCCGTGGAGGCTGTAGCTGCGGCCATGCGTGCCCACCCGCAGAGCGAGGGGAGTCAGAGTGAGTCGTGTACACTACTGGCTACCTTGATCAGTGGAAGCACAGAGATTCAGACCCGAGCGGGGAACGGAGGAGCTGTGGAGGCTCTGGTGGCGTCCATGCGTGCCCACCCGCTGAGCGAGCTGGTGCAGCGTGAGGCGTGTATCACGCTGGCCGCCGTGACCGGCGGCAACGCGGGGAACCGGACCCGAGCGGGTAGCGGAGGCGCCGTGGAGGCTGTAGTGGCGGCAATGCGTGCCCACCCGCAGAGCGAGGTGGTGCAGCGACGGGCGTGCGATGCGCTTGGCCACATGACCGTCAACAACGCGGACAACCAGACCCGAGCTGGGAACGCGGGCGCCGTGGTGGCTGTGGTGACGGCCATGCGCGCTCATTTGCCGAGGGAGGATGAGTATCCCGGGAGGGCAGAGGGGTACGGCCGACTCAGTCCTCCTCCGGGGGATGTTAAGTGGGCGTTCCGTGAGAGGATGCGCATGATTATCGACGAGGGAGAGCGGGTGCAGCAATGGGCGTGTGCTGCGTTGGGTGCCATGACCCGCGGCAACGCGCAGGAGCGGACCCGCGCGGGGAACGCTGGCGCCGTGGAGGCTGTCGTCGCGGCAATGACCGCCCACCGACAGAGCGAGCAGGTGCAGCGGTGGGCGTGTGATGCACTGGGTCACATGACTGTCTGTAATGTTGAGAACCAGATCCGCGTGGGGGACGCAGGTGGCATGGATGCTGTGGTGTCGGGCATGAACGTTCACTCACAAAGCGGCCAGGTGCAAGTGATGGCATGTGCAGCCTTATGTGCAGCGCTGGGTGCCCTGGTCCAGGACAAGAACGCTGAGAACCGGACCCTCGCAATTCGCGCGG
>Ga0307489_10002891_pt1 | contig 11458 bp, 14 predicted proteins | sample SB12metaG_FD_202247 | JGI IMG/M metagenome (GOLD analysis project Ga0307489, IMG submission 202247) | Sea-ice brine microbial communities from Beaufort Sea near Barrow, Alaska, United States - SB 1.2 | ecosystem: Environmental > Aquatic > Marine > Coastal | place: USA: Alaska | collected...
CCGATTTCAGCTTTACTTGAGCGCTTCTGTCCACCGTGTAATCCAACTTAAGCATGAACGTGTCCTGGAGTTGCTCAAGTTGAGCTCTGACGTGAACGTGTGTAGGCCCCTGCAAGATGGCCATCGCAGGGTTGAGTCGCAAGGACCAGCTGCAGATGCGGCGCGAGGAGGCGGAGGCCAAGCGCGACGGCTTCGTCACCGGCAGGGGACCCCACTGCTTGCTCGCCGAGCCACCCTGCCCCAAATCGGGGCGGCCACTTTGCACTGACTCGTCCGGTCACTTGTTGCTCACGGTGTAGCGGTGTAGTCTACCCTTCCCCAAGCCCGGGTACCCCACTTTGTGGTTTGCTCTGACTCCCCCGGTCATTTACCAAACACCGTTGTTTCGATATGATTCCCTTACCAAACACAGGTGTGATCACATGATTTCCTGACCGGGCACAGGTGTGTCGATATGGGTTTCTGACCAAGCACAGGTATGTCGACATGGTTTCCTGACCAAACCCAGGTGTGTTCACATGGTCCTGACGGAGTTTGGGTGTGTCGATATGGTTTTCTGACCAAGCCCAGGTGTGTCGTTATGGTTCCCTGACCAAACTGTTTTAGCGGGTGGCGACCCTGGGTCCCGGCATCGACCTGTTCAACCCGGAGGAGGAGCGCAAGAGGCAGGGGCTTACACCTGTTCCAACTTCAGCTCAACTTGAGCTCTTCTGTCCACCGTATTACCGAAATTAACTCATGAATGTGTCCTGGAGTTGCTCAAGTTGAGCTTCAACGCGAACGAGTGAAAGCCCCTGGCAAGAGGCAGGCGCGCATGAGCAAGTACGGCGACGCCCTCATCGGGCTGTCCCAGGTGAGGCAGTGCAGGTTGATCCTATCAAACCCACGTTGATAGCGCCTATGACTAAGCGCTTGAAACTGAAATACGATGAACTGCTTTCAAATATTGCTTTCAAATTCAACTTGCGCCGCTACACGCAGGATGAGGTGGAGTCCAAGAAAAAGCAGGACGCCGAGCGCGCTGAGTTCCAGGCAGGGGGAGACAAGTAGCCTTCAGTGTCTGTCATCCTATGCCGAGGCGAGCTACGGAGTTTTTTCATGTACCCCAATGGCGGTCGCCAATTCTTGAGTAATAGACGGTCGAATCCCATATTGTACCATTGTTTGGGAAATCTGACCGTCTATGTACTCGAGAACTCAAATTTGAGTTGCGTTGACCGCCATTTGGGGTACATGAAAAAACTCCGTAGAGTGTTATCTGTCCGATGCATGTGTGCCTGCTCACCACGTCATCTACCATATTCCATATAGTTTACCGGTGGTCACCATGTGCACATATAGTGTACCGGTGATCACCACGTCATCCACCGCATTGTAACCCATCTGTTATTGCGACAAGTGTCATCCGGTGACCTGGCGAGTGATGGTTACTTGGCTCTGGTTCCGGGCCAAGTTGGCGGAGCGCCGGGAGAAGTTTGGTATCGAGGTAGGGCGGTGCAGGTTGACCCTATCAAACCCACGTTGACAGCGCCTGGAACCATGCGCTTGAAACTAAAATATGGTCAACTGCTGTGAAGCTCTGCTTTCAATTTCAACTTGCACCGCTACATTGAGGAACCGGCGGCGGAGAGCGGCGGCGGCGACGGGATGGACGCGGAGTATGACCTGCTGGAGGCGCGCGTCGACCCTGAGCAGGTGTGCACTGACCCCCCCGCTCGCTGTTTGCTCATAGTGTACCACCGCTGTACCCGCCACTTTGCACTGACTCCCCCGCTCGCTGTTTGCTCATGGTATACCAGTGTGTTTTGCACAGACTCCCCCGCTTACTATTTGCTCACAGTGATGCAGTATACCCTCCTCGAGTCCCGGGCATTGACTCCCCCCCAGTCAATCACCAAACACAGGTGTGCACGTAACCCGCCTAAACCCTGAACCCTAAACCCTAAAACCCTAAACCCTATGGTTCCCTGACCAGTCATTTACCTGGGTGGCATCCCGCTCACAGGACGCGGTGTGGCGCAGCGACGCGGTGCACCTGTACGGCGTGGACATCATGAACAACAACGACTGCATGGTAGGGCGGTGCAGGTTGACCCTATGAAACCCGAGTTGAAAGCGCCTGGAACGAGGCGATTGAAACTGTAGTGAGTTGGCCTGCTTTCAAATGTTGCTTTCAATTTCAACTTGCGCCGCTAAAACATGGCCTACTTCGCCGAGTACGGGCCGGTGTTCGTGGAGTGGATCAACGACACCAGCTGCAACGTCGTGTTTGCCGACGAGCACACCGCGCGTCGGTCGGGCCCCTAAACTCTAAACCCTAAACCCTAAACCCTAAACCCTAAATCCTAAACCTAAACCTAAACCTAAACCCTCAGCCCTGGATGTCCGCTATCTGCCTGTTTCCTTTAGCCCATATTTCACCGGTACGCACTCGCCTCCTCGGGATCGTTGTCATCCATGTCAGTATGGACACTTGTCGGACCCGGTGTCGTCCATGACAGTATTGACGATTCACCTCCGGTTTGCATGATACCACTCGACCTGGTCTCAAACGTATGACAAAGGGAATGAAGGTGTTGACGATCGATCGATCGATCGTCCGATCTGCACCTGCTGTGATTGGTCGACAGCTCAACTGTTTTTTGGCTCGACCTGTCGCCCAATTACAGCAGCGTAAAATCGATCAAAACCGGTAAAAACGTCGATGGATCGATCGATCGATCGATCGATCGTCAACACCTTCATTCCCTTTGTCATATTGACGACAAAGAGCTCTGTTGTACCCCGTGCCCTAAACCCTAAGCCCTCAACCTTAAACCCTAAGCCCGCGCCCTACTCGGAGGGCGATCCGCATGAAGGGCACGCCGATGGGCGCGGCGGCCAACCCCAACCCTGAGGTAGGGTGGTGCAGGTTGACCCTATCAAACCCACATTGAAAGAGCCTGGAACTAAGCGCTTGAAACTATAATATGATGGACCGCCTTCAAACTTTGCTTTCAAATCCAACTTGCGCCGTTACAACGAGGCGCAGGCGCTGCCCGAGGGGACGGACCCAGGCATGATGTGGCACAGCGGGCCCGAGTTTGTCAAGAGCGGGAAGCGGCTGCCCATCTCGTTCCGCCTCGCCACGGAGGATGACATCAAACCTAACGGGAAGATCAAGAGCCGGTACCTGTGGCTGAGCGGGAAGGAGAAGAGCAAGATGGAGAAGCGACGGCGCGGCGGCGGTGGAGGTGGCGGCGGCGGCGGCCGCGAGCGTGGCGGTGACGGCGGCGGTCGTAAACGTGGCCGTAACCGTGGCGGCGACGGCGGTGGCGGCGGCGGTGACGTTGAAGAAGACGATGGCGGCGGTGACAACGGTGGCGGTGAGGACGATGGCGGCGGCGGCGGTGACCGCGAGGGCGAGGACGAGGGCGGGGGCAAGCGCAAGAAGCGGCGGGGCGGCGGCGGCGGGCGCCTCCGGGGCTTCGACGACGAGGACGCCGACGGCGGCGACGGGGGGATGGAGGACTTGCGCGCCAAGATCAAGAAGCGGCGAGCGTTGGAGGAGGCCATGGCGGAAGAGGGCGGCGCCGCCGCCGCCGACCGAGGCCAGGAGGAGCCCACTTCCATGGCCGCCGCGGAAGGCGCCGCTTCCATGGAGGGCGAGGACGGGGCCGCTGGGGCCCCCAACCCCCCCTTGCAGGACCTAGGCAAGAACGACCTCCGCAAAAAACTCGTCAAGGGCATCCCCGTTCCGGATGTCGGCGATGATGAGCTCGTTCCGGATTTCGGCGACGATGAGCCGAAGGATGTGACGGGGGCGGGGGACGCCGAGCCGAAGGAAGCGGTGGTGGAGGCCGAAGCGAGTGAAATGATGGGGGTTGAAGTGAATGAGGTGATGGGGGATGCGGCTTGACTAGTTCGCTTCTACGGCGAGGACTATCAAATGCGCTGGAGTCGTCATAATAGCGGGTGATGACTATGTAATAAACACTGCACTTCTAATGACGTATATTGACCACTACAGTTGTGACGCATGACGGGCCGCCGCAAAAGAACGAGCGAGCGCTTGCGAACATGATGGGAATTTTGTCTGTACAGCAATACGCGGCAAAGCGTAAGTTGATGTATTTGTTGCGTTCATTTTCGAGTAACGTTTGTGATTAGTTGTTTAGACGGTGAAGTTGACGCAGACGGCCGCCTTGTTAATGCGCTTCATGATGCCGGAGATGACCTTGCCCGGGCCCACCTCCGTGCTGGGGCTTACACTGGTTCACTTCTCAGCTAAACTCGAGCGCTTTGTATGGAACAGGGGGTGCGTGTAGGGGTTGTGTAGCCCGTGTTAAGGGGATGCCAGGGGGTGTTTAGGCTGTGCAGGGTGTTTTCTTGTGACAGACACGGCTCAAGTTGAGCGGAGAAGTGGAGGAGTTTAAGCCCCTGCCTCCGTGCTGGACTCCATGCCCTTCTCCAGCAGCGTCAGCATGGAGCCCTCCCATAGCACCGGGCTGGTCAGCTGCTTGGCCAGTGTGCAGGGGCTTACACTCGTCCACTTTTTGGCTCAACGTAAGCGCTTTCTGTGGGATAGGGGGTGCCTTGAATGGTTGTTGAGGGGGTGTTTAGGGGGTGTTTAGGGGGTGTTTAGGGAGTGTTAGGGGGTAGCGTGGGGAATGTAGGGTGTATTTTGTGTCAGAAACGGCTCAGGTTGAGCTGAAAAGTGGACGAGTGTAAGCCCCTGCCAGTGTGGCGCGGATGGTGGCCGCGTCGCCCGTGTGCGGCAGCCCCGTCACGTTGCTGATCACCGGGATGCGCGGCGCCTGGAAGGGCGTGGCCTCCAGCCAGGGGCTTACACTCGTCCACTTTGCGGCTGTACATAAGCACATTTTGTGGGATACGCTGGGTGCATGATATTCCCCAGTCTATTAGACAGCGAACACGGGAAGGTGTGCCCAAAACGGCTTAGGTTGAGCTGAAAAGTGGACGAGTGTAAGCCCCCGCCTCCAGCGCGGCGCCCAGCTGCGCCGCGGCGGGCGCCATCATGTAGCGGCGCGGGTTGAAATTGAAAGCAAAATTGTAGCAAAATTGAAAGCAGATCATGAAGTTTCAATTTTAAGCGCTTCGTTCCAGGCGGTTTCAACGTGGGATTGATAGGGTCAACCTGCACCGATCTACCATGAAGTCGGTGTGGAAGGCACCTGCCACGGCCAGCTTGACAACCATGCGTGCCTCGAACCAGGGGCTTACACTCGTTCACTTCCCAGCTCAACTTGAGCCGTGTCTTACACAAGCACACACCCTTCACACCCTAAACACCCCCTAACACCCCCTTAATTCGGGCTACACAATCCCTACGCGCACCCCCTATCCCATATAAAGCGCTCAAGTTGAGCTGGAAAGTGGACGAGTGTAAGCCCCTGCCTTGAACTCGGGCTTGGCGATCTCCGCCAGCTTGTCGATGGCGGGGATGGAGCCAGACACCGCGTAGTAGTGGCGCAAGTTGAAATTGAAAGCAAAGTTTGAAAGCGGTTCGTCATATTTTAGTTTCAAGCGCTTAGTTCCAGGCGCTTTCAACGTGGGTTTGATAGGGTCAACCTGCACCGCCTCACCGCGTAGTTGCCGTTGCACAGGTAGTTGGCGATCTGCACCATCTCCCCCGGCCCCGCGTCCGCCGCTGCCTTCTCGCATAGCGCCGCGCAGAACGGCCATCGAGAACAAACACTTAACTGACGTCAAATGGACGGATTGCCACAAATCAAACACCTCGAGCGCCGGCGCGGGTGAATGCCCATACAATGGTCTGGGGATCGGTCGGCAACGGCTACGAGTAAACAAGTCGTGTGCGTCTACATGCGGATTCACCCAGCAAGGTGTTCAAGCTCCATTTGTGGTTCAGGTGCCTGTTGCGAGGTACCCCGTCCACTGCCTTGGTCTCAGGTTTAGGGTTTAGGGGTTAGGGGTTAGGGTTTGGGGTCTAGGTGGTTCGAGCGCCTGTTGTGAGGTCCCCCCCTCCCCTGCCTTGGTCTTGTCGGCGTCCAGGCCGATGACGGACGCCATGCTGAAGCGGCGCAAGTCGGATTTGAAACCAAAGTTCGAAAGCAGTTCATCACATTCCAGTTTCAAGCGCTTAGTTCCAGGCGGTGTCAACTTGGGTTTCATATGGTCAACCTGCACCGCCCTACCATGCCGCTGGGCGTGGCGTCGGCCGCCGCTTGCATGGACTCGCCGCGCAGCTTCACCAGCTTCAGCCCGTCCTCGAAGGTGAGGGCCCCGGCGAAGGTGAGCGCGCTGTACTCGCCGAGCGAGAGCCCCGCGCACACGTCAACGGCGTCAATCATGGCCACGCCCTCGGTACAGCGGCGCAAGTTGAATTTGAAACCACAATTGAAACAAAATTGAAATCAGCTGTATAATATTTTTGTTTTAAAAGCGCTTCGTACCAGGCACCTCCAACGTGGGTCTCATAGGGTCGACCTGCACCGCCCTACCTCGGGTGTCATCTTCATCTTCTCCAGCGCGGCAAGCGACGCCACGTAGATCGCCGGCTGCGACACCTCCGTCAGGTAGAGACTTGCCCAACATTACTCTCACCACGTCATGTGGTGTAGTTTGACTCAAGGACTGAGGGTTCAATGGCGTGACAATGACGTGGCGAGCGATGTCTGGCAGGGCGCACCGTGAGGTTGAGGCGCTCGGGCGGCCCGTTGACGCACACGTCCAGCAGGTCGTACCCCAGTTGTAGCGGCGCAAGTTGAATTTGAAAGCAAAATTTGAAGGCGGTTTATCATATTATAGTTTCAGGCGCTTAGTTCCAGGCGCTTTCAACGTGGGTTTGATAGGGTCAACCTGCACCGCCCTACCCAGGATCTCCGATGCCGCAGCGAACATGGCGGCGGCGGCGGGGCACTCCTCCACCAGCTCCTTCGTGTAGCGGTGCAGGTTGAATTTGAAAGCAAAATTTGAAAGCGGTTCATCACATTTTAGTTTCAAGCGCTTAGATACAGGCGGTTCCAACTCGGGTTTGATAGGGTGAACTTGCACCGCCCTACCTTTGCCATCCCCACCGACTGCGCGCCCTGCCCGGGGAAGAAGAACGCCTCAATGTGGGGCCTCACACAGGGTCCCCTGACTGTTTGCTCATAGTGTACGCCCGCTCATAATGAACGGGTGTACCCGTGCACCCTCGCCACATCCTCGCCCCTGGCCTGACACTGCGTCCTCATGGTTTGTTCGTAACACGTTCGTACACATTCCCAGCCTCGTCTACCTCTCCGTCTCATAGTGTACCCGTATACACTCGCCGCCTCCTCTGCCTCCTCTGTCTCATAGTGTGCCCATATGTACTCGCCTCCTCCTCCTCCTCCAGGGGGTTGTTGAGTTATCCTAGCTTAAGGATTTTAACCTCGACTTCAGGCGGAAAAGGGATGCCACGTCGGGCCCGGCCTTGGTGGGCGTGTAGTCCACGGTGGTGACGGCGGGGTTGGCCGCCGCCGACGCGGAGCTGCGGCACGCGGTGTTGCGCCTGCAGGTTGAGTCGGGATGGGAAGTTTGTTTGTATGCGAGGTTAACAATAATAGCATCACGACACACGTAAACAAGTTGGGTGCCGGGGCCTTATGTGAAAGCACACGAGGCAGCACACGCTCGGCTCGCGCGTGTATGTGGCGCTGACCATCTTGGCTCTCGCCGCGGCGCTCGGGGCTCGGCGCGCGAGTCGCGAAGCGCAGAGAGCCTCTCGTTTGTTGAGCTGACAGTTGACAGTTGGCCTCTCGTTTCCTCCATATTCTTGCCCGCCGCTAGCCAGCTGTGAGTGCACCTGACGCAGCACCGGCTCATCTCGCCGCGCTCATGCAGCGCAGAGAATCGTGAGTTGATTCCCGTCGCAGTGCTCATTTCCACTCCAAGCTTCGCTTGTCGCGCAACTGCCGATAACCTTCCCAGTTTTTACTCCGAGGGGTGCGCGTTGGGTGGTTGGTCCGAGGAAGGTTATCAACATATTGGTGTCGTCGGAAGAGGAGACGGCGACATCACGGTTGTTGTGGCCGTCAAGACACCGCACGCTGACCCACGCAACGCGCATGCGTGCCGAGAGTTGCGGCGGGGGTGGACACTAGACCCCTGGCGGGAAGCTCGAACGCGCATCGCGGACAGTGCGGTTGGCCAACCCCTGGCACGGAAAGTGTGGTGGTTGTCCATGGATTGTTTGCAGGGAAATGCTGAGTGAACCAGAACGCTTTTTGCATCGGGTAGGGCCGGGAAGACATGCCGGGAGCGCGCGGCGGCGTGGTGGTGGACGGGCGCGACGGCAGCGGCGGACATGGAGGCCATGGCGAAGTGTGTGGGGAGTCGGCAGGCGGGTGCGGGTATGGGCGCCCGCTTGCAGCGGAGGTTCGACAAGTGCATCGGGGATGGCCGATGGCTTTTTGGATGTTTCGGACCGGCCGGCCGGACTGCCGGACTCTGTCGACACACCAATCGACTGCTCCCGCAAGCTCCCGAGCGCACATCTCACAGCCGACACAGCACAGGCGCGCAAGTGCCCGAGAGACCGTGCGATGGCACGCTAGCTCCACCCCATGTCGCCGAGTGCAGCCAGTGCCGCCGCTACCGATTCCATGCTCGGAGGCCTCCACCGCCATACGCCTCGCGCGGTCGCAGCCCTTACTCGCAGTTCTAGACTTCGCACCAACGCTTCCTCGCGATGGCTGGCTCCGGGCGGAGCGGCGGCGTCGGCGGCGGCGTCGTCGGCGGCGGGAGGGCGCAAGCGCGGGGGGGTCGCTGTCGTCGCCGCGCTAGCCAACGGACCGCCTCCGCCGCCTCCGGGTTCCTTCGCTAGCAACGGCGGTCCACCGCCCCGGGGCATCAGCACCAGCTCCGTCTCCAGACAAGGCAGGGTGCCTCACTCGGACCGAGCATTTTTCTCGCTTCAATGCACACTCAGGACGCCTCCTGCTGTGTTGGGGCTTCGCGTCCTCGGTCTCCCAGCGAGCGTGAGGTTGATTGGTGCGACGACCGCTGTCACGACGTACCCCATCAGCGCCCTGCCGCTCCCCGTCTCCCCCCGCTCGTCACTGCCCCACCCCTGGGAGCAGTATCGTACGTGGACAGCTGTATCTTACAGCTGTTCCTTCTGTCTCACTCTTCCTTGCCTCCCCGAGTCCACCCAACGCTTCCAACGCATCGCTCCCTGTCACCAACACCCCGTGCGTGACGTCAACGTCGCCGCGTCGCCGCGCGTGGACCCTGCCCCCCGCGGCGGCGGACGCGGACCCCGCACAGCTGTCCAAGCAGTTACTCGCCGGTTTGGACTACGAGGTGTCCAAAGGGTGCCCAAACGCCGAGGTAGGGCCACAGTAAATAGCGATCCTCCTATGTGGACGTCCCATTGCACATCGAAGCACTGAGGCCTATATGCCCTTATTCATCTAGGCGCTTATTTGTGAGCAAACAGTCTGGGCACAACAGGCCAGGCCGCGAGGAGGCTGCGGCGAGTGTGTGCAGGTGCACTATGAGCAAACAGTTAGGGAACGAGAAAGGGAAACGCATCTGGCCCTGCGCCAAGGGCAAAACCTTCGACGACTTTGAGCAGTTCCTACAGAACTACCTTGGGCAGCTGGAGGGGGTGGGCGCCCCCGGCGTGGCGCAGATCCGCCGCGAGGCCACTTTGTACGGCGGGATGGACCCGCACAGCCGGGGCGTGCTCCTGCACCGTCTGGCGGGTGCGTTGCGCCGCGGGGACATGACGCCACAGACGCCGCCACAGATGCCGCAGACGCCGCCTACAGGAGGGCAGCAGTCTGGGAGCACTTTTGGAGCGCCGGCGCCGCCGGGTGGTGCGCCGGCCGTGCAACAGTGGCGACCCCCGAGCGCGGCGCCGCTCGTACCCCCGCCACCGTCTCGGACCGCATTTCGAGCCCAATCGCCGCCGCAGCAGCAGCATGGTGCACCGGTACAATACACCGGGCAGCAGCAGCAGCAGCCACCGCCGCCGCCGCCGCCGCCGCGGCAACAGGCTCCGGCCCCGGCGCGGACGGGGCAGCGCGCCAAAACCGGCCAGTCGCGGCGCAAAGAAGGCGAGTTCGGCACCAGCAACTTCCAATCCAAGTGGGGCAGCGGCGGTGGCGGCCGTGTCCCGGCCGAGGCCGCACCCTCCGGCGCCCCCCCTGCCGCCGCCGCCGCGCCGCGCCGCGCACTGGAGCTGCCCACCGTAATCGTGTTCGATCTCGAGACAACGGGGCTGTCAAAGGATAAAAACCGCATCATCGAGATCGCAGCGGTGAACATCTCGGCACGGATAAGACGCAAGTATTGCCTGCCACATCATCAAACGGACCTTGCTCCCTCGTTTCTTGATTTCGGTGGTACCTATGACGTGGCGAGCAATATCTGGCGGGCCGTAAATGTTGGACCCGAACCACGCGCCCATGTCCACTCTGGTCAGCCCGGGGCGGGACCGGGTGTCGTACAAGATAACAAATCTCACGGGCATCACCAACAGCATGGTATCGGCGCCCGCCGTGCCGTCCTTCGCGCGCGCCGCCGAGCTGATGGAGGAGTTCGTTGAGGAGGCGCGGGCGCGGGGCGATGGCGCGCCGGTGCTGTTGGCAGGGACTCCACCGCACTGTTGCCTCGTGCTGTACCACTGTACCCGTAGACACTCGCCGCGTCGTTGCCGGGCCTTACAGCTGGCAAATTGCGCCGTGTGTCCATGAAATCTCTGGAACTTTCCCACCTACAACATACTCGGGTCGACCCGGGATAGTACTCGACAAGGCCCTGTGTCCGGGCAGCGCATAACGCGCGAACGTTCGACGCCGGATTTCTGCAGGCGGAGTACCGGCGCCTCGGCCGTGAGCTGCCTGACAGCTGGCGCTTCGTTGACACGCTTCCGATGGCGCGGAAGGTGGTATCAAAGGATCTTGTCAAGGGGCACTCACTGGTGACTTTGGCGAGCTACTTCGAGTGCGAGGGCGAGACGGCGCACCGTGCGCTGGCGGACTGTCTCATGCTCGGCGGCGGGGCCCGGGTGCCGGGGGCCGGGGCCCGGGGCTCGCCTCCTGTCTGTGCGCTCGTAGAGTGCCCGTGCACGCTCGCCGCGTTTTCCTCCTCCATCCCCCGTGGCCTGACATGTCGTCGCAACTGTTCATTCATAGAGATAAGTGATGCTCCTCCTACCATCCATAACAGGCATACCCTCGTTTTTTTTTGTTCAATGACATCCTGTGTTCAGCTCAACCTGACTGTTTGCACATTGTGTACGAGTGTACCCGTACACGTACACACTCGCCGCATCGTACTCCCTGCCCTTGCACTGCTTCTTTTTCAGTTTAAGTTGAGCCCCTTCGAGATATTACTAGGGATAGCTGATAGTGGTTAATGGAACAGACAACGTAAGTTTGAGCTGGAAATAGAAAATTTGACGCGGCGAGCGTTTTGTGTCTGGTCCTACTAGACGGGGTGATGCGAGGAATGTTTGGGTTGA
>Ga0307489_10002892_pt1 | contig 11454 bp, 5 predicted proteins | sample SB12metaG_FD_202247 | JGI IMG/M metagenome (GOLD analysis project Ga0307489, IMG submission 202247) | Sea-ice brine microbial communities from Beaufort Sea near Barrow, Alaska, United States - SB 1.2 | ecosystem: Environmental > Aquatic > Marine > Coastal | place: USA: Alaska | collected 2017-05-06
GACGCGCGGCTCACCTCGCTTCCCTGCGCACTTCAGGGTCTAGGGTTTAGACTGGTCGCACTTAGGTCTAGGGTTTAGACCGGTCGTGCGGACACTGATTCAGGTGCACAGACCTCATTCATTACACCGCTCATGTTTCGTTTGGTTGAAAATACGAATTTCCCACAGGATGTTTCGGTCATATGACCAATCGCACAAAAGAAGACCTATCGGTGGAGGTTAAAAAGTCGGTGGTTCTCGCGAAAAAGGGGCAATCCGGGTTATCCTGTCGTAGATCATAGAGCTACGCCATTCTGATTAATAACCCCGGAATTGGTCAAATGACCGAAATGTGCACATTTTCGGGAAATGCGGACAAATCTTGCCTGAAAATCCCGCTGTGTGGGCTCGCTTCAAATGTCATATCGGATCCGCTAGTCGATAATGATTTTGCCCGGTAAGATTCACAATAGCGGAAAGTTCCGAACACACGTTTACACTGTTTGTCCATACAAACCGCGAATTGCTTCAACTTCCTCGCAAGTTGTCGCAAAATTCCAATGCTTGTTTCCCCCTTTTCCAGCTCCGTGCGGAAAGCCGTCGCCGCCGGCACTGGAATTTTTCGTCAACTTGGAGCGCGGCGCCGCGAAAACGCAGATTCGTATGGCGACGTGGTGAGGAACCTTGAGCAGATCTGAAAGGCTGATTTGATCATTATTGTGAAACTGATTTCGGCATTTGAATAAAGGCGGATCGGATCGTTCAGGGACAAAATATCAAGCCCATTTTGAGTCAAATCGTTATCGACTCGCGGAGCCGGTCATATACGAAAATATGACAAAGTACCTGGGAAGTATGAAACGAAACGAAGCGAGGCGAAGCAAAGCGAACCGAAACAATACAAAAACAAATCCACCAATCACAAGCGAGAGATCGGCCAGCCTGTTCGATTATTTCGCTCGTGATTGGTTGATTTTGTTCCGTTCCGTTTCGCTTCGCTCCGTTCCACACTTCCAGGCACTTTGTCAATATACTTCCAGCGCCGCGTGGCGCACGTCATCCCCGCAGTCATTCGGGCTGCGAGCCGTTTAGAACGTTGCACTTCGGATGACTTGTACTCAAATACCCGACTAAAGTAGCCAGGCGTTCATTACATTTTATTAGAATAAACAACGCAAAGCATAAAAGTTGTAAGACACGACCAAAGCAGCCGGCGTCCAACATGTCAGTTCATTTTCCACAAAACAACAAAAACAAACGTTGAAGACACGACCAGAATAGCCTGTGTTCAACAAGAAAAAATCGTAAAAGCACTCACATAACAGTCAGAAACACCACCACGCCTCCACAATTGGAAGCTGCGCGGCCGGTGCGGTGGTGGACAGCCCGTCACCGCCTCCACTTACTTACGGACGAATTTGACACGCTTGCGCTTTCCCCCTGCTTCTTCAGCTCCGTCACCTCCACCAGCTCCACTGCGCGGCGGGCCTGTGCTCAAGCTCAAGTTCATGGCCGCGGCAGTGTCCGCGTCCACCTCCGCGTCTCTGCTCAAGCTCATCATGCCCGCGGCAGTGTCCGCGTCCAACTCTGCGTTCATGCACGAGCTTATGGCTGCGAAATTGTGTATGGCTGCGACATCGTCCTCGTCCATCATCATCTCCGGGTTGCTGCGCGACCCGCCAGCCATGGTGCCCGCAGCGCGCGACGAGCCGGCCCCGCCACCTCGACCAGGCCCACCGCTTCCACTAGCCCCGCCGCCTCCGCCAGCCCCACCGCTTCCACTAGCCCCGCCACCTCGACCAGCCCCACCGCTTCCACTAGCCCCGCCACCTCGACCAGCCCCACCGCTTCCACTAGCCCTGCCGCCTCCGCCAGCCCCACCGCTTCCGCCGGCCCCGCCACCTCCGCCAGTCCCACGGCTGCCGCTAGGCCCGCCACCTCCGCCAGCCCCACCGCTTCCGCGAGCCGCGCCACTTCCGCCAGTTCCGCCACCAGCTCCATCACCCGCTCCGCTTAATGCACCCTTGCCTTTGTTACAGACGTCGCACGTAAACGGCTCATGCTTGGTCCGTGCCCCAGACCTGTGGCAGAGTATGTGCGTCCACCTACTGCATGCCGCGCACTTAATCGGGGCCCCGTTGTGCGCGTCGATGTCGAACAGCTCCTTGTCGCACACGAAGCACTTCACAGCATCCTCTGGATGCTGCTTCTCGTAGTTGAGGAAGAAGCTGCCGTACATGTGATGCAGCACATGTCCGATGTCGGTGAGCTTGTGACCCTCCTTGTAGTTATGCATCTCCATGTAGATCGCCGGCATGCTGAGCCTCTTTTTCGCCTCCTCGCGGGATGCACCGTAACCACCTCTTGATTGCACCGCCTTGTAGAAGCCGTAGATGTCGAACTTCTTATGAGTGTGACTCAGCTTTCGGTTCAAGAAGAAAATCGCATACTCAGCGGTACACTGTTGAGGCCCTGACCCATCAAGGAAGAATTTCTTCCAGTTCGCCATGAAGAACTCCTTGCCTCCCGCGCACTCGCTTTCGTCACGCGGAGGCAGCGCCTGACCCACAGAGACCGGTGCTTCACTCGGGGCAGACGTTGCGGGAGGATGCAGGGACTCCGGGTCGTGGACCGACAGCCTGGAATGGCCGTGGTTATCTTTCCAAAATTTCAGGCACGGACCACAGAGGGGTTCCTTGGTCGCAGGGTGGTTGCAGAAGAATCGCTGCAGTGCAGCCCCTTTCTTTCCTTCTCCTTCGGCTACAGCCTTGGTTATGCCGCACAGGCGATTGGAGCATTTCCAGTCATCGGGGACCTTGGCGCGCTGAGTCCGGCGCGGCGGCTCAGTGGTCCCCTGCAGCGCCCGAGATGATGGCGGCGCCGCCGCGTTGTCGCCGCCCATTGCAGGACTGACTTCCAGGGGCATTGCAGGACTGAATTGCATGCTGTCCGGCAGGTTCTGGTCCGGCTGCGCGTCTCGGAACATTTCATGGAGGGGAAGTAACTCAACGTCATTCTCGCCTTCGTCGACGTGATTCTCGCGGAGTTCATTTGCCATGTCCTCCATGTCCTCCATGTCCTCCATGTCCTCCATGTTCTCATCAGCAAGCACCTGATAGGCGCGGAAAGCCTGCACTATGGGTAGCACGTCGAGGAACATGTTCTCCGCGCAATAGCTGAACTCGCACGCGTTGCGAGTCTCACGCCCTTCACGGGTGAATACCCCCAGCCTCTTGAGCAAACCTTTCACATTTCTGTTGACATACGGGAGGAGCACCTTGTCGCGATATTGTTGCAGATACCTCCGGAGCTGGCCCACAGCGGCACTAATCAGCTGCTTCCCCTCGTCTGGCGCACGCGTCTTCAGCAGGTCAAGCCTTCTGTCATTGATGTACGCACCTGCGCCGCGGTTTCCCGTACACACCTCCTTGTTCTGCCCATTTTCACCCCCCATTGCATGCTCCTGTACGCTTTCGAGCGCCCGCTTCACCATTGGCGCAGCCCTGATTTCCATATTCGACTTGAACTCGTCCAGTTGCTGGGCGTGTTGCACTTTAATGGTACTCTCGAGGCCCCTTCGCATGAATGGCTGCTTTGGCATGATGCCGTTGTCCACGTTGAACAAGGTTTGTCTGATGCGTTGCTCAAGCCGTAAAAGAGCGCGACTCACTAGTAAATCCCCAGCCATTTTCGCCCTTGGCCCCAATTGCTGCAGCACCAGCCACGTCTGGTGCACAGTCACGTTCGGGAGATCCGTCTCATGGGGCTTCTCGCTATTGAGATGCTTCCGGAGCAGGTACTTGCCCTTCCCCTCCTTCAACTTATACGATTTGAAGGATGGATAGCATTCGTGCGCGCTGTCATTCAGGCGTGCCTCGATGGTATCTTTGGTGCTGTCGTCCTTGCACACCGAGTGGAAATCTGATTCCAGTCGCTTTCTGAAGGTGCCCAGATTTTCATCACTCATGACGTCTAATACGATTTCCTGCGCGCTGGCAACATTGGTGCGCGTCAAGAGCATCTTTTCAAATTTCTGAATTCGCTGCGCCACATCGGCATCAGGATCCAAGTCGTCCTCATGATCTGCCACGTGTAACTCCTGCCGCAGGAACCGCAGCAGATTTCCGGCTACCAACGTCATGATATTATTGAGGATCTGCAACCGCTTGATCTCGAAATAGTTGATTCCTTGGTCCAACAAGGTTTCAACAAGTGTCTCCAGAGTGAACTGTTTCAGTTCAGGATCCGAATCCACCGCGACTTGCGGAAACAGCCCCCCGTTCACGTCCACACAGCACGATGACACTCTGCCCATCGACCTAGCGAGCCCCTCAGTTGCGCGGGTCTGATTCTCTGTCGCTTCGGGAGAATCATCGTCGGCGTTGCCTTTGAGGGAGTTCGACCTACGTTCGAGCGTTGCCGGCCAGAACGAGCCAGACATCTCGTTCGGACTCCTTTCATTCTGCAAAGCCCTTGCCTCCTCCGCAATGTCCTTACGTGTACTCAGGATGTGTTTGGAGAGGCATGGGCTGCCAGGTCCGTCAATAACCTTTACACTGATGACGCGTGGGGCAACAACCCCTTCCTCCATCAGTTGTTCCCGAATCCCGAGGATATCAAGCGCCTTGTTTGTTGGCGCAACATCTCCCGGTTTGGAATTCTTGAAGAAGTGCAGCAGCGTGGTCAGGCGCGTGCCCCCCTGGAAGTTGGATAGTGCATCACTGACCACCTTGGTCCGATAAGGATGCTTATCTTGAATTGCTGGGAACCCCGGAAAATCGATGAGCGTCATGGCCAGCCGTGATGGGATCCACAACTGCGACGACGTAATCACGCCCCAGCATGCACCAGTTCGCTGAGAATGGCCAGTGACATGGGCCAAGTCAAGGTCGAGGATCTTCCGTGACACTGCAGCAGGATCCCGGCAACCAGTAAATGTGAAACGCCGGGTGGTGCCCAGTAACGACGCAAAGCGCGGCGCCAACTGAAACCTCCCACCGCCTTTATCCAGCAGCTTCTGCAAGTCAGCATGGAGTTCAGCGGAGCAGAACGGATCCTCGTAGCCAGCATGCGTGCCAGTTAGTACGTCATCCACCCCCATCATGGACATCGCCTGGGAGACAATATCAAAATTCTCGCAGCACCCGTCTTCTCCATCTTCTCCAATGAGTGGCCAGGCCTCAACCGCGACTTTGGCGCTTTGCAAGATCTGCGCGGCCTCCTCGTGGTTCATGTACACATACTCCAGTGTCACCTCCAGCACTGCTGGGGAGAGGTGGGTGGGTCTCGCCATGGTGGTGCACGCAAGCCCGTCACCTGTAAGCACGACGTGGCAGTGTGGATCTGAACGTCGTGATCTTTTACCGACGTTGTTGAACTGGCTTTGGACATGACCCAACCTCTGAATTGAATCTAGGATTGCGTCTTCTTCTTCTGCTTCAATGGTTCTGGCGCCCGAATATAAGGCCCAGTATCGAATGGAGCTCTTTGGTAAAATGACCATATTCTACTTGCCCCTAGCCCCTGTGCTATGAGAAAGATGCGGGTTTCAATGCAACGTTGTGGAAAACCAGGTAGTGGACCAGCGCTGGGCCGGCCGCTTTTCACATTTCTTGAGTCATAAACCCCCAAAACAGCACAAGGTGACCTAATTTATGGGAGTTTCATTGTTATGTAGATCGGGGTGTTGGGCCGAGAAGTTAAGGGGTTTCGATCAGTTGAAAATACCATATCGATGTGGATGATACTGGACCTTACTCGAGTCGGCGTCGCCGGCGATCCCGTGGTGTTCGCCTTGTCTCGACTCAAACATGCCCGCATATTCAGCAAGATCTTCCTCTGACATGCTGACTTTACGTGGAAGAAAGGTCTCATTTGGTCTTGCAGCCTCAGGCCACTGGAAATCCGGGCTGGCCTCGGCCTCGATCCTGTATGCCTCGATCCTATCTGCAGCACGTACTGAAGTCTCTTCGCTTTCGTCAGAGACGCCCCATTCCCTCTCGCAAGAGACGATACATTATAACCATCTGCACATTGTCAGTTGCCACATCTCGTTACCCTTCTCCGGAGCTGGCGTTTTCTCCAGCTGCCATGAAACTTGAAAACCTCCCAAACCCACAGTGTACGAGCAAAAACGCAAACGAGGATAACAAACGAATGCATAATCAGAGTTTGTGTTGTAGTCTACTAGTGAGAAACAGACTCCCAGCTGTCCAGAGAAAAAAATCAAAACACTTAGCTGTCTGCGGGAGTGTTTGTGGGGAACGTGTATCCTTGCCAGTGCTTGGTCACAATAGTGTTTATGCACGTTGACTTCCCAGCGCCCTCGTCCCCTATAAAGCCGTAGATGGGCAGTTGCTGTCGCAGGACCTTGAGCAAGCCCAGCTGGAAGCACGCCGACTCCTCACAATCTATGAGCGCTGGGTCGTCCTTGAGGAAAGCCGCGGTCTCAATAAGGGCATGCAACGAATCGACCAGGCGGTGGGGTCCTCCAAATCAGCTTCCTGAGGTCACTTGAAACACGCAAAAATAAAAAGGGGTTGTACACGACAAGGAAACATGGCGTATTCCTAAGCATAAGCAACGATATGAAATGCCCTGCCAAAAACTCAGCAATATGTTGCGTGCCGTCCAGTGAACGCATATGCTGAGGCCAATAGTTAATGTCGCGGTGGTGTACCTGTCTCCCAACCTGCTGAGAATCAACGTTACGGCACGAGATGGTCCACAGACGAAGAACTGTTATAGCAGTACAGTTGATAGGCGCGAAATGCTCACGCAAGAATTGAACGACTGGGAGTGGGAGCACATACCTCTGTTGTTATTTGGCGGTCGAAGAATATTTCAGTCGGGCGATAGCATGGAGCGAAATCTGGCTTCGGAATCCAATCGCCAGTTTGTTCCACGTGTGTTGCACCGGTAATACCCCAGTTGCTCTTGCCATCGGCGACTTGGCGTGTTACCTTTACCCAGCGGTATTCGGGCCCTCCGTTATCCTCGACCCCCCAGTTGAGTATGGGTCCCCCATCGTCATCCCTCTCAAGATGTATTGGATAGTATTGAATATGATTTTCACCTGGCGCTAGCCTCCTCAGCGGCCTCATGTTGTGTGTCATCTCTATGAGCTCACCTTTAACACGGAGTTTAACACGGACCTGCATTTCGTGGAGTTCCTGTATCTTTTCCGGCGGCCGGAGATTCTTACTCTTCCGCCTCTCTGTTGTGGTGACCGTTTCCTTTATAGTGGTCCTTGTGTACCCCGGAATCGTCACTAGCGGCTTGAATGTCCCATCCGCGAATGTCAAGAAGAAGCATCTCATGCCTGCCGCGTCCGCATCCGCTTCGGCATCCGCATGGGGTGTAAATCGCACGAAAGACGTCTCATGTGCAGGATCCTTGGGCTGCAGCACGAGGATGACCGAGCAGCACGACCACTCGCACAGAGCCTGCACCATCAGCCAGTCGCCGCCCGACGAGTATTTGGCGCCGAATATTTTGTGCGAGCAGCTTCTCTTCAGCGCCTCCAAGTAAGCCTTTGGTGCCTGCGCCTCCAGATCCCCCATGGTGATCCCCTCAATGGGTATTTTGGTGTCCGTGTGCATTTTCAGTGCCGTACAAAGAAGACGTTTGAACACGCCATCTCCTCGCTTGAAAAAGGATGTTTCGCTCTGAGAATCTTTTGCCATGACAGTGTAGGCTGCAATGCGCAGGGCACGATTAACGTCGCTAGCGCAATGCAGGTCGTATCGAGGGCCAAGCAGCTGTTGCGCGACTGCGACAAAAAGCGAGTCCTGGCCGCCTGGAATTAGCATCCACTGTTCCTTCAGGGCGCACTGTTCCTTCAGGGCAAACTTGAAGCCGCGGCGCCGAATGCCTTTCCCCTGCTCCACATCGAGGTACAGTGCCCGTTCATCCTTCCTTAGTAACCCTTGCGTCAGCAGAGCAGGGCACAGAGCAGAGTCCTGGCATGTCCATTCGGCCTCTGCGGCCTTGTCTAGCTCCTTGAATCGCTCCCGAATAAACGCTGCGGTGGCTCCCTGTTCGGCTATTCTCTCGCCAGGTGAGATGCTTGACAGGAATGTGGCAACCGCAGCCGGCAACTCGGCAAGCGATTCAGCATCTGTTCCCCACAAGGAATTTATGTGCCGCAGAGCAGTGATGACTGGCTCTCTATCGTGATCAATCATCGCGCCCTGCGCAAACACCGCGTGTGCGCAAAATAAGTGTCAGTTTCGTGGTCGGGGAGGTCCGCTAAATATTAGCTTTGGGGCAAAAAATGTGAACCTCGTCGAGGGTCCTCTTCTGGATCAGAGTAGCGGTTAGGTTATTCCCCGCTCGCAAAAGATTGTGTGTGCCCCCGACAACCGGTTGGGAAGGAACGGCGCAGATCCTTCCCAAAAACAGCGGGTCGAGGCGTCAGAAGTCCTTTGCTCAACGAGAATGAAGCGAGCCAAGCAAACAGATATTCGCGCCGCGAAGCAGTCGGCGAACAACATGCTTTAACGGACTGTCAGACAGATGCGCCGTGCAAGAAAGTGGCGTGCAGACAATTGGGTGCCCCGCGAAGAATGACTGCACACCCCACGGGAGGGCGGAAGACGCAAGCCGGGCCAAATGCGGTGAGCGGCGAGGCACGCGACATCCGCTGTGACACTCTGACCGTTGACGGGCGTCCGCTGACACAGAGGCGCTGATCGTCGGAACGAAAAGGCGCTTTCGTCAGATCCGTCGGTCGAAAACAAAGCACAGGTCCCCGGTTTGGAGTGGCCGGGATTGCTTTGTCGCAGAGGATCCAATAGGTTGGGACGTGGGAGTGCAGGTGATCGTGCGAGGCACGTGCGCTCACCTTCGATCTCCCCGTTCCCGCGCGGCCCGCGCAGGATCCGCGTGTTGGGCGTGTGTGCGACTGCGCCAAGTGCAGACCTACTGGCTATCGTTCACGCGTTGTAAAAGCGTGTTGAGTTGTGCAGATTCCAAAAATATCATGTCCTTTTATTCATTTACTCTACGCGTCTGGTGGGGTGTCAAACGGGGATTTGGAATTTCTTGGGTCAATAGACGGTCGTGGTCGCCCATATAAATTTACAGTGAGATGAGATGAGGCAACATTTAGATTCTCAGTGTTGGTCAGGGTGATTTTCGTACTCGTATGGCGCAAGGACAGGAATCGTGACCTTCAAGTTCCGGAAATCGCTCAATTTCAGAATGTGCGTTCAGTCGCGACAGGATTCGCACGCCCACAGAAGCCCCCAGAGGACAGTCTTCGCGGCATCTTCGTCGACGCCGACGCCATTGCGCGCCATAAAGTTCGTTGACGCGCCATGTTATTAGGCGGCGAATGTCTGCGCATTGACGTCGCGGGCATACCATTTGCGGACGCGTCGCCCCAGAAGCGCAGTGCAAGGCCGACTGGCGCCGACATAGGCGATGTCAGCGCATTCTGTGTCTCTGAACTTCCTGTCTGTCATAACCCCAAGAATACACAATCTTCGCGGCATCTTTGCCGACGCCGACGCCATTGCGCGCCGTAAAGTTCGGCAAAGCGCCATGTTATTAGGCGGCGAATGTCTGCGCATTGACGTTGCCGGCATATGATTTGCGGACGCGTGGTCCCAGAGGCGCCGTGCAAGGCCGCCTGGCGCCGACATAGGCGGTGTCGGCGCATTCTGCGTCTCTGAACTTCTGTCTGTCATAACCCCAAGACGGATACACCATCTTCGCGGCATCTTCGCCGACGCCGTCGTCATTGCACGCCGTAAAGTTCGGTCACGCGCCATGTTATTAGGCGGCCTGTAGCTGTTTTCTTTTTTTATAGATCTATTCCGCTCTAGATTACGCAGTTCTAGTGGAGGGCAAACGGGGATGGCGCGTAGGGCGAATTTGCTCCTCGCTAAAATGTTCCACTTTTGGAACACGTGTGTTCGCGCTACTTGGTTGACAAATCGTTTTTCTCGATTTCCGTGGACGCGCAGTATTCTGAGAAGGAGAGGTTGAGAGAGCTTTTTTGGAATCGACGAGTTAAGGTCACGCCCCCGCCCCCCCTCATGTCGGATTTCCACCAATCTTTTTTACGAACGTAAATTTTACTCAAGATTCTTGAGTTAAATTTTCGAGAGAAAACAAAATTGGTCCTCTTTTGGCTAGGGGAAATTACCTTCGCAAAATCATTCGGGTGGGAAGTTCAAACGGGGATTTGGAAATTCCTGAGTTAATAGACGATGGCTCATTGAATGTACAGTGTACAGCATAGCAAACTCCCGAATACTGGAATTTGAAATTCGTATGGGCGAGAGTCTATCAACTCAAGGATCGCGACCATACCGCGCTACGCGCCATCCCCGTTTGACCCCCACCCGATCTTCCTAGACAGGACCAAGGATACGTTTTTCATGAAGACCAGCCGGAGCACACGCTGGACGCGCCGTCAGAGCCCCATACATCTCAATACTCGATATGATGGGAGGCAGATGGCATTTTGGAAGTCAGCCGAAGAAGTTTCAGGGCCATCGGCGCTGCGGCGGCGGCGCGGCGGCAGCGCCGCAGCGCCCGCGCGACCATTGGTACAGCGTGTTTCTTTTGGCTGAATTTACGAAAAATTAACTTAAGAATCTTGAGTAAAGAAATATATCGTAAATAAGTTTGCAGAAGTCGGAATCACAGGTGCTTGACGATAATGTAGAGGTGTTCGGACCGTGTAGTACTTAAAACACCCAGGGGTTTGGGTTTAGGGTTTGAACCCTATGAAGTCGGCGACTATTCTCAGACGCCCCCCGGTTCAAAAGAAATACACGAAAGCGCACCGAATGTTGCGACTGCACCCTGAATCGACATTTATTGTGGAACCGGTGAAACGGCACATCTTTGGCAGCGAGCAACTTTTTAGTTTGGAATGTGTTCAAGATATTTACGTTATATACTTTTGACTTGAGTTAATTATTTGTAAATTCAGCACACAAAAAACACGTTGTACGCCCGCGCATTGGAGCGCTGCCACTGCGCCGATGGCGCTGAAGCTTCGGCTACCTTTCAAAATGCCGGCTGGTTTTCATGTGTGTCGCCGGAGCACACCCTGGTCAGCCGTCAGAGCCTGATATTTCTCCATACTCGATGAGATGTTAGGCAGCTGGCACTTTGGAAGGTAGCCGAAGTTGCGGCGCCATCGGCGCAGCGGCAGGGCCGCAGTGCGCGCCCGCTGTCAGCATAGGGGCGGGTTTTGTAGTTCGGTTTAGGTTTTAACAATTTGCCATACAAACATAAAATTGGGAAAATCGCGTTTTGGTCGAAAAGTCAGAATTACAGGTGCATGACCTTAAACCCAGTCTCCGGTATGACTAACCCCTGACCCCCTGTCCCCCCGAGTGCAGCTTCTCGACCATCCAGGGAAGCGATACAATAATGGGCTGTCCATTGACCATTCAGGGACCATACACATATGACCGGAACCGCGAGTCGATAATGATTTTACTGACGATGGGT